>OCZT010000494.1_pt1 | contig 39028 bp, 31 predicted proteins | sample 1539031 | NCBI WGS metagenome assembly OCZT01 (sample SAMEA3539308, study PRJEB22396) | soil metagenome | biome: tundra; feature: field; material: soil | place: USA | collected 2010-05 | depth 0.15 m
TTATTCTTCGATATGGACCATGACGGAGATCTTGACATGTATGAAACAAGATCAAATTCAAATCTGATGTTCAGGAATAATGGTGATGGTACTTTTCAGGAGCAAGCTGAAAAAATGGGATTGTCCTGTTTGAATGCTAATAGCCGTGAAGCAGTTTTTGGTGATTTTGACGACGATGGAGACATTGACTTTTTTGTAGCGAATGAGAATGGCAGCAATAACCTGTTTTCAAATCAGCGTCAGGGATTTTTTAAGGATATTACCCAAGAGAGTGGCCTTAAAAGTAACGGAGGATCAGGCGCAGTAGCCGTGGGAGATTATAATAATGACGGATTTCCTGACCTTTTCATTACATCAGTTAATGGAGGGAACCATGAACTATTCCGGAACAAAGGCAATGGTAGTTTTGAACTTGTAAAAAATTCAAAAGAGATGTTCTCTGCAATGCAGCATGTGAAAGCTTATGATGCCAGGTTTTTTGATTTTGACAATGATGGATATCAGGATCTTATAGTTGTGGGTGAATCAGAGGAGAAAGGCGGTCGAGGAGTATTCCTTTATCATAATGACGGGAAAGGGAATTTTGAAGATGTATCCAGGCTTTTACCGGATGAACCTAAATCAGGAAGCCAGATAGCTTTATTCGATTATAATGATGATGGTGATCTGGATGTTGTAATTGCCGGGTTAAATGGAGGTGTTACACTTTTACGAAATGATGGTGGAAATAATAACCATTATGTGACGATGAAGCTTGTAGGGTTAAGAGCCGGAAGTGCTAAGAATAATCATTTTGGGATCGGAGCAAAAGTGGAAGTACGATCGGGTGATCTTTATCAATCAATGGTCGTGACAGATCCAAGTGTACATTTCGGGCTGGGAAACCGTTCAAAAGCGGATGTGATACGAATTACATGGACAAATGGCGTACCACAGAATATATTTTCGCCGGGTACCGATCAGGCTCTGATTGAGGCACAGACCCTGAAAGGATCATGTCCATTTCTGTTTACCTGGGATGGCAATGAATTTGTATTTGTAAAAGATGTCATGTGGAGAAGTGCACTCGGTATGCCACTTGGCATAATGGGAGGAAATACCGCATATGCCTTCCCCGATGCATCTGATGATTATTTAAAGATCCCCGGCGAATTATTGAAACCGAAAAATGGATTCTATTCTATTAAGTTGACATCGGAACTTTGGGAGACGATGTTCTTCGATAAGGTACAACTGGTTGCTGTGGATCATCCGGATTCAGTTGATGTTTTTGTTCCTGAACAGTTTTCTCCGCCACCGTTCCCAGGAAATATGCAATACCAGGTTAAAGAAAAACACATCCCGGTTTCCGCAAAAGATTCGCAGGGAAATGATGTTCTTTCATTTATAGCTGAGAAAGATGATAAATACTTGTCTGATTTCAAACCCGATAAATTCCAGGGAGTTACAGAAATGCATGACCTGATTCTTGATCCGGGAGAGGTGGGAAAAAACAAAAATCTGCTTCTTTTTCTGAATGGCTGGATATTTCCTACGGATGCCAGTATTAATGTTGCTATCTCACAATCTGAGAAACTGAAAGTGATCCGTCCTTTTGTACAGGTCGTAAATGAGAAGGGTGAATGGGAAACAGTTATTGAGAATCTGGGCTTTCCTATGGGAAAGGATAAAACAGTAATTGCTGATCTTTCAGGCAAATTCCTCTCCGGAGATCACAGGATCAGGATCAGGACTAATATGGAGATTTACTGGGATTATATATTCTTCTCTGATAATATCTCAAACGCTCCGGTCATTTCAACCATACTTAACCCTGTTTCTGCAAACTTGCATTACAGGGGATTTTCACACAGCTACAGAAAAGGAGGCCGCTATGGACCTCACTGGTTTGATTATTCCAATGTTGATAAAAGCAGGAAGTGGCGCGATTTGTCGGGCAACTATACACGATACGGTGATGTATTGCCACTCCTGACTGAATCGGATAACAAATATGTTATTTCAAATGCAGGTGATGAAACATCGATTGAGTTTGATTCAAAAGTTTTACCTGAATTAAAAAAGGGATGGAAAAGAGATTTTCTCATCCACAGTGTAGGCTGGGTTAAAGATGGTGATATAAACACGGCTCTTGGAAGCACGGTTTTACCCCTACCCTTCCATGGTATGAAAAGCTATCCTCCCGATGTGAATGATATTTATCCGAGTGATGCTGAACATCAGAGGTATCTTAAAGAATATAATACCAGAGTTGTTACTGCAGATGATTTTCGTAATGCAATTAAAAAATAAATGCCAATATCCTGGATTAATGATAATTAATAATTTTATTGACCCCCTTCCCAACCTTCCCCCAAGGTGGGGGGCCGAGCGTTTAGAACTTGCCCGGTGGGCAAGTTTAGCGAAGGCGCCAGACTGCATGGGAGGCCCTTTCCCCCTTGAGGGAAATAAGAAAGGGGGTAAAATACAAAAGATGTTTACAATGTTTTTGTTTTGTCTTTTTACAGTCACTTCCCCAGGTGTCTTATCTGCTCAGAAAAAAAATGTCACGTTTACCGATATCACCAAAAAGGCTGGAATTACTTTCAAATATACCTTTGGAGACAACTCATACAAGAATATAATCGAGAGCAGCGGTTCCGGGATTACTATATTTGATTACAATAACGATGGGCTTATGGATCTCTACCTTATGAACGGAACATACCTTGAAGGCATATCGGATCCGGAAGGGAAAATATATAAAAATTCACATAACGATCTTTATAAAAATAACGGTAACGGAACGTTTACGGAGGTCTCTAAAACTGCCGGAATAGGCGGGCACCAGTGGAGCATGGCAGCGGGTGCTATCGATCTCGATAATGACGGCTACCAGGATCTTTATGTTTTGAATTATGGCCCGAATATTTTCTACCATAATAATGGTAACGGAACATTCAGTGATATTACCTCCTCATTAGGTCTGAGCGGACCCGATACATTAAACGGCTTTACAAAGTGGAGTATCGGGGTTGCATTCTGGGACTATAACCATGATGGAAGACTCGATGCGATGGTTGGCAACTTTCTGGCATTTAACCCTGCATATGTTTCACCCGGAACTCCTGAAATGATGCCAAGCCCTTCTGAGTACAATGGACAGGCTTCAATGTTGTACGAACAGCAAGCCAATGGAAAATTTATTGATGTCACCAAGAAAAACCACCTCTATTTTCCTGATTCAAAATGTATGGGCCTTACAGTGTTCGATTATGATGATGATGGTGATCTTGATATCTTTCAGGCAAATGATCATCAGCTGAATTTCCTTTTCAGAAATGACAACGGAGTTTATAAGGAAGTTGCAGTGGAAAGTGGTGTGGCAGCCAACAGTCAGGGGATAGGTACAGGTTCGATGCATGGATCAATTGGTGATGTAGATGGCGATGGATTAATCGATCTTCTTGTTTCTGATCTCGATTTTGGTGCCCTCTATAAAAACATGGGCAATGGCTTGTTTGTTGACATTACTGAGGAAAGCGGTCTGGCCAAAGCTATGGCCGGTAAAGGCAGCTGGGGGGCACAATTATTTGATTATGACAATGATGGAGACCTGGATATAGTAGCTGCAAACGGGACAGCAGAAGAGCTTATTCCTCAATATCCTCTCCTGCTTGAAAACGATGGCAAAGGGCATTTTAAGGATGTAGGCAAGGAACATGGCGCCTATTTTTCAACCAAACGGTGTGGACGGAGTGTAGCTGTGTGGGATTTTGACAATGACGGGGACCTCGATCTTATAATTTCTCATCTTGACAAAAATGGAACACCGGCACTCCTGCGAAATGATGGAGGCAACAGCAATAATTGGCTGGGGATGACGCTAAAAGGAAAGAATGGACCGGCTTCTGCAATTGGTGCAAAAGTGACAGTTACTGCAGGTGGGAAAAAACAAGTAATGATAAATCAATGGGCAACAAGCTATCTCACGAATAATGATCCAAGGATGCATTTCGGACTGGGTCAGGCTAAACAGATCGACTTTATAGAGATCAGGTGGTCTGACGGCAAAAAGGAAGTATACAATAAAATTGATTCTGATCGTTATATTACAATCAAAGAAGGAACAGGAATTGTGACAAAATAAAATTAGATAATAGTTAAAAACAAGGAGTATGAATAGCCAATATGCAAACAATGTTACGGATTTAACAAATCCTGAAAAGAATGTCATTTATAATATGACACATGAAGAAGCTGTTAATATTGTCAGATCAGGTGATGTCAATGCTGTAAGAAGTATCGATGGCCAGTTTTCTCTTGTCTCTGTTGAAGGTAAGACAATAAGAATGGCAAGATCAATCGGACGTCCGATCCGTTATTTCATAGCTAAGCGACCCGCTGGCCCCGAATTGGTTATTGCCGAACGCATTGATGTAATTTTCAATTATCTTAAAAAGGAAGGTCTTGACCATCAGTTCCATCCATCTTATACAAGAATGGCTCCGGCTCACTACATCACTAAAATTGAACTTTTAGGCTGCCCCGATCCAAATCCTGTTTATGAGCGTTTCTTCACTCCTGAACGCAACAAATTTTCCAGTGAAGACACAGCACGGATAGGTGAAAAGTATATCGGAGCATTATATAACGAAATTAAAAAGTGGCTGCAGTTCCGTGCCAAATCGGGACCGGTAGGTGTAACTTTTTCTGCCGGAATTGACAGTGGTTCTGTCTTCCTGCTAACCTACCATGCACTTAAGAAACTCGGCGAGAGTCCGTCAAGACTAAAAGCTTTCACACTGTCAATTGATGGTGATGGCGCTGATTTGTTACAGGCCAGAAAATTTCTGGAAGCCTTGAACCTGGAGTTATTTCTTGAACCAGTTGAGGTAAATTATTCATCCCTGGATTGGAAAAAAGCAGTGAAAGTCGTAGAAGACTATAAAGCTCTCGACATTCAGTCTGCAACAATGAATTTATCGCTTTTGCAGGGAATCCGTTCACGTTACCCGGGATGGAAATATATAATTGACGGAGACGGTGGCGATGAAAACCTGAAAGATTATCCGATTGAGGAAAATCCTGAACTAACTATTCGCAGCGTACTGAATAACCTGATGCTATATCATGAAGGCTGGGGAGTAGAATCAATCAAACATTCTTTAACTTATTCCGGGGGACTGAGCCGGGGATATATGCGAACCTTTGCCACAGGAGATCTGATGGGTTTTGAAGGATTTAGCCCATATACATTACCAAATGTGATAGAAATATCCGAAGGGATTCCCTATATCGACATAACCAACTGGGATCATCAAAAACTCTATGATCTGAAAGGAAAAATAGTTTCTGAAGGAGTAAAGGCAATTACCGGAATGGAAATGCCTGTTTTTCAAAAAAGACGCTTTCAGCATGGAGCAACATCTGATAAGGACTTCAGCAGGCAATTCCCCGGGAAAGAGATTAACTACAGGAAAGAGTTTCTTTCTAATTATGAGTGAAGATTCTGATTTATTGGTCAATGACCAGTGGATCGTATCCATGAGGGGAAATAAAAATAATGTTGACCCTCAAAAGCCTTATGGATTGCTGGTTGAAAAAGAACGCACCATTTCCGGGAAGATTGAAGATACAGGCATTATTTTTCTGACTAACCGGGAGTGCCCGTTTCATTGTCTGATGTGCGACCTGTGGAGAAACACAACAGATGAACCGGTTGCTATTGGTTCAATTCCAAAACAAATTGCCTGGGCATTGGATCAAATACCTGGTGTTAAACAACTTAAACTATATAACAGTGGAAGCTTCTTTGACAGAAGGGCCATTCCTGTGGAAGACTATAAGGAAATTGCATCTCTGTTAAGTAATTTTGAAACAGTTATTGTTGAAAGTCACCCCAGCCTGATCAATGAAAAATGTCTGACTTTCAGGGATATGCTGAAGCCAGATTTACAGGTTGCTCTTGGACTGGAAACTGTGCATCCTCAGATTTTACGGACACTGAATAAGCAAATGACAATAGAGGATTTCAGGGATTCTGTCAGCTTTCTTACAAAACACGGAATACGTTCAAGGGCATTTATTCTTTTAAGGCCTCCCCTGCTCTCGGAATCAGAAGGTATTTATTGGGCTGAACGTTCAATGGACTTTGCATTCAATACAGGGGTTGAATGTTGCACTATTATTCCTGTCAGGGCAGGAAACGGAGCAATGGACTTTTTAATGGGAAAAGGCGATTTTAACTTGCCTGATATTCACTCTCTTGAAATGGTTCTTGAATATGGAATAGGATTAAATAAAGGACGTGTCTTTGCTGATGTTTGGGATCTGGGACTGTTTTCCAATTGTAATAATTGTATTAAAAAGAGAACGGATCGTCTTATTGAGATGAACATGAGCCAGGAAATAGCCACCCCAATAAAATGTGAATGCAATGACGCTTAAAGATAAAAGACAAAAGTAAAAAGACAAATGTAGAAAAACGTTATCACTGAATGAGAAACGCAAAACGAGGAACAAGCAACCAGCAACCAGCAACATGCAGAGAGTGGAAAAGAACTAAATATTTATTATGGGCTTTGTCTCGTAGCTGATTTCTTCCTTCTTATAATAAACCTTCTCAAGGAATAACCCGCTTGGAGGAGCTGTAAGCTTAGCAGGAATATCTGATTTAACTTTGAAAAAAGTGGCTACATCAGCAGGAGCGAGTTTTCCTCTTCCTACTTCAACCAGGACACCTGTCATACGTCTTACCTGTTTCCAAAGAAAATGGGACCCGACAACATGAAAAACAAGCATATCACCAAAATCATTCACTTTTGCGTGTAATATCTCCACTTTCGTTGATGACTGCTCCGCATTTTCGTCACTAAAATACCTGTAGTCTTTAAGTCCGGGAAAATGCTTTGCAGCTTCATTCATCAGATTAATATCAAGCGGATCTTTTATCCACCAGACAAATTTTTTCCCGAAAGCGGTTCGTCTTCTGCTTATCTGATAAATATAACTTCTGGCATTTGCATCATGTCGGGCATGAAATTTAGGATGAGCTTCTTCCACATTAATAATGCAAATATCAGGTGGAAGCCGGTCGTTTATACCATATTTTATCTTCAAAGGAACCAGATCCGTTTCCACATCCAGGTGTGCAACCTGTCCTGAAGCATGAACACCTCCATCAGTCCGTCCTGCTCCGAAAATATCAATCTCATCTTTTTTAAATAATTCCCTGCAGGCATCCAGTATCTCTCCCTGTATTGTTTTACCACCCTTCTGCATCTGCCAGCCAGAGTAACGGGTACCCTCATATTCTATCGTCAATTTGAATCTGCTCATGTTATTTATATTAATCTGTAAATGTAGGAAAAATGTCTCCTTAATCGTAATGAACTTAATTGGCCCCGGAATGTTTGAGTACATACTTACATTTCGTATTTTTGCAGAGAATGGGAATCCATTATTAACTGAATTTCAGATTAATGAAAAACAAATACATGAATCCCTACATGGCAGGTACTATGTTAGGGATAGTTCTTCTTCTGGCTATGTTCCTGGCTGGTCGCGGCCTGGGTGCAAGCGGTGGCCTCAAATACTGCGTAGTATCTCTTGTCGGTGCCGTTGATCCTCCACACGCGCAGGGATCAATTTATTACAGTAAATATTTTGAAGATGGGAAGAAGCCTTTAAAGAACTGGCTCACAATTGAAATATTCGGAGTAGTAGCAGGAGGATTTTTATCGGGAGCAATCTCTAAGAGACTTAAGTTTAAAATTGAAAAATCTCCAAATATTTCTAACACAAGGCGATTGATCTTCGCTTTCCTGGGAGGTATCTTTTTTGTTTATGGCGCACAGCTAGCACGTGGATGTACAAGTGGCGCTGCCCTCTCAGGAATGGCTGTTCTTTCCGTTGCCGGATTTGTTACCATGGTTGCAATTTTCGGCTCAGCTTATCTTTTTGCGTGGTTCTTCAGAAAAAACTGGATCTAAAAGGCTCAGAGCGCAGTGCACAGGGCACATTGCAGAACGATGAACACGAAACGCGAAACGCGAAACATTAAACGATTAACAATACAACAAGACAACAAGACTTAAAAGACAACCAATGGGACCTATATCATCATTATTCACAATGCCCGAATGGCTCGATTTGCTTATCGCACTGCTGATTGGCATCGGTTTCGGGTTTTCGCTTGAGCAAGCCGGATTCTCATCGAGTCGTAAGCTTGCAGGGATGTTTTATGGATATGATACTACAGTGATCAAAGTTTTCTTTACTGCTGCAATTGTTGCATTGACAGGATCACAACTATTGAGTTACGTTGGCCTTCTTAATCTTAATCTGGTATTTGTGAATGAGTTTTATGTTGGTGCATCGATCGTTGGTGGAATTATAATGGGAGCCGGATTCATCATGGGAGGGTTTTGTCCCGGTACCGGATTATGTGCACTTTCAATCGGAAAAATAGACGCAATGGTCTTTTTCCTGGGTGGACTTACGGGTGCATTTCTTTTTGCTGAAACATATCCATTTATACAAAAACTGGCAAATGGCTCATACAAAGGACCAGTCAAGATCAATGAGGTAATGGGTATTTCACCCGGCCTCTTTACTTTTCTTCTTATAATTGCAGCAGTTGCAATGTTCTGGCTTGCAGAGGTAGCAGAAAAGAAATTTGCAAGACCTGAAATAACCAGTGTGATTTAAATATTAAAGAAATGAATACGAGGGAAAAATTTTCAGTTGGACTTTTATGTATCGGGGTCATTCTTGCATTGCTGCCCCTTTCCGGTAGCAGGTCCTTTACTGTCAGGCCCCAAAAACTGCTGTCTGAAGTGCTCGATGAAAATACTTATTTTACGGTCGACCAGGTAGCCCGGTTTGTAGTATCAGAGGATAGTTCTGTTCAGATTATTGATCTAAGAACACCTGAAGAATTCAGAACAATGAATATCCCTGGTTCAATAAATATTCCTTATAGTAAACTTCTTGACAGTGACCCGGGCAGTATTCTGAATGATGGGAAAACCATGAATATTTTCTACTCTAACGGTGATTTTGATTCCAACTATGCTCTTGCAATTGCAAGGGGATTAAACATTAAAAACACCTATGTGATGAAAGGTGGTCTGAATGAGTGGTTCAACACCGTTATGAACAGTAATTTTACCGGAGAAAGGATAACAGCAAAGGAAAATGCACTTTTTGAAACCAGGACAAGAGCAAAAAAAATGTTTACTGAAATGAATAGCATGCCTGATAGCCTGAAACTAAAATTCATCGAGTCGAAACATATCACTGCAAAAAAACTTGACGGGGGATGTGGATAGGCAGGGTTTAGGAACAAAAAATCAGAAATCAGAAATCAGAAATCAGAAATTAGAAATTTAGAAATTTAGAAATCAGGAAAAACAATTAATGGAGTTAATAAAAAAGATTAAAGGAGTTATTGCTATTGTTCTTATAATTTTGGTTCTGGTACTAATAAGATCATCAGGTATATATCATTTCAAAGATGATGCAAAGAAATGGGCTGAACCATCAGTAAAACAATCAAATAAGATAACTCTGGAGCAAGCTGGATCCTTAACCGGAAAATCCCTGATTATCAATCTTGATAAAGATTTCAGCATGGTCAGGGAGTTAACCAGTGATACACAAAATATACCGGCAGATTCAGTTCTGTGTAAAAACCATATTGCTATGATCATGAAACATGATGGTCCGGTATTGCTTTTTTCTTCAGATCCGGGTTTATCAGCAAGGATATGGATGATACTCAGTCAGTTGGGTTTCAAGAATATTTACATACTCACCAAAAATACTGACAATGAGGTTTTTAAATACAAATTCCGGCCAGACACATTACAGTACTGACCGTAATCATAAATATCAGAAAAGGTAGAAAAATTACTTTACTACTTCAAAATTATTAACATCTGCTAAAGTAAAAGGGAGCCATGATAATGCGGTTCTCTGCTTAATCATCTTGTTGTACATAAAACCATTATTACCATATTTCAGCGTATGCGCGTCATAACCAAACAGACGCAGGTAAGCTGTCGCAAATCCTGAATTGTGACCTGTTCCGCAATAAACAACAACAGGTTTATCATTAGGAATCGAGGCCATCTCATCTGTATATCCCAGAGTACCTTCCGGTTTATATCTTACTGATCCTGGAATATGTCCGTCCTCATATTTGTCTTTCCTGTCAAGATTTATTATGTAATACTTTTGTGGATTGCTGAAAACATCATCGGCTGATATAAGGATATCTGCTGTTCCTTCTTCAAACAACTTTCTGAACCTTGCTGCCCCGATCTCAGATCCTGTCAACAGCCCTGTTTTGAGCTCAGGCATACTGAGTAAAGAAGGTCTTTCATTTACTAAATTTTCAAGATTAGTTTCGTACTTTCCGGAGACTCCTTTAAGCCATCCGTCCTGAGCATACTTGTTATTCCAGGCACTCATGCCCCATCTCATGGAATATACATTGCCATATCCCATTAATCTTAACAGGCAAGTCGTGTAACTTGATACCTGGCCATCTTCACTAACCATAATTATCTTATCATACTCAAATGGCTTTATCCCTGTTTCAAAATAAGAAGGTATTTCTTCAAATTTTTTGTTCACTGCACCCTTAATATGGCCTTCACTAAATTGTTTTGGAGACCTTATATCCACAACAAGTGTATTTTTGCCCAGACTTTCATTTACAATCGAGGCTTTGATAAGTGATGGGAATACTTTACTATTTACATAATCGCCATTCTCTTTAAGATCTTTTAGCAAAAGAGCAGTTTCATTGCCGATTGTTACAGGATTATTAACAGTTTTATTAACCGCCTGAACCACATCCTGTTTACTCTCTGTTTTTTTCCCTTTGCAGCCTGAAACAGAAATTATGCAAAGAAGAAACAAAGAGATTACTGATAAAGATTGTCTCTTCATATCAATCCTATTTCTGGGCAGTTAAATTTACAGCGACATTATCTTTGTCGAATGAAAGGGTCTCAGTACGATTACCAAGACCATCATATTTGTAGGCGGTAACCGCAACTCCATTATCCGGACTATTGATTAAATTCCCGTTTTTATCCGTATTTTTAAGTTCAGCAATAGCGCCATGACTATCATATGTTGATTGTGTTACAGGAATCAGCTTGCCGCCAACATACTCATTATCCTGATCGAATAGTCTTGTTTCAACTAAATAACCATTTTCATCATACTTACTGATACGTTTTGACCATCCCCAGTATAGATTTGACATCTGTCCGGTTACATTAAAAACAGAAAAGTTTTCAAGGTCACCAAACTGGTTGGGAGTGAAAGAGAAATAAGAAACCCCTATATCTCCACAATTCTCTGCAGTACAGTTATAGAGCGTATCCGCTTTAAAATTTGCCATTCTGGTGGTATACCCTTTATCATTGTAGGTAAACCTGAGTTCATAAAACGGGCAGAAAGGATTCATAACAGTTTCTTCTCCTTTAAGATTATAACGAAGCTCCCTTACCATTCCATCAGGAAGTACATTCCATTGCCACGAGTGGATCTTATTCCTGTTCTCGATCATCGATCCGTCTTTCCCTAAACACATCAGCCCTACACGATTTCCATTGGAATCGAGTGCATACTCCAGGCCAAACACGTCTGCTGATTCAATAGGTTGGTTATCCTTATCGAAAAAATGCTTTGTTTGCTTATGATCTCCATATTCATATGTAATTTTTGCAGCTCCCTGCATTGAAGAGTAACCAAGGAGTACATTATTACGTACATATTCTACTGATAAAAGCCGATCTGATTTATCATAAGTAAACTTGTAACTGTTAATGGTTTTTGCCTGATCCGCAGTTAACGGATGGGTACCTTTTTCAATATCATAAGGTGTTTCACTGAATTGTAGGTTCCTAAAATATTCCACACCGGCGTGCTTGTTTTTGTTTGTTGAATTACCGGTACAGGAAACAATACCAATCCCAACTACCACTGTCAGGATTAACGGAATGATCACTTTGCTCAATTTCATATTCTTAACTGTTTTGGTTTAAATTAATTATCAAAAGTATTGATTATTTAAATCTGGAAATACATCTGCCTCGAAAGTTTAACAAACAGAATGCATAAATGTTCATGGTTTTGGCAGACAAATGGTGTAAAGATGACATGAAAGGCACAATGGCACAAAGGCGCAAAGGCCTGCATCATGCAAATTTGAGCTGTTGAGCCTTTATGCCTTTGTGCCATTATTAGTATATTTGTTTAACTTATAATACTATCCTTCATGGAAACCTCATTCTTTCATTCCAGCCTGTTCAGTTATGTAATGATGCCGATTTTAATATTTCTGGCAAGAATTTGCGATGTATCCATAGGTACAATGCGTATAATATTCGTATCAAAAGGGAAAAGGAATATTGCTCCGATTCTTGGGTTTTTTGAAGTTCTGATTTGGATCACAGCTATAAGTAAGATTATGGAAAACCTCGATCATTATATCAATTTTATTGCTTATGCAGCAGGTTTTGCAACCGGTAACCTGGTTGGAATGATTATTGAAGAAAAATTAGCAATGGGAATTCTGATGATCAGGATTTTTGCACATGAGAGAGGGAACGAACTCGTGCAGTCTCTTAATATACAAGGCTTTGGGACAACTGTTGTCGAAGCTCACGGAGCCAGGGAAAACATTCATCTTATATATTCGATTGTAAAAAGAAATGAGCTTGCTAACGTTCTGGGTATCATAACCAAACTTAATCCTAAAGCATTTTACACAATCGAGGACGTAAAAGCTGTTAATGAAGGCATTTTCACACAAAGAAAACCAAATAGTATATTTCCTTTCAGTAATATACTAAGGCAGTGGAGGAAAGGGAAATAAAATATGAAGAAGATATTGAGTTTGTGCCTGTATATTGTCAGTTACATTATTCTCCTTTTGTTAATACTACTCATTTTTGTTCTTATTAATAGTCCTGGTAAACCAACTCCATTTCCTGGTCAGGATGGTAAAAAGATTCCCGGTAGTATCTCGGAAATCGAAACCGTGAACATTAATGGTTTGAATCAGAGAATAATTATCAGGGGCAGGGATACAACAAAACCGGTCCTTTTATATCTTCACGGCGGGCCGGGGGATCCTGAATTACCATTTGTACATCAGTTTAATTCAGGTATTGAGGATCTGTTTGTTGTTTGTTACTGGGATCAGCGTGGAGCAGGATTGTCATATTCAAAAAATATTCCTCCGGAAACTATGACTCTTTCACAATTTGTTGATGATGCCGGGAAGGTTTCAGAATATCTGATCAATAAATTTAACCGCAAAAAAATATTTCTGCTTGGACATTCGTGGGGAACTATGCTTGGTTCATTTACCATAAATAAGTATCCGGAGTATTATTATGCTTTTATTTCAGTCGGACAGGTAGGTGATCAGGCACGTGCCGAAAAAATTTCATACGATTTTGTTCTTAACAGGGCCAGAGAATTAAAGGACAGGAAAGCTATCCGGAATCTCGAAAATATAGGTTCTCCACCCTACTTTGATCCTAAAGAGGCCATTGATAAAATGATGACGGAGAGAAGGTATGTCATTAGGTATGGAGGTGCTGTTAAAAAAGGAAACTTTTACCCGCAAGCGATAAAACCTCTCCTTTTTTGTAAGGAATACAGTTTAATTGATAAGATTAATTATTTAAGAGGGATGAAGTTCTCAAAAGACTATTTATGGACTGTAATAATGAAAACAAATCTCTTCAAAACCATTCCTTCACAACAAATTCCTGTTTATATACTACAGGGGATATCAGATTACGAGACATCTTACATCATTGCAAAAGAGTACTTTGACAGTCTGCAGGCACCCGTGAAGAAGTTTTACACATTTGAAAATTCAGCTCATTCCCCGATTTTTGAGGAACCTGAAAAGTTTGAAATGATAATTAAGGAAATTCTTTTGCAACAACAAAAGGATGGAAAGTAATAATGTCTAAATTTGAAAACATTTAATATTACTATTCCATGGACCAGTTCAGCAACCATCCTCTTTACGGCAGACATAATATTGATAGTGTCATGAACTCTTTATGGGCGTTTTACAAAAAGAAATTTCTGTCATTATTTCTTATGTCATTCGTCATGTCTCTGGTGATTCAATATGCTTCATCTCTGGTAAATATGAAGGAACTCTCATCAATTACTGACCCAATGCTTTTGCTTGAAAAGATAAAGGGATTTCTCATACCGATTTTAATAATATCTCTCATAAATCTTCTCTTTACAACTATCCTTCAATATTACGTAATTTTTAACCCGGTTGACAATGAGAATACAGTTTTTATTTCAATTATAAAATCTCTGAAGTATTTTATCCCTTATCTTATTATTATGGTACTTCTTGCATTTGCAGGGACAATAGCTATTATTCTGGGAATTTTTGCTCTAATAGTAGGTGCATTCTTTGCGATGTTATATATAGTGACACTTTACCTTTTCATTCTACCTGTAATGATGATTGAAGGAACTAATATTGGCTCTACAATCACCAGAACGCTAACCCTAGCTCATAAACACTTCTGGTCAAATATCGGATGGGTTGCCGTTTTTATTATAATAATGCTGGTTATTTCGGTAATTTTCTCTGGAATTATTCTCCTGCCTTTTACAGGAAATTTTATAAAAACAATTGTAAAACCGGACGATGCTACGAAAATGGTTGATATCACAACCAAACCGATGTTCATCATACTGTCAGCTATTGTAAGTGCTCTTACATTTCCTTTGATGACAATATTTGCGTGTATTCTCTATTTCAATGGTAAGGCAGGAGAAGAGCAAATTCAAGCGATACCAATTATAGGTACTGAAGGTAACAAGGTCAGGGTTGAAGACCTGTATGCTAAGCCATATTCAGATGATCATCCGGATAATCCGGAAAACAAAGTCTAAATTGTCTTTACCTGTCTTTATGCCCCTCGGGCTGTCCTTACGTGCCTCGCCCTGTCAATGGATTTTACTTTTGACTTAAAGACAGGCCAAGGCCAAGACAGGCACGAAGTGTAAGAGAGTCTGCAGGACGTAAAGATGTCAGGACCTAAAGGTGTTCAGACAATTAAAGGTCGTTTTCCCCTTTTACATATCCAAAGTTAGCAAGGATTCCGCCATCGACATACAGAATATGTCCATTGACAAAATTACTGGCTTTGGAAGCCAGGAAGAGGGCTGCATTAGCCACATCCTCTGGCTCGCCCCATCTGCCTGCCGGTGTACGAGTCATCACAAGATCGTTAAAAGGATGTCCATTTTCGCGGATGGGGGCTGTCTGTGAAGTAGCAATATAACCCGGACCAATACCATTGATCTGAATATTATACTTTGCCCATTCGCAGGTCATATTTTGTGTCAGGAGTTTAAGACCGCCTTTAGCAGAAGCGTATGCAGAAACAGTATTCCGGCCATAGACACTCATCATAGAACATATATTTATAATCTTACCACTGCGTTTTTCAATCATTTTTGGTGCAACCCGTTTTGAAATAATAAACGGAGCCACAAGGTCAACATCAATTACCTGTTTATAGTCAGTTATTTCCATTTCAAGTATCGGAATCCTTTTAATAATTCCGGCATTATTTACGAGAATATCAATGGAACCTACACTTTTTTCGATCAGGGATATTCCTTTATCAACATCATCCTCATCTGTTACGTCGAATTTCAAAGTGAATACATCCAGCCCCTCTTTATTGAAACTCTCTCTGCAACTTTGAAGTTTATCGTCCTGAAGATCATTTACACAAACTTTTGCACCTGCTTTGGCCAGCAATAATCCTATTGCAAGACCGATTCCGTGAGTACCGCCTGTTACCAGAGCAACTTTTCCGGTAAGATCAAATAAATCTTTCATAGCAAAATTTATTATGTTTTTTACTCTGTGTAATTCTGTTAAACTTTTGCCTCTGCCTCCTCTAGTTTTCACCCCCCTTCCCGCCAAATGGGGGTCAAAAGCAATTGTATAATCAAGCCCCCATCACGGGGTTGGGGGTAAAATCGATCTATTTCAGAGTATCCTGCTGGCGGATATCCATATCCCCGTAATCAAGATTTTCCCCTGCCATACCCCAGATAAATGTGTAATTGGATGTTCCTGCTGCGCTATGAATACTCCATGATGGCGAAAGGACGGCCTGTTCATTCTTCATCCATATATGTCTTGTTTCATCGGGCTCACCCATAAAATGACAGATAGTCTGTTTCTCAGGTACTTCAAAGTAGAAATAAGCTTCCATCCTTCTGTTATGAGTATGAACTGGCATTGTATTCCAGACACTGCCTGTCTTAAGTTCAGTCATTCCCATCTGAAGCTGACAAGTCTCGATAACACTGTTTACAAGTAACTTATTAACTGTCCTGTGATTAGAAGACTCCATTGTTCCCAAAACAACTACATCTGCATCAGCAAGTGTCACTTTCTTCGAAGGATAGGTATGATGGGCAGGTGCAGAATTAAGATATAGCTTAGCTGGTTTGTAAGGATCAACCGATTTAAATACAACATCATAAGTACCTTTTCCAAGATATAAAGCCTCTTTGAATCCAATTTCATATTTCTTTCCACTTGTATGAATCATTGCAGCTCCTCCAACATTGATAATTCCCATCTCCCTCCTGTCGAGAAAATTTTCCGATTTAAGTTCCTCTGAGGTTTCCAGAATTAACTCATTTTTAACCGGCATGGCACCTCCCACCATGTAACGATCATACATCGAATAAACCAGGCTTATCTCATCTGATATAAAAATGTTTTCAATTAGGAAATCTTTTCGGAGCCTGGCAGTATCGTAAATTTTTACGTCGTCAGGATGAGCGGCATATCTAAGTTCAACTTTCATAATATTCTGATTAAAATAATTCCTTCATAAAATTAATGGCGACAGGCTTGAGGCGTGAGGTGCAAGTTATTAACATAATGCCCGAAGCCTGATGCCTGATGCCTGATGCCCGTAGCCTATTTCTTTCCAAACAATGCCTCCAGTACATCATTATTTATTTTACAATTTTCATATTTCACATTTTCAGCCAGTTCCATGAATGTTGCCCTTGCCTCCTGAACGGACGGTTTTGGCCCTTTGCCTGCCCAGTAATCAATAATTTTCTGATAGCCTGCAGGTTTTGAAATAGTCATTAAACTACTCTTCGAATCTATTTTTTTAATCGTCCACCATGACCAGCCGATGTTATTTGACTCGAACAAATTCACAGCAGCCTTAAACCATTCATTATTATTTTCACCGGATTCTCCCATCCAGAGGGGTACATTATATTTCTCTCTCAAATCGAGATACTTCTGAATTGTCTCAACAGTGGTTGGATTCCAGTATTTATGAAAACTATAAGCCATATTATTATCCCATGGAGGTGTCAGACCGGTATAATCATTTGCAAACTGGTTACCTTCGATGAATATAATATGCTTCTTATCAACAATACGAATCTCCTGTGTTATTTCAGAAAAGAGCTTTTTAAGAGGTTCATTACCATCAAGTTTATAGTTGGTTTCATTGATAAGGTCATATCCTCCGATCCATTCTTCATCTTTATATCGTTCAGCAAGCTTCTTCCATAGCGCTATGGTTTTTTTCTGATTTGCTTCACTCTCCCATAGTCTGGGTTTAAGAGTATCAATGTCTGCGATAGGCCGGTCATTTCCCTGTCCTCCAGGTGTTGTGTGGAGATCAAGAATCAGATATATTTTGTTTTTCCTGCACCACGACAGAAGGTTATCTGTTAATTTAAATCCTGTTTCTACCCATGAATTTTGATCTTTAACAGGCTCTTTATCAACTGGCAGTGTAAATAGATTGTAGTGCATTGGCAGTCGTATTGAATTAAATCCCCATTTTTTAAGTGCATCAATATCTTTCTCTGAAATCATATTATTCATAAAAAGTGTGTAGAATTCATCACAATTTTTCTGTCCTATTAATTCACTGATCTTTGATTTTATTTCTGTCTGGGTTCCCGCTACCTCAGAGAGTTGAAACATATAAGGTTCCTGTAGCATCCATCCGCCAAGTCCAATGCCCCTGAGCAAAACATTTTCACCTTTTTCATTTACAATCTGTTTCCCGTCTGCCTTCAGGAAACCCTGACTAACTGCTATATCTCCGGAAAAGATTAGATAAAAAGTTACTGCAAAAGTAATAATGTGGTTTTTCATATTGTATAATTATTTAATATTAAAGATCAATCATCTGACTTATTGCCTTCCTAAGGAGAGGCTAATTCTCTCTATACTAGTATAATTTAGTATCTTATATTTAGTTTATCTAATCTACTTTTATCTTTTTACTTTTGTCTTTTGTCTTTTATCTTTTCCTTGCCTTTTCCATTTTGCATTTTACATTTTCTATAGAATTCCTTTATCAATCAATCTTGTTATCTCCGTTCCTGCCATAAGGAATCCGCCCACACCATAAACTTCAGTCATTTCCCTGGTAACACCTTTAGGATCGGCTCCTATAGGTTGAATGAATCCTACCTTCCCATCGGGCCACACAGCCGTAACCATTGATTTCCAGCCTTTTATTATAGCCGGAAGATATGTTGCCCTGTCAAGATATCCATTATTTACCCCCCAGGCCATACCATAAACGAAAAAAGCTGTAGCACTCATTTCAGGATTTGGATAACTTGACGGATCCAGAAGGCTTGCATGCCAGAATCCGTCAGCAGATTGTAATTTAAGAAGTTTTGCAGCCATTTCCTTATATATTGTCACAAAATAGTCTTTGCGGTTATATTTTACCGGAAGTTCTCTCATGATAATTGGTAATCCGGCAAACACCCAGCCATTACCTCGTCCCCAGAATACTTTTGCTCCGTTTGCCTCTTTTTTTGTGAAATAATTTGAATCCCTGAAATATAGGTCTTCATCTTTATCGTAAAGATAATCTGTAGTTGCCTTATATTCCTTATACATAAAATCAAGGTATTTCTTTTTGCCGGTTACGTTTGCCATTTTTGCCCAGACTGCAGGGGCCATGAAAAGAGCATCGCACCATGACCATCTCTGGGTTGACCAATAATCATTTGTGTTTTCAAATTTAAGATCGCCTGTTGCAGGGTCTTTTAATATCTTATCAAGGTAAGCCCTCATCGGTATGATCATCTTCTTATCCTTATATTTCCTGTAAAGTTCAATATAAGTCTGACCTATACAATAATCATCGGCATGATATCTTCCAAGAGGATTTTCTCTGGCCCGGTAAGTCCAACCTGTTTTCTCCGAAATTTTTCTCAGCCATTCATAATAAGAATTATCACCTGCTATTCCTGCCCATTCGACCATACCTGCATAAAGCGCCCCATTTGTCCAGTCAGCAAGATCATGTGTAAGAGGAGTTCTTACCTGCCAGTCTGCAACCGCTTTCAAAACAGTTTTAATATCAGTTTTATCTAAATCAGATCTGAATGAAGGTATTGTTAGCTCCTGTGAAAAAACTGAAAAAGAGATAATTAACAGAATTGCTGTTAAAATACTTTTATTGGTTTTCATTTATCTTGATTATAATCTGATTTAAGCAGCATATTTTGCATCCTTGAATTATATACTATTTGAGTATCGGTAATCATGCATAAAAATTTATTTATTTTGACTTCCGGATGGCTCAGTTTCTGCACTGATTGTCCAAATTCATAATAATAAATTTATTCATCTTCACTTTCCTATTTTTTGCATATGTAAATTCTGCTGGAGATTCTTCATACCGAGCGTCAGCGAGGAATCTTCTGATCTATTATTATCAACAGCCAATAGCTATATATTTTTGTTTCATTTTTATCTTGCTTTAGAATATCATGCCGGACTTTCAAATATTGTTAAACACTTCGTATATTTCTTGATTAATTGAATAGTAATTCATAATTTCGTGATCGTTAACGAAACTCTAATGTTCAAATTTAAATAATTTTATTGTTCCTTTTAAAATATGAAACCATTTATTCACGAGAATTTCCTCCTGGGAAATAAAACAGCAGAAAAACTTTATCATAATTATTCTGAGAATCTGCCTATTATAGATTTTCACTGTCACCTTTCACCTGCAATGATAGCTGAGGACCATAGATTTTCAAATCTTACCCAGGCATGGCTGGAAGGAGATCATTATAAGTGGCGGGCCATGAGAACAAATGGTATCAATGAAAAATATTGTACAGGGAAAGCTTCAGACATCGAAAAATTTAAAAAATGGGCAGAAACAGTTCCTGTAACAGCAGGAAATCCTCTTTATCACTGGACACATCTCGAACTTGCCAGATATTTCAATATAACTGAACTTCTTTCTCCTTCAACAGCTGCCATGGTTTATGAAGACGCCTCTGCAATGCTTCAAACGAAAGAACTCAGTACCAGATCTATAATCCGGAAGATGAAAGCAGAGGTCATTTGTACGACCGATGACCCTACTGATAATCTTGAAAATCATATTAAACTTAAAGGTTCCTTCGAAATTAAAGTTCTGCCAACATTCCGGCCCGATAATGTAATTAAAACAGAGGACCCTGAGATATTCAAGTCATACATCATGAAACTGGAACTGGTGAGCGGAACCGAAATAAGGAACTTTAATGGTCTTCTAGAAGCATTAGATAAAAGACATAAGTTCTTTCATGATATGGGAGGCAGATTATCTGATAATGGTCTTGACCGTTTTTATTTTGCTTCTTTCACGTTCCCTGAGATTGACAGGATTTTTAAGAATCTGCTTAATGGAGAGATAATCTCATCTGAGGAAGCTGAAAAATATAAAACAGCTGTGATGCTTGAACTCTGCAGATTGAATCATAAAAGAGGTTGGACTCAACAGTTTCATGTCGGCGCAATGAGAAATAACAATGCAAGATTATTCAGACAAATGGGTCCTGATACTGGATGGGATTCAATCGGTATAGCCCAGAATCCTTTGAAAATATCAAACTTCCTAAGCGAACTTGATAATAATGAGCAGCTTACTAAAACGATCCTTTATAATCTAAATCCTGCAGATAATGAGATGATGATAACCATGGCTGGGAATTTCAATGATGGTTCATCAGCCGGAAAAGTACAAAATGGAGCTGCATGGTGGTTCCTCGATCAGAAAAGTGGTATAGAAAAGCATCTGAAAGATCTCGCAGCAATCGGATTATTAGGAAGGTTTATCGGAATGGTCACCGATTCGCGAAGCTTCCTATCCTACCCACGTCACGAATATTTCAGACGTTTGGTATGCAATTTTGTAGGGGAAGAGGTTGAAAAAGGTCTTATTCCTGATGAGGAAGAACTACTAAAGCCTCTGATTGAAGGAATTTCATACAGGAATGCTAAGGAGTATTTTGGATTTTAAACCCTCTCCGAATCAAAAACATTATAAATGAACGAATTAAATTTAAGAGATAAAGTTGCAGTTATTACAGGTGGTGCAGGGATCATTTGTTCAACCATGGCTAAATCACTTGCCGCCCACGGAGTTAAAACAGTGCTACTCGATCTCAATAAAGATGCAGCAACTGAAGTTGCCAAACAGATTGAAAAAGAGTATAATACACCATCCATAGGAGTTTATGCCAGTGTTCTCGACAAAGCATCACTGGAGGAGGCATTGAAAGTCGTTCATGAGAGCTTTGGCCTTATTGACATTCTGGTAAACGGCGCCGGAGGTAACGCTCCAGCTGCCACCACCATAGTTGAAAAAATGGAAGGCACGGAAGAGGAAAACCTTGAAGAGACATTTTTCGGTCTGCAGATTGAAGGTTTTGAGAGAGTTTTTGACCTGAACTTTAAGGGAACATTAATTCCAACAATGGTCTTCGCAACAGACCTTGTCAAGAAGAAATCAGGAGTAATAATTAACATTTCTTCAATGAACTCGTACAGGCCCCTGACCAAAATTGCCGCTTATTCTGCTGCTAAAGCAGCCGTTAATAATTTTACACAATGGCTTGCTGTTCATTTTTCAAAAACAGGTGTCAGGGTAAATGCAATAGCACCCGGATTTCTTCTTACAAATCAGAATAGATTCCTCCTGATTGATGAGAAAACCGGTGGATCCACGCCGAGAGGAAGAAAAATATTAAACGGTACACCGATGGAACGCTATTGTATTCCTGAAGAATTAACAGGTACACTTATCTACCTTGTTTCTGATTTGTCAAAGTTCGTTACTGGAGTAGTTATCCCCGTAGACGGTGGGTTTAGTGCTTATTCAGGAGTGTGAAAGCTCAGGGCTGAATTTTAAGATAAAAGACAAAAGGGATAAGACAAAAGTAAATCGTAAGAAATAATTACGAGTAACAAGTAACGAGAAACACGGAACTCGAAACTATAAATAAAGCAGAACAATGGCAAAGAATGTAATAGTTGCCCAGTCTGGCGGACCTTCGCCGGTTATCAACAGTTCATTACGGGGGATCATCGAGACATGCAGAATGTTCCCTGACAAATTCGGAAAGGTTTACGGAGGATGGCATGGCATTGAAGGAGTTTTGAATGAGCATTTACTTGACCTGTCAGCTCAGAACGAAGAGGAGATTGCCTTATTACGAAATACGCCTGCCGCAGGAAGTATAGGTACATGTCGATATAAGCTTAAAGATAATCAGCAAAAAGACTTCCACAGGATCATGGAAGTGTTTAATGCTCATAATATCGGTTACTTTTTCTATATAGGTGGAAACGATTCACAACATACGGCTTTTATGGTTAGTGAAATGGCAAAAAACAAAGGTCTTGATCTGATTGCAGTGGGAGTGCCAAAAACAATTGATAATGATTTGGGTGACAATGAATTTAAACTTATTGATCACACGCCGGGGTATGGAAGTGTTGCAAGATACTGGTCGCATATTATTCAGAATGCCAATGAAGAGAACTTAGGCTCGGCTCCGGCAGATCCTGTACTGGTTATTCAGGCAATGGGGAGGAAAATTGGCTATATACCTGCTGCTGCAAGACTTGCCGATCCGGAGAGAAATTTGCCGTTGCAGATCTATATGGCTGAGTCAAAAGTATCTATCGATAACCTGGTTCATAATGTCAATGAACAGTTAAAGAAGGAAGGAAGATGTATTGTAGTTGTTAGCGAGGGATTTGACGTTGGCAGTATCGGTGAGGTAATTGATCCTTTTGGTCATACGTCCTTCGGATCGAGTCAGAATTCCGTCTTCCAGACTGTTGTTAATTACCTGAACAGCAAAGGATTAAAAACCAGGGGTGCGGCCAGGGGCCAGATTATGGGAACTGATCAACGGGATACCACAGCTTACGCCTCAATCGTCGACCTCGATGAAGCATATAAAGTAGGACAAAAAGCTGTCGAGATATCTTTATACGAAGGGAACGGTTGGATGGCAACAATCCTGAGGGAACCTGGTTTTATATATAATGTAAGGTATGATAAGGTTTCCCTTGAGAAAGTTGCATTATCTGAAAGAACATTTCCTGAAAAATGGATTGCCGAAAGTCGTTACGATGTTACGGATGAATTCCTTGCTTATGTCAGGCCACTAGTTGGTGAAGACTGGCCGTCAGTGCCAATGATCAACGGGAGACAGAGATTTGCAAGGTTTGAAATGAAATTTGCGGAGAAAAAGTTACCCGGATATAAATTGGAAGCTTACGAAAAATAATTATTTACATTCTTTATATATAACATGAGTCCACAGGAACATTTATTAGCTTTAAAACCGGAGAAGGAGTTTTTTATAGGAATAGATTCCGATGGCTGTGCTTTTGATACTATGGAGATAAAACAGAAGGAGTGTTTTTGCCCTAACTTCATAAAGTACTTCAGAATGCAACCTGTTTCGAAGTATGCCCGGGAAACCTGGGAATTCGTGAATCTCTATTCAACTTACAGGGGATGCAATCGTTTCCTTGCAGTTATTGAGACTCTAAGACTTCTGACTACACGTCCCGAAATTAAAGCCAGAAACTTCAAGGTTCCTTCTTCTTCTCCTCTTATAGAATGGACAATGAAGGAGACGAAACTTGGGAATCCTGCATTGAAAAAATATGCTGCAGAAATAAATGATCCGTTCATTACACTGACACTCGAATGGTCACTGAAGGTAAATGAGGAGATCGAAAAAATGGTATTCGGAATAGCTCCATTTCCTTTCGTTAAAGAATGTCTGGAGAAAATAAAACCAACAGCTGATATAATGGTCGTCTCACAAACTCCATTTGAAGCGCTTAAGCGCGAATGGGAAGAAAATAAAATCGACCATTTTCTGAGGATGATAGCCGGGCAGGAGCATGGAACTAAATCAGAGCATATTAAATATGCCGCAAAGGATAAATATCCCGGTGAAAAGATTCTGATGATCGGTGATGCTAAAGGTGATCTGAAGGCAGCGAAATCGAACGGGGCCCTCTTCTTCCCGATCAATCCCGGTAAAGAAGAAGAATCGTGGGAAAAACTCTATAACGAAGGACTTGACATTTTCTTTACCGGAACTTTCAAGGGTTCTTACGAGGATGAACTTATAAGAGAGTTTGAAACTTATCTGCCTGAATATCCACATTGGAAATAGGCGACAGGCTGAAGGTTACAGGCGACAGGAAAAACTAATCTTATGCCTGACGCCCGTCACCTGATTCACGATTAATAAGGTTCCGGGAGTTTGTAACAAAATTGAAATCTATATAAGTAATGATTTATTTTAAATCAGGTTCAGAGAATACAGTTCTTAACTCAAAAGATCTTGAGTCCGGAATTTATTCAGCACTGGACAATCTGGGTGTCAGGAAAAAGGTACTTGTTGTTCCTCCCGACTGTACCCGTTTTCATTCAAGAGCCGGTGAACTTACTTCATATATATACAAGTATTATCAGGAAAATCTGAAAGATATCCTACCTGCCCTTGGTACCCACTCTCCAATGACTGACTTCCAGCTTGGTGAAATGTATAAAGGAGTACCAAAGTCACTATTTCGTGTTCATGACTGGAGAAATGATGTTATAACAGCAGGTATAGTGCCCGCTTCATTCGTATCTGAAATAACTGACGGCGCGTTAAACTATTCATGGCCCGCTCAGCTTAACAGACTGGTTTTCAACGGCGGACATGATCTTATACTATCAGTCGGACAGGTTGTCCCGCATGAGGTTATTGGAATGGCCAATTATAATAAGAATTTATTTGTTGGGACAGGGGGACCTGAAGGTATTAATAAGAGTCATTTTATCGGAGCGGTTTATGGCATGGAACGTATCATGGGAAAAGCTGATAACCCTGTCAGGTCTCTATTAAACTATGCCTCTTCAAATTTTACCAGCCACTTGCCAATTGTTTACGTACATACTGTCATAGGCCGTGATGAAGAAGGAAAGCTTGTGGTCAGGGGGCTTTTTATTGGTGATGATGAGGAAGTATTCAGACTTGCAGCTGATCTTTCCCTTAAGGTAAACTTCAATGTGCTTGAAAAACCTTTAAAGAAAGTTATTGTCTATCTTGATCCTGCTGAGTTTAAAAGCACCTGGTTGGGAAACAAAAGTATTTACAGAACGCGTATGGCAATGGCTGATAACGGGGAATTGATTGTCATGGCACCGGCTTTAAAAGAGTTCGGAGAGGACAAAGAGATCGACAGACTGATCAGGAAATATGGATATCGGGGTACACCAGTCACATTAAAAGCTCTGAATGAAAATGAAGAGCTTAATAATAATCTTAGTGCAGCTGCTCATCTGATTCACGGAAGTTCAGAAGGGAGATTCTCCATAACTTATTGCCCGGGATACCTTACAAGGGAAGAGATAGAATCAGTCAACTTTAAATATCGCAATCTTAATGATATGTTGAAAAAATACAATCGAAAAAATCTGAATGACGGTTTTAATAATATGGATGATGGCGAGGAAATATACTTCATATCAAATCCCGCACTTGGATTATGGACATCAAAGCAACGGCTGGCATAAAAATTATTATTAAATTCAAAAAATGATAAACTGGGGAATAATAGGTTGTGGTAATGTCACTGAAGTAAAAAGTGGCCCGGCATTTAATAAAGTCAGAGATTCGAGACTGATAGCCGTTATGCGGAGAGATGCCTTCCTGGCTGAGGATTATGCCCGGCGACATAATGTTCCAAAGTTTTACTCAAAGGCTTTGGATTTAATTAACGACAAGGATATCAATGCAGTATATATCGCCACTCCTCCGGGAAACCATGCTGAATATGCACTTGAAGTTATAAAAGCCCGCAAACCGGTATATATTGAAAAACCAATGGCGGTAAACTATTCCGAATGTCTTAGTATAAATAAAGCTGCTGAAAAATACCGCGTTCCGGTTTATGTGGCATATTACAGAAGAGCTCTACCCGGGTTCCTTTTAATTAAAGATCTTATTGAAAATGGGGAAATTGGGAAAGTACGTTTTTTGATAATACAGTTGTTCAAGGCTCCTTCTGCAGATGAGAAAGCGGGAAAACCTTCATGGCGGGTTTATCCCAAGATTTCAGGCGGAGGACATTTCTTTGATCTGGCCTGTCATCAACTTGATTATCTTGATTTTCTTTTCGGTCCGGTTCAGAAAGTTAAATCGATAGCAGTAAATCAGGCGGGGTTATATAAAGCAGAAGATTTTGTTTCCGCTGAGTTTATTTTTAATAATAATATTGTTGGAACCGGTACATGGAGTTTCAGTGTTTCACTTGATAACGGCAGAGATACTATCGAAATTATTGGGGACAAAGGATCAATTAAATTCTCCACATTTAGCTTTGAACCGATTGTTCTTACTAACGAATCGGGACGTCAGGAATTTGTTAATGAACGTCCTGAACATGTTCAGTACAATCTTATTGAAAAAATAGTTCAATCACTTAACGGGCAGGGTGCATCTCCGAGTACCGGGATAACGGGAGCCAGAACCAGTAAGATTATGGATGATATTGTGGCAGAGTATTATAAAAAGGTAAAGGTTAAAGGCAAAAGATAAAAAACAAAGTAAAAAGATAAAAGTGAATATACTAATATAGAGGAAATTAGCCCCCCTTAGGGGTGTTGGGGGCCAAAACCAGTATGATTAACGGGTAACATTTAATAAGTGACGAAAAATTTGACATAAAACAAAATATTATAAACACAAACTTTTAGCTATGAATAAATTATCAGATATCGGATTAATTGGCCTGGCAGTAATGGGCGAGAATCTTGTCCTTAACATGGAAAGTAAGGGATTCAGGGTTTCTGTTTTCAACAGGTCAATACAGAAAGTTGATGATTTCCTCTCTGGAAGAGCCAGCGGTAAAAATATTGTTGGCGCTCATTCAATTAAGGAGCTTGTCGGAACTCTTGAACGTCCGAGGAAGGTAATGATTATGATCAAAGCCGGTGATGCAGTTGATGAGATGATCAATACACTCATCCCCTATCTTACTCCGGGAGATATCATTATTGATGGCGGGAACTCTCATTTTCCTGATACAATCAGGAGAACTGCCTTTGTTGAAAGCAAAGGTCTTCTTTATATCGGTACCGGCGTATCGGGTGGTGAAGAGGGTGCATTACTCGGACCATCAATCATGCCCGGCGGATCAAAAGCAGCCTGGCAATTTGTGAAACCAATCTTTCAGGCAATAGCGGCCAAGGTCGAAGATGGCACCCCCTGCTGTGACTGGGTTGGTGAGAATGGAGCCGGTCATTTCGTAAAAATGGTTCATAATGGCATAGAGTATGGTGATATGCAACTTATTACCGAGGCTTATCAGATTATGCGAGATCTATTGCATCTGGATGCAGATGAGATGCACCTCATTTTTAAAGAATGGAATGAGGGTGATCTTGACAGTTATCTCATTGAAATAACCAGTGACATCCTTGCTTTTAAAGATTCAGACGGAAAACCTCTCGTGGATAAAATCCTTGACACAGCGGGGCAGAAAGGAACCGGTAAATGGACTGTTGTTACTGCTCTCGATCAGGGTATTCCTCTTACGTTAATTGGAGAAGCTGTCTTTTCAAGGTGCCTTTCTGCAGAAAAGAATGAAAGAGTAGAGGCATCAAAAATACTGCATGGTCCAGATCCGGAATTTAAAGGCGACAAGGTTAAATTCATTAATGGCATAAAAGAGGCGCTCTATGCATCAAAAATTGTTTCATATGCACAGGGTTATATGCTGATGAAAGCTGCCGCTGCAGAATATAAATGGAAACTTAACTATGGAGGTATTGCTCTTATGTGGCGCGGGGGATGTATAATAAGATCGGCTTTCCTTGGTAAAATTAAAGAAGCATTTGATAACAATCCTTCTATTACAAACCTGCTTATTGCTCCTTTCTTTAAAGATAAAGTTGAGCAAGCTCAGAGTGGATGGAGAAATGTAGTGTCTGCTGCCGCAATAAATGGTATCGCGATCCCGTCCATCTCAGCTGCACTGAGCTTTTATGATGGCTATCGTTGTGAAAAGCTATCGGCTAATCTCTTACAGGCCCAACGCGACTATTTTGGTGCACATACCTACGAAAGAACAGATAAACCAAGAGGTGAATTTTTCCATACAAATTGGACAGGCCGGGGTGGAACAACATCTTCTTCAACATATAATGTCTGATATTCATAACTTCTATCAACTCTGAACATGTCTGAAATCAAAAAAATTGGTAGTTACAGATGGACTGTCTGTGCATTGTTATTCTTTGCATCGACTATTAACTATCTCGACAGACAGGTGATCGGTATTCTTAAACCACTGCTTGAAAGTAATCTTAATATGGGCGAAGTTGCTTATGCAAATATTGTAACAATTTTTCAGCTGTGTTATGGATTATCAATGTTGCTAGCAGGGCGGCTCATAGATAAATTCGGGACGAAGATTGGTTACGGGATATCAGTTCTTCTCTGGAGTATTGCAGCAATGGGCCACGCACTTGCAAAGGGTGTTATTGGATTTGGATTCTGGAGGGCTTTATTAGGTGTAGGTGAATCAGGTAACTTTCCTGCTGCAAACAAAACAATTGCTGCATGGTTCCCCAAAAAAGAAAGAGCTTTCGCATTTGGTATTTTCAATTCAGGTACAAATGTGGGAGCAATAGTCGCTTCTCTTGCAATTCCGGCAATTATAATCAAATGGGGCTGGCAGGCAGCGTTTATTATTACAGGTGCTACTGGATTCATCTGGATAATTCTCTGGTTTATCTTTTATGAGATACCTGAAAAAAAAAGAAAACTATCAGCAGGTGAACTCGAATATATCAAAAGTGATATAGATGAACAAAATGAAAGTGAGAAACCAGTTCCATGGATCCAACTTCTAAGATACCGTCAAACATGGACATACTTTATTGGGAAAGCAATGACTGATCCGATCTGGTGGTTTTATCTGTTCTGGATTCCAGGATGGCTTTCAACTGTAAGGGGAGCAGGTCTTGATATTAAATCATTTGGTATTCCACTTGTAGTTATATACTCATCCACTACTGTAGGAAGTGTTTTCGGAGGCTGGCTTTCTTCATTTTTGATAGAAAAAGGAATGTCTCCTTTCAATGCAAGAAAATACACAATGCTGATATTTGCATTACTTGTTACTCCTGTTTTCTTCGCACAATCATCCGGCGTAAGTACTTGGGGCGCTGTAGCTCTCATAAGTATTGCTGCTTCATCACATCAGGCATGGTCGGCTAATATTTTTACTACGGTATCCGATGCATTTCCAAAAAGGGTTATCAGTTCCGTTACCAGCATCGGAGGAATGGCCGGGGCTATAGGAGGTGCTTTCATTTCAGTTTTGGCAGGCCACATTCTTAACTTCTTTAAAAAGGCCGGCCATGTTGAAACGGGTTATACTGTCATGTTTGGAATTGCGGCCTGTGCATATATTCTTGCGTGGATCATTATGTATGTATTTGCACCAAAAGTTAAAAAGGTGATACTTGATTAGCCTGAGCAGTAAAGATTAAAAATCATGCCTCCAAAAAAGTCAAGGATAAAGGATATCGCCAGGATGGCTGGGGTATCAATAGGGACAGTAGACCGGGTAATACATGAAAGAGGTGAGGTCGCTGAAAAAACAAGGCTGAAGGTTCAGCAAATACTGAAAGAGACCAATTACTCTCCTAATGTAATGGCACAAGCGTTGAAATCAAAAAAAAGATTCCATCTGGTTTCACTTCTGCCTGCACCTTCAGAAGACAATTCTTTTTGGAAAAAGCATCCACTAGGTATGGCCCGGGCTATAGAGGAGCTTGATCCCTTCCCGATCACGCTTAGTCAGGTAACATTTGATATGGAAAGCGAAGATGATTTTCAGAAAAAAACCGGAATTGTACTTGGTCTTAAGCCCGATGGAGTACTTCTAGCACCAATCTTCAAGTCAGAATCTATCTCCTTTTGTTCACGACTTCAGGAAGAGAACGTACCATTTGTTTTCATTGATGAATACATTGAAAATACAAATTTTCTGGCTTACATAGGAGAAAATATCTTCCAGAGCGGAAGAGTTGCCGGACAACTTATTGATATGATCACTCCGGAAAAAAGTGATCTGTTGGTTGTGACTATAGCAAGAAATATCCAGAATGTTCATCACCTCACCAACCGTACTGAAGGATTTCTGAGCTATTTCCTAAAATCAGGCAAAAATAAAGGCAAGAAGATTATCATAAACATTCCTGAACCATCTTCTGATGATGTTAAAAATGCTATCGACAAAGCACTTATGGATAACCCCGGAATAGGTTCAGTTTTTATTACAGGGTCAAGATCATATCTCATTGCTTTGTATCTGGAAAAGAGAGGACTAAAATCAATCGACCTGATCGGATACGATCTTCTGGACTTAAATGTTAAGTTTTTAAAATCCGGAATTACACGGTTCCTGATCGGTCAGCGACCTGAGGAACAGACATATAAGGGGATAAAAAAATTATTTGAATACCTGTCGATGCGTAAAATACCTGACAAAATTGAATATCTCCCCGTTGATATTGTTACATCTGAAAATGTGGACTTTTTTTTATAGTACAAATATAATCTCTCTCTGTTCCTTTGTGAGCCTTGGAGATAACCTTTGTGATAAAAAAAATCATATAACCACAAAGGAACTCGAAGTATTGTACAAAGTAACACAAAGGGGAAAAAATTGACTTAACCAAAATTATCTTGAAAACTCTTGGTAAATACTCATTCGGTCTGGGCGACAGATTCGGTCATCAGGGCAGTGCTCAATTAAAAGCTATTATAGCGGCATCTGAAAAAAACATTGATATAACGCCTGTCTGGAATAAATCAAATCGTGAACATACTACAATAGGAACACAACCTGTAGATGTCAGGATTGAAGCTGATTCGGTTACAAAAAATGCTGGATTTAATAAACCATATTTCGTTGATGCTGATCATATTAACCTCGATACTGTTGATCGTTTTATCGAATGTTCCGATTTTTTTACAATTGATGTTGCCTCTTATATTGGGAAAAAATCTGATGAGGAAGATATCCTTAAATTCTTATCAGGTGTTGAAAAGTACACAGGTGAACTGAAAATCGCGGGAACAAAACTATCTTTTAAAACTTCAATCTCACAGATAAGACAAATAGCAGAGAAGTACCTTTTTTCATCAATAAGAGCCCGGGTTATTTACAGGAAAATTGAAAAAGTTAAGGGAAAGGGCAATTTTGTCACTGAAATTTCAATGGATGAGGTAACTCAGCCACAGACTCCTGTAGAACTCTTTTTCATCCTTAAGATGCTGGCTTATGAAAACATACCTGTTCAGACAATAGCTCCGAAGTTTTCTGGAAGGTTCAATAAAGGAGTCGACTATGTGGGTGACCCTCTGTTGTTTGCCAGGGAATTCGAATCTGATCTTTTGGTAATTGACTTTGCTGTTAAGGAATTCGGTCTGCCAAAGAACCTGAAATTAAGCATTCATTCAGGATCGGATAAGTTTGCTATCTATCCACACATTTGTTCAATAATTAAAAAATATGACAAGGGGATACATCTGAAAACCGCGGGGACTACCTGGCTTGAAGAGGTCATCGGTCTTGCCGAATCAGGAGGGGAAGCTTTGGATTTTGTTAAAGAGATTTATATAAAATCGCTTGAGAAAATAGAAGAGCTATGCTCTCCGTATGCAGATGTTATTGAAATTAAAGTCTCATCGCTCCCTTCAAAATTTGAAGTTTCTGATTGGAACAGCAATAAGTTTTCAGATACACTAAAACATATACCCGGAAATTCAGATTATAACCCAAACATGAGGCAATTGATGCATGTTGCATATAAGCTTGCAGCCTTACAAATGAAGGATTTTATAAGGTTATTGGAAGCAAATGAGCAGACAGTTTCGAATTGCGTTTATGAGAACATCTATAACAGACACATATGCAGGTTATTTGATATATAATAAGACCTGTAAATGAAAAAAGGTGCAAATTCAGACTCTGCACCTTATTAGAATAACCCTAAATCTAACTATCTCAACTGCTATGGTTCAAGTAAATTAATCCTGACTGCACCATGTACCTTTACCGCAACTTTTAATAAAAGTACATATGCCTCAATTGAAAAACAAATTCAATGGATGAACTGATGAGATTTAATGACAGACAGGCTTTTTTTACGGTTGAAAGAAAATCAATTCTCCAGAGTTTTGGCACCTGTGATCGGTTTTGCTTCTGTCTGATGAAGATCAAATACCATGATTTCGTTCATTCCTTCTCTCAGCCAGATGTATGGACAATAAAGTCTTTTTTGTGGCCCGATATTCCAGTAATGTCCCAGATTATGTCCATTAATCCAAACAATTCCTTTGGTATAGTTTGAAACATCTATATAAGTGTCAGAATATAAATTCCCTTCTCCCCTGGAGAGAACAAAATTACCTTTGAAAAAAACACCTGGTTTTTTAAGTGACTTTCCTGAGGATCTGAGATCCCAGATATATTTTTTGTCCATCGGAAGATTATATATCTGCCAGTTCGTCAATGCTGTTCCATTAAGGGTCACACTGTCAGTGATGCCTTTTCTGTCAATTAGGTTCTTACCAAAATTTATACGTCCCATAGCTTCCACGAATATCTCAAGTACAGGCACTTCCACATCGCTTGCCGGGATATCAATGGAGTTTATTCCCTCTCTCCTGTCGAGTTTACCGATGTAATTGCCATTAAGAAAAACAGTTGCATAATCATGAATATCATTTACGGTAAGCTTCCCGTTTTTATGTCCGACAAGCTCAGTTTTATATAAAATGAAACCATGGTCCTGACCATAAGCTTCAAATGTTTTAGGTTGAATTGAGTTCACAGGTTGAGGAAGGTTATCCCAGACAGAAGAAAATGGCTGCATTTCTAATGAAGTTAATTCAATTGTAGGAACCGTAATCGGGATAGGAAAAAGCTTCTTCCCCTTTGGAAGATATGAGCCTATAAGTTCCCTGAGAGCCATGTACTTGGGGGTCGCCTTTCCCTGCTCATTTATAGGAGCATCGTAGTCGTAACTGGTAACATCAGGTTCATAACCTTTACCTCCGGAGTTGGCTCCTGCAGTATAATCAAAATTAGTTCCACCGTGAATAACATAAAAATTAAAGGATTTCTTGTTGTCCATAAGGAATTTCACCTCCTTAAGCAGATCTGCGGAATCGCGCTTTGCCCATTTCTCACCCCAATGAGTAAGCCAGCCTGGATAAGTCTCACTGCTGAAAACAGGCACTCCTGGGTTCACCTTCTCTGCAAGTGCAAAATCAGCTAATGAACTTCCGGAATCAAGGCCAACAGCACTTCCCGGAAGAGTACCGGCTTCTAACATTTCAGTTGTCGGACCATCTCCTGTGAAAGTCGGAACATCTATACCAAGGGAAGCCCATACTTCTTTTAACCTGAGTAAATAATTCTTGTCATTTCCGAAACTACCATATTCATTTTCAATCTGTAACATCAATAAAGGACCTCCCTTTGTTATCAAATACGGTTTTATAACTTCAGATAATTTCGCCATGTATCGTTCCGCAGCCGCCATATAACGGGGATCCAAACACCTTAATTTAATATCAGGCACTTTAAGAAGATATGACGGAATTCCACCGAGTCCCCATTCTGCACAAACATAAGGACCTGGTCTTAGGATTAGCCACATCCCCTCTTCCTGTACAATCTTAAAAAAATCACCTAAATTATGGTTCTCTGTTGTGAAATCGAAAACTCCCTCTTCAGATTCATGGTAATTCCAGAAGATATATGCTGATATTGTATTGCAACCCATAGCTTTAGCCATTTGAATCCTGTGTCGCCAGAATTCAGCCGGAATCCTTGCCGGGTGCATTTCACCGCTTATTATCTGAAAAGGCTGTCCGTCAAGAAGAAATTCTGATGTTCCTAATTTGAATGTATGTTTTGGTTTCTGAGCCTGAGCTGAAACAGAAGCCAGTAACATTAAGACTATTATTGATCCTAAAATACTTCGCATATGATTTTTTATTTACCATAGAAGACACTGAGTTTCGCGGAGTCCTAAATCCGTTTTTTTCCTTGTAAATCTGTGCAATCCGTGGTTAGTTGATTTTCTTTATTTCTAATTTCTAATTTCTAATTTCTGATTTCTGATCCCTGATTATCATATTGCCTGAAAGCTATGTAATTTGCTGTAGAATCCGTCATGTTTCGTCATCAGTTCAGTGTGCGTTCCTGTCTCAACAATCCTGCCTTCATCGATGACTACAATAAGATCAGCATGTTGAATAGTTGAAAGCCTGTGTGCAATTACAATTGAAGTTCTGCTTTTCATCAGGTTAAGAATTGCATCCTGCACGAGTCTTTCCGATTCGGTATCAAGAGCAGAGGTTGCTTCATCAAGAATCAGTATCGGCGGATTTGCCATAATAGCCCTTGCAATACTTATTCTTTGCCTCTGTCCGCCACTTAGTTTATTGCCTGATTCACCAACATAGTACTCATAACCCTGGTCGGTTTCCATGATGAAGTCGTGTGCATTTGCAATGCGAGAGGCATTTTCGACTTTTTCCATATCAGCTGTTTCAACTCCAAAAGCAATATTTTCTTTGAATGATGTATTAAACAGGATAGGTTGCTGGCTGACTATACCCATAAGGTACCTCAGGTCCTTTATCTTCAGATCGCGTATATCGACACCGTCAATAAGAATACTACCCTTATCGCTGTCCATAAACCTCGGAAGCAGATCTGCAAGGGTCGATTTTCCTGCACCGGATTTGCCTACAATGGCAACAGTCTGTCCTTTTCTTATTTTCAGGTTGATATCCCTGAGTACAGGTTCATTGTTATAAGCATACCATACACCTCTGAATTCAATTGAATCTTTAAACCCTCTGACAGAAATTGCGTTCTCCTTTTCTGTGATAGTCTCCTCAGCATCAAGTACCTGGTCGATCCTGTCAATTGATGCCATCCCCTTCTGAATAGCGAAATATGCTGTTGTTATGTTTTTTGCAGGTTGGATAATCTGAGAAAAGACAACCAGATAGACAATAAGACTGGGAGGTGTCATATTACCTGATCCATGCAGGACAAGATTGCCTCCGACATACATGAGAATCATGACAACTATTGTGGAAAGAAATTCACTGATTGGTGATGCCAGATAAGCTTTCCGAATTACCCTCTTGAAAACTTTTGCATATTTTTCATTTGATTCAGAAAACTGAGCCTTCATCTTTTCTTCAGCATTGAAACCCTTGACTATTCTCAGACCTGTAAGTGTCTCCTCCACAATAGTCAGCAACCTTCCAAGATTTTGTTGACCCATAAGTGAGGATGATCTTAAAGTACGACTTGCACGTCCGATCAACCATGCACTGACAGGAAGAAGGGCAAGAGCGGACAGTGTTAACTCATAACTCGAAACAAAAAGGTAAATCACAAAAACCAAAATTAAGATTGGATCTCTGAACATCATTGTAAGTGAAGACATTACAGAAATTTCAACTTCCTGTACATCATTTGATATTCTGGTCATAACATCACCTTTCCTTGCATCAGTAAAGAACGACAGCGGAAGTCTGAGGATTTTGTCATAAAGTTTTCTACGGAGATCTCGTACCGTACTTGACCTGATAAATGCCATGCAGTTATTGGCCAGAAAAATGAAACCGTTTTTGAAGAGGCTTGCACCTATAACGATTATTACCACTAACATAAGTGCGCCCGATTGGCCGTTTTTATCAATAAAAACTGAAAGATAGTATTTGCTAAAAGCTTCAATGTAAACCGAATTTAAATGAAAGGGACCGGGATTGTTAACGACTGTCCCGGCAGGACTGAAGAGTACTGTTAAAAAGGGTTTTATCAGGGTAAACGTGAGAAGTGCGAACAATGCGCTTAAAATGTTGTAAAGGATATTTTTAACTGCCGACCATTTATAAGGTGCAAAATATTTAAGCAGCAATCTGATGTTAGTCATCTATACTGTTATTGATTAAAAACCTGTGTAATTGAAAGGAGTGATTGCCTTTAGTTCCGATTTCACCATATCGCTCAGATCCAGATTTTCAATGAAGTTTGTAATTGATTCAAAAGTGATTTTCTGATTAGTACGGGTCAGTTCCAGAAGTGTTTCATATGGGTTTGGATACCCCTCTCTTCTCAGTATTGTCTGAATAGCTTCTGCAACAACGGCCCAGTTATTATCAAGATCACTTTTTATTTTATCAGTATTTACAATCAGTTTATGAAGGCCTTTTAATAAAGAATTGAATGCGATTAAGGAATGACCTATTGGAACGCCAATATTTCTTAACACTGTTGAATCCGTAAGGTCACGCTGAAGTCTCGATATTGGCAACTTCATTGAAAGATGTTCAAAAATTGCATTTGCATATCCAAGGTTACCTTCGCCATTTTCAAAATCGATAGGATTTACTTTATGAGGCATAGCGGAGGAACCTATCTCTCCTTTTTTTATCTTTTGCCTGAAATAATCCATTGAAATATAAAGCCAGAAATCACGGGCCATATCAATTAGTACAACATTTATCCTCCTCATATTATCAAATAATGCGGCAAGATTATCATAGTGCTCGATCTGAGTTGTGGGATGAGAGCGTTCCAATCCTAGTTCTTCATTGACAAAGTTATTGGCAAAGGAGAGCCAATCTACATCAGGATAAGCGACTTTATGGGCATTAAAATTTCCTGTTGCACCTCCAAATTTAGCTGAATATGGAATCTGTCCGAAGTACTTGGTTTGCCCATCTATTCTGGCTATAAATACCTCAATTTCTTTTCCCAGCCTGGTAGGAGAAGCCGGTTGACCGTGTGTCCTGGCAAGCATTGGAATTTCCTTCCACTCATCAGCAAAAGCAGCCAATGTCTCTCTCAACTCATAAAGAATCGGGAAATAAACGTTTATCATCGCATCTTTAATAGACAACGGTATAGCAGTGTTGTTTATATCCTGCGATGTGAGTCCGAAATGAACGAATTCGCTCCACTTTCCCCAACCCGACTGAAAGAATTTTTCTTTCAGGAAGTATTCGATCGCTTTAATATCATGATTTGTGATCTTCTCTCTTTCTTTGATTTTTTCAGCATCGGTTAAATCAAAGTCCTCATATATTGATCTTAAAACTTTAAAATTATCTTTTTTAAAATCAAGAAGTTGAGGAAGAGGAATGCCGCACAGTGCAATGAAATATTCTATTTCCACCATCAGACGATATCTTATCAGTCCGAATTCAGAAAAATACAGGTCAAGTTCATCAACTTTTTGTCTGTATCTTCCATCAAGCGGAGAAATGGCAGTAAGAAAATTTAATTCCATTATTTATCAGATTGGGGTTTCACTTGTTATAAGTATACCTATAAAAGTACTATTTTAGATGTTGTAAACTATATTTAACTGTATTTTAACTATTTACATTTTATATTAACATCTCTCTATACAGTTTATATACATTTATTTATATATTTACTTTATCTGGCACTAAGATAGATAAAAACTACTATTTCCTGTTGACCATATCAAAGAACTTCTTCCTTTAATCTGCTGGCACGTAGTAGCACCTTTTTTACCATCTTCAGAAATAGCATTTTTTAGGGAAAACCAATCCTAACTAATAAATATCCAATGGCATAATGCTGTAAATGCTTATTCTTCAATAATAATCAATAAAATCTATTAATTCCGCAAACAGCGAATTGACCAGCCAGACAGTTTTCTTGAACCTAACCTGTTTATCGATCTGATAGCGTATTGCAATTCAAAGCACCAGGCGTTTGCCTCACCTTCCTGTGTAGAAGACCACCAGTACCCCTTGCTGCCAAGGTCGTAGAATTTCCCATCTTCGTACCGACCGCCACCAGCACGAGCAGTAAAACCGCTAATGTTGGTTGCCACTGTATTTGGTCTTTTCCAATGGGTTGTACCTGTTTCTTTTAGTTTACCACCAGCAACACCTTCGCCTCCCAAATAGGTTGTCAGTGTTGTCCATTCTGCATCGGTAGGTACATGCCAACCTCTGGGGCATAATTTATTTGTATTAACTGTGTACCAATTATACAAAGCACCATAAGTGTTTTTATTGGTAGTTGCATCATTATTACTCCAACAATATGCAGGCGTAGATAAGTCCGTCCATGAAGTATTATCAGTTACCAAGGGTATTGTTTTACCATCATTGTATTTGGTAGTTTTTAAATTCTCCACCATCCAAACCTGCTTGCCAATGGTAACAGTTTTGTAAACGTTACCGTTAATATCTTTCACAGTCTGTGCTTGTAATCCAGTTAATCCTAAGCAAAACAAGGTTATTGCTAATAATATTATATTTTTGTGTTGCATTTTTATTCTCCTTTTTTAATTCGTGTCCTTTTGCTTCATAATTCACTGGTTTAAAGTTATTAAATTTAGACTTAATCAACAACCTTAGATTCGGGTAGTATTATATTTTATTTGGCTTTTGTCATTGTCTTTCATAACTTTATCATAATAAATAACGATCATGTCAAGTCTCATCCAAGGCTACGAATATGATATCTTCATCAGCTACCGCC
>OCZT010000498.1_pt1 | contig 38928 bp, 31 predicted proteins | sample 1539031 | NCBI WGS metagenome assembly OCZT01 (sample SAMEA3539308, study PRJEB22396) | soil metagenome | biome: tundra; feature: field; material: soil | place: USA | collected 2010-05 | depth 0.15 m
GGGCGGCGTGGGCGGACGCAGGGGCCGGGCGGGGGCGGCGCTCCGGCCCTGGCGGCACCCCGGACCTGATGGCACCCCGGACCTGCGCGGCGCCGCCACTTTCTCCGCAATACCCGCCAGGCCGGTACAAAGTGCCGCGGCGCCCATGCGACGGCCCGAATCCGTGAGGGCTGGGGAGCGACTACGCACACTTCGGCGGTTCAACGAAGCGCCGCGACGCCTCGACGGCACTTAGCACCGGCACCACGGGTATTACGGGGAAACCGCGGCGGCGGAGCAACGCGCCACGTGCGTCGCCACTCCCCTACGGAACCTCGAGCCACCCCTCGCGCACAGCCCGCGTAGCCAACTCAGTGCGTGACTGCGCCCCGAGCCGCTCGAAGAGCCGGCGCAAATGCCCCTCCACAGTCTTGGAGGTGACGCCCAAAGCGACGCCGATCTCGTCGTTGCTGCGACCGTCGGCGACCAGCTGGACCACGTCCCGCTCGCGCCGTGTCAGGCGGGCCGAACTCGAGAAGTCGAGCCGGCAGTGGAAGTCGGCGCCGCCGGCCGCAGCCGCTCTGATCGCCGCAACCAGTTCCGCAATCGGTGCCGTCTTGACCACAAACCCGGCCGCGCCCATCCGCCGAGCGGCGGCGGCGTATTGCGGGTAGTCGTAGGCGGTCAGAACGATGACGGCCGGCCTGGGCTCGGCTCCATCCAGCAGAGTCAGTCCGCTGTCCGTGCCGAGCCGAATATCCAGCAGCAGCACGTCCACAGCCGCCGGATCCAGGAGTGGCGCCGCACCCTCAAGAGACGCCGCCACTCCAACCATCACGAGACCGGGCTGAGCGCCGAGCAACGCGGCCGTGCCCTCGCGCACGACCGGGTGGTCGTCCACGATGGCAACTCGGATGCGGCCACCGGGATCCGTCACGCCGGCGCCGAGGCCGGAAAGGCGGCACCGTCCGGCGAGGCTGCGCGCTCCCAGGTCAGCGAGACACGCGTCCCGCCTTCGGGCTTGCGCGCGATCTTGAGCCCGGCCCCAATGGCCTCGGCACGTTGAGTCATGTTCATCAGCCCCATGTGTCCGGTGCGTTCGGCCAACTCGGCGGCACCGGCCGGGATACCCGAGCCATGGTCGTCGACGGTCAATTCCACCCGATCGGCATCCGCCAGGTAGCGTACGACGATCGGTGGCGCGCCATGACGGACGGCATTCGACAAAGCCTCCTGGGCGATCCGGAAGACGGCCAACTCGACGTCAGCGGGCAGCCTGACCTCATCGGCCGCCGATCGATCGAGCGTAATCGACTCCGACGCCGTGCCCAGTCGGCCGCACAGCCATTCGAGCGCAGGGCCGACACCCAGATCGTCCAGGACCGGCAGCCGCAGGTCGCCGCAAATCGCCCGCAGCCGCTCGGCGATTTCGCGCGCAGCGTCGGCGTTGGCGGTGTCTCCGGCGGCATCCAGGCGACGAACGAGCATCGTCAGATCCTGCAGCGCCTCGTCGTGGATGTCGGCCGCGATGCGCATCCGCTCCGCCTCCGTCGCGGCGACGACGAGATCGCGCTGACGCTGGGCGGATGTGGCGGCTGTCCCGAGAGGCCGCAGGACAAGGCGCCCGGCGATCGGGACCACGATGAGCCACACGATGATCGGCCAGAGCAGCGAGTCGGTGGCGCGGACCAGGCAGATCGCGGCGATGCCGGGGGTCATTGCGGCAAGGGCAACGTCCGCCGAGGAGACGAGCGCCACGGTCGTTTGTCGCGCGCCCACCGCGGTCCCCGTTACAGAGCGATGAAGGGGCCGGGCGGCGAAAAGACCCGGGATGAAGACCACGCCGCCGGCCAGCACAGCCCGCAGGAGGTGCAGCTCCGAGATGGACATGTAGTCGTAGAGACTATTGCCGATTCCTTCCAGGAGCAGGAACATGCCGATCGCAATCAATGCGCCCAGCAAGCGTTGCCGCCAGTTGATGGCGAGGACTCTGCGGGGCAGAAGCATCAACGGTAGAACGAGAAGCGCCAGCAATCCCGCGACCTGGAAGGTTGGGCCCAGAGCCGACGCGGGTATCTGGCCGGCAGACTGGAAGTTCCACCATCCGTCCGACCCGGGCCCCAGCAAACCTGCGACCACCGAACCGATCGCCAGGCCGGCGACCGTCAAGCCGACGAGCCGGCGCCGTAGCCGCCCATCGATTCGGCCGAGGAAGTCGATTGCCAGCGGCAGCATCGCCAGCGGCACCAGCAGCGAACCGACCACGACCGCCAGCTCAGACGGGTAGTTGTCGATCGGGCGAGCGAGGAGCGGAATCGCGGTCGCCAGAGGGAGAGTCAGCGCGTACGGCCGGAGGGTCGAACCAACCCAGCTGCGCCCGACCGCCAGCCAGCCGAGCGCCAGGATGATCAAGCCGAATACGACGGGCGCGGGATCGGGCGTTTCGTATGAGCCCAGGAAGAATAGGTTGCGGCTGTTGCTGTTTGCCGAGTACATGTAGGTGACTGGCGGACCTGGAGCGATGCAAAGTAAGCCTGCATCGTTGGTCTGCGACAACTCGGTCGCAATCGCGCCACCGATCGTGGGCACGCAAACGCCCTTGGACAGGTCATCCGGGTTCAAATACCCCCACTTGATGGCTGCGCCGTGGAGGCAGCCTGTGTCGCCTGCGGCGCAAGAAGTAGGCGGCAAGGGATTGTTCGCCGGGTCGGACAGCCAGGGGATGTCACTGCTGCGCGCTGCCTCCACGAGTCGAGTTAAGGTTGCCTGCTCAGAATCGGCATCGCCTCGCGAGAGGGTCATGACCCTGGTCCACGATCCTCCCGACGCGGCCAAGCTGCGCTTCGCCTGATCCGACAGTCCCAGGACATACAAGTCATCCAGGTTCTGGACAACGACACCGGGCTTGATTGCCGACTGAAAGGCCGCGGATCCGTACTCGACCGACGCGACCTCAACCTGGCCGTCGACATAGGCCAGGCGCAAGCCCTGGTCCGGAGCCGGCAGGAACTGGGCGGCCAGCGACGCGGCAACCGCGACTACGGCTATCGAAATCGGCATGACGGCCCGGAGCGAAATGCGTCGAAGTCTTCTCATGGCGCCGAAGGTATCACCGCCCGGACCGCCTGAAACGGCGGGAAATCCCGCTACGACGGCCGGCGCGGCAGGAGCGCGGAAGCGCCGCGCGGCGCTGCGCCCCTGCCGCGCCCCTGCCCCTGCCTCGCCTCGCCTCGCCTCGCAAAGCCCGTAATACCCGCCCCGCCGGTAGTAAATGCCGGGTGCGGCCTGGGGCCTCGAAATGGGCTCGGCAAGTTAGCCGTCAACGGCTGACTCTAGCCCCGAGAAGGCCCCGCGTAGCTCGCAGGCCCTGTTTCCTGCGCGAAGACGGCGGTCGGGACCGGCAGTCGGCACTTAGTACCGGCCCCACGAGTATTGCCGAGAAACCGACCCCGAAATGCCACCCGATCGGGCCGGCTTGGCCGCTCTGGGTGCTGGACCGGGCATCCCTCTATCCGCCCTGCATGCCCTGGTGCATAGAATCACCCGAGAGTTTGCATAAGACACGGAACACTTGCGCACATCCGTCTGATCATGCATACTTTCGTCAATGTTCACCCACCTTCTCGCCAAGCCCAAGTCGAAGCGCTGGCGGCCCTGCCGGGAGGCACGACCCTAGGGCTCGGCGGCGTTCGGGATGAACAGCGGAGCTGAGGGGCCAGAATCTCCGGCGGGCCGCGACACCAACGACATGTGGCGCGGCCTTTCTGTACGAGAAGGGCCAGCGCAACGGGCAACGGGCCAAGCTCCACGGCAAGGGCCGCGGGCAACGGCCGAGCCAACGGGTCACGGCCACGGGGCCACTGGCCACCGCAACAGACCACGGCCACGGGCCAGCGCAACGGGCAACGGGCCAAGCTCCACGGCAACGGCCGCGGGCAACGGCCGAGCCAACGGGTCACGGCCACGGGGCCACTGGCCACCGCAACAGACCACGGCCACGGCCACGGGCCAGCGCAACAGACCACGGCACTGGGCCACGGCAACGGGTGACGGCACCGGGCCACGCGCCAGGAAACAACCGCTCACGACACGCAACCAACGGAGGAACCAGGAATGCTGAGCATCGTCGCCGGAGACGGAGGCATGGGCCGGGCAGTCGCATCCGCACTCGCGGGCCGCGGCATGCCCCCCATGGCGATCCTGGGCATGCCGGACTCGGCCGAGGGCCATTCCCCCACCAACTTCCGCAACGCCGAAGTCCTTTTCGAGTTCAGTGTCGGCGAGGCGGTCCTCCAGAATGTCCGCACAGCAATGGATGGTGGCGTCCGCCACTTCGTCATCGGTACCACCAACTGGGCCGGCGACCGGGACGCGGTGGAAGGCCTGCTCATCAAAAACGGGGCCACGGCCGTCGCCTCAGCCACGTTCAGTCTGGGCGTGATGCTCTTCGCCCGTCTCGTCGAGGAAGCCGCCCGGCTCTTCGGCCCGTTCGCGGAATACGACCCGTATCTCGTCGAGTGGCACCGCCGCACCAAGACAGACCGCCCCTCCGGCACGGCCCTGGAACTCAGTCGCCGTCTCATCGCCGCCCATCCCCGCAAGACCCGCGTGGCCCAGCCGATGGCCCAGGGCTCGCCGGCGCCGGAAGAGCTGGACGTCTCGGTCATTCGGGCCGGCGCCGCCCCGGGCATGCACCTCGTCGGCTTCGACGCCCCGGGCGAGAGCCTGGAGATGCGCCTCACCGCCCGCGACAGATCGGCCTATGCGTCCGGCGCCATCACCGCCGCCGAATGGCTCATGGCCGAGCCTCGCACACCCGGCTTCCACAGCTTCGCCGACATCGTCGACTCGATCATCGCCAACCAGTCGAACGGCTCCGGAACCAACGGCTCCGGAACCAACGGCTGATCGCCGCCGCCCAGACTTCATCCGCTTCCTCCCGCTGACCCCGACCAAGAACTACCAAGGAGCACCCGAGATGCCGCCCAGCCGCCAGTTCCGCGGAGCATTCACCGCCCTCGTGACCCCGTTCACGCCCACCGGCGCAATCGATGAGGATGCATTCAAGGCGCTCGTCCGCCGCCAGATCGACGCCGGTATCCACGGCCTCGTTGCCTGCGGAACCACCGGCGAGACACCCACGCTGAGCCACGATGAAGACGAGTGGGTCATCGCCACCACTCTAGAGATCGCCAACGAGCGACCCAGCCGGGCCCGTGTCCGCGTCATTGCCGGAACCGGGTCCAACAACACCGCAACGGCAATCAGTTCCACTCGACGCGCGGCCAAGATCGGCGTCGACGCCGCTCTGGTCGTTGCGCCGTACTACAACAAGCCGGATCAACGAATGATGGAGACTCACTTCCGCGCCGTCGCGGACGAGGGCGGCCTCCCGATCATCGTCTACAACGTCCCCGGCCGGACCGGAGTGAACGTCGAGGCCTCCACCCTGCTGAGGTTGGCCGAGCATCCTGGGATCGTCGCGGTCAAGGAAGCGTCCGGCAACATGGACCAGATCGCCACGATCCTGCGCGACCGCCCGGCCAACTTCTCGGTCCTGGCGGGTGACGACAGCTGGACCTTCGCGATGCTGGCCATGGGCGGAGACGGCGTCATCAGCACCAGCTCCAACGAGATCCCCGGCGAGATGGCCGCCATGTGCGACGCCGCGTTTGCCGGCGATTGGGACCACGCTCGCGCGATCCACGAGCGCTGGCTGCCCCTGATGAAGGCCAACTTCGTCGGCGGGCCGAACCCGGTCCCGGTCAAGGCCGCCATGGCCCTGATGGGCCTCCTTTCGGACTCGCTCCGCATGCCTCTGATGCCGCTCGAAGATCAGCACCGGGCTCGGCTTCAGACGATCCTGGAAGACGCCGGCCTCCTTGGCACCGAAGCGGGTACGACCGGCCGGGCGACGTCCGGAAACAGCGGAACGGCCAAGCACCTGACCACGACAGGCGCGCACGCGTGAGCATCCTGGATGACCTCGATGCCGGAATAGTCCGTGCGGCGCATCCGGACCCGGATGCGCCCGGGGGCTGGCGCGTCGATTCGGCCGTGCAGCAAGCAATCCTGCTTCAGTTCGCTGACCGCGAGACGCGAACGTGGGACCTGGACGGAGCGATGCAGTTCCGCGACCGCGTCGGCCTGCCCATCAAAGATCTCCTCAACTCGGCCGAGGCACAGGCGGCACTCGCCAACGGCAAGCCCTGGCGCATCGTGCCGGGCGGGTCGTCCGTCCGGGCCGGCGTCTATCTCGCGCCCGGCGTGACGATCATTCCGCCATCGTTCATCAACATCGGGGCCTGGGTCGGCGAGGGCACCATGGTGGACTCGCACGCACTCGTGGGTTCCTGCGCCCAGATCGGCTCCCGCGTTCATCTCTCCGCCGGCGTCCAGATCGGTGGCGTGCTGGAGCCCGTCGGCCATCGGCCGGTCATCGTCGAGGATGAGGTCTTCGTGGGTGCCCAGGCGGCGCTGCTCGAGGGCGTCCTGGTTCAGGAGAGGGCCGTCATCGCCGCCGGTGTCGTCCTGACCGGCACGAGCCGCCTCTACGACCTCGTCAACGAGCGCGTGATCGTCGGGACGCTGGACGCGCCACTCGTCGTTCCGGCCGGCGCCGTCGTTGCCCCGGGCGTTCGGCAAGTAGCCGGCGAGTTCGCCGCGGCCAACGGCCTGGCCCTTTCTGCCGCGATCATCGTCAAGTACCGCGACGCGCGGACAGACGCTCGCGTCGCCCTGGAGGAAGCACTCCGATGAGCCCCTCCTCGACTCGCGCCGACGGCGGCGCCGGTGGCCCAGGTGGCGCCGGCGGCACTCGCGCCGACGGCGGCACCGGCGGCACTCGCGGCACCGGGCTAGACGGCATCCTGAACGCTGGCCTCCTTGCCGGAATGTCGCCGGCCGCCCTGGCCGAGGAGTTCGGCACGCCGTTCTACGTCTATGACCTGGACCTGATCGGCCGGCGAGTCGAGGCCCTGAGGGCGGCGTTGCCACGCGGCTTCCGGATCGCGTTTGCCGTCAAGGCAAACCCCTCTCTGGCGGTGGTCGCCCACCTGAACCGCTGCGGAGTCGGCGCCGACGTCGCCTCGGGCGGCGAGCTGGCCACTGTCCTGCGCGCCGGCTTCGAGCCCCAGAACATCGCCATGACCGGCCCCGGCAAGCGGGACGAGGAACTCGCCGCCGCCGTTGCCGCCGAGATCGGCTTCATCACCGTCGAATCGCCCGGGGAACTCCGCCGCCTCGAGGCCATCGCCGCCGCCGCCGGAAAACGCCAGCCCATCCTTCTGCGCCTGGCCGTGGCCGAGGACGCGCATCTGGAGACGGTTCGAATCATCAGCGGCGTCGAAGGCAAGTTCGGCATGCCGCTCCACCAGCTGACTGAAACGGCTCGCGTCGCTGCCGCCTCCAAGAACGTGGAATTGCTGGGCGTCCACGCCTTTGGCGCCTCCAACGTCCGCGACGCCGAGCAGCTCGTTGGCCACGTGGCGGATCTCGTGGAGATCGGCCGGCGGGTGGCGGCTGAGGCGGGCACCACGCTGCGCCTCGTGGATGCGGGTGGCGGCCTCGGCATCCCCTACTCGGACGGCGAGCGGCCGCTCGATCTGGACCGGCTCTGCCGACGGCTCGGCGAACTGCGGGCGCGATGGGATTCGGACGCAGCACTCCGCGAGATGGAAATCGTCATGGAACCCGGCCGCTTCCTTGTGGGACCGGCCGGAGCATACGTCGCCCGCGTCGTCGACGTGAAGGGCCACGACTCCGCGCCGGTCGCCATCCTGGACGGCGGCATCAATCACGTCCTTCGGCCGGCCCTCATCGGCAGCGAACAGCGGCTCGCGGTCCTCGCGTCGGACTGTCTCCGGGCAATGGTCAAGACCACCGTCGCCGGCCCGCTTTGCACCGGCCTGGATGTCTTCACGACCGGGGCAATGCTGCCCCGACCGCGAGTCGGCGATCTGGTTGCCGTCCTGGACGCGGGCGCCTACGGCTTCACCGAGTCCATGCCCTTCTTCCTGTCACACCCCACGGCCGCGGAAGTGGCCGTCAAGGCCGGACGGGCCAAGCTCATCCGACCTCGAATCACACCCTCAGAGCTTCTGGAGCGTCAGGAGAATCCGAGCTGGTAGTCGGGCGACCGACTCCCAGCTCGTTACCACCGCATACCTCGGAGGAGAAGCGGCGCCACCAGGAAGGCGGCGCCTTTTCTCTTTCTCGAGCGGCGCCGCCCGGAGGAGCGCCGCGGGGAGCCGCGCTACGACAGGGCCGGTAGGAAGTATCCGGTTATGTCCATCACGAACTGGGTGGTCGACCCCGGCGCCGGGAAGTAAACGACCCCGACACTGCCATCGGACGCCAGGCTGACATCGAAACCGTTGGCCCTGATGTCGCCGACAGGGACGTTGAGCGTGGACGTGGGCGTAGTGGTGGTTGTCGCTACCGGAGCCACGGTCAGATAACCGTCCGCGGTCTGGCTTACCACGGTCAGGTTTCCGGACATGGCAACGGCCGTCTTGGGAATGTCGCCCTTGCCGGCAATCGGCACGACGACCGGCGACGCAGCAGTCACGGGACCCCGCACCGGCAACGCGATGCGAGTGTCCGCGACGCGAACGGGATTCATCGGCACAAACCGGGCCCCGCTCAATCCGCTCACGAAGTAGCCGGTGACGTCGAAGATCAGGTGCGCGGTAGACGAGGCTCCGCCGACCCAGACGAAGGAGAGCGTTCCGGTGCCGCTCAGAGCAACGGTCACGCCGTCCGCCTTGGTATCGCCCGGCCTGGCGTTGACCATCGAGGAGTTCATGTTTGTCGGGTCGACCGGTATGTACGGCCCGGCAAAGGCCCAGCCCATCGCGGTGGGGCCGGTGACGGTGAGGTTGCCGGTAACTGCCACCGCCCCAGCGGGAACGCCGCCCGCACCCCATAGCGCAATCGTTTTCGAGACCTTGCTGGAGAAGGCGCCGGCCGCGGACAGGCCCGTTCCAAGTCGACTGTCCATGAGCCGCGCCGGGGTCAGTGTCTTGTAGGTGGCACCGCTGTCATCGGCGGTGAAGTATCCGGTCACATCGAAGATCAGATCGGTGGATCCGCTCGCCGTCATCCCGCCGGTGCCACACAGGACGAATGCCAGACGCCCCATAGAATCGAGGCCGGTGGTGATGTTGTTTGCCCTGTTGTCGCCGAGCGGGAAGTTCAGCGTGGAGGACCCCGGCGTGTTGGTTGGCTCCGGCCCGACGGACACATAGCCCGACATGGACTGGAGGGTTATGGTCACGATGCCGGTCACAGCGATCGCGGAGGGCGGCACACCGCCTCGATTCTTCACCATCAGCTGCCGCGGAACGCGATTGGCGAACTTCCCGACAAGGCCAACTCCGACTCTCGTATCCATCAGCCGGACGGGAGTGAGCGGATGGAACGTGGTGGCCGGATAGACGAGCGGCGGAATATACACCTCGGCGGTGTTCAAGGAGCTATCGCCGTCCGAGCCGTGTCCGCCGTCCACCAGCACCGAGCCGTCGTTCAATAGAGTCGCCGATGCGTATCGGCGGCCGTTCTGCATGGCACCGGTAGGAGTCCAACCGCCCAGAGTCGGGTCGAACAACTCCGCCGAACTCAATGCGGGCGATGAACTGCTGGAATAGCCGCCCGCGACGAGAACGGTGCCGTTGCCGAGGAGGGTCAGAGTCATGCCGTAGCGAGCCTGGCCCATGCTGCCCGTCAGCGTCCAGTGGCCCGTCGCCGGGTCGTAGATCTCGGCGCTTGCAAGGGCCGCGCCGCTCGCCGACGATCCGCCCGCAACCAGGATGCGGCCGTCGTTGAGGCGAACCGCGGCGTGGTCAAACCTGGCCACCTTCATGGCTTCGGCGGCAGTCCAGCCGGTAGCGCTGTCGTAGATCGCGACCGCGGACATGGCCGCCGTGCCACCGCTGCTGCCATCATTACCGCCCGCAACCAGGATCTTCCCGCCGGCGAGGGCCGTGGCCGTCAGGGCGTAGCGTCCAACCCCCGGCAAAGCAGGGCCGGCGCTCCAGGAGTTCCCGGCAGCCGAGTAAAGATCGACCGCATTGGTCGTCATCGAGTCGCTGCCGTCCATCCCGGCCACCACCAGCACATCGCCGTTGCCAAGCTGCCCACTCGCGCCGTAGGCGTGGGGATGAGCCATGGCGGGCGTCTGGGTCCAGGAATTAGCGGCGGAATTGTATAGGTAGCCGTAACCGTAGTAGCCCACGTCGCCAGCGCCACCGGCGAAGAGCGCCTTACCGTTCGGCAGGAGCGCACCGATTCCACCCGCCTCAGCCTGACCGATCGATCCGGCCGAGGTCCAACTGGCCCCGGACGGCGTCCAGCGCTCCGCAGCCGCAGTGAACGACAGACCGTCCGTGCCGCCCGCGGTGAGCACGGATCCGTCGGCAAGCTTGACGGCCGGCGCGAATCCGCGGGCCTGGCTCATTGCACCGGTAAAGGACCAGATGCCCGGAACGGCTCCGGTTCCGGCAGCGGGCGGGGCCGGCACCGAAACAACCGCGCCAACAACAAGCAGGGCTGCGAGCCCGAATCTGGCCAGCTTCCGGATGATGATCTTGACTCTCACGGACACAGTGTGCCGCTCCGTCTCCCGATCGTGCAACCCGACGACGGTCCTAGCACAACCGAACAAGGCGCAGAAGCCGCGCACTCAGTCCTGGGAAGTGATAAAACCTGATCGTGATCAGTCTCCGCGACCGACTCGAAGCCGAACACGCCGTCCACCGTCAAGAGGCCGGCAAACTTCCCCCTCCGATCTTCATTCTCGGCGTCGTGATGATGGTCACCGTCGTGGGCGGCCTGATGCTGCGCGGGGCGATCGGCGGCGACGCTGTGGCCGCCGGCTCGGACGGTCCCTCCGTCTCGACCGGAACCGCCACGCCGACGCTTGCCGCCGCGGCGAGCGTCGCTCCCTACCTGGGCCTGACCGGGTACGTCTGGCCGCTGGACAACCCAGTGATCACACTTCCCTTCGGGCCCACGGATTGGGGCGAATTCTTTGTGAATGGGATCCGTTTCCACGATGGCGTGGACATGGCATCGAATTGCGGAGACAAGGTCCGGGCCGCCCATGATGGCGTCATCCTGGCGGCAAGTCGCCAATACGACGACTCTATGGGCTGGACTAGCTCGCTCACGCCCTACTACAACTTGCTGACTGCCAAGCATTGGTGGGACAGTCTGCCGATCGTTATCGTCATCGACGACGGCGACGGGTACCGCAGCATCTACGCTCACGAGTATCAGGTGCTCGTGAAGGTGGGCCAAAAGGTGAAGGCCGGCGACGTGATCGGCTACGAAGGCCAGACCGGCAACGCATCCGGCTGCCATGTCCACTTCGGCCTGTTCAGCCCCACGGAAACGGCGAGATTCCAGCTCGATCCGACCATCGTCTCCAAGGACCAGATGCCGGCCGAGGAAATCGCTCGCATCGACCCGCTGCTGGTTCTGCCGTTCCGCTGTGAGTTCGAGGAGATGCGTTCGCTCAGGCCGATCGAAGCGGGCCCGTGTCCGGGGTTCGTATCTCCGACGCCGACGGGCAAGGGAAGCTCGAAAGCGACGCCGACGGCCAGCCCGAACGGTTTGCCGAGGCTCTAGCGGGCCGCCTGTTCTTCCGCCCGGCCGAACCGCCGCGCCACTAGTGAGTACGCCGGAAGTCTGGCCAGGGCTGCGCTGACGGGCAGCGCCGCGGTTCCATCTCGACCCACGACCGCAAGAAGCGAATCTGTCGCCGTGGCTTCCGACGGCCGCGCGTCCACCTCTGCCAGATCGATAGCGAACCGGCCGGCCACCTCGGGCCCAAGTTCGGCCTTTGCCGCTGCCAGCGCATCGGCTCGCTCCGATGCTTCGTAGTTGCGCCGCAACTCCGTCTCCGCACGCCAGCGCGGCCGCCGCAAAAGGATTGCGGACCAGGCCTCGCCCACCTCCGGCGTGACCGTCCCATCGCCCGGCACCGGTTCATCGGAGAGCGCCTCGCCTCGCGCCCAAAGCGCGGCCTGGTGCAGCAGCGCATATTCGTCCAGATCGGCGTAGTGGCCCAGGTCGTCCGCCGGCGAGCAATCGCCAAAGATCGCCAGGATGCTGGGCCGGAAGACTTCGGCCAGATCGAGATCGATGGCGCGGACCGACCGGTGGTAGTAGATCTGCTGGTACATGAACAGGCGCGCGATCAGGAACATCTCCAGGGCGCCGAGGCCGGGCTCGTACAGGGACAGCCCGGCCGGCCCGATGAACGAGTACCGCCGCAGCCGCTCGACGTCCACTGGCCCGGTCGAGACGCCGATCAGATATGCGTCGCGGCGGACGTAGTCCAGGTTGTCAACGGTGAACACGCCCGAAAGAAGCGGCTGGAGCCAGCGCAGCCAGCGCGGCATCGACGGGTCGGCCATGGCCGGCTTCCCGATCAGGAACGATAGCCAGCGAGGGTCGATCGACTCGTCGGGACGGAGTGCGTCGCGCTCGGGGACGGCGCCGGGAGCCCGGCGGATGGCCCGGATCAGGCTGCCCAGCTCCCGCTCGATGATCAGCTGCGACAGGTCCTCGTGGGTGAGGCTCTTGTTCCGCCGGCGCGGGTCCGCCGGCGCGGCGAAATGGCACAGCACGTGCTCGTCGAAGAAATGCGCGAACGGCCCGTGGCCAACGTCGTGGAGGAGCCCGGCCAGCCGCAATGTCTCGACGACCAGGCCTTCGCTCGGTGCGGCGCCGGGATCGCCCGTCGCCGCCAGGGTCGCCCTCAGACTCGGGTACAGATGCCGCGCCCAGAGCCCGGCCTCGTGCATGACGCCCAGGCTGTGAGTGAAGCGGCTGTGCTCGGCCGTGGGGAAAACCCACCGCGCGCTCTGGAGCTGGCTGATCCGCCGCATCCGCTGCAGCCACGCCGAGTCCAGCAGATCGCCCTCCGCCGACTCCTCCGGCGGCAAGCCGAGCGCCGCAGCCCGCTCTGGTGTGAGCCGCTTGGTCAACTCGATGTAGCCGTGGATCGGGTCGCTGACCAGATTAACCGCCCAGAGCTGGGGCGGGACGTTGGATGCCTCAGTCACGGCCGCGTTCTCGAGCGCGGCGGACTCTGGGGTGTCGTCAGCATTTCCCAAGCCTAGCCCAGTCTGGCGAGACAGAGGAGGCCACCAAGAAATGCCGAACTCCTGGCTGCAAGTTGCGACGACTCCTCTTCGCGATTGAAGCACTCCGAAAGATCGAGACCTAGTGTGCGTGTCCAGACGCCAGACCGATCAGTCGCGGAAGCTCCCGATCGAGGCTGTCCAGTATGGACTTCAGGTCCTTGTCGATGAGTTTTGAGGCCGCCGACTGAAATAGCCGATTCGCCCCATAGCGCCCGCACAGTCTCACCAGCACTCGATCGGCCAGGCCCTGCGTCACCCAACTGGTGGCGTCCACCTCCGTCTCGATGGACCCCCCTGCACCGAGGGTACGCGTCCGAACGACAACGGTGTAGTCCTCGTCAATTCCGTTCGGATACCACCCGGCGACGAACAGCCCTGGTCCAGAATCGAGGAGCTTCCATCCGTCTGCGCTCAGATACTGCCGGACGACCGCATCGACGACCGAGATTGGGTCATGCACTCTGTTGACCCTATGCATCGATGGACCCGCTACAACCGCTGCCAGTTGCAACGCGGCTCGCCGATCTTCTTCAGCGGCCTCGATATGCCCCAACGCCTCATGCACAGACGCGCGCTTCCTGAGCGGCTTCGGCTCGTTGGGTTCAAGACGCACCGCCATGCTGTAGTCGGCTGCAGCCTTCGCCAAGTCCCCAGTCGCCCAAGAGACATCCGCTCGGATCATGTAGCAACCCGCACTCGGCATCAAGGACGCCGCGACGTTGGCGTCGGCGAGGGCTTGGTCCAAATCGCCCAACCACAACAACGCCTGCGCGCGCCAGCAATGGCCCACGGCCTTGTATTCCCCTTCGCATGTCACCAGGGAGTTGGCTTCGCGCAAGAGATCCGGCATTGCCTTGGCGTCGAAATAGACCATCGCTCGCAGGGCCAGGACTAATCCCCGGTTGACTCCGTGTGTCTCGGCCAGCTTCGCGACTTCGAGTCTCTCTGGGACCGGCAGCCCTTCAAGATTCATTGCCGCATCCGCCAAGGCTTCGTAGCCCGCCTTGAAGGTCGGGTAGTGGCGAACGTACTTCTGCGCCAATTCGTAGGCAAGAGACCAGTCTTCCGAATCTGCGGCGCTCCGGATGGCAGCCATAGCCTGCTCGGCTTTGCGAAAGTCGACCTGGCCAGAAGCGGCGCCAAGGGCCGCTCCAATAGCCGCTCCGGCTACGGCGCCGACCGCACCAACGATCAATCCAGCGGCATCCGTCTCGGTTACCCAGTAGCCGCCACCTGGTGTCTTGTCGACGCGATATGCCGGCACAGTCGCTCCCATTCAGGTCATGATCTGGCAATGCTGGTGCCAAGTAGAACCACTCGCGCCGAGTGAGATCGGGAACGGTTCCGATTGCCCGTCATTGGCCCAGGCCACTCGGCCCCTGAAGAATACGCCGGTCAACTCCCCTGGACTTACAGCGAACCGCACCGGACGGGCCCCAGAAACTCAAGACGAATCCGCCCCTCAGTACCTCTCCCCCGCCCTTCGGTATATGTCCGCGACTTCCGCACGCAGTTCCGGCGGCGCCATCACCTCCACTTGCGCGCCCCAGCCCAGGATCCAGCGCCGGATTTCCACGGTGCCCGGAACGCGCGCCCGCCAGAGAACCGAGCCGTCGTCGTCGTGGGCGACCTGCTCGGTGGGATGCCAGACCGTCTCGGTGACCAGGCCGGCGATGGCGGCGTCGAAACGCAGCTCGACCTCAACCTCTTCCTGGTCCGTGATCACGCCCCACGCCCGCCCGAGCCCCTCCTGGACGACCGCCGGATCGGGCGGCTCGAAGGTCTCCGTGCCCACCGACAGTTCCAGGATCCGCTGCAGCTTGAATGTCCGCACGGCACCGCGCGACTCGTCGAAGCCGATCAGATAGAGCGCCCGGGTCGTGGCGGACGCCTCGAGCAAGTAGGGGTGGACGCGCGAGCGGCGCGGCGGCCGGCCGGGGCTGTAAGTGGCGGCGTCATACGTGAGTTCCACGATTCGACGATCGGACCAGGCCCGGGCGAGCAGGCGCAAGTGGCGTGTCAGCTGCTCGTCCGGCGGGCGGCTGGCCAGCATATCCACCGTTCGCTCTAGGTGGCGGGCCACAGTGGACGGCAGGATCTCGGCCAGTTTCTGGAAGGCAGCGCCCGCGTCCGGGTCGTAGCGATCGGCGAACTGGGCCATGAGCCGCGCCGCGAAGAAGAAAGTCACGGCCTCATCGAGGGTCAAGCGCAGCGGCGGCAGGAACGCCCCTTCGACGATCCCCCACTTGCCACCCTCACTCCAGAGCGGGATCCCGATCTCACCTTCGAGGGCCTGTAGGTCGCGATAGACGGTTCGGCGCGACATCGCGGTGAATCCGGCGACCGCGTCGACGGTCGCACCCTCGGGATGGGCGGCCAGGAAGCGGATGACTTTGTAGAAACGGGCCAGGCGATCGTGCTTGGTAGCGTCGAGCGGGTCCGCCGGAAACGTCATGAAGCCCCCATCAGTTGCCGGGCGGCGAGATCGCTATGGCTGAGTCCCTGTCCACGGAAGTCATTTTCACCCACACGGTGGCCTGGATACCGTGCGGCAGGATCTCCTGGGCGTTGCCGTTGATGGTGCCGGAAACGATTCCCACCTCTCCGTCGAGGAATATCCAGTAGTCCAGCTCGCCACGCCACGTCTCCAGCGACGCTCCCCCGACCAGCCACGTTACCTGCGGAAAGGCGGCCACGAATGTCTTGCCGTCAACGTTGATCCGGCAGCGGCGCGCTCTGGCGCTTTCCACGTATTCCAGGCCACCGTTCTCGGCCGTTGCCCGGTTCTCCATGGTTAGCGCAGACGAAAGAACGGTCGCATCGAGCAGCTGGCCGTCGATCAGCTCGGAGGACGCAGGCATCCAGCCTGTCCCGGGGGCTTCAGTCCAGGCCGACCGACCGATCCTTACGGCGCCGTATTGCCCGACAACATCGCTCCGAACTGCGCGGGCAGTCCAGGCCACATCATTCCCGGACCTGCTGCCGCTCAAGCTGATTGTCCCAACCGCCCGCGTGTCCACGTTTGCGGAAAGATCCAGTTGAACCCGGCCCGTCTTGGCAGTTACGAGCGTCTTGCCGCAGTCGGGCGGCGCGATCTCGGCAGATCCCTCGGCAGCCTGGGCAATGTCGGTCGGTCCGAAACGGGAGTGAACAGCGGGCTTGTCCCGAAGAGCAGCGTCGTCCGCGAGACTCACGCCCGCAAACGCACCGCCGATTACCGTGGTGGCAGCCAGGGCAAAAGCCAATGTCGTGATCATATGGCGACGCGCGTACGCGGCCTGGGCGACAAACTGGCGGCTGATTCCGAGGCCGGCAAAGAGGCTTGTGGCGATGAGGGCCAACAGCCAGGGATAGACAACCTCGAGGGACGGCAGGAGCGGCTCCGTCCCCCCCTCGATGACCTGACCTCCCAGCCGGAAGATGCAGGGGATGAGCAAGAGGCCCGCTAGAAGACCCAGCCAGAAGACCCCGGCCGAGCCGCGATCGTTTCGGACAAGTGGCGGCCAGACGACCGACGCCACGCTCACGATGAGGGGCAGCAGGGAGGCACAGCCGACGAGCAGATCCAGCGGACCGCCGGGGCGGTAGGCGATAAGAACAACGCCACCGCCCGCGGCCCAAAGAACCGTGAGGGCGACTGCCAGGAGCCTTAGTTCGAACTGACGAACGCGCACCGCTGCAGTCTAGCGGGACGGCGCCGGGGCTACGTAGAGCCACTGGTGTACCGGCCTGGGCCGCCCCCGCTCATGCGAACGCACCAGCGCTGGACCGCAAGTACCTGGGGCCTTGGGACCCGCAGGGCCTCGTGCCGGAGGGCCTCGGAGCCGACTATTCAGGCAAGAGATCAATCAGACAAAGGGCACGAAGATGGCTGGACAGACAGACCGAAACGGCGCAGGAGAAACCGGACCGATGGCCCACCGACCAGGTGCCGGCCGCCCCCGCTCCATGAGCTCTCAGTCCGGCAGCACGGCCGTTCCCATCGGAGTCAGCGGCGCCATCCAGACCGGTCAGCCGGTCGCGATCATTCAGGTTGTCGCCCCGCTCGCGCCCGACCTTCAGCCCCGGATGCTCCAGACCCAGGCCGCCTACCGACTCTTGGTCACGAGCGGCATCTCAAGCCCCGACGCCGCCGGCCTGATCGGCTACGTGCTTGGTCTGCCTAAGTGCGAATCGCGCTGGTCTCTCAATCAAATTAATCGCCTGCTCTTCCTTCGCTCCATGTACAAAGACAGCAGGTGGGGCGAGGCAGAACGACAACCGGAATGACCTGAACCCGCCGCGGCAATGCCGGCGGCCAAAACTGATCACGAGCGAATCCCGGGGCTCCTCCCTCCTCCACCCCGGAAATCGCGAAAAGCCCAGGCGGTGTCTCGATCTCTCCAGACACCGCCTTGGCGTTTGTCCGGGAGAGTGGCGCCGCGGAGAGTGGCGCGGGCGCATGAAGCCGAGGTTTGAGGGTGCGTAGGGGACGTCGCCGGCAGTTTCCGGCGCAGTCGGCCGGTCCCGCGGGGCGCAGGGCACAAAGAAACGCCCGAAGGAACCTACTCGCTGCATGAGCCTTGATGTCATCTCAGCTATTAGCAGGCGCTCAGCACCTTCGGACGTGCAAATAACAATAGAGAGATCAACCCGCCCGATCAATCAGGTTCTCCACCTATTTGAAAAATCGCCTCTGGACTTGTCCACCAGTTGTCCACGAATGGGGACAACTCGGTTCGGGCTTGAGGACAATTCGTAGATAGAAATTGACCATCGACGAGGCGGCGGGCCGGAACGCTACCGGGCAGGCCGAACAGGCTTTCGAAGCGATGAAGGACCGCACTTGCCGTCAGCCGACCTCGAACTGAAGCCTCGGCTCGAGCTGCGACGCTGCCGCGGAATGGAACGACGAGTCATCCGCCACCGGTACGACGATCGCGTTGGAGAGCATCCGCAGCGTGTGCGGAGCAACGCGGAAGACGGCCGTATCCGTGCCCGCCGCAGCCCATATCCACTGGTACTGATCAAGATCCTGATCCATCAGGATGCGCACGTCTTTGGTGTGACCGAAAGGCGGGATGCCGCCGATTGAGTAGCCGGTCAACTCACGGACTTCCAGGGCAGTTGCCACCCGAAGAGCAACCTCGCCGGTGACCGCCGCGAGGAGCCCCAGGTCAACCTTGTTCCGCCCCGACACCAGAACCACGATCGGGAGAAGCCGTCCTTCCGGCCGCGGGGCCACGAAGACAATGGACTTCACGATCTGGCCGATCTCCGCCTCCAGGACCGCCGCCGCTTCTTCCGCGGTGCGCGTCGATTCCGGCATAAGCCGAATGTCGAGCGCCATTCCCTTGCGGGAAGCGACCTCGACGACCTTCTGAATACCCGGATGCGAAAGATCTGTCACGTTACGGAATCTACCACTCCTTGCTTTCGATTCTTAATGAAGATATCGGATTGCCTGCCCTATGCAACAGTGGTGATCCGCGGTCCCTCAACTGGATGAGATCCCTCGGTCCCATCTCCTTCCCTATCTTCCTATTCGACGGAAAGCCCGGATTGGATGAGTCGCCGTCGCGCTATTTTTCCGAAGGCCCTACGATTTGCCTCGTGAGAGCCATCCTCTTCGACTGGGACGGGACGATAGTCGACTCGATTCGGGCGCTTTACGAGACAGACGAGGCGATCTGCCGCCGGGTCGGGGTCCCGTTCGACGAGGCGATCTTCAGGCGGACCTTCTCCCCAAACTGGCGACGAATGTACGACGCGCTGGGAATCCCGGAGGATCGGGTGGACGACGCCGAGCGAGTCTGGTCGGAGACATTCCGCGCCCATGAGATGGAGGCGTTTCCCGGGGTGGTCGGCGCCATCGCGCGGCTGGCTAAGGCCGGGTATCAGCTGGGCATCGTGACAGGCGGCAGCCGGCAGGAAGTCGAGCCGCAGTTGGGTCGCCTCGGGCTGGAGAAGCTCCTGACCGTACGGGTCTACGGCCACGACACGCCGGACGGAAAGCCACATCCGAGCCCGCTTCGACTGGCACTCGATATGTGCGGGCCAATCCGGCCGGATGAGGCCATCTACGTCGGCGACGCGCTGGACGACGTTCGCATGTCGGCCGCTGCGGGCGTCAGGGGCGTTGGCATCGTGTCGATTCTGGCCACGGCCGACGAGCTGCTAGCCGCCGGGGCCGACGAGACCGCGGGCTCGGTCGTGGAGTGGGTAAATCAGCACCTTGGGGCAGGCGGTTAGCCGGAATCGGGCTCAGGGTGTAGAGTCGAAAGACAATAGAAGACGGACAGGGGAGCGCCGCGAAGGCGCTGAGAGTGCGGATCGGATCCGCAGACCCTTGGAACTTGATCCGGGTAATGCCGGCGCAGGGAGTCCAAATCGGTGCACCTCTGTCGAGTCGATGGAGGTGCTTTTTTGTTTAGTCAAGCTGGTTCGGCGAAGCGGGCCCTAGTAGTCGCCGACGGCGACGTTCCGACGCGCGCCGCGCTCGACGCGGCGTGGCCGGGCTGGATCGACGGCATCGAATTCGTCGTTGCGGCGGATGGTGGTTGGAAGAAGGCCGATTCCCTCGGCATCCGGCCGGACCTGCTGGTCGGCGACGGCGATTCTCTGCCTGAGGGGCTATTCGTGGAACTGGCGGCGGAGGGCGTGCCAATCGAGCGGTCGCTGGTGGACAAGGACGAGTCGGACGCGGAGCTGGCAATCCTGGCCGCTCTCGTGCGGGGGGCGACGCACGTGACGGTTGTCGGTGCTCTGGGCGGGCGGCGGCTGGACCACGCGCTGGCGAACATCGGCCTCCTGGCTCTACCCAATCCACTCGACGCCGAGATCGAACTGCTTGACGAAACGACGCGGGTTCAGCTGCTTCGCGCGCCGGGTGAGCACGGCGCCGCTGCGACTTGCCGCCTGGTTGGGCCAATCGGCGAACTGGTGTCATTGCTGCCGCAGGGCAGGCCGGCCGTAGGCGTGACAACCGCCGGACTGCTCTACCCGCTACGCGACGAAACGCTGGCAACCGGGCCTGCGCGCGGCCTATCCAACGTGAGCATCGCAGCCGAAGCGAGCGTCACGCTCCGCAACGGCTGCCTGTTGGTAATCGAAACAAGAACCGACGAACCAATTGAGGAGAAACGGTGAGCAACGTTCTAACGGTCCCCGGCGCATCGGAGTCGAGCCGCTGGCGAACGATCGACATCATCGTGGTGGCGATTCTCGCCGTCGCATTCGGTGTGGTCTTCTGGGCATGGAATGCGTACGTCTGGGTGTGGCTCGACTTTCTGGGCAAGCCCTGGGAATCAATCATCACCGGCATATGGCTGATGCCAGCGGTCGTGGCTCCGTTGATAGTGCGCAAGCCTGGCGCAGCCATCTTCGCGGAGATGGTGGCCGCCATCGTGTCCGTGATACTCGGCAGCCAATGGGGCGTCGATACGCTGCTATCGGGCTTCGTCCAGGGCGCCGGTGCGGAACTTATTTTCGGCTTCCTGATGTACCGCAACTTCGGCGTGATCGTGGCCTTCGTTGCCGGAGCGGGCGCTGGCATCGGCGAGGCCCTGCATGACATCCCGGTCTGGTACCCGACCCTGGACGGGAACCTCCAGCTCGGCATCGCCGTCCTGGAAGTCCTCTCGGGCGCGCTGATCGCCGGTCTCCTGGGCTGGCTTCTCGTTCGGTCGCTGCGGCGGACGGGCGCCCTCCAGGCCTTCCCATCAGGCAGGTGACGTTGCCGAAACTGGCAACCAGGCGGAGGACCAAGCCGGCGGCCAACTCGGCGGCCAACTCGGCGGCCAGCTTCGGGTCGCCCTCGATAGAGGCCGTCGACCTCGGCTGGACCTACACGGGCCGGTCGAGGCCGGCCCTGCAAGGCCTCAACTTCCGGCTCGAACCCGGACGGGTGCTGCTCGTCCTGGGTCCGTCGGGATCCGGCAAGAGCACTCTCGCTCGAGCTCTGGCGGGGCTCGTGCCGCATACCCTGCCCGGCCGGTGGCAGGGCAAACTCCGCATCGGCGGGCTGGACGTGGCAACCACGCCGGCCCGCTTCCTGGGCGAGCAGGTCGGACTCGTCTTCCAGGATCCGGACAGCCAGATCGTCATGGGGCGAGTGGACGACGAGGTCGCTTTCGGACTGGAGAATCGGGGCTGGGCGAGACCCGAAATGCAGGCCCGAGTGCCGGAGGCACTGGACCAGGTCGGCCTGGGCGGCTTCGAGCGGCGCGGGACCCACACCCTTTCCGGCGGCGAGAAGCAACGCCTCGCCATCGCCGACATCCTGGCGGCTCACCCATCGCTGCTGGTCTTCGACGAGCCGACGGCCAACCTCGACCCACCCGGAATGCACGCCACCCTGGAACGGCTGGCCGCCCTGGCCGAACGGCGGGAACATACGATCGTGCTGATCGAGCACAGGCTCGAGGCCGCGCTGCCGCTGGCCGACTACGTCCTTCTGCTCGACGACGAAGGGCGGCAGCTCGCCTTCGCGCCGGTGGGCTCCGTGGGGCCGGACGCGGTGGCGTTGCTCGAGAAGAGCGGGGCCTGGGTTCCGCGTGCCTGGAAGGGCGAGGGCGCGCCCCACGGCGAGACTGAACCCGACAAGTCCGACTGGCGCGGTGGCACCACAGCCCCTCGGGCTCCAGCCCGGCAACTCTTGCTGCGGGCCGAGAGCCTGGGTTTCGACTACCCGGCCGACGAGAGCGGAACTCACCCGGCCCTGGAAGGCGTCTCGCTCGAGGCGCGGGCGGGCGAGCGGGTCGCGCTCGTGGGACCGAACGGAGCCGGCAAGTCCACTCTGCTCTTCCTCCTGGCCGGGTTGCGGCGCCCGAATCGGGGAACGGTGGGGCTGCGAGAAGCGGCCGGAAGCGAGTCGCCGCTCGAAGACCTGCGCGACCCGTCGCGCCTCCGCCCGCAAGAGATCGCCTCGCGCATCGGCCTGGTGTTCCAGGACCCGGAGCTGGGTTTCGTGGCTCGCACCGCCCGGGACGAGGTCACGGCTACCAGCCGCGCCGTCATGGGCCGTCACCGCCGCAATAGCCAGCCGCTGGATTCGGACGGGGTCCTAGCCCGGTTCGGGCTGGGCCACTTGACCGCCCAGGATCCGTTCCGGCTGAGTCAGGGGGAACAGCGCCGCCTGAGCTTGGCCGCGCTCGTCCTGCGGCCGCCGGCAGTGCTTCTCCTGGACGAGCCGACGTTCGGACTGGACCGCCGCGGCACCGAAGCGGTGATGAGCCTCCTCGACGAGCAGCGGGCCACGGGCCAGGCCCAGCTCCTGGCGACACACGATCCGCGCCTGCTGCCCCGCTGCGACCGAGTGGTGGCCCTGGATCACGGCCGCGTCGTCTTCGACGGAACGCCGGACGAGTTCCTGGCCAACCCGCCCTACTCCCCCGCCGGGCCGTGGCGCGACGGCGCCGGGCCGTGGCGCCACGGCGCCGGGCCGACGGACGCGGGCGTCACTCTGCGCCCGACCTCGGGTGCCGCTTCACGCCCGGCCGCTTCTGCCGCCCCACCTGCTCCACCCGCCCCGGCCACTCTTGCCGCCCCGGCCGCCGAGGGCCCCCGATGAGCTTCGTCTCGGCGCCGCTCGGCCCGGTCCGGCCCGACTTCCTGACCCGCGTCACCCCGGTCGCGCGCCTGCTGGCCGGCATGCTCTGGCTGGTTGCCTCGGTCTTGACGCTGGACCCAGTCGTCCCGATCCGGCTGGCCGTAGCCGCAGTGGTCGCGCTCGCGCTGTGGTCGGGGCTGCCTCTCCGCCGCATTCCCGGCCGGCTGGCACCGCTGGGGTTAGCCATCCTGAGCCTGACCTTCTTCTCGATCGCCCTCTCGGCCGCCAATTCCGACCGGTCGCTGGCGACGCTCGCTCAGTTCGGGCCGCTCCGGATCACCGGGCCGGCGATATCGGCCGGGCTCACCGTCGGTCTGCGCGTGGTCGTGATCGGGCTGACGACGCTACTCGTCTTTGGACCCTCGGATCCGACTCGACTGGCCGACTCACTCGTGCAGCAGTGGCGCATTCCGGATCGGTTCGCCTACGGCACGCTCGGCGCGCTGCGAGTCGCTCCCTTCATGGCCGACGACTGGACCGTGATCGGCGCCGCCCGGCGTCTTCGCGGGATCCGGCCCGGCGGCCTGTGGGGCAGGATCCGCGACATCGGCGACCGGCTGCTGGTCATGCTCGTGGCCGCCATCCGGCGGGCCGAGCGGCTGGCCCTGGCCATGGACGCCCGTGGCTTCGACAGCGGGGTCCGGAGGAGCCACTTCCGCGAGATCCGGGTGACCTGGCGCGACTGGCTGACCGTCGCCGTCGCCCTGGCCGTCGCGGTGGCCGCACTGACTCTGGGCCGGTAAAGGAGATCCGGGCGGCGGATCGCTAATCTGAGCATATGAGCGCAATGCCGAATGTGGGCGAGCTCGCCCCCGACTTCGAGCTCCGCGACGACACGGGCACGGGCCACCGCCTCTCCGGCCGTCGCGGCCACTTCACCGTCGTCTACTTCTACCCCGCCGACGACACTCCCGGCTGCACCAAGGAGGCCTGCTCGTTCCGCGACAACCACGCCGCCTTTGCTGCCGCGGACGCCGAGGTCTGGGGCCTGAGCCCGCAAGGTCCGGCCAGCAAGGCCGCCTTCCGGGCCAAGTACGGACTGCCATTCACGCTGCTCGCCGACGAAGACCACGCCGTCGCCGAGTCCTACGGTGCGTGGGGCGAGAAGGTCAACTACGGCAAGAGGTACATGGGGATCGTTCGATCCAGTTTTCTCGTGGGGCCGGACGGCCGCGTCGTCAGGGGCTGGCCGAAAGTGAAGGCCGAGGGCCACGGCGAACTGGTACTGGCTGCGCTTCAGGCAGTCGGCGCGCCGGCGGTCTGACCGTATCCAAACCCTCCCCGGCAGGCCCGTGTAGAGTCCGCGGCATGAGCCGGGCATGAATAGAGGCTTCGCCCGTGGGGGAGACGAGCGATGCCTCGGGCGGCATGATAACCCGGCCTGTGAAATTGCAGATCCGCGTTTACAGCAGGCCACTCATCATTTATCAAAGAACGCTGACACCCGACAACGACGTTTTCCACAAGGGAGCCCAGGCACGGCGATGACGAACCAAACACCTTCGGCCCACGCATGGACACCACGCCGGTTCATGGTCATCGTCGGCCATCCCGACGACGCCGACTTCGGACCCGCAGGGACCGCGGCCGCCTGGATCGATGCCGGCGCCGAGGGCTGGCTGGTCTGCTGCACCTCGGGTGACGCCGGCGGCGAGGACCCCTACCTGAACCCGCTGGACCTGGCCCGAGCACGGGAAGAAGAGCAGCGGCAGGCGGCCGCGGTAGTCGGTTACAAGGGCGTCACGTTCCTGCATCAACCGGACGGTAATCTCGCCAACGATCTTCCACTGCGCGAGATGCTCGTCCGCGAGATCCGGACCTTCAAGCCGGATGCCGTCTTCTGCGGCGATCCGGAGGTCTTCTTCCACGGCAACGTCAGCGTCAACCACACGGATCACCGAGCCGCCGCCGCCGCCGCAGTGGACGCAACCTTCCCTGCCGCCCGCAACCCCATGGCCTTCCCATCGATGGCCAGGAACGGCCTGCCGGCCCACAAGGTCCGGCGCATATACATGATGTGGTCCAACCAGCCCGACGTCTGGATCGATGTCAGCGCAACGGCAGAACGCAAGATCGAGGCCCTCAGATCCCACGCCAGTCAACTTCACGATCCGGAAGCGGTCTTCGTGCAGGTGCGTGGCCGGCTGGCGGAGCAGGGCGCGCGGATCGGAGTCGCGGCCGCAGAACCCTATCGGCTCGTGGTGCTGGATCAGGATCCGCAAGAGACTCTCGACGCGACCGCCAAGAGCTGAGCCGGACGGCTAGAGGTCGGTCTCAAACAGGAGGGGCCTGACGAGGGGCCAGTTGTTCCACAGTTCGCTGAGCTGTTCCGCCCCGCGCCCGAGAATCCTCAGAAGCTCGCCGAGCGTCAGGGCCGGCGCGTGCGTGGCGATATATGTGTCTGCTGAGACGCGGACGCCGCGGAACAGGAACTCCACCTCGTCCGTCCTGGGCCATGCGCGGACTCTGGCCGGGAGGAGCCCGGCACTGCCGACCGCCATCGACAGGTCGCGCTGGGTGGGCACTCGCCCATCGGTAAAGCCCTCAAAACCATCGTATCGGAAGCCGAGTGCGGCCAGACCGCGGGCCACCTCGCGAGCCTGGGCGGGGCTGAACTGCTCCCAGAAGGGGTTCTCTGAGGGGAAGTCCATGCAGGCGTCATCCATCGCCGCGGCCACGACCGAGTCCACGAAACTTGAGAGAAGAAGCCCCCAACGGCTTCGCGCCGTCGGATCAGATCCGGCCAGCTTGGTAGCCAGGGCGTTGATTGCCCGGCCTTCACGGCGCATTAGCCTGACGATGACCTGCGGCTGGGGCGACCGGAGGTCGATGACGAGCCAGTCCGCGAAGGGCTGCGCCTCGCCTGTTGGCAGGGCAACGGCCGGTTCCGATGCGACAGTGGGATCAGTCACCGGGGCTGCGGCTGGGACCGGGGCCGCAGCTGGGACCGGGGCCGCAGCTGGGACCGGGGCCGCAGCCACCGGCTCGGCTGGAGGCGGGCCTTCGGGCATGGCCTCGGTCTCCGCGTCCCCGCCGTTCGCGGCCAGGGCGGCGCGCGCGGCACGGCAGGCGTTCATGGCCGAATCCGCCATGGCGGCGCTGGCCTCGGCCATATCGGAGAGACGCGACAGCTCTACTCCCAGGGCATCGGCGATTTCGCGTTCCAGCCTGATCTTCGCCTGTCTGGAACGCCCTGCGATGTTGATTCCGTTGATCTGGTCCAGCCAGGCAGTCGCTGCGAACTCCACCTGACTGCGGCTTAGGGCGGCGGCAACCGCGGCGCGGAAAGCGCGATGGGCGTCGTCCTTGACCGCATGAGCCCCCGCAACATCTACTTCAGCTTGGGCCTGGGCGACAATCTCCGCCTGTTCGTCATGGACGCGTTGGGCGTCGGCGACGCGAGCCGCAGCGGCATCGGCTTCCGTGCGAGCCATCTCTGCGAACCCGCAACGGATTTCGACCAGCCGTCTCGGTCCGCCGGCTGCAGTCGCCGAGACGTCGTCTACGGGCGTGGCTTCCCCGTCTTTCCTTTTGTGGTGGCCCGAGTCGGCGCTCAAGTTTTCAAACGATCGTCAGGCCTTTGGCCCGGCCGAAGCCGCCCGTCGACCACGATTCGTCCGCCGTTCAGGTGTGAGCAAACCCACGAGAAATCCATCGTTGTGTTTGCGCACGGCGATCTCGACGTTGGCCTCGGAGGCCACTCTAAGGAGACGCTGCCGAATGGTGATGGGCTTCTCGGTTGGGTCCAGTCGGACCTCAAATACTTGCTCCGGACCCTTCAGCTGGCCGATCAGTCGCTTGAACTGCTTGGACTGCTGCTCACGTTCACGAGCCGCAGGACTCAACTCGCGGGGACCCTGGCTGCCCTTGTCCATGAGCGCCGGGTCGGCCTTCCGAACTGTGACCATCTCGTTCCTCTCTCCCAACCAGGGACCACGACTTATGGATCGACGGCACACGGCGATTGTTCATCGACTATACGCTTCTGGCGCCATATGACTAGGTGTGATGTTTGAATAGTTTCATCGCGCCCGCCCCCAAAGTGTGAGAGTCCTCGGCCGGATAGACAGCCGCGCGGTGTGAGCCGGACCCTGCGAGGAGCGACAAGAGCAACCTAAGGGGCGCAACCGGCCCATTCGGCGGTCGCAGTTGCACCGTACGATCCACAACCCGTCCGGGTGGGTCCGTACCGCCCCCGGAAGACCTCGGCCGCGACAGGCCTCACCATGCCGGGCTATCCTTCGCAGGCGTCCTTCCTGATGGACGCTCGGTGTCCAGACGATGCCGGGCGTCTGCGCTGGACGCCCTCGCCCTGAACAGGGCCAGATCCATGCGCGTACAGCAGGTGACATCGCGATGAAAGTTGGCGTCGCCAAGGAGACCGTATCGGGAGAGCGCCGCGTTGCGCTGATTCCGGAAGCGGTCGAGAAGCTGCGGGCCGCCGATATCAGTGTGCTCGTTGAGCGCGAGGCCGGCGCCCAGTCCTGGTACCCGGATATCGACTACGTCGAAGCCGGCGCCAAGATCGTGACGGCTTCGGCGCTCTACGACCAATCGGACGTGGTCCTTAAGATCCACCGTCCGTCCGCGGCCGAAATGAAGCTGACCCATCCGGATCAGGTGATCATCGGAATGCTGGCGCCGCTGCTGGATCCCACGGCGATGTCGGCCATCGCCTCGCTGGGCATCACCGCCGTCAGCCTTGACGCGATTCCCAGGACCCTCTCCCGCGCCCAGGGGATGGACGCACTCTCGTCGCAGGCCAATGTGGCCGGGTACAAGGCGGTTCTTGTGGCCGCCGAGGCGTTCGGTCGCTACTTCCCTCTGCTAACAACGCCCGCAGGTACCGCCAAGCCCGCCAACGTCCTCGTCCTCGGCATCGGCGTCGCCGGCCTCCAGGCGATCGCGACGGCCCGACGCCTCGGCTCCCAGGTTAAGGCCTATGACGTCAGGTCGGAGACGCGCGAGCAGGCCGAGTCGCTCGGCGCCCAGTTCATCAAGCTCAAGTCCGCCATCGACGGCTCCGGCCAGGGTGGCTACGCACGGGTTCTGACGCCGGAGGAACAGACCGCGCAGCAGGCCGAACTGAACGACGTGATCGCCTCCCACGACATCATCATCACCACTGCCCAAGTGCCAGGACGGAAGCCGCCGCTCCTGGTCACGGCCCAGGCCGTCGAGGCGATGCGGGCCGGCTCGATCATCGTAGACATGGCCGCCAGCGATCTCGGCGGCAACTGCGAGCTCTCCGTGCCGGGCAAGGTCACAATCACGCCCAACGGCGTGGCCATCCACGCTCCTCTCAACCTGCCGGCATCCATGCCGACTGGCGCGAGTGCCTTCTATTCCCGCAACATAAGCAACCTGCTGCTCAACTTCGTCAAGAACGGCACGATGCAATTCGACTTCGATGACGGGGTCACGGCAGCTACCGTCATCACCCACGGAGGCAAGGTGGTCCAGGAGGCCACCAAGAAGCTCCTGCAGCCCGCAACGCGGGGAGGCGCCAAGGCATGAACGTCGGCAATCTACTGGACTACCTGACGATCTTCGTCCTGGCCATCCTGCTCGGCTTCGAAGTCATCAGCAAGGTTCCGGCCACGCTGCACACACCGCTCATGTCCGGCACAAACTCGATCCATGGCATCGTGCTGGTTGGCGCGATCGGGCTTGCCGCGACGGCGAACAACCCACTCTCGTACCTACTAGCCCTGGTCGCCATGGCCTTCGCCGGCGCGAACGTGGTCGGCGGCTACGTGGTGACGGACCGCATGCTCCAGATGTTCAAACGACGCCCGGTCCCCACGACCGATCAGGCCGCGAAGTGACGGGGGCCAACTAGATGAACGCCGCCAACATCGGCTACCTTGTGCAACTCGCCTTCATCATCGGGGCCGCCCTCTTCGTCATCGGCCTGCGCCAGATGAACTCGCCGGCCACTGCCCGCACCGGCAATCACCTGTCGGCCACGGGCATGGTCATCGCAGTGACGGCGCAGCTGATCTCCGCAACGCAGCTCCACCCGGGGTGGCTAAATATCGCCGTCATCGCCCTCGGCCTGCTCATCGGCGGCGGGCTCGGGCTCAAGATGGCCAAGGGCATCCAGATGACGGCCATGCCGCAGTTGGTGTCGCTCTTCAACGCGGTCGGCGGCGGCGCGGCGGCCCTGCTCGCGATCAACGACTTCATCGGCCTGGACGGCCACCGCATCCTGGCCGGCGGCGCACCCGGCCTCGACGGCTGGCGGACGCTCTTCATAATCGTCGACGTTCTGATCGGCTCGGTGACCTTCACCGGCTCCCTAATCGCGTCGGGCAAGCTCATGGGCCGCATCAAGGGCCAGCCGATCAAGATCCCGGGCGGCAAGCTCGTCTCCTGGTTCACGGTGGTCTGCGGCCTCAGCGTCTCGATCGTGCTGATCCTGACCGGCATGGGCGTCACGACCTACGATACCAACATCCTCACTGTGCTCCTCGTCATTGCGCTCACATGCGCTCTGATCTTCGGCATCACGATGGTTCTGCCGATCGGCGGAGCGGACATGCCGGTCGTCATCTCGCTCCTCAATGCCTTCACCGGAACGGCCGTCTCGATGGCCGGGTTCGTCGTCGGCAACGTGATGATGATCGTGGCCGGAGCGCTGGTCGGAGCCTCGGGCGCAATCCTGACCAGGCTCATGGCTACCGCAATGAACCGGTCCATCGGGAACATCATCGTTGGCGGTTTCGGAGCAAGCGAAGGAACCCAGTCCTCTCTGGTCACGGAAGGCGGCACGGTTCGCGAAGTCTCGGTGGACGACGCGGCCATTCAGCTCGCCTATGCCAGCAAGGTCGTGATCGTTCCTGGCTACGGCCTGGCAGTTGCGCAAGCGCAGCACGGCGTTCGCGAACTGGCAGATCTGCTGGAAGCCAAGGGCATCGAGGTGTCCTACGCCATCCACCCGGTCGCCGGCCGAATGCCCGGCCATATGAACGTGCTTCTCGCGGAAGCCAATGTTCCATATCCGCAGCTTCGCGAGATGGACGAAATCAATCCCGAGTTCGAACGGACGGACGTTGCCCTGATCGTCGGCGCCAACGACGTCACCAACCCGGCCGCTCGAACGGATCGGTCCAGCCCCATCTACGGAATGCCAATCCTGGACGTGGACAAGGCCCGCTCGATCATCGTTCTCAAGAGGTCCATGGGGCGCGGCTACGCCGGCATCGACAATCCGCTTTACGTCAACCCCAAGACGGGCATGTACTTTGCCGATGCAAAGAAAGGCCTGGCGGAACTGATCAACGCGGTCAAGGCCCTGTAGATCGGCTGGTATCTAGCAATACTTGGACGGCGGCCTTCGGGCCGCCGTCTTTGTTGTGGCAGGAACTTCGGATAGACGCGGCGATGCCCCGTGCGAACATGCCCACACCATCCAACGCACTTACCTATGGACAGCGACGAGGCGGCGGTACAGGCCGAGGTTGACAAGGCGCTGAGCGGCGGGTAGGTCAGGCTTCCTCGGCCGCGTTGACGGATCGCACGACCACGCCCGGCAAGGCCTCCAGCCCGGATAGCAGCGTGTGGGTCGGGGCACGGTTCGGAAGCCGCAACTCCAGCTCCATCAAGTGGCCTGTCTTGGACTTGGTGCTGGAAACTGAGACGGTCTCGACATGGTGGCTGAGAAGCACCCGCGAGACGCCGGCGAAGCCTTCGAGCCTATTGAGTTCCAGTTGCACGCGAATGAGTTGGCCGCCTCTGAGGTGCATCTTGCCGACGAGCACGTGCAGCGGCCACAGAGCCAGCAAACTGATCAATGTGCCCGCCACCGCCAGGAAATAGGCGCCCGCCCCGGCCGACAACCCGACCGCGGCAACCACCCAAAGACTGGCCGCCGTCGTCAGGCCGCGAATGTTGGTGCCGTACTTGATGATGGCACCGGCGCCGAGAAAGCCGATGCCGGTGACGATCTGGGCGGAGATGCGGGTCGGATCCACCAGCGCCGTGTCCGGAGTCTTCGGGAAGCCGTACATGGAGATCACAGTGAACACGGCCGATCCGAGAGCCACCAGCATGTGCGTGCGCATTCCCGCCTGATGACCGTGTACTTCGCGCTCCAGGCCCAGGGCTGCACCGCACAGAGCGGCAGCAAATAGCCGGATCAGAATGTCGAACTGGAACGCGAGATCCGTCGACACGCCACTTCACCTCAAGCCATGCGACTAGGTGGTCGGCAGACGCTCGTCCGCCACTTCCGCAGTGTAGTTGCGGGCCGATCTTCAGGAGATTGGGAATCCCCACTACGCCATGCGGCGTGGCCCGTTTGCCGACCCGCACACCAGGACCGGATCGTACAGACGGTGACCGGACCGTACGGAATAGCGATGGAGTAAGGACCCCGATAGTAGTTACGTATGCACACGCCCAGCGCGGCAGGCCTCGGCAGCGCGAACCACATTCATCAAGTAGAGGGTCGTGGATATGAGCGTTCTGGTACCGATCGCTCCGGTACCTGTCGTCATCTTGATGGGTAGGAGTTGGCAGACCGGGAACCACGGCAATAGGCCCGGGCGCGATGCCCGGGCTTATTGATTCCCGGAGGGAATGAGTCCTACTGGCGCTCCGTGATGCCCAGCCGGATTGCCACCGCGGCCGCTTCAACGCGCCCGGACACGCCCAACTTAGTCAGGATATTGCTGACATGGACGGCGACCGTCTTGCTGGTTATGAAAAGCCGCCGACCGATCTCCGAGTTGCTGCGGCCCTCGGCGATCTGTGCCAGAACCTCCATCTCACGCTTGCTCAGGCTGAAATCGTGCGGCGCGGGCGCGCCCGATGGAACCACGAAATCGGCTATTACGCCAACGTCCGGCCGACCCGTCGAGCTCGACGATGCGCCCGACAACTGGCCCGACACGGCCGATCTGGCCGACTTGCCGGGGCTACCGGCCGGCGCCTCGCGGCTCTCCAGGGCCGCCACGATCTGCTTGGGGAGTGGCAGCATGGCGCGCCGTGACAACTCCGCCACGGCCCGCAGGAGCGGCCCGGCGCCAAGCGCGAACGCGGCCTCCGCCGCAGCCATGAGTGGCTCGCGGGCAACCGTTCTCGTCGAGCGACCGCGGGCGAGGTCGAGGAGAGCCTCGGCCTCGCGCCAATTGGCGCGCGCGGCTTCGTAGGGATCGCCGAGCTCCGCCCAGTCCAGCGCGAGCTGATGCCAGGTGGCGGCATCGTCGCGACCCTCGACGCGGGCCCGGAATGCCCGAGCCGTCCGGACAGAAAGATCCGCCTGACGCCTGGAACCCGCATTGGGCGAGACGCCGCATGCGCGAACGACCGCCTCGGCTCGAAGCACGACCGGCAGGCTCCGTTCCCGAGCAGCTGCCAGCATGGCGAAGTCGCGCCGCCGCTGCGCATCCTGGGCGACGGCGGCATCCACCTCGAGATACGTGGCCGCCATCCGAGCCATGAGGAGCCAGTCCTCCGAGTCGTTAACCCGCACCCAGCCATGTTCGGCGGACTTGTGGGCATCCGCCAGATCCTCGTGCCACAACGCGTACGCGGCGGCGGCTTGCTGCGCGGGCACGACAAACTGCGGGTCCTGGACCGTTTCGATGGCCAGCAGGGCCTGGCTCAGTGTCCGTCCGGCCGACTCGCCGGCGGTCATCGCCACTTCCAGCGTGGCTAGAGTCAGGAGCGGCGTCAGGAAACCGATGCCCACCGGGCTCCAGCTCAGAGCGTCCAGGCAGAGGCGTCGGCATTCAGCCCATCTGCCGAGGATGAACAACGAGTCCGCGGCATTGGCCCGCAGGAAGTTGCCGCATACGGTCGCCTGCCCGGCCCGCTCGGCTTCCGCTATGCCTTCGTAGGCGACGGCGACGGCTTCATCGCGCCGCCCGAGCAGATCCAGGACCGTCGTCAGGTTGGCGTAAACGCGGAAGAGATCGTCCAGGCGCCCCAGTTCAGCGGCCTGATCGCGAGCCTCGCGCAACCGCCTGACCGCCGGCTCCGGGTCTTCGCCCCAGGCGTCGGCCACGGCAAGCGTGCAGGTTGCATGAAGCAGCTCCGGTTTGGCCTCGTCACCCACGACCGTGGCAACTTCGGCCGCCTCCTGGGCGTAGCGCTTGGCTTCCGAGAAGACGCCCCCGAGCATCCGGAAATGGGCCAGGGACGCAAGAACCCGGGCCCGCGCGGCCGTCGGCTCGGGCGGAACCAACTCCACGGCCCGGCGATACGCAACCAGGGCGCCCTCGTGGTCGCCAGAGGCGCGCCGGTACCGGCCGAGTTGCTCCATCACGAGTCCCAGAGCGAGTCTTTCGCGCAGATCGTCCAGGGTGGCTGCAGCAGCTTCCGCATAAGCAGAGGCGCGCACCGGGTCTCCCGCGGCAAAGGCGGCTTCGGAGGCCTTCACGAACAGATCCGAGATAACCGCCGGGCTCTCTCCGGGGAGAACGACGTCGAACAGCTCGAGGGCCGACTCGTAGTGGGCCAGCGCATCTGCCCCGGCATCCATTCCAATAGCCACGGCCGCCGCGTCGAGCGCCGCGCTCTCGGCCTGGGCCAACTCGTGCGCGGCCAGATAGTGGGCCAGCGCCGCCGCGGGCTGTGGAGCAGCCGCGTCGCTCCGGGCCGCCGCCAGAGCGGCGTGGTAGCGGCGGCGCGTCGCCGGCAACAGGTCCGCGGCGATGGCCTCGGCGATCAGCTCGTGGCGGAATGAGACCTGTCGCTCCGGGCCGGCCGGCTCTTCCGGGCGGGGAACTCCAAAATGGGGGGCGCCCCGGCCGTCGCGCTCCCGGCCCTCGCGTGAATCCCGACGCGCGTCACGACCGTAGCTCTTCCCAAGGTCGGGCCGGGCATCCCGCGCCGCATCGCCGTCGATCGCCGACCCATCGACCGTCTCGATCAGGAACCCATGGTCCAGGGCCTCGGCAACGCCGGCGACGAAGTCAGACTCGAGGACGTCACCGTGCCGGGCCGCCGTGGATGAGCGCGGCGGGCGGGCCGAAGACCTGGCCTCGAATTCTCGGGCCATGCCCATCAGCGTTGGCATGGTCACCGCAGAGCCTGCCAGCGAGAGAAGTCGCAACACACGCCGGCACTCCGGGGACCTGAGTGCCGCCCGGGCGGTCACAAGGCTCGACAGGGACCCGGCCAAGGACACCCCCAGCAGGTCTCGTCGCGCCGCCAGGAGTTCCTCGACCACGAGCGGGTTACCAAGCGAGCGCTCGGCCACGAGTAGCAATGTCGTCGAGGATGGGCGACCGCCGTCGATGGCCTCGATCAACTGGCCTATCTCTTCCCTGTCCAGCGGCGCAATCTCAGTGGTCGAGACGGACGGGGAGGCAGCGAGAAGGGAGAGGGTCGTCCGCATCGGGCTAGTCCGGACCAGGCAATCGGGCTGGTAGGTGACGACCATCGTCACCCGCTGGCCTCGCGTCACTCGGGCCAGGAAGGTCACCAGCCCGCGGGTGGCCGCGTCGGCGTGGTGGAGATCCTCGAGCAGAACCACGACCGGCTGGCGCTCACCGAGCCGTTCCAACAAGCCAAGGACGGCCTCAAAGACCCTCGCCTCGCGCCATTCCGGCGCAGCGATCAGCCGGCGGGCCGGCAGCAGTTCCAACTCGGCGAATCTACCGGCAAGGCTCGGAGCCAGCCGGGCGATGGGATCACCCGTTGGGCCGATGAGACGTGCCAGCGCCTCATCCGACATCGGAGTCAGCAGGTTCTCAAGCGCGGACGCGAACGGAGCGTACGGAACACCGCTCGTCGCCGGCAACGCCACGCCGTGCACTACAGCAAACGACTCGCCCAGGGCGCCCACGCGGCGGCTGGTCTCGGTGAGAAGCCTGGTGAGACCAAGCCCCGACGAACCCGACAGTACGAGCGTGCTGGGACGGCCATCCACGGCGTCTTGAAGTCCGATGGCGATACGCTCGAGCTGCCGTTCACGGCCAACGAAGCGGTCGCTCCAAAGCCGCCGATACGGCAAGCGCGCGTCCGGGCTGCGCCCGGCACTACTTCGGTCGTAAGTTGAATACGTCATCGGTTCGAGATCCTTGAGCGGGCAACGCACAGCGCAGCACCGTGTCGTCCCTTCGGCCCGAGTAGGGTAACCGGACTTGCGCCGAAACGCGGGCGGCCATTTCGTACCAGGCCCTAACGGCGATCCGACGCACCGATGCCTGGGATCGAGGCCCGCGCGCCGATTCCGCGCGCCGCCTCGTCGCGCCCGCTAAGCTCGACACGTGAGCCCCAGACATCCGGACAACACCCTGAACGAACTCTCAGGCGAAGAGTGGCTCTACTTCACCAAGTCCGTCTGGGGGACGGCGTACCCGTCCGAGCTGGGCCACGCCAAGCGCAAGCAGCACGGCGCCAACAAGCCGCCGCGCCTGATGGCCCGCCTGATCGAGTACTTCACCACAAGCGGCGAGCTGGTCCTGGATCCCTTCGCCGGTGTCGGCGGCACGTTGCTCGGCGCCGCGATCGCCCGCGGTCCGCGGCGCGCCATCGGACTGGAGATCGAGCCGCGCTGGGTGGCCGTCTTCGAGGCGCTCGTCGCCGAGCTGTCGGCCGAACGGGGCGGCATCGGGCCGCTGGTCACGGATGTCGGCACATCGGATCCGGGCGGCGAACGCGGTTTCGACCCCAGCGGCGTGGAGATGCGCCTGGGCGATTCGATGCTGCTGCTTCCCCAGATCGAGTCGGACAGCATCGACTTCATCGCGACGGATCCGCCCTACAACATCCAGCTTCCGATCACGATGTCCGGCGGCAAGCTGGCCGAGGAACACCCCAATCGCCGCACGGACTACGCCATGGTCACCGAGCACACCGGTGATCTGGCCAACAGTGTCGACTACGCCGAGTTTCTCGACAGGATGGAAGCCGTCTTTGTCGAGCTGTTCCGAGTAGTCAAGCCGCAGCGATACGCGACCGTGATCGTTCGGGACGCCTACCAGGAGGGCCGATACATCTTCACGGGCTCAGACCTGGCCCAGCGGGCGACACGAGCCGGGTTTACCGCGAAGGGCGACGTGATTTGGTACCAGGCCGGGACGAGGCTGCGGCCTTACGGGTACCCGCACTCTTACGTACCGAATATTTCTCACCAGCACGTCCTGGTGCTGCGGCGGGAGATTCGGAAGAAGGTGGCTCCTCGGCGGGCGGTGCGACCACAGGCTCCAACACCAGCGGAGAGCTGATCGGCGTCTCGACCTCGAAGGCGAGGACGGCCTCCAGAGCGGGCGCGAAATCCTCCGTCTGGACCGCCGTCTCGGCAGGGACTGCGGCGATTTCGGCGACTTGGACCGGCGTCTCGGCCTGTGTTTCTGCGGGCGCCTCGGCAGGCGCCTCCGACGCGGCGAAGTGCTCCAGAGCCGTCGAGAACTGCTCCGGCATGGCCGCGAACGTTGCTCCCTGGAACTCCAGCACCGGCGCCGTCGGATTGCCGATGGCGGCTGATTCGTCGGCCATCGTCTTGAGGACGTCGCGCCGGGCCGACATGTAGGCCTCAAGCAGGCCGCCGGTGCCCGGGTCGGCGGCGTATTCGGTCTGTGCGGCCCCAACCTCGGGGCTCTCGTACTCGTCCATGTACTGCGGCATCGGTTCAGGCTCATCGAGCATGCCGACACCTGGCAGATCCGCCAGAGTCATGCGGTGGAGCCAGCCCTGGCGTCCGTCCGGGCACAGAACCAGCCAGTAGGCGCCGTGCCGCTCGAGCAACTGGACCTCGTCGCCCTGATCGACAATTCCGATCTCTGTGGCCCGCAACTCATCCGGCGAGTCGAGGAGGCGCACCAGCCGATAGCCGATCGTTCGGCGCTCGTAGTTGTCCAACGGCCGAACGCCCGCGGACGCGAAGGACATCTTCGGCGCTTCTTCCTGCTGGGCCCGCAGAGGGTCTGTTCGGCGGACTTGCTGCAAGGACGGCCGACGCCAGCGCGGCATCGTGGACTCGTCGACCGGCCGCAGGCCCTGCGCGGCGCTGGCTTCGTGCGCGGCCGCGGCAGCAGCAGCGAGCTGACCCTCATCCGGCTCCTTATCGTCACGCCGTTTCTTACCGAACATGGCGAATGCGGCCCAGGCCGCACCTCCGCCGAACGCGGTGACGATCGTCGGGGTCAGTTGCCGCACCAGGGCGGCAAGGGAGACATGCTGCGGGCCGTACATGCCGGCCGGAACGACGGTACTCGGCAGGGCCCCGGCGGCCGACTCGCCACGGGTCATTTCGTATCCGGGGACCCGGCTCAGGAACGGTCCGGCCACGCCCTTGAGCGTGGATTCGGCCGGGGCGGATGGCGAAACAGCGGCGCTCGGGGTGGCCTGGGGGACACCCGCCCCGGGCACGCCAGCTCCGGGCACGGAACTCGGTGAGGCGGCGCTACCCGCGCTGGACTTCTGGCTCGCGCTCCCGAGTGGCGTGACACTCGGAGTCGGCCGGGCCGTGGTGGTTGAGGCAGGCGGCGCGGTTGGAGCCGGAGTGCAGGTGGGAGTCGGACTCTGGCTTGGCGTCGGGGTTGACGTCGGGGTTGACGTCGGGGTTGACGTCGGCGAATGAGTCGGGGCCGACGTCGGGGTTGACGCCGGGGTTGGCGCCGGGGTTGGCGTAGGGGTCGGCGTCGGCGAGTGAGTCGGAGGCGCCGTTGGCGTGGCCGTCCGAGTCGGAGGCGCGGTTGGCGTGGCCGTCCGAGTCGGCGTCGGCGTTGGCGTGGCCGTCCGAGTCGGCGTCGGACTGGGCGATGGACTCGCACCAGACCCGACAGTGAGGTCGCCGGCCCGCAGATCCTGAATGTCGTTGGCCGCGTCCGTCTCGCGGAACCGGATGTGGTGCGTACCGACGCTCGGCTTGGCAGTGGCGGTGAACCTGACCCCGTGCAGGTAGTCCGAACCGGAGTTGCCCATGGCAATCGAAGCGCCATCGATCAGCAGCAGAACTGACTTCGGCGCCGCGCCGTCACTATCGACGAACGTAACGCCGAAGGACACCGTCGCGCCGACCGTCGCCGGGTTCGGCGAACAGGCCGGGTCCGAAAGTCGGCCGGTGTGGCCCGTTGCCGAACCCACGGCAAAGGCCAAGATCAGCAGCGCCAACAGCAACGCCACCAAAACACTGGCGGGAAGTAGGCCGCGACGCCGGACAGGGATGTCCGTCATGTTTTGAGAATCGGACGGCAGGGGGGTCTGGGCAATGGTACGGCCGTACTGGCACCCAGTACCGTTCCCTCCACCCCACTGGGGGCCCGGACGGCGACGACCTCCGTTGGTCCCATAGCAAGGCAACCAGACCGCCCCGTTACGCACCTATTCGATCAGGGAATCGGCCACCCCGCCCAATGGACCAGGGGCTCATGGCCCCATCGGGCGGTGCCCCGGCACACCGGGCGCGGCCATCGGTGACGCTGCGCACCCGGTCATGGGACCTCGGCTGATCGGCGAAGAGTGGCGTGGTTTCCAGCGCCGGTCGCCACGCCCGGCTCCGGCCCCGGCATACCGCCTGAGACGCCAACCCGCGGTTGCTCAATGACGCCCAGGGCAGCGCAAAGCAGCCTCGAAGGCGTTGCGGAGGCGAAACGTCTGGAAAGCGTCGACATTCACGAGGGCTTCGCCCTCAATTCCGGGTCGTTCGGCCTACTTTGCCGCTCCGCCCACGCCGTCGGCCACTTTAGTGCTTCCAGGGGTGGCATTGAGCAACCAAGTAGGTCAATTCCTCCCGCAGCGCCGCCCTGGGCGACATCGAGCAGAGACCTGCAGATACCGACTCGGTATCTGGTATCGGGACACTCGCCAATGTCAAGGCACAGCACACCCCGCCGGATGACATGACCGATCTTGCGGTGCGTAGTCTGAACAGCGCCTTCGCCGCCTGTGCGAGGGTTCGTTCGGCGGGCGGGTGGCTCCATCTCGCGGATTACCACGACTCGTGGTTGCGATTCGTGCCGGCGGGTGGCGATTGATGCCAAAGGAACCCATCGAGTCCCGGTGTGCCGCAATCCGTGCCGGGCAGACGGTCATTTGGTAGCTCGGCTGGACCTCAAACGCTTAGATTGGCTCATCGAACCTTCGATTCCAGTTGCGGACGTCCATTGTTCGTCACGACAACCAAGAGTCGTGGTATTACGCGGGCTCCTGTGCGAAGGTGCGCGGGACGATCCCACCCCCTCCTTGCAGACCGCCGCAGCAGGCAGCCGTCGCAGGCAGCCGCCGCCGCAGGCAGGATCGGAAGAGCACACG
>OCZT010000499.1_pt1 | contig 38909 bp, 34 predicted proteins | sample 1539031 | NCBI WGS metagenome assembly OCZT01 (sample SAMEA3539308, study PRJEB22396) | soil metagenome | biome: tundra; feature: field; material: soil | place: USA | collected 2010-05 | depth 0.15 m
GCCGCGGTGGGCTGGTCGGTAAGGTTGGTGGCCACGTTCAGTGAGCCACTGAGGTCTCCCCGCCGAGGCCAACCCCCGTCACCGACCCAGGGGCGACAGCCGCACGGACCCTGCAATCAGTGGACCCACGATCGCCCCAACGCTGACAGAGCCCACACCCCAGTCTGGATCGATCACCGCAGTGCTTAGGCGAAACGCGAGAATTCGGGCACCCTCAAGAGCGCCCACCGGAGGCCAGCCGGGTTCAAAAGTCGCTCAAGCCGCCGGCTCAGGCGGTGGCTGCCGCCAGCTGACCACAGGCGCCGTCGATGTCCGAGCCTCTTGTGTCACGCACAGTTGTCGGCACGCCGAGCGCGCGCAACCTGCGCACGAACTCACGCTCGACGCCCGGCTCCGATGCCGTCCATCTGGAGCCGGGTGTGGGGTTCAGCGGGATCGGGTTGACGTGCACCCAGCCCCGGCCACGAGCGTTGAGCTTCGTACCCAGCAGGTCCGCGCGCCAGCCCTGGTCATTCATGCCGCGGATCAGCGCGTACTCAATGCTGACCCGACGACCTGTCACCTCGAAATAGCGGTATGCCGCATCGATCGCCTCATCGACCGACCACCGCGTGTTGATCGGGACCAGCTCGTCACGCAGCTTGTCGTCGGGAGCATGAAGCGACAGGGCCAGGGTCAGCGGAATGCCTTCGGCGGCCAGCTTATCCATGGCCGGGACCAGCCCCACTGTTGACAAGGTGATGCCTCGTGCGGACATGCCCAGGCCGTCGGGGGCAGGGTCGATGATCCGCCGAATGGCACCGATTGCCGCATTGTAGTTTGCCAGTGCCTCGCCCATCCCCATGAAGACCACATTGCTGACCCGCAGCGGGGAGCTCTGCGCTCCAGTAGCTATGTCACCCACAGCCATGGTTCCGCGCCGCAGCAGTCGGGCGGCCTGAACGACCTGCTCGACGATCTCGGCAGTCGACATGTTGCGGTTCAGTCCCTCCTGCCCCGTGGCACAGAACGGGCAGTTCATGCCGCAGCCGGCCTGGCTGGAGATACAGATCGTGACCCGTTTGGGATAACGCATCAGCACGCTCTCGACCAGGGCGCCGTCGTGCAGCCGCCATACCGACTTGATCGTCCTTCCGTTGTCCGCAGCCAGGGTCCGGATCGGCGTAAGCAGCTCAGGCAGCAGCCTCGCCACCAGGTCGTCCCGGATGGCCTTCGGCAGGTCGGTCATCTCCTGGGGCGACTCAACTAGCCGCTCGAAGTAGTGGGTCGACAACTGCCTGGCACGGAACCCCTTGTGGCCCAACGCTTCGACCGCAGCCTTACGTTGCGCTGGGTCGAGGTCGGCCAGGTGGCGCGGAGGCTTCCCCCCGCGAGGTGCCGTAAAAGTCAGTTCCCCGGGTTTTGGGCGCGCGCTTGACTGCGCCGGCAGCCCTTGCCGGGTGGCGGTGGAAGCTGTGCTGGGTTCGACGTCAGACATCCCTGCCATTGTCTCAGGTGTCATGAGACGGACAGACCCGCGACCGGGACAAGGACGGTCAGGATTGCCCAGGCCACCGGGGCTGACAACAGCAGCGAGTCCATCCGGTCCATCAAGCCACCGTGACCGGGAAGGATGTTACCCATGTCCTTGATACCGAGGTCACGCTTGATCGTCGACTCGGTCAGGTCACCAACTGTGGCCGAAATGGCCACCGCCAGACCGAGGATGGCACCGGCCCACCACCTGCCACCCAGCATGACCGTAACCGTCGCGACGCCGGCAATGACGCAGACAACGACCGAACCAGCGGTCCCCTCCCAAGACTTCTTGGGGCTGACCGACGGAGCCATGGGATGCTTGCCGGCTATCACGCCCACAGCGAAGCCCCCGATGTCGCTGCAGATTGTGACACCGATGAACACGATGACGCGTTTGACACCATCCGGCGCGTACAAGAGGAGGCTGGAGAATGACGCCAGCAATGGCACGTAGGCGGCAACGAAAATACCGCCGGTAATGTCGCGGATCGAACCCTCCACCCCATCGGTCACGCGCCAGAGCAGCACCGAGATACAGGTCAGGCCGAAACAGACGGTCAGTGCCTGGCCACCGCCGACGTAGGACGCCGCGATCATGGTGACGGCGCCCACCATGCTGGGCACCAGCGGAACATTGATCTTGCCCCGGGCGAGCCCGTCGCGCAGCTCCCAGACAGCCAAGCAGCTGGCCACGATCACCACCGCCAGAAAGCCCTCCTTGCGGAAAAGCAGGCTGGCCAGGGCCAAGACACCCAGGCTCACCCCGACCCCGATGGCAATAGGGATGTTTCGCCCTGCGCGACTAAGTTTGGTCCCTGAGTCGCTGGCCGCCGCGCGCCGTTCGCTGCGGCTGGAAGGTGATTTCGTCATACGCTGGTGGGCTCGCCTGCCTCAGACCTCGAGGAGCTCGCCTTCCTTGACCTTAAGGATGGAATCGACATTGTCGACATGCTTCTTGGTGAAGATCTCGAGCTCTTTCTCGGCTCGGGCGCCCTCGTCCTCGCCGATCTCACCATCCTTGACCATGTGGTCAATCTCTTCCTTGGCCTTACGCCGGATATTGCGAATGGACACTTTGGCGTCCTCAGCCTTGGTGCGCGCAAGCTTGATGTACTCCTTGCGACGCTCTTGGGTCAGTTGCGGGAGATTGACCCGGATCACGGTGCCGTCGCTGTTGGGGTTGATGCCCAGATCGGAGTCACGCAGCGTCTTCTCGATCTCGGCCATCGCCGACTTGTCGAAGGGGGTGATCAGGATCGTGCGGGCCTCAGGGGTCTGGAAGGACGCCAGCTGTTGCAGGGGGGCCCGTGAGCCGTAGTAGTCCACCGTGAGCTTGTTGAACATGGCGGCATTCGCTCGTCCCGTCCGGATGGTCGCGAAGTCCTCCTTGGCGACCTCGATGGCTTTCTCCATCTTTTCCTCGGCCTCGAGCATGGTTTCGTCGATCATCAGGACTCCTCATCCGCGGTAACGAGCGTGCCGATCTTCTCACCCCGGATGGCCTTGGCGATGTTGCCATCGCCTTCCATCCCGAAGACGATCATCGGCAGTTTGTTCTCGGAGCACAATGCGAACGCAGCAGCATCCACGACCCGAAGGCCCTTGAGCAGTGCCTCGTCGTAGGAGACTCGTTCGAGCTTAACCGCCGTGGGGTCCAGTCGCGGGTCAGTGCTATATACGCCGTCCACCCCATTCTTGCTCATCAGGACGACCTCGCACTGAATCTCCAGGGCACGCTGTGCAGCCACCGTGTCAGTGGAGAAGAACGGCAGACCGAAGCCGGCACCGAAGATCACGACCCGTCCCTTCTCGAGGTGACGAATCGCACGCAGTGGAATGTACGGCTCGGCGATCTGGCCCATCGTGATCGCAGTCTGAACCCGAGTGGCGACGCCGGCGCTCTCCAGAAAGTCCTGTAGCGCAAGGCAGTTCATGACGATGCCGAGCATGCCCATGTAATCGGCGCGGGCACGGTCCATCCCCCGGCGCTGAAGCTCGGCCCCACGAAAGAAGTTGCCACCACCCATGACCACGGCCACCTGGACGCCGGCGCCGGCTGCTTCGGCAATCTGGTCGGCGATCTCACGCACGACGTCCGGGTCGAGCCCCACCTTGCCGCCGCCGAACGCCTCGCCGGACAGCTTGAGCAGCACCCGCTTGTAGGTCGGGTGCGGGGTTTCGGTGGTCATGGGGCCTCCCAGGGCAAAACAGAGCGTGTGTCGCGAGTCTTCCACAAAGCCCACTGGTCATCGATCGAGGTGCCACCCGGCGATGACTTGGCGATGGCTACCAGATCAGGGACGGTCAGGACCCGACGCGGAACCGGACGAAAGCCTTAGCCGTCGCACCGGACTGCTCAAGAACCTTCGCCACCGTCTTCTTGGGGTCCTTGGCAAACGGCTGTTCGAGCAGGACGTTCTCCTTGAAGAACCCGTTAACCCGGCCTTCGATGATCTTAGGCATGGCCGCCGCCGGCTTGCCCTCCTCCTTGGCCGTGGCCTCGGCGAGTCGGCGCTCATTCGCCACGGTGTCAGCATCGATCTCGTCGCGGGACAGGACCGACGGGCTGAACGCAGCCACATGCATCGCGATGTCGCGAGCCGTCACCTCGTCGCCACCGTCGGTGGCCACCAGGACACCGATCTGGGCAGGGAGGTCAGGGCTGGTCTTGTGCAGGTAGGACACGACGTGTGAGGCCTGAAGACGCGCCACACGACGGACCTCGATCTTCTCGCCCATAGTCGCGTTCGCGTCGTCCAGCATCTCTTGGACCGTTGCGCCGTCCATGTCGCTGGCGAGCAGCTCATCAGCACTTGACGCGCCGACCGTGACAGCCTGAGCTAGGACCCGGTCCGCCAGGGCGATGAACTTCTCTCCCTTGGCCACAAAGTCGGTCTCGCAGTTGATCTCGACCAGGGTGCCGACGCCGTTGCCGGCCTGAGCCGTCACGAGGCCGTTGGTGGCCGAACGGCCTTCGCGCTTGGTTACGCCTTTGAGACCCTTGACGCGCAGGATCTCGGTGGCTTTGCCGTGGTCGCCGTCGGCTTCGTCGAGGGCCCTCTTGACGTCCATCATGCCGGCGCCGGTCGACTCGCGAAGCGCCTTGATGTCAGCAGCGGTGTAGTTCGCCATCATTTTCGCTCTCTATTCGTGAGTACGCGCCGGGTGCGACCAACATGTGATCGGACCCGGCGCGCCAACTCGTTGAAGGTTCAGCAGAAGTGCTCAGGCCTTGGCAGCAGATTCCTCAGCGGCAGGCGCAACCTCAGGTGCCTCAGCGACCGGTGCGGCCTCGGCGGCAGGAGCAGCCTCAGCCTCGGGTGCCTCGGGGGCAGGAGCAGCCTCGGGTGCCTCGGGGGCCTCGGGGGCAGGAACAGCCTCAGCCTCGGCGGCAGGAGCAGCGTCAGGAGCAGCGTCAGCCTCAGCCTCAGCCTCAGCGGCAGGAGCAGCCTCAGCCTCGTCTGCTGTTGCCGCAGATGCAGCGCCGGCCAGAAGCTCGCGCTCCCACTCGGCCATCGGCTCGTCAACAGCCACGATGCCCTCCTCGGTGGCGCCACCACGGGCTGCAGCACGAGCCATCAGGCCCTCGGCAACGGCATCGGCAACCACGCGGGTGAGCAGGGTGACGGAGCGGATCGCGTCGTCATTGCCCGGGATCTTGTAGTCGACCTCGTCGGGGTCGCAGTTCGTGTCCAGGATCGCGATGACCGGGAGCTTGAGCTTGCGCGCCTCCGTGACGGCGAGGTGCTCCTTCTTGGTGTCAACGATCCACACGGCCGAAGGAATCTTGGCCATGTCGCGGATGCCGCCCAGGGTCTTCTCAAGCTTGATCTTCTCGCGCTTCATCACGAGGAGCTCTTTCTTGGTCCGCCCAGAACCTGCGACATCGGTGAAATCGACCTCTTCAAGCTCCTTCAACCGGGACAGCCGCTTGCTGACCGTCTGGAAGTTGGTGAGCATGCCACCGAGCCAGCGGTAGGTCACGTAGGGCATCCCGACGCGCGTCGCCTGCTCGGCGATGGGCTCCTGGGCCTGCTTCTTGGTGCCAACGAACAAGATGGTGCCGCCGTGGGCGACGGTTTCCTTGATGAACTCATAGGCGTCGTTGATGTAGGTCAGCGACTGCTGCAGGTCAATGATGTAGATGCCATTGCGCTCGGTCATGATGAAGCGCTTCATCTTGGGGTTCCAACGACGGGTCTGGTGCCCGAAGTGGACGCCGCTCTCGAGCAGCTGACGCATTGTGACGACGGCCATGCCGTGGTCTCTCTTTCGTTCGTTCCGGTTATCCACGAGGTCGGCAGGATTGCCATACTCGTGCCTGGCGTCTGCGAGCGCACCCCGCCCGAAATGTTCGGGACCGCGGTGATGCACACCCGTCATGGACGGTGAGTAGACGCGCGAATTCCACGGATTTGCCCGAGGGCGAACCGGTGGTGTGCTCATGGTACGGCTAGCCTGCCGGACATGGGAAATCCACTTGTTGCCCGGATGCGTGGCTTTGGCACAACGATCTTCGCCGAGATGAGCGAGCTGGCGCTGAGCACCGGCGCGATCAACCTCGGGCAGGGCTTCCCGGACACCGACGGACCGCGCGAGATGCTGGACGCGGCCATCGAGGCAATCAGCTCCGGCCGTAACCAGTACCCCCCTGGAGCCGGCGTCCCCGAACTGCGCCTGGCCATCGCGGAGCATCAAAGACGGTTCTACGGGCTGTCGGTTGACCCTGACCGTGAGGTCCTGGTCACTGCCGGGGCGACCGAGGCAATCGCCGCGGTGATCCTGGCCCTGTGCGAGGCCGGCGATGAGGTGGTGACCTTTGAGCCGTACTACGACTGCTATGGCGCCACGATCGCCCTGGCCGGCGCTGCCCGGCGGACGTCGGTCCTTCGATTCCCTGACTTCAACGTGGACGAGACCTCGCTGCGCGCGGCGTTCTCCTCACGGACCCGCCTGGTTCTGCTGAACACGCCGCACAACCCCACCGGCAAGGTGTTCAGCCGGGCCGAGCTGGACCTTATCTGCTCACTGGCCCGTGAGCATGACGCATGGGTGGTCTCCGATGAGGTGTACGAGCACCTCGTGTTCGACGGCTCGGCGCACATTCCGGTGGCGACCCTGCCCGACATGGCGGACCGGACCATCACCATCTCATCGGCCGGCAAGACGTTCTCCGTCACCGGGTGGAAGGTGGGGTGGCTGCATGGCCCGGCCGAGGCCGTCGCCGCCGCTCGCACGGTCAAGCAGTTCCTGACATACGTCGCGAGTGGGCCGTTTCAGCCGGCGGTAGCTGTGGCCCTAGGCCTGGGCGATGACGTCTATGACGGTGTCGCGTCGACCTTGCAGGCCAAACGCGACCTGCTGTGTGACGGACTCTCCGCTGCTGGGCTGAAGGTGGCGCGCCCGGCTGCCACATACTTCGTGATCGCCGATGCCGCGCCCCTTGGCGTCAGCGATGCTCTCGACTTCTGCCGACAGATGCCGGCGCTGTGCGGGGTGGTCGGCGTGCCGGTCTCCGTTTTCTGTGATGACAAGGACGCCACGCGCACTCTCGTGCGCTTCGCGTTCTGCAAGGCCGACGAGGTGCTGAACGAGGCGGTGATCCGTCTTTCTGCGCTGGCCGCACACCAAGCAACGCCTCCCACAACGCTGTGAGCATCGCCGCCCGCCCCTGAAGGACGACGCGACGCCCAGGTGGCCTCGCCGCGGTCCCTTCTGGGCGCGCCGGCGGTGGTCGCCGTCACGGCCCCCGGGGCCCCGCCTTTCTCCCCAGCACCCACGCCCGCCGTTGGTCCCTGGCGTCCGCCTCACGCCTACCAAACCGGATCGACCTCGGCTTCGACTCGGCTGAGTCGGCTGCAGATCAGGCCCGAGGATGCGCCTGCTGGTAGGAGCGCCTCAGCCGCTCGACCGAGACGTGTGTGTAGATCTGCGTGGTGGCCAGGCTGGCGTGGCCGAGCATCTCCTGAACCGCCCGAAGATCTGCGCCGCCTTCGAGCAGATGTGTGGCCGCGCTATGCCTCAAACCGTGCGGTCCCATGTCGGGGGCCTCAGGCACGTGTTGCAGAACCTCATGTACCGCAGTGCGAACCTGACGCGGGTCAACCCGGCCACCTCGTCGGCCCAGGAACAACGCCGGGCCACTGCCTTGGGTGACCACCTGAGCGCGACCGAGCTGCAGCCATCCCTGAACCGCAGTGGCCGCCGGCAGGCCGAAGGGGACCGTCCTCTCCTTGGCTCCCTTGCCCATGACCCGTACCAGGTTGGAACCGAAGTCGAGGTCGTCCACGTCCAGGCCCACCAGCTCACCGACCCGGATCCCAGTTGCATACATCAGCTCCAACATCCCGCGGTCGCGCAGGTGTATGGCGTCCTGGTCATCAGCGGCAACCGCGGCCACCTCCAGTACCGCGCTGATCTCGTCCTGTCTGAGCACTCCTGGCAGGGATTTCACGATCTTGGGCGCTGCCAGGCGAAGTGAGGGATCGGTCTGAATCACCCCGGTCCGAGTGGCCCAGCGCAAGAACGCGCGGGCCGAAGCGGCCCTGCGTGCCAGAGTCGACCGGGCCGCACCGTTCTCTGACTGGGCAGCCAGCCAGGACCGCAGATCCGAGAGCTTCACCTCGGACAGGTCGGTGATCCCACGATCGCGCTCATACGACATCAGGTTGTGCAGGTCGCCCACGTAGGCCCGCTGGGTGTGTTCGGACAAACCCCGCTCGGCACCAAGATGTCGGGCGAAGGCGATGACGGGGTCGAGCGGTGCGACGGGCACGACCTCACGTTGACAAAGCCAGAGGCGATCAGCAAGGACATCGGCCTCAGCGGTCTGCGTGTCCTGGCTAATACCCGGCAAACCCTTCAGCTGGTAGACGCCGCCACCTCACCTGCTGGCCGGCCACAGTCGTCCAACCGGGCCTTCCGCGCCGCAGGGCCCCTACGCATCGCAGGGCCCTTCCGCCAGAGCTCACCGTGACGTTCGGCAAGATCGCTCAGATCAAGACGCCCCAGAAGCGAGCGGACCTCGGAGACCGAAAGGCCTGATGACACCGCCAGTCGAGCAACCGGAACACCGGTGCCGACCGGAAGGGCGGACAACACCCGCGCCGCGTGCTCGTCGAGCTCGTCTCCGGCAAAGGTGGGGCCCCGGCGGGCCGGAGCGAGGTCGATGCCGTAGTCCCCGATCAATTCGGCCGCCTCTGCGGCGTCCGTTACCAGCTGCGCCATCCCAGAGCGGATCGCCTCGTGACAGCCCGCAGACATCATGGACGTCACCGGGCCCGGCACAGCGGCCACGACTCGACCGTGTTCAGCGGCCGTCCGAGCCGTGTTCAGCGACCCAGACCTCAACCCCGCCTCAACCACAACGGTCCCGCGACCCATCGTGGCGATCATCCGGTTGCGTTGAAGGAATCGGGTCTTGGTAGGTGCCGACCCCGGAGCCACTTCGCTGATGACGGCACCCCCTTCGGCAATGCGGGCGATCAGCGCGGCGTGTGAACAGGGATAAGGCCTTTCGACCCCACCGGCCAGAACAGCAATGGTGATGGCTCCGGCGGCCAGCGCGCCACGGTGCGCGGCTGCGTCGATGCCGAAGGCGGCCCCCGAGATGATCGTGAACCGGCGCTCCCCCAGTCCCGCCGAAATCTCCGTCGTCACCATCTCCCCGTACGCCGTGGCGCTTCGGGCACCAACCACGGCCGCACTGCGTTCACAGGCCGACGCGAGGTCAACAGGTCCGCGGACCCAGAGGCAGTAGGGCGGCGCAGCCAGGTCGTCGAGTCCTGCCGGCCACTCAGCATCGCCAGGACAGACCACGCGTGCGGAGAACTTGGCACCGATCTCAAGGTCACGTTCCACATCGAGTACCTCGAGCCGGGGCAGGAAGCGTTCCAGCGCCTGCTCAGCGCCCGAGGCTGCCATCTGAAGGGCAGCAACCGGACCGTGCGTGCGAATCAGGGTGTGAGCCACCGCATCCCCAGGCTCCGCGACGCGGCTCCACGCCGCACGGGCAAACCGATCCTGTGAGAGCAGGCCGCTACGCAGGGGCGTACTCATGCCGGCACCGCGCCTCGCCAGCACCCCAGCCGGCGCAACCGAGCCGCCTTGAGCGCAGCCACCGCCCCGCTCGGCGAATCGACTTCCCGGGATCGCCAGGTCCTGACCTCGACACTGACCAGGCACGCGTCATCCATGACCACGATGTCGCTCTCGCCCTGGACGCAACCCCAGGTGCGGTCCGGGATCTGCGTGCCGGACCGCACCAGATATCGCGCTGCGAGGCGCTCGCCTTGGTCTGAGACGACGTCTGCCACGCCATCCTTGGCCACACCGGCCCTCGGCACCCGGTGAGCTCTCCTGCAAGCGGGGACTGAATCGGTCACCTTGACCACCTCCTTGCCCGACCATGGCAACTGCGCGCTCGATCGCACAGGGCTCTGACCGATCCTGTGGATGCTGGGACCAGGCCAAGAACGCTTGTGGACAAGACAACTCGTCCTTTTGGTCAGTGAAATCAACCCATTTGTGTCACATTCTGCATTTGTGACCTCGGCCAACTCCGGTGGCCACCAGAATTGGATGAGGCACGAATTACCTGACGTAGAAAGCAACTGGCGGTGGTGGAGTGCAGTCGAGGGCACACGCGGCGTTTCGCACGAGCCTGATGTGGGCGATGTGGCTGCTGGCAGCCTGCTACGTCACCGCTCTGGCTTTGCACGGCCTCGGGTGGGGCCCGACCATGGGTGGCTGGTTCAACACAGTGGTCAACAACTGGCTGGGGCTGCTGACGGATTGGGCGCCCATGGCGGTGTGCTGGCTGGTGGCCTGCCGGGTCGGGCTTCGGCGTCCGGAGGTCCTGCTGGCCGCGGGTGCGGTGACCGCATTCGCCGCCGGGGACACGTACTTCGTTCTGAAGACAGTGGGGGGCGGCTCACTGCCGGTGCCCTCGCTGGCGGACGTGGGGTACTTGTTGGTCTACCCGCTGATGCTGGCAGCGCTGGTTGTCGCAGTGCGCCGCCACGTGCACGCGATGGCGTCGTCGGTGTGGCTGGACGGCGTGGTGGGGTCCCTGGGGGCGGCCGCCGTGCTGGCTGTTGTGCTCAGCCCGGTGCTTGCCTCCGCCACCGTGGGCCCCGGGTTCCTGGCCGGAGCAGTAGCGGTCGCCTATCCACTGTTCGACCTGCTCCTGATCGCCGCCGTCGCCGGAATCGCCGCGTTGGGGGACGTGCGCATGGGCGGCCGGTGGACTCTGCTGGCCGGAGGCCTGCTGGCCTTCGCCGCGGCCGACGTGATTTACGGGCTTCAGTCGAACGCAGGCACCTACTTGCTCGGTACGCCGGTGGATGCGGGGTGGGCGATCGGACTGGCCCTCATGGCGATGTGGGTCGACGGCGCCGCCCGCGAACGGCAAGCGAGGAAAAGGATGCGACCCCCGTCCCGTGCGATGGCACTGGCGGTCTCGTCGGTGGCCACCGTCGCGGGGCTGGGGGTGCTCCTGGTGGGCACCCGGGTAGCCCTGTCGAGCCTGGCGGTGACCCTGGCCGGGGTCACCCTGCTGGCCGCGGCAGCCCGCTCCCAGCTCGCATTTCGCCGTCTCGCGCAGATGGCACACCAACGCCAGCTGACCGCCGCCACCGACGAGCTGACCGGGTTGCCGAACCGCCGGGCTCTCTATGCCGAAGGGCAACAGCGCCTGCTGGAACCGCGAGGACGAGGCCACGCCCTGCTGATGCTTGACCTGGACAAGTTCAAGGAAGTAAATGACAGCCTGGGGCATCGCGCGGGAGACCGGCTGCTGATCTCGGTATCCAGTCGTCTGCGCGAGCACCTGCGTGCCGACGACGTGCTGGCGCGCCTTGGCGGCGACGAGTTCGCCGTACTGCTCGATGACACGGGCCGAGACACGGCCGTGGAAGTCGCCATCACGCTGTGCGCGGCACTGGACGAGCCGTTCGCCCTGGATGACGTGACCGTGCACAGCGGCGTCAGCATCGGTATCGCACTGTTTCCCGATGACGGCCCTGACCTGAGCACCCTGTTGCGCAAGGCCGACGTAGCCATGTACAAGGCCAAGACATCAGGCAAGGGCCATCACCTCTACTGCAGTACCGACGACGCCGATGACATCGCTCGGCTGCAGATGGTGGAGGAGCTGCGAAATGCACTGACCAGTGACCAACTCGTCCTGCACTACCAGCCCAAGATCGACTTGAACACCGGCGAAGTCCACAGCGTGGAGGCACTGGTCCGCTGGGATCACCCCACACGCGGCCTGCTGTACCCCGACGGCTTCCTGGGCCTGGTCGAGGAATCAGGGCTCATGCCCGCGCTGAGCCGGGTGGTGCTCGCAAAGGCCCTGGACCAGGTCGCGCTCTGGCATGCGAACGGTCAACAGCTCACTGTCGCAGTCAACCTGTCGGCCAGCTCGCTGGTCGACTCCGACCTGCCGAGGCAGGTCGCCTCAATGCTCGCTGCCCGAGAAGTTGCGCCGCAGGCTCTGCAGCTGGAGATCACCAAGGAGTTCCTGATGGCCGACCGCGACCGGGCGCGCACCATCCTGACCCGGCTGCGACGCAGTGGCATCCAGATCTCCGTGGACGACTTCGGCACCGGCTTCAGCTCACTGACCTACCTGCGCGACCTGCCCGTCGATGAGCTCAAGATCGACCGCTCGTTCATCTCCCCCATGGCGCCGGACGACCGCACGACCGCCTTGGTCACCTCCACCATCGCACTTGCTCATAACCTCGGCCTGCGCATGGTGGCCGAAGGAGTCGAGACCGACGTCGACTTCATCGAGCTGACACGCCTCGGCTGCGATCAGGCACAGGGCTACTTCATGTCCAGACCTGTCCCTGCCGCCGAGCTCGACCTCTGGCTCAGCAACCGGCGCACGCTCGATCAGAGCCCAGGTATCCCCGAAGAGCCGGCCTCCTCCACGGCCCTCGGATAGGGGACCGGGGCCGCGCTGGGCTACTTGGACGCGGTTCGGCCCAGGCCCCGTTCGACGGCGCCGATCAGGTAAGGCCGGAGCTCTCGCGCCGGAATGATCGTATGGACGGAGCCGACAGCCAGAGCCCGCTCGATGTTGTGAACCTGTTCGAACTCCTCAGCCACCTCGCCGAGCTTCTCGGAGCGCACCTCGGCGCGCAGGCCGGCCAGCTCGACCCGCAGGCGAGTGCGTTCGACCTCGTCCGCGCCGGCCAACCCGGCTTCCAGCCCCTTGACCCGGGGATCCGCTGACGTACGGGCCCCGACCTCGCGCGAGAACACCACGGCGGCTGCCGGTGCCCCTCCGATCACCGACGCGAACGAGCCTTCGATGGCGATGATCTCCATGTTGCTGTTCAGAACGCTGGAGAAGACCACGAAGGAGCCCCCGTGAAAACGGGAGATCACGCAGAAGACGATCGGGCCGTCGAAGTTGACGATGGCCCGCCCGATCTCAGCCCCATACTCAAGTTGCATCCCGCGCAGCGACTCGGGTGAACCGTCAAACCCTGACAGATTCGCCAGCACGACCAGGGGGCGGTTGCCGCTGGCAGCGTTGATAGCTCGGGCGGTCTTCTTCGATGACCTGGGGAACAACGTCCCGGCGGTCCACTGATCCGGACCGTCGGCTGGGAACCAGCCCCGCCTAGGGATCGGCCGAGACTCGATACCAAGCATCGCGATCGGATAACCACCGAGGTGGGCGTCCATGACCACCGTCGTGTCGGCGTCGGCCATGCCCGCCCAGCGCTCCAGCACGCCATGGTCCTGGTCCACAACGGCCCGCATCACAGTCCGGATGTCGAACGGCTTCTTGCGGTCCCCGTTGACCTCGTCGGAGAAGATGTCCCCCACGGTCGTGAAGTCGCTGCACGGATGCACATGCGGATAGCTACGCACATCGCGGTCATGAGGGTCACTGCTGTCCGCTCGACGCCCGACGTGTTCACCCGGTGCGATGTAGGTGTGCTCGTAATGGGCGAACAGTGTTCTGCACGCCGCCCTCAGGTTAGGTGCCCAATACTGCGCCTGTCCGTTCGGTCCCATGACCCGGTCATATCCACCGATACCGAAGTTGTCCTCGGCCGACACTCCGCCCGAGTAGTCCAGCGAGTGCTTGCCGGTCAGGACCATGGCGCTCTCGGGTGTCATGACCAAGATGCCTTTGGTATGCAGGAGCATGGTCGCTTCGGCGTTCCAGTACGGCTGTGCTCCCACGTTGATCCCGGCCACGATCACGTTCACCTCGCCGCCGCCCTGGGTGAAGGTGATCAACCGGCGCAGGGCCCGGGCGACCCAGTCCATATTCTCGGTGCCACTGTCCATGGAGATCATTGCGCCTGAGGACAGGGCAAACCACTCAAGTGGCACCGCCATCTTCTCGGCGAGATCGAGGGCAGCCATGATCCGCGCGCACTCCGGCTCGGCAACGGAGCCTAGCGACTTGGTCGGATCACCGAAGAGAGCCACACGCACCATGCCTTCGGGGTAGCGCACTGAAGGCGTCGACACGACACCGGCGACGATCCCCGCCTGGTTGTGCCCCCGGGGCCGATCGACCGGCACGAGCCGGCCGGCTTCATCCAGGTCGTGCTCGATGAAAGTGCCACCAACCCCGGTGAGCATCGGCACGATCTCGTAGGGATAGACCGTTCCCCGGGCGCGCGAGCGCCGCACCTTCTGGGTGTACTCGTCCAGTGGTGCCAGCGGCTCTGTCGACGGCTTGGTCACGACCACGCCCACACCCGCCCCTGGCCGGTAGGAGAAGACCACGGCGACTTCTGCGGGCTCTTCGTCCGGCTGGGTCCTTTGTCGGACCAGCATCATGATCTCCTCCAGTCCGGCTCCCGCCGTCATGGGTGCCGACGCCCGGGCGAAGTCACTCAGCTCGTGCAGGGGGACGTCGATCGGAGGCCATACGTACAAGACGATGCGGTTAGCATCCAGACGTCGCGCGCTGCCGCGCTCGGCCTGGCTGGCTCGGATGCTCTCCAGACAGGCAGCGAGCTTGCGCTCGGCGGCAGGGAAGGCGACCACCTTGCCTGACCCGTCACGCAGGGGCGTGACATCGTGAATCTCCGCGTACGCCACGAGGCGCTCGTCGGAGGGGTTGTCCACAGCAGCGAGGTGGAACAGATATGTGTCCTCGGTGGCAGGAAGCTGAATCCCTTTGAAGTTCTTCAAGCGCCACAGGTCGAAACGCTGGCCGATCAGGGGATGCATGCCACGGATGACGCGATCCTCCTGCATACGCCCCTGCGATGGCCTGAACGTGAACTGCATATGCGCGCCGGTGTCATCGCACACGGTGACAGTCACACGTCGGCCGATGACCAGTAATGGCACGTCGGTGAGTAGGTCCCCAAGCTTGGCGACGACCGAGTCCTGGTCGGCGGGTGCGTTGGCGGTGGAAAGGTAGAGGTCGAGGACGAGATTGGTTGGATCGGCTACTGCGGCGGCCAGACCGGCAACGCTGACCAGGCATTCGGGCAGGTCGGACAAGGCCCCCATCGTCACGATGAGGTGCAGGCGCTTGCCGCCCAGCTCATACTCACCGGTCACGAACTGGCGACCGTCGCGCGCAAAGGCGCTGACGTCCTGCAGGGTACGGATCTTGTAGTAGCGCCGGGTGAGCACCTCCAGCATTGGTTCAAGACCGGAGCTGTTGGCCCCGATACGCTGGGCCAGCAGGCGGATCAGCGGCTCGGGAGACGCCGTCATGGTGTGGATCCGTTGCGCGTAATCGGGCGCGCCCTGATGCTCATCCAGGTACTGAAGCTGTTCGCGAATTCCCGCGTAGACCAGCTCCCGGGCCGCCAGGATGACGGGGTTGTCGAAAAACCGGAACCGGATGCTACGGGCGAGGTCACCAATCGTGGGGTAGCGCAGCTGGGTGGCGACGATCAGCCTGTCGAGAACTTCTTTCATCTCGTCGCGGGCAGGCGCCGTCGGTGCCTGCGCCTCCACGAGCCACCGCTCGAGCAGGGCAGCGACCACCGGGGTCTGGTCGGCCGCCCCTTGCTGGGCCAGGAATGCCCGGTAGACCGCTTCCTCCAGCTCGGGGCTGCGGGTCAGATCTGAGACTCCGTAGTGGCGAAGCACGCGCGACAACCTCGTCCGAAACGCATCCGGAAGGCGCTCCTGCTCCACATCAAGGGAGTGAAGGTACGTTTGGAAGTGCTCCCGCGGGCTGTGGACGCGCTCGTCGGAATCTTCTTCGGCTGTGGTGGGCCGGTTGCGAGACAGCTCACACAGGTCGGCGAAGGTGGTGAGCAGCGCAAGCTCCTCGCGCCTCAGCTCGATGTCCTGCGCAAGCTCATTGCGCAGCTTGCCGTAGTCAGCTACCAGAGTGCGGGCCCGCTTGGCGCTCACGTCATAGCCAGTAATCATGGCCCGCAGGGCCTCGAGGTGCTCACGTGCCTGCGTACGCGCATCCGATGCGGATACCGGCACAGTGAAGCTGACAGCGGGGGCATCTGAAACGACGGCTTCGCCCAGTGGGCGATCGAGCCGCAACAGCGGCGCCCCTGCGTCTACCTGGGAGTTGACGCGGGCAAGAACCTCGCGCACGCGCCCGGAGCGGGGAGCCCACACCGAGGTCTGGAGCTTCATGCTCTCCAGTACGGCGATCGTCGCTCCAGCCTCTACGTCCTCGCCGGCGGTGACGTGGACCGCTACCACCACCGCGGGTGCAGGCGCGCGAACCAGTCCAGACCCATCCCCGGCGATCCGGTGGCTGACGCCGTCCACCTCAACGAGGTGACCGCCCGGTCCGGCCACCGACACGATGTGGAAGGGCGTTCCCCCGAGCCCGAGCCTGCGCTCGAAGGGGCTCAGCCGATCGACGTCTACGTCCATGGGCACCCCGTCCACCTCCAGCCGGTATCGACGCGCACTGACCTGGGCCACGACCACCCGATGGGTCTGCCCCTGGTAGCGGAGCTCGATCTTGCGCCCGACCGCGTGGCGGGCCCGCGGTCGACCGCCGCGGGCGGAGCCGAGGAAAGCTCGCCGCTCAAGGGTCTCCTCGGCGTCGTACTCGTCGATGGCAACACTGAGCAGGGCGACGGCAGCGTAGCGAGACGGTGCCGGGGCGCTGGAGTCGTGGACGTGGTCCACCCAGCCCGTGTACGCCTGACCGGAGACCACCTCCGGACGAGCCAGCAGATCCAGCAAGAAGGACTTGTTGGTCGTGCCACCGCGCAGGACGACGGTGGTCTCGCGCACAGCACAACGCAACCGGGACAAAGCTTCAGGGCGATCCTGCCCCCAGGCGATGATCTTGGCGACCATGGAGTCGTAACCGGGGGGAATCACATCACCGGAGGTAATCCCGGTGTCAACGCGGATGCCTGGACCGGACGGCAGATTGAGCAGCACCACCGTCCCGGGCGCCGGTGCAAAGCCTTGATCGGCGTCTTCGACGTTGAGACGGGCCTCGATAGCGTGCCCGACATGCGGCGGCGCCTGCCCGTGCAGGCGGTCGCCGTCAGCGATGAGCAGTTGCAGCTTGACCAGGTCAAGCCCGGTGGTGGCCTCGGTGACCGGATGGTCACTTTGCAACCGGGCGTTGACCCCGACGAAGGCGAAAGTCTGCTCCGACGGCTGGTAGACGAACTCGACGGTCGCCACACCCCGGTACCCGGCGCCCTTCACGAGCGCGACTGCTGCGGTCCGGAGCCCTTCCTCCTGCTCGGGGCTCAGCACCGGACAGCGAGACTCCTCCACCAGCTTCCAGTTGTTGCGTCGTTGGATAGAGCAGTCGCGGACCCCGGGCGCCCAGAGCGTGCCGTAATCGTCGGCGATGATCTGCACCTCGACGTTGCGACCGTCGCTGACGAGTTTCTCCATGAAGACGACCGGATCGCCGAACGCAGTCTGGGCCTCGCTCCGGGCGCGATCGAAGGCGACCCTCAGCTCATCGGCCGATCGAACGACCCGGATGCCACGGCCGCCACGACCGCTGGTGGCCTTGATGAGAAGCGGATACCCGATCATGTCCCCGTGTCGAGCTGCCTCCTGCGGGCTGGATACCGGTCCGCCGCTCCAGGGGGCGACAGGAACGCCGGTCTTCTCTGCCAGGAACCTGGCCTGGATCCGGTCGCAGAGCTGCCGCATGGCGCCGGCCGGTGGGCCGATGAATACCAGCCCCAGCCGCACGCAGAGATCCGCGAAGGCCGGGTCCTCGGCCACAAAGCCCCAGCCCACCCACACCGCATCGGCCCGGCTGACCCGCAGGGCCCGCTCGAGCTCCGCGTGATCGAGATAAGGACCGCTACCCGACTCGACGTCGCGCAGGCAGACCGACTCGTCAGCCGAACGGACGAACAGTGTCCGCTGCTCAGCCTCGGTATGTAGGGCGATGACCTTGATGCCATAGCCATGTTCCTCATTCAGCTCGCGCACAGCGCGGATAAGCCTGACAGCAGGCTCACCGCGATTGACTACAGCGATCCGCATGAACATGTCAAGGCCTCCGTTGCCGAGCTCGTAACGTCATGCGCGACGGGGCAACGAATCGGCACTCTCGAGCTGTGCCAGAAGTCTAACGATGGTATTCCGGCGGTTCTGTCCGGTCCCCGCTGTGCCGTACCCGGGGCCAAGATGTCCTAGAAACCACCATCTTTGGGTAGTTCGAGCTCATTTTTGGCCAACTCTTCGACGTTGACATCTTTGAAGGTGACGACCCGCACGTTCTTGACGAATCGTGCAGGCCGGTAGACATCCCAGACCCAGGCGTCGGACATGGTGACGTCGAAGTAGACCTCACCACCTTCGCCGCGGACCTTCACGTCGACGGAGTTGGCCAGATAGAAACGTCGCTCGGTCTCAACGACGTGAGAGAACAGCCCAACAACGTCGCGATACTCGCGATAGAGCTGAAGCTCCATGTCGGTCTCGTACTTCTCCAGGTCCTCGGAGCTCATCGACTGCCTCGCTCATTGACTGTCTCGCTCATTGGTCGCCTCCGTGTTCGGTCCGCACGCCACCATCATGCATCACCAGGTCATCTCACTGTTGCTGACGGGACTGCGGCGAACGTCTGCGACGGGTTAGACAGCCAGGCCCAGCGGGCAAAAGGCCAGACGACGGTGACGGCACGACCCACGATCAGGTTCTCCGGCACGGAGCCCTTGGCGCCGCCTGTGTTCAGGTCGTGGGGCCGGGAGTCGCCTGAGTCGGATCGGTGGTCGCCCATCACCCACACTTTCCCTGCCGGGACGATGATATCGAAAGTCGCCTGGCTCGGAGTGTCGCCAGGGAAGATGTACGGCTCGTTCAGCGGCACACCATTGACGGTGAGCCGCTTCCGGACGTCGCAGCAGACGACGTGATCCCCCGGCAGGCCAATGACCCGCTTGATGAGGTGGTTGCCCTCGTCGCTGGCCAGTAAGCCAATGAAGGTCAAGGTTGAGTTCACGGCGCTGCTGAGCCTGGAACGCTGGGGCAGGATCGGAGCCGGCAGCCAGTGATCGGGATCCTCGAACACGATAATGTCCCCGCGCCTGAGGGAGATCGGCGTTGGGACCATCTTGTTGACGAGCACCCGGTCGCCCACACAACCCGGGCATCCATGCAAGGTTGGTTCCATGGATCCGGACGGGATGTAGAACGCCTGCATCAGCCAGGTCTTGACCAGCAGTGACAACAGCAAGGCCAGACCGATGACGATCACGGACTCGCGCACCATCGGGGTCACGATGGCTCGCCGATGCTGAACGACTCGACGCGAGTCACCGTTTCCCCGGTGCTGGCCCTCTCGGTGAGACTGCGATGAGCCCCGCCGTTGCTGGACGTCCCGTCGACGCTCACCCCGGCTTGTCTCGGGCACGCTCACGGGTACCTCTCCCGCATGGTGCCAGCCGGCATGCCCCCAAACAACTCACTTACCCATGAAGAGGCTGCGGGCAGGAAGCCGACTCGACCGAACGGCAAGTAAGTCATCGCAGATCTGCCGATCACGTTGTCGATTCGCACCAATCCCCCTCCAGGATCCCCTGGATGGGCAGGTGAGTCTGCTCGGCTCCGCGTTCGGTCAACACGCCACCATCATGCATCACTACCCCTCACGGGGCGGTCATCGCTGCGCAACCAGGCGCATCCCGCGCACCGGGCAGCCGCCACGATCGGCGGTGATGCACAGTCGGGCCGAGGGACGTCAGTGCCGCGAAGTGCTCGGGTGCGGAATAGCCCTTGTTCAGTTCCCAGGCATAGCCCGGCACGTCGGCCGCGAGTGCGACCATCATCGCGTCGCGCTCGACCTTCGCCAACACGCTCGCGGCCGCAACCGATGAGCAGAACATGTCGGCCTTGACCATTGTCCTAACCGGGACGCAGGGGGCACTAGGGACACCGGCAGCAAGGCCGACCCCTTCTTCAAGAAGGCCCAACAGCCCGACCCTCCCGGGGTCGGTCAGCCAGTCATAGTTGCCGTCCAAAATGATCAGATCCGGCATGACGGACAACGCCGCCAACGCGCGGGTGCCGGCAAAACGCAGGGCCACCATGATTCCGCAGCGATCAATCTCGCCCGGCGAGGCGTGTCCGACCGCGTAAGCCGTCGCCCACCCTTGGATCTTGGGCACCAGTCTCTCGCGGATCTGGTGCGAGAGCAGCTTGGAGTCCTTCACGCCGACCGGCGCCGAACGGCATGCCTGGTCGATCACCACGACGCCGACCGACACCGGACCCGCCAGGGCCCCGCGACCGACCTCGTCCATGCCGGCCACCAGGGCGTGACCGCCGCGTTGCAGCTCCCGCTCGAACCTCAGCGAGGGTTTCTGCGACGTGGTGCCTGCGGTCATTTCGCCGTTGCCGTCGGGACCTTGGCGAACGTCTGCGACGGGTTGGACAGCCAGGCCCAGTGCTGAATCGGCCACACGACGGTGATGGCACGACCCACGATCAGGCTCTCCGGAACCGAACCCTTGGCGCCGCCCGAGTTCTCGTCATGAGGGCGCGAGTCGGCTGAGAAGGAGCGATGGTCGCCCATCACCCACACCTTGCCTGCCGGGACGGTGATATTGAACGACTCCTCGCTCGGCGAGTCGCCGGGAAAGAGGTACGGCTCGTTCAGCGGCACACCGTTGACGGTGAGCCGCTTCTGTACGTCGCAGCACACGACGTGATCCCCCGGTAGGCCAATGACCCGCTTGATGAGGTGATTACCCTCGTCGCTCGGCAGTAAGCCGACAAAGACCAAGGTGGAGTTCACGGCGTTTGCCAACGCGGAACGCTGAGCCGGCACCGCGGCCGGCAACCAGTGATCAGGATCCTCGAACACGATGACATCGCCACGCTTGACGGAGATGGGCGAAGGGACCAGCTTGTTGACGATCACGCGATCACCCACCAGCAGAGTGTTCTCCATTGACGCCGAGGGGATGTAGAACGCCTGCATCAGCCAGGTCTTGACGACCAGCGACAAGAGCAACGCCAGACCAATGACGATCACAGACTCGCGAAGCACGGGCGAGACTCTGGGCCGATGCGAGACATCTCCTCCAGAGTCGGTGTCTGCGACGTCATGCAGGTCTCGGCCGGAGTCGACCGGACCTGTTTCGGGACCACTCACGGTTATCTCTCCCCCATTGTGCCAGCCGCTTTGTCTGCCAGCGATTGAGGAACGGTTGATTTGGGCTCACCAGGGGTGGGCTCGGGCAGGACACCGACTCGGCTGGGCGGCCAGTAGATCAACCCAGCCCTGCCGATCACGTCGTCGAGTGGCACCATTCCTCCTCCGGGATCGCCCAGATGGGCACGTGAGTCTGCCGAGTCACTACGATGGTCGCCCATCACCCAGATACGCCCGGCCGCAACGGTGACGTGGAAGATCAGGGCGCTGGGTTTGTCACCTGGGTAAAGGTAAGGCTCATCAACTGCCACGTCGTTGACAGTCAGAAGACCTCTGGCATCACAGCACGCCACGTGATCCCCGGGAAGTCCGACGACACGCTTGACGTAGTCGCTCTCGTTGAGATGGATCGACAACCTCGAGGCCATCGAACCGATGATTCTGCCCACCGCCGAGCGCTGGTCCGAACCAGGTCTCGCAGAAGGTTCGGCAAAAATGCCGGTGCCGTCGAAGACGACAAGGTCCCCTCGTTGCAGCGATGACGCGCCTCCGATCTTGTTGATCAGAATACGGTCCCCGGGCCTCAACGTGGGTTCCATCGAGCCCGAGGGGATGTAGAAGGACTCCACCAGCAGGCCCCGTACCAGCATCATAAGCACGAACCCGCCGCCGATGACGACCAGCCACCGATTACGCAGGCGCCACCGGCCGATCTGCTCGGTTGGTGCTACGGGCGTCCCCGAAGTCGAACGGACCCGGCGCCTCAGCGGGCGGGCGTCACGTTGCGCTTCTCCTTGATCTTGGCAGCCTTGCCGCGCAGGTCGCGCAGGTAGTAGAGCTTGGCACGGCGTACGTCGCCCCGGGTCACAACCTCGATCTTCTCGATGACCGGGCTGTGTAGCGGGAAGGTGCGCTCGACACCAACACCGAAGCTGACCTTGCGAACCGTATACGTCTCGCCGATGCCGCCACCGTGACGACGGATGACCACACCCTGGAAGACCTGGACGCGCGAGCGCGTGCCTTCAATGACCTTGACGTGAACCTTGACGTTGTCACCGGCGCGGAATGCCGGGATGTCGTCCCGCAGGCTGGCCTTGTCGACGTCGTCGAGCTTGTGCATGTTCGTTTCGCTTTCTCGCCAGCGCCACAGGTCGCTCACGGTTCTGATGCACGCCACGGCGTGGTGCCGGGCGGGCGATTCGTATGGGGTGCTCCTGCAGTCCGTTACTCGTTGCTCTCCCCCTGTGGCAGGGGCACGAAACCGGTGCAAGACGCGAGAAGTCAGTCTGCCACAGGAAGAGGGTCAGCCGGAAATTGGGCTCCCTAGGTACCTTCGCCCGGGCTCGACAGCACCTCGGCGAGCACATCACGGTCCCGGGCATCCAGGCCAGCCGGATCCAGTCGCGCGATCATGTCAGGTCTGCGCAACGCCGTGCGCCGCAGACGCTCATCACGCCTCCATCTGGCGATCTGTGCGTGGTGTCCCGACAGAAGCACGTCGGGTACGCCGCGTCCATGCCACTGCGGAGGTTTGGTGAACACCGGGTACTCCAGCAAACCGTCCTCGTAGGACTCCTCGACCAGGGAGTCAGCGTTGCCGATGACGCCGGGAACCAGCCGCGCAATGGCCTCGACCATGACAAGCACAGCGACCTCTCCACCATTGAGGACATAGTCACCAACCGAGACCACGGTGACAGGCATGAGCGTTCGGGCATGCTCGATGACTCGCTCATCGATGCCCTCATAACGACCGCAGGCGAATGCCAGCCAGGGTTCGAGCGCCAGCTCGTGGGCCATGACCTGGGTGAACCGGACACCGCCGGGACCAGGGACCAGCAGATGCGGAACCTCCCCGTGCTCACCCGAGGCCATGAGGTGGGCAAACGCCTCGCCCCAGGGTTCCGGACGCATGACCATGCCAGCACCACCGCCATACGGAGTGTCATCGACGCTGCGATGGCGGTCGTGGGTGAAGTCACGCAGGTCGTGGACCGACAGGTCGATCAGGCCGTCCTGACGGGCCTTGCCGATCAATGACAGATCCAGCGGGCAGAGGTACTCCGGGAAGATGGTGACGACGTCCAGTCTCATAACGGGGTCCTCACGACTCGTCCAGGTCCAGCAGACCCGGCGGCGGGTCGAGCACGACGCGACCACCGGTGATGTCGACCTGCGGCACGATCGCCGTCACGAACGGGACCAACGCCTCGCGACCATCGGTCAATCGAAGGACCAGCAGGTCCTGGGCGGGCCTGGACTCCAAGGCAGTCACCTCACCAACCTCGACGCCACCAACCGTCACGGCTTTGAGCCCGACCAGATCCCTTTCGTACCAGGTCTCTTCGTCCTGATCGTCGGCCAACACGTCAGCCAGAAGCTTGGTGCCGCGCAGCGCCTCGGCACCGCTACGGTCGTCGGTGTGCTCGAAGCCGAGCAGCAGGATGCCGTTGTTGTCGCGGGCGCTGCGCAAAACCAGCGGGCCGACTTCCGGGGGCTCGGTCAGGAAGGTCACGCCGGGGACGAACCGCTGGTCCGGGGCGCCCGTGAGAACCTGCACGGTCACTTCACCGCGCAGTCCGTGCGCCTTGCCAACACGAGCGACGACAACCTGCATGGGCCAGTCCTTCAGAAGGTGATGCGGACAATCAATAACGACAAGGGGCATGCCGGAAGATGACCTCCCGGCATGCCCCTTGTCGGACATGCACATTCATTGCATGCAGCCCTATGGCCTATCGCACACGGTCCGTGTCGACGATGTCGACGCGCACCGGTTGGCCACCCGCGAGGGCAGCCATCACGGTACGAAGGGCCCTAGCCGTGCGGCCGGAGCGACCGATGACCCGCCCGAGGTCATCGGGATGGACGCGGACTTCGAGAACCTCGCCACGACGCAGATCCTTGCGCCGGACAGCGACATCCTCATCGTGGTCGACGATGCCCTTGACCAGGTGCTCCAACGCCTCGTCGAGCACGATCAGACCTCAGGGTTGGCGACGTCAGAGGCCTTGTCAACCTTCGGCTCGGCCTTCTCAGCCTTGGGCTCAGCCTTCTCGACCTTCTCGACCTTCGGCCCAGCCTTCTCGACCTTCTCAGCCTTCGGCTCAGCCTTCTCGACCTTCGGCTCAGCCTTGGCGTCGGTCTTCTCAGCCTTGGGCTCGGCCTTCTTCCGCTTCGTGGTCGCGCCGTCCTTGGGCTCGGCCATCGCGGACTTGGTGGCCGCCTCGTACAGCGCGGTCTTGTCGGGCTTCGGTTCGGCAAGGCGCAGAGTGCCCTCAGCGCCCGCAAGCCCCTTGAACCTCTGCCAGTCACCAGTGATCTTCAGCAGCGCGGCGACCTGCTCGGTCGGCTGAGCGCCGACCCCGAGCCAGTACTGCACGCGCTCGGAGTTGATCTCGATGATCGAGGGCTCGTGGGTCGGGTGGTACTTGCCGATCTCCTCGATCGCCCGGCCATCGCGCTTGGTGCGCGAGTTCATGATGACGACACGGTAGAACGGTGCATGGATCTTGCCCATGCGCTTCAAACGAATCTTGACGGCCACTGTGGTGGTGACTCCTGTTTCTTGTCTGGGTTGAGTCGGCACGGCATCCGCGTGGGGATACGGCTCGTGACGCTCGGATGGACGCGCCCGAAGCGGAGAGAGGGGCCGCAGACAGACGAGTACGGGCATTAGTCTGCCAGATGAGGAGCCATCCTTCGAACCCACCTGACCGGTCTTGGGAAATCACCGCCGAGGACTGCCCGGAAACGGGATCCCCGAAAGCCGGTAAAATCATTGGGACTAGGCCATTTGCCGGCCCGCAGCCGAACCTCGAGATGACTTGGGAGCCATGCTCTACACGCTGACCAGAAAAACACTGGGCCCGGTTGCCCGGCTGATCTATCGCCCAGACATAGAAGGCACGGAGAACATCCCGCGCACCGGGCCACTCCTGCTGGCCAGCAATCATCTCTCGTTCGTCGACAGCATTGTCATCCCCCTGGCCGCACCACGGCGGGTGGTGTTTCTTGCGAAGTCCGAGTACTTCACCGGCCATGGCCTACGGGGCGCGGTGAAGCGCGCGATGTTCACGGCAGTGGGCTCGGTCCCCATCGAGCGTGGAACCGCCGGCGCAGCCCAGGAAGCGCTGGACTCGGCCCTGGAGATTCTTCACGACGGGCTCGCGTTCGGTATCTACCCCGAGGGAACGCGATCGCGTGACGGTCGTCTGTACCGCGGCCGGACCGGTGTGGCCTGGCTGGCGTTGACCGCCGGGTGCCCGGTGGTGCCCGTGGGCCTGTCAGGCACGCAGGACATCCAGCCGGTGGGCTCACGGATTCCGCGGATCGCCAAGATCACCATCCGGTTCGGAAAGCCACTGGACTTCGGCTATCTGCAGGGCACCAAGCCTGGCGAGGCCCGGCGCGAGGCCACCGACGCAATCATGGCCGCCATTGGCGAGCTGTCCGGCCAGGAGCTCGCTGGGCACTACAACCACCGAAAGCCAACCTGACCGGTTCGCTCAGACACCCACCTGCAGCGCGATCCGAACGAGGTCCGCGCGCCCGACGCCGCGCACTGTGTCGACAGCAACCGTGGGTCCCAGCCCCAGCGGCCGGGCCGACCCCTGAACATCGCCTGAGAAACACCAGACCTCGGGGACTGTCGCGGGGTCCAGTCCGCAGCGCTGCAGTCCCTGCTTCACGGACGGTGCATCGCCGGCCGTGAAAGCGCTCTCAACCACCCCGCCGGCCGGGGAGTCCGCCAGGAGAGCCCACAACACATCACCGGAACCAGCGATCTCCCTGGCGAACAACGGGATCCTCAGCTCCGCGGCGAGCTGACGGGCCAGGGCTGTAGTGCCGGAACCGGGCACTCCGTTGACCAGAGCGACGACCTTTCGGCCACGGGCCGTCAGATAGGGCTGGGCCGGCCACTCCTCTGCCATCACGACGTAGGAGTCGTGGTCCCGCCAGGCGTCGCTTCCATCGGCACCCGGCAGCCAGAGCATGCGGGGCGAGAAGCCTTCACGCTGAAACCCCAGTGACCGCAGAAGTCCGGCCGAGCGCACGTTACCTGGCTGGACTACGGCCTGGACCCGGTGTAGGCCCATGCCACCGGCATCCTCTGGCGCGAAGAGCAGGTTCAGGAGTAACCGCATGCCTTCGGCGAAGAGCCCGCGCCCGGCATACGGGTCGTAGGCGTCATAGCCCATGGCGGCTGACTCAAAACGGCCACGCACCGCATCGACGACATTGACCTTCCCCACGATGTCGTGCTCACCCTGCGGGGTCACTGCGTGGATGAGGAAGGTACGGCGGTTGCGGGACTGCAACGGCAGCGCTCTGGTCAGATCGTCGGCATCGACAGGGTTCCACCTGGCCAGCCGCCCGGCAGACTGCTCGACCGCAAGCCGATACGGCCCGATGTCCTGCGCGCGGACGGTGCGGACCCACACCCGAGCACCTCTGGTCTGCAGCGCCTCCGGCTCAGATGACGGGACTACAGGCTCAGAGGACAACTTTGCCCCGCATCACGATGTGCTCCGGCGCCGCCAGGATCGCGACATCCTCGCGCGGATCCGCCTGGTAGATCACCAGATCAGCACTTGCACCCTCGTCAAGACCCGGCCGGTGCAGCCACCAGCGGGCACCCCAGCTGGCGGACGTCAGTGCCTCAGTGGAGGACATCCCCGCTTTGACCAGCTCGGCCACCTCCTGGGCTACCAGACCGTGCGGCAGGGACCCGCCGGCGTCGGTGCCCACAAAAATGGGCACACCGGCGTCATGTGCAGCCGCGATGGTCTCGTAACGGCGGGCATACAGGTCTCGCAGGTGCGCCGCGTAGGTCGGGTACTTGTCCTGGGCGCCGGCTGCAATGGACGGGAAGGTGTCGATGTTCACCAGAGTCGGAACGATCGCAATCCCTTCTGCGGCAAAAGTGTCGATGGTGTCGGCCACCAGCCCGGTGGCATGCTCGATGCAGTCGACGTCAGCCGACGCAAAGTCACGCAGTGACTGTTCACCGAAGCAGTGGGCGGTCACCCGGGCACCCTCCTCGTGCGCGGCTGCGATGGCCGGGGCCAATGCGTCACGCGGCCAGCACGCACTGAGGTCTCCAGTGTCACGGTCTATCCAGTCGCCGACCAGCTTGACCCAGCCGTCACCGGCGCGCGCCTCCCTTCGGACGTAGCCGACCAGGTCCTCAGGCTCGATCTCGTGGGCGTAGTTGCGGATGTAGCGACGCGTTCGCGCGATGTGCCGGCCCGCTCGCACGATGCGAGGAAGGTCCGGTCGGTCGTCGATCCAGCGAGTGTCGGCCGGAGTGCCCGCATCGCGCAGCAACAGGGCACCAGCGTCACGGTCGGCGAGCGCCTGGCTTTGTGCCGTGGCGTCGTCCACGGCCCCGTGAGCGTCGAGCCCGATGTGACAGTGGGCGTCCACGAGACCCGGAAGCACCCAGCCAGCCACGGTCTGGACGTCCGCGCCCGACGACGGCGGGTCATAGGTGATCCGGCCCCCGACGACCCAGAGCTCATCGCGGACCTCCTGGGGTCCGACCAGAACGTTTCCCTTGATGTGCAGCACCGGCGAGGTCATGCAGGCGACCCTATCCACGCCGCGAAGAAGCTGTCACGCGAGCACAGTTCAGCGGCACTGCGGGTTGGGCGCGGCGAAGTCGCACGGCTTGCAGTCCCGCTCGAGACAGGGTTACCGCGCGCCTACCTGCCGAGGAACTTCTCGAAGCCCTTGGGCAGCTCGAGGTTGGCCGGGTCGCTGAGGTCGCTCTCCTCGGGCTCGGTCCCGCCGTCAAGGGCGCCCGGCATGCCGAAGGCGCTCTTGGCCGCTGCCATCCGGGCGCCGGCGCTCTTGTCTGCTGCCGCCTTCTCCTCTTGTGCGCGCTTAGCCGGGTTACCGCTCTTGCCCTTCTTGCGTTGCTGACCCTTGGCGACCTTCTTCCCGCCGCCCATTCCCGCAATAGCCGGCATCCCGGGGATGCCCCCGCCGCCACCGCGACGCAACGAACGCATCATCTTCTGGGCCTGGCCGAAGCGCTCGAGCAGGCCGTTCACCTCGGAGACCGTCACGCCTGATCCTCGGGCTATCCGAGCCCGGCGTGAACCGTTGATCTGCTTGGGATGGGTTCGTTCAAAGGGGGTCATCGAACGCACCATGGCCTCGACCCGGTCGAACTCGCTCTCGTCCAGAGAGTCCAGCTGGTCGCGCATCTGACCCATGCCGGGCATCATCTTGAGCATCGCCTTCAGCGAGCCCATCTTCTTGATGGCCGACATCTGGTTCAGGAAGTCATCGAAGGTGAAGTCCTCCTCCTCCAGGAACTTGCGGGTCATCTCCGCGGCCTCACCGCGGTCGAAGGCCTTCTCGGCCTGCTCGATCAGGGTCAGCACGTCACCCATGTCCAGGATGCGTGAGGCCATCCGGTCGGGGTGGAAGACCTCGAGGTCGCTGACCGTCTCACCCGTGGAGGCGAACATGATCGGCCGGCCGGTGACTTTGGCCACCGACAGCGCCGCACCACCGCGTGCATCACCGTCGAGCTTGGTCAAGACCACACCGGTGAAGTCCACGCCGCGCTGGAAGGCCAGTGCGGTGTCGACCGCCGCCTGACCGATCATGGCGTCGATGACGAACAGGACCTCGTCGGGCGAGATCGCGGCCCGGATGTCGGCAGCCTGCTTCATGAGGTTCTCGTCGATAGCCAGGCGCCCGGCGGTGTCGACGATGACGACGTCGTGCTGCTTGGCGCGGGCCTGAACGATGCCCGCTGCCGAGACCGCGACCGGGTCACCAAAAGATCTTGTGCCGTCACCGGACTGCGCGCCGGCGTCATAACCCGCAACATTTCCACGTTCGGGTGCGAAGACCGGGACGCCCGCGCGCTCACCGACGACCTGTAGCTGGGTCACTGCGTTGGGCCGCTGAAGGTCGGCCGCGACCAGGATCGGCGTGTGACCCTGATCCTTGAGCCACTTTGCCAGCTTGCCGGCCAGGGTGGTCTTACCAGAGCCCTGCAGACCGGCGAGCATGATGACGGTCGGCGGGTTCTTGGCGAACTCGATCCGGCGGGTCTGCCCACCCAGGATCGTTACGAGCTCTTCGTTGACGATCTTGACGATCTGCTGGGCCGGGTTCAGGGCACCGCTGACCTCTGCGCCCAGGGCTCGCTGGCGAACGGCGCCGGTGAACTCGCGGACCACCGGCAGCGCGACGTCGGCATCAAGAAGAGCGACCCGGATATCGCGAATCGTGGCATTGACATCCGATTCGGACAGCCGTCCCTTGCCGCGCAGGTTCTTGAAAGTGGCGGTCAGTCGGTCAGACAGGCTCGTGAACACCAAGCAAGGTTATCTTCCCGCTGGCGATGGCGCGTCGCATGCGTCCATGAGCATGGAAATAGTTTGGGCGACGCGCGCCGGATTCAGGGGCCGGCCCCCGAACTCGCTCAGATAGAACGTGTCCAGGGTCTGACCGGCATATGTGGCGATGTAAGCACTGTGCACGCTCAGACCGGCGCGCGCGAAGGTCATGCCGACCTCGTGCAGGAGCGCTGGGCGGTCCTGAGCCCGGATCTCGATCACCGTGCAGTCCGCAGAGGCATGCGGCACGACCATGGCGCGAGTCTGTGCGCGCGGACGAGCCCCGACCAGGTCAGCCTTCACGACGCTACGGCGGTCCAGGGCGCGCAACGGTTGGCGATCCCCTTCGCTGAGGCTCGCGAGTCCGCGGACGATAGCTGCGGCATCGGGAGAATCACCGCTTGGTGAGTCGACCTGCCACTGGTTGGCCGCAATACCCTCCTGGGTGCGAACACGGGCTGTCCGCACGATGAAGCCGTATGCCGCCAGCAACCCGGCGGTGTCACCGAACAGGCCCAGCCGATCACGGTCGAAGACGTCGATACGGAAGGCGCCTCCGATGGGATGAACAACCACGTGAGGCTCCCCCATGGCGACCTCGGCCACGACGTCGGGCGACAGAAGATCCTGAATCTCCTCAACCGGGGCGGGCGGCTCGGCTGCGTCGCCCAGGGCCGCTCGTGCCCCGACGACGAGCTGGGCGAGCAGAGCGGCTCGCCAGTCCGTCCAGGCAGCAGAGCCCACCGCGCTGGCATCGGCTTCAGTCAGGGCACGAAGCAGCTCCAGCAATTCCCGGCGACCGTGGACAGCGTCGGTCACGGCCACGATGGTTTGTGGGTCATCCGGGTCGCGGCGGGTCGCCAGATCGATCAGCGTCAGGTGCTCGCGGGTGAGCAGCTCGACAACCTCAACCTCCGACTCGTCCAGACCCATCCGGCGGGCCACCTTGGCGGCAAGAGGCGCTCCGACCATGCAGTGGTCGTGTGCGCCGGCAATCTTGCCGATGTCATGCAGGAGGGCCGCGAGCAACAGCAGGTCAGGGCGTGCGACGTCGGGCACGAAAGTGGTCGCCATCACGACGGTCTCGATCAGGTGCCGGTCAACCGTGTGCCGGTGGACGGGGTTGCGCTGTGGCCGGCTGCGCACCTGCGACCACTCTGGCAGCCATGCGTCAATGATCCCGGCAAGGTCCAGGCCCTCCCACACCGCGATCAGTCCCGGACCCGCGGCGAGCAGGTCGGTGAACAGCGACCGGGCCACGGGACTCCACGGCACGGTAATGGCCGGCGAGTGCTCAGCGAGGTTGGTCAGGGTCGCCGGGGCAAGGGGAAGATCGCAACGGGCCGCGGTAACAGCGGCGCGAAGAACCAGCAGCGGATCCCTGGAGGGGTCAAGGTGGGCACCGAGCACCACCTCCCCGTCGTGCTCGAACAGTCCGAAGCCCAATGTCTTCAGCACGGGCCGGCGGGGACCGACCCGCAATGTGCGCGCCCGCTGGGACTGGGCGGCACGGCGCACCGTCCCGTCTATCGCGTAGCTGACGGTGCGTGCTGCCGTTCCGACGACCGACAACATCGCGTCGGCATCCGGATGGCCCAGCAGGGCGGCGACCGCATCGTGGTCCTGCAGCCCGAGGCGATCGCGACCTCGACCGGTCACCACCTGCAACGCGTCTCGGGCATCCAGCAACGTGGCGTACGCCGCATCGACCTGTCCGTGCGGACGGTCGGCCAGCCACGCGGCCGTCAAGGCACGCAGGACGGACATGTCACGCAGCCCGCCGCGGGCTTCCTTCAGATCGGGCTCGATGCTCTGGGCCAGGTCCCCGTGGCGGTGGTGGCGTGCCTCCAGTGACTCGACCAGCTCCGGCAGCCTGCGACGGACATTGGCGCGCCAGTCATGCCCCAGCGTTGAGCGGGCCGCCGCGACGACCTGCTCGTCACCGGCCAGTAGTTCCAGATCCAGCAGTCCGACCGCAGCGGACAGATCCCTGGCGGCGACACTGCGGCACTCACCAACAGTACGGACGCTGTGGTCAAGCTTGACGCCACCATCCCAGATCGGGTACCAGATGCGATCCGCCAAAGACTTGACCTCCTTGCTCGACATGGAGCGCCCGTCGTGCAACAGCACCAGGTCGAAGTCGCTGAGCGGTCCTGAGTCACCACGGGCCAGGCTGCCAACACTGGCAAGGGCTACCCCGTCCGTACGGGCTCCATAGGTTGCCGCCATCCAGAGCCCCCGGATCCAGCTCCGGCTCAGCTCCTCCATGGCCGCGCGCCGCACCGGGCCGGCACCCGGGGCGGTGAAGCCCCGGGTGCCGGCCAGGTCCAGACGCTGCTGGTTGAGATCCACTTTCTCGGTCTGCCCGAGTCCCATCATCAGAGGTGTTCTCCTACAACGCGTCCAGGCCGCGTTCCCCGGTACGTACCCGGGCCACGTCCTCGACGGGAACGGTCCAGATCTTGCCGTCGCCGATCTTTCCGGTCTGAGCCGCCTTGAGGATGACGTTCATCACGTCGGTGGCGTCGACGTCGTCGACGACGACCTCCACCCGCACCTTCGGGACGAAGTCGACCTTGTACTCGGCACCGCGGTAGACCTCGCTGTGTCCGCGCTGGCGTCCGTAGCCGCTCGCCTCGCTGACCGTCATCCCGGTGATGCCGTAGGCCTCCAAGGCCTGTTTGACGTCGTCGAGCTTGAAGGGCTTGATGACCGCGGTGACCAGTCTCATGATGATGCTCCCTGACGGTTGGGCATGGCAGCTGTCGCGGTGGAGCTCATGGTCTGCGCCCCGAACATTGCGGCTCCCGCTTTGATGAGGCCGCCACCGCCTAGTGAACCGAGATCATAGGACGACTCAGCGTGCTCCTCGATGTCGATACCCGCCACCTCGGCATCGTTGTCGATGCGGAAGCCCATGGTCTTGTGCAACGCGAGACCGATCAGGCCGGCAAGGGTGAAGGAGTAAAGAAGCACCGCTCCGGCGGCCACGGCCTGGCGCCACAGCTGGTCCACGCCTCCACCATAGAACAGCCCGTCGACGGCCGCCGGGGCGGAGGCCGAAGCGAAGAAGCCGATCGACAACGTGCCCACGATTCCACCGACCAGGTGAACGCCCACGACGTCCAGACTGTCATCGAAGCCGAGGCGGTACTTCATGCTGATCGCCATTGCGCAGATAGACCCAGCTATGAGGCCAATCGCGATTGCGCCCAATGGGGTGACCGCCGAGCAGGCCGGCGTAATGGCCACCAGACCGGCCACGACGCCGGATGCCGCGCCCAGGGAGGTCGCATGACCATTACGGATCCGCTCCGTGGCCAGCCAACCGATGCACGCCGCCGAGGTTGCCACCATGGTGTTGACCCAGACCACCGAGGCGCTGTTGCCGGCCGTCAGCGCCGACCCGGCGTTGAACCCGAACCAGCCGAACCACAACAGCGCAGCTCCGAGCATGACCAGGGTCAGGTTGTGAGGACGCATCGGGTCCTTGTTGAATCCGATCCTCTTGCCGAGGACAAGAGCCAGCGCCAGGGCTGCCGCGCCTGCGTTGATGTGAACTGCCGTCCCGCCGGCAAAGTCGATCGCCTTGAGCTGATTGGCGATCCAGCCACCCTGAGGTGAGGAGAAGCCGTTGAAGGAGAACACCCAGTTGGCGACCGGGAAGTAGACGACGGTCGCCCAGATGACGGTGAAGACCAGCCAGGTCGAGTACTTCGCGCGGTCGGCGATCGCGCCGCTGATCAGTGCGACAGTGATGATGGCGAACACGGCCTGGAAGGCCACGAAGGCCATCGCGGGTATGCCACCGTGGGCCGGGATGGCCGCCACCGCAGCGACGGCACCGTGGGCAGGGACGGCCGCCTGGGCGGGCACGAAACCGTAGATCGCCTGCTGGCCGCTGAGCAGGTTGCTCAGGCCGAAGTGCTGGAACGGGTTGCCGACCAGACCGTGCCAAGAGGTGCCGAAGGACTCGCTGTAGCCCCAGAGGCACCAGATGACGCCGATCGTGGCCATCGCCCCGACGCTCATCATCATCATGTTCAGGACACTCTTGACCCTGACCATGCCGCCATAGAAGAAGGCAACACCCGGCGTCATCAGCAAGACGAGCGCAGCACTTGCGAGAACCCAGGCGGTGTCACCACTGTCGATAAACTTCATGAGGATCCCCTGTCGTTTGTCATGGAGCAACGTCGTTTGTCATGGGGCAACGATGTCGGCCCGCCATTTCGGATCGTGTCGTCGTTTGTTACAGCCGTGTTAGAAATGGCCCGCCCTGGGTAAGCATCGTGTTACTTGACGTTGTCTGTGGCCGCAAGATCAGGCCGGGCGACCCGCCGCAGATACTTGGCTCATGAGCTTGAACACCTCACGACTGCTCGAGGCTGCCCGTCCACTGCATGACCGGCTGCGCCGCAGTGTGGCCATCGCGCTGCGCGACCGGGTTGGCGGGCAGGACAACGCCGCCAAGGCTGCGCTCATCTGGGACAAACCGGGCGAGCGCTGGTTCACCCCGGCCGACCCGATCTGGCGGGTGCACGCCGACGCCTCGATGTTCGCTGCGGGCATCCGTGCACTGCTCCTGCAGTCCCTTCACCCACTGGCCATGGCAGGCGTGGCCGGGCACTCGGGTTACAAGGGCGACCCCTGGGGCCGGCTGCAGCGAACCAGCACCTTCCTGGCGACCACGACGTTCGGCACCATCCAGGACGCCGAGGCACTGATCGAGGCGATCCGACAGATCCACGAGCGGGTGCGTGGCCGGGCTCCGGATGGCCGTGGCTACGCGGCCAGCGACCCGCACCTGCTGAAGTGGGTTCACATCGCCGAGGCCGACAGCTTCCTGAGAACCCACCAACGGTATGGCCTCACCCCCCTGACAACAGCCGAGTCTGACCTCTACGTGGCCCAGTCATGTGTGGTGGCCACCAGACTGGGCGTCATCGACCCGCCGACGACCGTCGCCGAACTGCACGCCGCGATCGAGTCCTACCGGCCCGAGCTCGAGGGCACACCGGCGGCCCAGGACGCGGCGCGGTTCCTGCTCCTTCACCCACCGCTTGCCTGGAGCGCCCGTCCGGGGTACGGCGCGCTGGCCGGCGGCGGGGTTGCGCTGCTGCCGCCGTGGGCACGCCAACACCTGGCACTGCCCCACCTGCCACTGGTCGAGCGCGCCGTCGCGCTGCCCCTGGGGGCCGCCGCGACCAGCGTCATCCGTTGGGCACTGCGCCAGCCCCATGAACCGCCGCGCTGAGCACTTCCTGGTTGTCGCTGACCCACGCGGCGTCCAGGCGCGCGCTGCGCGCAACGCCAAGGCCGACCAGCGCGGCAAACGCCGGGTCGGTGACCGCCAGGGCTTCGACGTCGTCGGCGTGCTTGGTCATCTGGTGGACGCATGCGTCCACCAGATGCGCGCGCTGCTCTGGCGAGGCGTCGTACCCATCGGCCAGAGCGGCCAGCTTCGCGGCCGCCTCGGGCAACGTCATGGCTCCTCCGTACCCGTTTGCCACCGCCACCTTGTCGGCCCACAGGGGAACCCACTGCCAGGCTGAGAAGGCCAGGTCCTCGACCGGGTCACCCGGCGCGCAGAAGTCCCAGTCGATGACGGTCAGTCCGCCGAAGGGTCGCGCAATCGTGTTGTAGGGCGCGACGTCGTGGTGGACCACAACCTCACCCAGCGTCAGCCGGTGCCCCGCAACCATCCGCCATGGCAGGGCCGGGTCAGGTGCGAATCCCAGTTGTGCGTCGTGGAACCGGCGCAGCCAGTCTCCGATCGCCGCACAGGCATCGGTCGTGCGGAACCATGGCGGAAGCGGTTGGCCCCGATCGTGATGGCCGACCTCACCGGCGACGAAGAGCAGAACCTCCCGGCCCTGGTAGTCCAGGCCCAGGACATTCGGGGCATCGACGAACCCGACCGACTTCAGGTGTTCCAGCAGGGCGTGGACGGCAGGGGTCCAGTGGCCCGTAGAGCGACGCACAGTGTCACCAACTCGCACGACAACGCTCGTGTTTCCGCCCTGAAGGACCTCCTCAGCCTCCGTGTCGTCCACAGGTCAGGAGATCAGGGCGTCGACGAAGGCCTCAGGGTCGAAGGGGGCCAGGTCGTCGGGGCCCTCGCCCAGACCGACCAGCTTGACCGGGACGCCGAGCTTGCGCTGAACGGCCACGACGATGCCGCCCTTGGCAGTCCCGTCGAGCTTGGTCAAAACGATGCCGGTGACATTGACGACCTCCCCGAAGACCTCGGCCTGACGCAGGCCGTTCTGTCCGGTTGTGGCGTCCAGAACCAGCAGAACCTCATCGATAGGACTCTGCTTCTCCACGACGCGCTTGACCTTGCTGAGCTCGTCCATGAGTCCGACCTTGTTGTGCAACCGGCCGGCGGTGTCGATCAGGACCACGTCAGCTTCCATCTCGATCGCCGCCCTGACCGCGTCGAAGGCCACCGAGGCAGGATCTGCGCCATCCCGGTCGGAGCGGATCGTGGGTACCCCCACACGCTCACCCCAGGTCTGCAGCTGGTCGGCCGCGGCCGCGCGGAAGGTATCCGCGGCACCGAGGACGACGTCCTTGTCCGAAGCGACCAGGACTCGCGCCAGCTTGCCCACGGTAGTGGTCTTTCCTGTCCCGTTGACGCCGACCACCATCACAACGGCCGGCCGTCCCTCGACCCGCGATGAGGCAACCGAGCGGTCCATTGAGGGATCCACCAGTCTGAGCAGATCCTCACGCAACCAGCCGCGGACCGTCTCCTCGTCCCGTGTCCCTTCGATGGTGACCCGGCTACGCAACGAGCCAACCAGCTCCTGGGTCGCCTCGACGCCCAGATCCGAGCTGAGCAGGGTGTCCTCGACGTTCTCCCAGGCCTGCTCGTCCAGTCCCCCGCTGGACAACAAAGACAGCAGAGACTTACCCAGGACCGTGTTGGAGCGCGCCAACCGTGCGCGGAGGCGTTGCAGGCGGCCGGTGGCCGACTCGGGACGTTCAATGGACGGCGGCGCAGCGGGCGTCTCCAGGACTTCGGGCGCCAGGGTGCTGACGCTGGGACCGCCGCCGGCATCAGCCGAAGACTGCGCGACATCAGATTCGGAGCCACCAGCCCCGTGGGCTGGAGGTGTCTGCGGCGGAAGGCTCTTGTTCTTGCCGCCACTGCCACGTGCAAGCCCGACGAGCACGGCGATAACTGCGAGCGCTACGACTACCGCAACGGCCAAGATTTCCTGGGTTTGGGTCACAGTTGGCGATTGTCTCAGATCAGCATTCAGCTCAGCGACGCGTACGCCGCGCCCTGGATGTCCCGATGCACCTGGGGAGCCTCGGGAGTCTCAAACATGCGCTGCGTGAGCACGATGACGACCAGGTCGCAGACGGGGTCGACCAGCCATGTGGTGCCGAGACCACCGGCCCAGCCGTAGGCACCGCTGTCGAGTACCGACAGCCCGAACCCCCACGACTGTCCCTTGAAGAAATCGGGGCCGAGTCCGCCGTGTGCCTTCTGCGCCGTGGTCAGCTGGTCGCTGGTCATGGCCCGGGCGCCATCGGCACCCAGCACCGGCGCTCCGCCACGCAGCAGCATCCGGGCGAACGCGAGCAGGTCATCTGCGGTGGAGACCAGCCCGGCCGCGCCGTCACCAAACGCTGGGGGGTGACTCCAGCTGCCGTCGGGCTGGTCCCACGCGAGCAGGCCGTCGCAGGTAGGTCGGTACGCGGTGGCGAGGCGCTGAGGGTCTGCCGTCCAGAAACCGGTGTCAGCCATGGCGAGCGGTTCGAAGATCCGTGTCCGCAGCACGTCGGCGAAAGGCTCACCGGATGCCCGCGCCAGCAGCACACCCAGTACCTGGGCTCCGGTGTTGTACAGCCAGCGTTCGCCGGGCTGGGCCAGGAGAGGCAGCGACCCGAGGTTGCCGATCCAGGTGTCCGGGTCGGGCTGCACATCGGGGTCCGGTGGACCGATCGTCGACAGATGCAGGGCCTCGGCGGCCTGCACTATCGGCCATGGTGTGGGCGAGGTAAACATCTCGGCGGCCATCCCGAAACCGAACGTGAAGGTCAGCAGGTCGCGGGCGGTGATCGCACGGGTGGCCGCCGTGGTGTCATCGAGCGGTCCGTCCATCCGTCGCAGAACCCGGCGCTCGGCGAGCTCGGGCAGCAGCCGGTCCACCGGCTCGTCCAGATCAACCAGGCCCTCGGCGACCAGCGCGAGGGTGGCTGCTGCGGTGATCGGCTTGGTGGTCGAGGCAATCCGGAAGATCGAGTTACGGGCCACCGGCGGCCCACCAACCGCCAGGCTCCCCAAGGTCTGCACGTGCACGTGCTCGCCCCGGGCGACCAGAGCAACCAGGCCGGGGACCAGGTCGTCACCGACCTGGGCTTGCGCCACCGCGTGCAGGTGCTCGAGTCCCGCGACCGTCAGGTCGTTGCTCACGAGTTCACCTCCCTTGCGGAACTAACGACAAACATGTCCAGCCCTGGCGCCTGCGCAAGGCCCACCAAAAAGGCTATTTGGTCGGGGTTGTGACCGCGAAGCCGGCCCCAGGGGCGAACGTGGTCACCGACGGCGGGATGGCCTTCAGCAGATCTATCTGAGCACAGGACGGGCAGTTCTCGTAGCCCTTCTGACGTTGGCTGTTGGTGGACGCTTCAGCGGTGGCCGACGCGATCTTCGCCTGGGCCTGGGTAATCTGCGCGAAGGAAGCCTGCGCGTCCGTGACCGCCTGCTGCAGCTTGATCGGCAGCGCCACCTTCGAGATCCGGAAGACCACGTTCGTGATGTACGGTCCGCCCAGGGTGGACTCGAAGTCCTCCTTCAGCGACTTGTTGATCGCCTCTTGGATCTTGGCGATGTTCATGTTGTTCACCGTGTCGGCGCCCGTTGCGACGTCAGCGACCTGGGCGGGCTTCAACCCGTTGTTCTGGACCAAAGCGCAGGAGGCCTGCAGATCGACGCACCGATAGTTGCCGACTTCTTGGCGCATCATTGGAGATGACGGGACGAATCACCGCGTCCAGAAATGTCGACCAGCCCAGGTCCCCGTCCCACGCTTGGTGGTAGGCCCCGCTCTTGTCCCGGTAGGTGCGGGTGCCGTATTTGTCGTCGAAAGGCTTGAGCACAGAGGGGTCCTGGTTCAGGTCGAAGTACATCGTGGCCTCCAGGCCAATCTCGACACCGTCGCTGGTCGGCACGGTTTCCACGTCGACACCGCCGGAGTCAGCCATCTTCGGATCGGCGCTGATGGTGTAGAAACGCTGACTTCCTGGGTACGGGTGCGTCTGGGAGAACAGGCCAGTCCAGGTCAGCGACGAGCCTGGCGGCACCACCTGACGGAATTGCCGGTTGTCCAGCGGGCCACCGTTGCGAATGACCGCGATCTGACCACCGTCGGTGCGGGTGAACCCATTGAAGATGTTGACATCCTCCCGGCCGTGAACGGCCAGGATTCCAACTGCTA
>OCZT010000500.1_pt1 | contig 38822 bp, 44 predicted proteins | sample 1539031 | NCBI WGS metagenome assembly OCZT01 (sample SAMEA3539308, study PRJEB22396) | soil metagenome | biome: tundra; feature: field; material: soil | place: USA | collected 2010-05 | depth 0.15 m
ATTTGATGGCCGCGGCTTCTCACGGCAAGCACTTCCACCAGCACATCAGGAGTCGAAAATCGGTGAAAGTAGCATGAACCATCTCGGCGCAGAGTGCGGAGCCTTCCTCCAAGGGCGCGCCCGGCTCGTCGACGTGACGGACGCGCGCTCCGCCAATCCACCAGAACAAGGAGTACAGCCATGGCAGACCACGCATGTCGCATAACGTCGGATGTGAGTGCCCTTCACCAGAGGATGTACGACCTGGAAGCCTGGCAGACCCGGCAGAACGGGACGCTGCAGCGCCTGGAAGACAAACTGGACAGCCTGCGGAACTGGATCATGGGCGCCATGTTCACGAGTCTGGTGGCTCTGATCGGTTGGGTTCTGGCCATGATTTTGAAGAAATAGAACTGGCCAGTTTTACCGAGATTGCTTTGACGTTGCTCCACTGGCAAGACCTCACCGCTGAGGACGCGAAGCACCCGGCCAACTACCGGTATTTCCAACTTTCACCTAAGGAGAACGAATGAGTATTCGAGTCGAAGGACAGAGCATTTCAGTGGTTGACGACAAGACGGGCGAAGTCAAACGCTGGGGGGTCTGGGACCCCGATTGTGAAGTGGTGTTCGAGACGCTCGACAGGCAGATCAACGCGCGCATCGAAAAAATGAACGCCTATCAGCGTTACAACGAGCAATTGGCCGACTACCAGGGCGCCGTGGACAGCGGACGCCTGGAAATCACCCAGCCGCCACTGATCCTGCCAGTAAAGCCGCTGATGCGGGTGGTTGCCGATCCCGTCGTCGATCAGCACAACCAAGTGCAGCCGGGCAAGGAAACGATGGTGGCTTTCGTGCCAGTCCTGCGCGATGTGGTCTACCCGAAGATCACGCCGACCCAAGTCAACACCTAAAACGTGAATCGCTCTCCGATCTTCCTTGCGGCCTACCGCGAAACCGGGTCTGTCACCCGCGCGGCGGAAGCGGCGGGCATCCACCGGAGCATCCACTACCGGAGATTGCAGGAAGATCCCGCATACAAGGCAGCCTTCGAGGCGGCCCACCAAGTGGCGATCGCGGTCCTCGAAGACGAAGCGATCCGGCGCGCGGTGGAAGGCGTCGAAGAGCCCCTGACCTACCAGGGCCAGTTCCAATACGCAGACCTCGACGACGAGGGGGACCCGGTCGGCAAGCCGCTGGCCATCCGCAAGTACTCCGACAGCCTGCTCCAATTCCTGCTCAGGGGCGCCAAGCCTGAGAAATACCGCGAACGGTTCTCGCATGACGTAAACGCCAAGGTAACGCATAGATTCGATGGCACGCTTGAAGATCTGCTCACCACATATCGCGTTCTCACGGCGAACGATTCGGAAGCGTGACGGCCTGGTCCTGGAGCACATGGAATGGGCTCACGGGATCGCGCGTCGCGTCGCCTCGCTACTGCCGACGTGGTTCACCGTGGACGATCTGACGGGGCCGGTTGAAATCGCCCTGCTTGAGCGGGCGGCATCATACGATGCCAAGCGCGGTATCCCCTTCAGAGCTTATGCTGGCCGGCGGATCGCCGGCGCCTGCTTCGATTCGGTCCGAAGGAAGGAGTACGCCGAGCGGGCGCATCAGACCACGGAAGGCCTTCAGGCGGTTTCCGCCCTACCCTCCCCCGAAGCGCAGGCCGAATCCCACGAGCAAGTCCGCGTCTGGGCGCAGGTGCAGCAGCTCCCCCCGCGCCACGCCCTGGTAATTCTGGCGGTCTACGGCGGCGGCATGACGCTGGAAACTCTGGCCACCAAGGTGGACGTGGGATCGAGCAGGCTTTCCCAGATCCATCACGAGGCGCTGAGGATGCTCAAGGGGATGGCCGCATGAACCTGAGCGGCGCGATCGATGCCGAATTGTTGGCGAAGGTCCGCTACTCGCTCCTGGCCAGGGGGGTGAGATATGACGACGTGGACGATTGCGCCCAGGACGTGATACTGGCCCTTCTGACAACGCGAGTGGAGGTCGTGGACCAAAGGGCCTACGCTCTCGGGATCGCGCGCCATGCCGCCTTGGAATGGATGGCGGGCTCGATCCGGGAACGGCTGCGGGACGATTTGGCGCTGATCGAAAATGTGACGCCCTCGCGCGAGCCGGACGCCTTAGCCCAGTTGGAGCGCCGCGAGAAACTGGGACTCGCGGGCGCGGTGCTCCGGGCGCTGGCAACGGAGGAACGCGACATCCTGACGCGTTTCTATTTGCGGGGGCAGAAGGAGCCAGAGATATGCCGGGCGATGGGCCTCACCCCGAACCAATTCCGCCTGGGCAAGTGCCGCGCCAAGGCAACTTTGAGCGCCCGCGTGCAGCGCGCACTGGCCGCCAAGGTGGCCGCATGAGCCTCACGGTACAGGAAAGCGCCCAACTCATCCGCGCCTTTGCGGATCACCAGCAGTTCGCGAAGGAATCGCTACGCATCCGCGCCAAATCGGGCGCCATGGTGCCGTTTGAGCTTCAGCCGGCGCAGACGAAACTAAACCGGGCGATCCTGAAACAGCGCAACGCCGGCCTCCCGGTTCGGATCTGCTACCTGAAGGCCGGCCAGGTCATGGTCTCGGCCGGAACGGCTGCACAGAACTTCCACGCGGTTCCGTTCATGCCCGGTAGGCATTGCCTGGCGCTTGCGGACTCGGCAGCGCACGCCGACCTCGTTTTCAACTACTACAAGGGCTTCCAGGACAATTACCAGCCGTTCACCGCAGGCATCCCAGGCGCCCGAGTCTCGCTTCCCGAGTTGGTCAACGACCGGGACGAAACACTGAAGTGGGCCAACGACAGCTTTATCCAGATCGCGACCGGCCGAAATGTGCACGTGGGGCGCGCCCATCCGTGGCAATTCGTCCAGGTCTCGGAATTCGGCTTCCAGGAGGGCGGCGCCACGCTCATGGACGGGCTGATGCAGCGCGTTCCAAACTCTCCCGAGACGATGGTCATCGTCGAATCCACCGGCTTTGGTGAGGGCGGCCCGTTCTACGAGCTTTGTCAGCGTGCACAAGATCCCCAGAGGGCTGGCGGATGGCTCTTCGTGTTCTTCGGCTGGCAGGAACACCCGGAATACCAGATCCCGGTACCGGGCGGCGACAGCGCAGCGTTCCAACGCGACTTGGACCGCGGCGAGCGCGAGGTCATGCAGCAGTACGGCCTCAAGCTCGAACAGATGGCGTGGCGGCGCTGGGCGATCCTCAACAACTGCGAAGGCCACGTCTCGACATTCCAACAGGAGTTTCCCAGCAACCCGCGCGAGTGCTTCCAATCGTCCAACCGCACCTACCTGGATCTGGGCGCCCTGGAACGCTGCGTCCGGGTTGAGGAGCCCATCCAGGGCAACCTCGAAATCGTCCAGATCGGTCCCGAACGGCGGGTGCAGTTCCAGCAGCGGGACGGCGCCACGCTGGCCATCTACCGCCAACCGAAGAAGGGCGGCCGCTACGTGATCGGCGCGGACAGCGCGCAAGGCAAAGATCCGGAAGCGAAAAAAGGCGGCCGAAGCGATCCCGACTACGCGAGCGCGGACGTGACGGACGCCGACACCGGTGAGCAGGTGGCGAAATACAACGAGCGGGTGACCGAGAGCCACTTTGGGCGCATCATTTACGCACTCGGCTGGTACTACAACTGGGCCTACGTGGTTCCAGAGACGGTGGGCGCCGGCCGGGCCTTCCTGCAGGCGCTGCTCGCCCTCGATTACCCCACCGACCGGATCTACCGGAAACAGCGGGCGGCCGGCGACATGCGGCCCGTGACGTTCAACGAGTTGGGATTTGACACGAACACAGTTACGCGCCCGCAATTGTTGAGCGCGCTCGACGTGGCGCTCCTCGAAGGCTCGATCACGATTCATGACGCGGGGACGGCCATGCAGTGCCGGACGCTGGTGCGGGATGCGGACGGGCATGTAGCGGCGAAGCTCGGCACGCATGACGACGACGTATTCAGCAAGGCGCTGGGAGTGATCGGCCTCCGGTTCATTCCGAAGGATGCGCCGATGTCTTCGCAGGAATTCCAGAAGCAATGGAACCCGCAGAGCTACAAATCGAAAACGAGGGATGCCGATGACGACTGACCGCGACGGCCCGCGCTCCAACCCCTACCACCCGGACCCAGAGAAGTGCTGCGAAGCGTGCGTGTTTGGTAGCGGGGAACATGCGGTGTGGTGTGGTCTCGGAATCGAACCGACGCCCGCCCTCCCCAGCGAGGAAGAATCGGGCTGGACCGTGACGCCATCGCCGCTGGAATACCGCGCGCCCTGGTCCGCGTTGAGCCACCCAACGCACCAACCACCCTTTTCCATTTTAAGCGGGTTCCCCTGCGGCGGCGATACCTCAGACGTGAAGCATGCCTCCTAAATCCTTTCAAATCCAACTGAGCGACGGCGAGAAAAACAACCTGGTCAACCGGATCGAGCTGGACTTCGCCACCGACAAGTCGAGCCACCTTTCGTGGTCGACGCGTTGCGCCGGATGGATGAAGAAATGGGAAGCCCGCGTCGAAGCGCCGCGAGCCGGCGACGAAGACAAGCCCAACCACGTGGTGCCCCTGATCCAATGGCAGTGCTTCAACAAGTTGGCACGGGAAATCCAGGCGCTTCTGGGCGATAACGCGGAGATCACGGCGCGCGGCACCGGCCCATCGGATAAGAAGGTGGTTGCCAAGGTCGGCGCGTACATGACCTCCCGCGTATTCGACCAGATGCAACTGATCAACCCGCTCTGCGAGTTCGAATTCCGGCGCATCCTGAACGGCTGGGCAGCGGCGTATCGCCCATGGTGGCGCCGCGAGTTTGATACTTTGCAAAACGGCAAGATCAAGCGCGTCTGCGACTACGAAGGCCCGGGCTTCTTCCCCCTCGAACCCGACGATTTGATGGTGCCTCCAGAGCGCGGCGTGAAATCCCTCCAGGAATTCAGCCACGTGATCCGCCGGGTACGGGTGACGGTGGACGATCTGCAACGTGGTGACGGAACGCTCTACCAGGGAACCAGCGACCCGGACATGGTCACCAAACTGATCAACTGGGCCAATATCGGCGGACAGGGCAACGACTACACCATGGACGGCCAAGACCCGGTAAGAGAAGAGCGCGAGCGCTCCGAAGGCGTGGACTACAGCGCCTACTCGCTGGGCCGGCGGTCGATTTGGATGTGGGAATGGTACGGCTACTGGCGGCCCTTGAAGAAGCAGACGCGCGACGGCGCTATCGACGATCTGGAAAAGCGCCTGCTCTACGAAGCGGACTACGTCGTGAAGTTCATCCCCGGCCTGCGGGAGATCGTGGGCTGCCAGGATCTACTGCAGCTCTACCCCAAGATGCGCCGCCGACGTCCGTTCGTCGAGAGCACGCTCATCAAGGACGGGACCTATCGGCCCAAGGGCTTCGGGGCGCTGCTGGAAGATCTCGAAGACGAACTGACCGCAAACTCGCGCCACTTTCAAGCGGCCGGCGAGTTGAGCGTCTGGCCCATCATCTTCTACAAGCCCGGTGGCGGGATGAAGCCGGGCATCACGGAGCTGGAGGCTGGAAAGGCCTACCCTACCGAAGATCCGGCCTCCGTTAACGTCATCAAAATAACGCCCAATCTGGATTTCCTGATGGCGCGCCAGCAAGATCTAATCACCATCGCGGAGCGGGTGACCAATATCAACGACCAGAGCATGGGCCGCTCCATGACCCAGCCCAACGCACCCAAGACCGCCACCGGCCAACTGGCGTTGATCGAGGAAGGCAACGTCCGGGCCTACCTGGACAGTACGATCCTCCGCGAAGACACGGAAGAAATCGTCGGCGACTTCTGGGACTTGGACTGTGATTTAGTGCCCAAGACCGAGCCCGGCCTCTTTTTCCGGGTGACCGAAGAGCAGGCTAACGGCCTCTTCGACGTGTCCAAGGGCGGCGCCCACATGACGCCCAAGGAATTCGGCGGCGTCTATGACTTCCGATTGAAGTTCGCGACCTCGGTATGGGCACGGAACGCCAAGAAACAGGACTTCGTGGCCTTCTACGGAGCAGCTATGCAGAATCCGCTGTGCATGCAGAATCCCACGGCCATGTGGCACTTGCTCAACATGCTGGCGAAGCAATTCGACATCGACTTCCAAGACGTGATCCCGAAGCCGCCGGAACCGGATCAGCCGAAGACACCCGACCAGGAATGGACCGAGATGCTGGAAGGGGAGACGGTCAACGTCAACCCGCAAGACAACGACGATCTGCACATCCAGCAGCACATCCAGCAACTCGAAGACGAGCGCCAGGATCCCGAGCGGGATGTCCAGGCCATCGGCATGATGGTGCAGCACGTCCAAGATCACCAGCAGCAGAAACGGACCAAGATGCTGATGCAGACGTTGACCTCTCAGCTCATGCAGAGCATTCAACCGCCCCCGCAGAGCCCCGCACAGCAGACGATCCAGCAGCTTCAGCAGATGTACGGCGGCGGACCGCAGGCGGGGCAGAACAGCATGGGTGGCGACTTCGCGAACTATCTGGCCAACAATCCCCAGCAGCAACAGCAGCAGCAACCCGGCCCGCCTCAAGGGATGCCGCCACAACAGCCAGGAATGGGCGCTCCACCGCAGTTCGGCGCATCGGGTGATGTCCAGGCTCCGCCGCAAGGCGTAGGCTCCCAGGCGGCCCCGCAGTCCGTGGATGGACAACTCTGATGCAGACTGAACCCTTCGACTGCGCCGACCTCGACGCCATGCTCGAATTCGACCGCTCCCGTGGCTGGGGCCTGGTGCAAACCCGCATCCGCGAAGAACTGGTGCGCAGGAGGGCGGACCTCGAAGGCACCGGCGACGTACCGCGGCTCCGGGGGGAGATCAAGGCGCTCATTGAAGTGCTTTCCTACCCGGAGTTTCTGAAACACGAGATTCGAGGACAGATCAGGCCGTGAAACGCGCGCTCATTCTCGGGTTCCTGTGCCTGGTGATGGTGGGCTCCGCCGGCACGTCCAACCCCGACTTCTACGAGAAGTTGGAGCGTTTCCATCTGCACTACGACAAGTTCATCCGCGCGTACGAGGGATGTCCCAAGGGCGCGGCGTTCATCGAAGAGTGCAAGCCGGCGTTGGGCACCTTCGATTGGTACGAGTTCAACCACGCGGCGAGCGCAGCCCGCCCGCTATTCAGTTTAGAAAAGGACAAGTGAAATGGCTCTTCTCGATCAGTTCGGACGCGAAGTCCTAAAGGTGCGAGTTTGCGGTTTCGTTCCAACTGCGCGCCAAGTTGTACCGCCGAAGCCGCAGGACTGCCGACCGGCGGATGCGGTTGCAAGTACCACGATTCCAACAGAGGAGTATTAACATGGCATTCCCGAAGAAGAAGATCGCTCCCGTTCCACCCGTGAAGAAGAAGGCCAAGAAGCCCGCCGCGAAGCCCGCGCCCCAGCCGCAATGGGCTGGAATCGCCAGCAAGATGCTGGGGAGCAAGACCGGCCCCGGCGGCTGCTAACTATGGTGGCAATCGTCATCGGCGATCTCTGCCCCTACTGCTCGAAGTTCCGCTCTCCGCACGACATCATGTACATGCCCGGAGGAGTGACGATCTGCACGTCCTGCGAACAGCGGCATATCGAAGCCCTCAACGTCCTGTCGACGGGCAAGTTCACTGGAGAATGTTCGGAGTGTGGGGAAGTGCCTGACCAGCTCGCCAATCGCCAGATGGCAGTCCACTTTGAAAACGGCAGGTACCGGGCCATGTGCCTAAAGTGCGATGCCGTATACGTCATGAAGCGCCGCGACCTCTACGGCAAAACCGAATTTGGCCGCAACCTGAAACTCAATTAGGAGAATATGCCAGTAACAGAATTTGACGACGCAACCGAGCAAACCACCCCGCCCGTAGTCCCGGCGGAAACACCGAACGACAAGGTAACCCTCACCCGCGCGGAAGTCGACGGCCTCCGCCGCGATCGCGACGAAGCGCGCGAATCGGAGAAGTACTGGGCGGGCGTGGCGCGCAACGGCAGAGCCGCCGAACCAGCAGCCGAGCCCGACGATGACGACGCCCGCGAGTTTATCGACGACGAAACCCCGGACGGCATCGAAGGCGACACCCCCGAAAAGCTGGTGGATGAATTCGCTGCCAAAGGCGTGGCGGCTCTCAAATCGCGCGGCTTCATCACAGCCAGGGACGCGCAAAAACTCGCCGCCGAAGTGGCCGTCAGAGTTGCCCGGCAGATGATCGGCCAGCAGGTCACCCGCTCCACCACCGATGCGCAGATCATGGCGGCGTACCCCGAGCTGAAGGACCAGACCTCGGAGTTGTTCAAAGCGACCGCGAAGATCTACCAGGAAGCGGTGGCCATGGACCCGAGCGCCAAGAAAACCCCAGCGGCGCTGTTCCTCGCGGCGAAGGCGGCGAAGGCGAGTCTGAAGCCCGCGCCCAAACCGCGCGAAGAAGACGACGACGAGCCGGAAGTCGAAAGCGATCGCCGCCGGCGCGCCGATTCCCAGGACAGCAGACCGCGAGGGCGCGGCCAGGTCGAAGACCACGACGACATGATGGGTCCGGAAGCCCGCCAGATCTGCAAGGACATGGGGATCACCGAGGCGGAGTTCAAGGCCAGCCAGAAGACGACGGCCACAAGAGGGAGACGCTAGATGGCAAAGACGAATAAAAGCGCCGGTGGAATCGGCGAGTCGAAGATGTTCAACGCGCCGGACGCGGAGCCCGATCCCATTCTGGCCTGCCACATCAACGGCGTGCTCATCAGCGAGCTGGGCTTGGAGCCCCATATCTTGGCCGTGCTCAACCGGCAACTCACGGACGAAGGCATCGAGGAGAAGAACGCGCGGCCGGAAGTGCGCGAGTCATCGGGCATTACGCTCGGAGCCGATCCATTCACGAAATCCCTCGAGCAGAAGCGGGATGACGTGATCGAGCGGGACATGTTCAGCTACGACGCGCGGGACCCATTCCGCGAAGTGGCCGACAAGCACGCGGTACCGGGCATGCGCCCGAAATTCATGTCCGCCCAGAAGATCAAAGACGGCGGCAACCGCGACTACGAGGTAGTCAAGGGGGAGAACGGCGATCCGGTGAAGGTCAAGGGCATGGTGCTCGGACACATCCCGGAAGAGCGGGCCCAAGCCCGAAACCGACACTTCCAAAAGAAGGGCAACCAATTTCTAGAGGCGATCGGCGAGAAGTACAAACAGGAAGGCGGAGCAACGGCCGTCTCCGATCAGAATTAAGGACTCTCGCGCAACCGGCGATTATCTCAGTGTGAAAACGTAGTATGGCTCCGAAGGTTGACGCGGGACGCCGCGCCGACCGCGCCGAAAGGATGTAGGAGCCACACCAGAACGTAGTAAAACGCGAAGCAGGCGTCTGCAACACCGTCCCCAAAAGGGCACCCGCAGACGGCTCACCTCGGCTCCCAGGTCTTCGCTCCATGAGGCGTAGTTCCATCTCAAGGAGCAAGACATGGCAAACGTGAATAACCCGCATGGCTTTCGGCCGCTTATGCGGTCGCTCACCGGCGGACCGGGCGCAGCCAACCTCGGCGCCCACAAAATCGTCGGCGTAACAGCCCACGCCCTTTTTAACGGGGACGCGGTAACGCTGAATGGCAGCGGCACCAAAAACAACGCCTCCATCAAGGCGGCCGCGGCCAGCGACCCGCCCTATGGCGTGAACCTGATCTACGGCGCGGCGTCGAAGGCCACCGATCACATCATCATCCCCTGGATCTTCCAGCTTTTCGAAGTCCAGATCGACACCCTCACCGCGGCGCAGTTGCAGATGAACGCAGCCCTCGTGGCTACGGACGGCAGCGCCACCACCGGTCTTTCCGCTCACACGCTGAACGGGATCGCCACCACCAACACCTTGGAGTTCAAGTGCCTGGCACTGTACGAGTCCCAAGACAACGCAGTCGGAGCCTATGCGCGCGTCATCGTGACGCTCAATCAGGCCCAACTGCAAGACCAGATCGCCGGAGTGTAAGGAGCCATCATGCAAATCAGAGGACAATTCAAAGATTTCTTCAACGAAACGATGCTCCCCGCGCTCAACGCCAAGATCTGGCAGACGTTCAACGCCAAACAGCCGATGGCCAAGAAACTCTTGGATGGCATGACCACCACCCGGTCGATCGAGCAGTTCAGCCAGGTGGCCGGCGTCGGGCTTCCCACGCTGGTAGTCGAAGGCGCGGACACCCCCACGGACACCTTCGTGAACGGGTACAACCGGACCTTCAAGCCCGCCAAATACGGGCTGGGCGTCGCGGCCAGCCAGGAGCTGGTGGAAGACGACAAGTTCGGAATCATCAGCAAGCGATCCGTCGCCCTGTCCGAATCGATCTTCCAGGCGCGCGAGATTCAAGCCGCCAGCGTTTACAACAACGCCTTCGACGTGAGCAACTTCCCCGGCTCCGATGCCGTGGCGCTGATCTCGGCCTCCCACCCGCTGCTCAAAGCCGGCGGCGTGCAGGCCAACCTGATCGCCGTAGCAGCCGACCTCGACGTGGCATCGCTCGAAATCGCTCTCACCGACTGGGAGTTGATCCGAGACCATCGCGGATTCCTGCAGCGGCTCTCGAAGCCCCGGCTGTTGACCGCCGCGCAAAACCGGTGGAACGGCGCCGAGATCCTGAAATCTCCCATGCGTTCCGACACCGCAAACCACACGCGCAACGCTTTCCAGGACGCCGAAAACGGCACCCCGGAGCAGTTGGTGTGGCCGTATCTGACCGATCCCGACGCCTGGTTCCTGGTGGCTCAACCGACCGAGACCGGCATGGTATGGCTCGACCGCAAGGCGCCCTACACCAAGTCGGACTACACCGAAAAGAGCGAAACCGGGACCGTGTACCTGCGGTACCGCGCCGACTACGGATTCTATTCCTGGGTCGGTGTGTACGGTTCTCCTGGCGCGTAAGAGCGTTTCGCCTTTATACTTGAGGGAGTCTGGCCACGGACTCCCCGATCTTTCAACTGAACCAATCCCCCGGATAGGGTGAAACCCAATTTCCGGGAAAAGGACTAAACCAAGATGGCCATGACATTCCCCTCCGATACCCAGCGCGGTACCCCCGCCTGGCTCACCAAACTGACCGCAACCCTCATCCGCGCCCGCTACCGGGCCTTAGTCGGCGATTCCAACGCAGCCGGCAAAGTGCCGCTTACCATCCAGGGCGCCCCTTCGCAGACCGCCAACCTGCTGGAGTTTTACGACGGCTCCAAAAACGGCCTTGCGGCCTTCGACAAGGCCGGCAATCTCATCCTCGGTGGTGCTACCAACGTGGTTGGATGCGTGGCGCAGGTATCGCTGTCCGCGGCTCAAATCATCGCCATGTACACCACTCCGGTGGCCATCCTGGCGGCTCCCGCAACCGGCACGGCAATCGTGGTCAAAAAGATCGTGGTGGAGCTTGACCTCACCGCTACGGCCTTCAGTGGCGGGGGCGTGGTGCACTTCTACTACCACGGCCTGTCGGCTGAAATCCTGTCGGCCTCGCTCGCGGCGGCCACGGTCAACGGCGGCGCAGGTCAATCGGTCTACGTGTTCGAACCGGTGTCGACAGCCGGCGGCAGCGTGGTCACCAAGGAAGTCGGCATCGACATCACGTGCGCCAGCGGCGTGTTCGCGGCCGGCACCGGCACCGCCAAAGTCACCGTCTGGTACGACGTAGTGACTCTCGGTTAAAGGAGCACGCCATGAGCCTGCGCACCAAGCGAGCAACCGTAAACATCGCCATCAACACCGCCCTCTCCCAGGGCATTTCCTTGGGAGACGGGGTCCTGTGCGCGATCAAAATGTCCGCCGGCTGGGATGCCGCGGCACTGACCTTCCAGGTGTCCGACGACGGCGGAACGACCTGGGACGAATTGCGAGACAGCTCGGGAACTGCGATCACGGTGGCCTCACCGACCGCCGACCAGCGCCTCGAATTGGACGAGACTGCCTTCAAGTCCACCGTGTTTCTGAAGGTGCGCAGTGGAACGTCCGCCTCGCCGGTCAATCAGACCACGGCGGCCCGCGTCCTGACGCTGATTTCGCGCAAATTCTACCCCGTGAGCTAAGGCGTAATCCTTTTCAGCCCAGGGTTTTCTTTGGGCGATATCCACGTGTAAGGGAGCTAAACCTATGCTAATGAAACTCTACCGCGGCAGCGATCCGGGAACTCCCGCGATCTTCCGGAGCGATCTGATCGAGGTGGCGGAACCCTCCAGAGATAGCATGATCGATTCGGTCCGATCGCTCGACAATGTCACTGACATGGACACACTTCAGGAGACCCCATGAGACGATTACTACTCCCCCTGCTGTTCTCGGGCGTTGGGCTGGCGCAGGTTGTGACCCTTCCCAACTCCAGCGGGGCCGCATTCCGAGCCGGTACAAACGCCAACTTCGCCTGGCTCAATGCGAACAAGGCCGCGCAGTACCACGTCCATCTGATCGCGGATATCACGGGGCTGCAAACCGCGCTCGATGGGAAGGTGGGCACCTCCGATTCCCGTCTCACGGATGCGCGCACTCCGCTCTCACACGTCCACTTGATCGCGGATATCACGGGGCTGCAAACCGCGCTCGATGGGAAGTCCGCAACGAGCCATAACCACGCCGGGGTGTACGAGCCCATCGACACGACGATTCTCCGCCAAGCGAACCTGGCAGGCAGCGGCTCGGCCGTGACTCCAGCCAAGAGCGACCACAACCACACCGGGACGTACGAGCCGGCGGCGGGTAATCCCGGCACCACCGGGTGGGTATGGTCCTCGACCTCGGCAGGTGTACGATCGTGGGTTGCAAATGGCAGTGGCAGCGGCTATACGGGGTGCACTGCGGACGGCAGTAACGGCATCCTCTGCACCGGTATTATGACTGCCTCTGAGTTTCACGCTCCATCCGGTACGGCGTTCTCTGCGTCTGGGGCGACTCAGACGGCACCTACGGTTTCAGTTCCAACTCTGTATTTCGACGCCACGGTTAATCTGCCACAATACCGCAACGCCTCGAGCGCGATGGTCGGCACCATGGTGGCTCCGTCGTCTTATTGCACGGGTGGACAAGTGGCGGACGGGTATCTGGCGACAGGGCTTCCGCATTGCGTGGCGGGAGGTGGCGGGTCGAACGCAGTGAAGACTGTAGTGACGTATAGCGCTACGCCGACGTTTACCGTTTCAACGTCATCCATCCAGACGTTCACAATCACGCTCACGGGGAATGTAACAAGCTCTACGCTGGCAACGACGAACGCCACCGCTGGGCAACTCATCGTATTTGCTATCACGCAGGACAGCACTGTGAGGACCTTCGCGTGGCCGTCAAACGTGCTGAATGCCTGCGCGATCAGCACCACAGCCTCCACGGTAACGACGGTCACAACGGTTTGGGACGGTAGCAATGCGAACGCAGTTGGCTGCGCCACTACGGAGACGCCCACCATCATGTCTGGGCCGACACGTACAGCCCCAGCCACGCCAGCAGCAGGAACGGTGGCGGAGTGGTATGACTCCACCAGTAATAGGCCGATGGCGAAGGATTCCAGCGGAAACGTGTACGGCATGGTGCCCACGGGCGTGGCCTGTATGCAGGCAACGTTCAACTCGCCGGGGTCGGGCAACGTGCTTTATGGACCTCCACTTCCGGTGGCCTCTACGGTCGTTGGTTGGGGGATTACGGCGGTGGGCGGAAGTTCGCCAACAGCCACTTTTGATGTGTGGGTAATTGCCAGTGGCAGTGCTCTCCCCACCATCTCAAATACAATCGCGGCCTCGGCTAAACCGGCGTTGAGCACGGGTAACATTGCTCGGGGATCAACTCTGACAGGCTGGACCACGGCGCTTGGACAGTATGCGTCCCCGGCAGTCCATATCGATTCGATTAGCGGGGCACCAACGCAGATCAATTTGACGGTTTACTGCACTAGGTAGCCATGAAAATCCTATTATCCATAGTCTTATTGCTTCCTGCGCTCGGAAATGCGGCGCTCTCGGTGGTGCAGGGGCGTCCAGGCTCCAGCCCATCCTCGGTTTGTGCTACAGGGCCAGGAGCAACTTCGGCAACATGCACATTCAGCACCCTACCAACTGCTGGGAACGCCGTCTGGGTAGGCGTTGCATCCCCAACAGGTACGGTAACGATGGTGGACAACCAGTCCGGATCTCCTAACACCTATACACAGCAAGCGACGGGAAGCGATGCTGGCGGAGCAAAAACTTACAAGTGGTTCGCCGCCACAAACATCACAGTTAATCAGAGCACGTTTACGGTAACGATAACGGTCCCTGCTGGGTACACCAGCCCAAATATCTTGGAGATTAGCGGGCAGGCCAACAGCAGTTTTGTGGACCAGACCAGTACCTATTACAACAACGCTTCACCGTTGTTGTGCGGCGTCATGACCACTACTTACGCCAACGATCTACTGCTTTCCGGATTCAACTCTCCAGGTTTTGCCGGCACAATGGCAGTCGTTCCGGTAACTCCAGATACTACGACGTACACCCTCCAGAGCAACCAAAACGATTCTGGATGCTGTGAGGCGAGCGGGGCGGCGACGGCAATTGTCTCGACGACCGGAAGCTATCAGTCATCGTTTACTGGAAGTGGTTTTGGGGTTTCCGTTTGCACATCAGTGGCAATTAAAGCGGCCGGAGGGGGTGGATCGAGTTTCACGGCTTCGCCTATCACCGTACCGACAGGCAATAGCGCCAACATTGTGGTGAGCCTCACTGGCGTAGGAACAAGTTGGGGTGGAACAACGGTTATGACTGCCAGCGGAGTGAGCGGCGTATCCTGCGGAGCGGTGGCGGTGAGCAGCACAACTGCCGCGACGATTGGTTGCACGACAAGTAGCACTTCTGGAACCGTGACGATTACGGAGTCGGTCACAGGGACGTCCACCACTACCATCGGTGTGGGTTTTGGTGCCGGGTCGGGGAGTTACATGGTGGTCCAATGATCAGAAACCGCTTGAGGCACGACCAAGAGCGCCGCGAAATCACGCGCCGCAAGTTCGGCTTTACGGTTCTCGGAGCGGCGACCGCTGGACTAGTCACCAGTCGTATCGCCCACGCGACAGACCCAGACTTCACGCTCGCAATTATTCCCGACACGCAATATCTGGCTTACTTGTGCGGGACTGCGTTCACAAATATGATGACCTGGATCGTGACCAACCGCGCGGCCAGTCAGGGCGGGGTATTCACGGCCAACATCAAGGCAGTGATCGGCGTAGGCGACTGCACGCACACCACCGGCTCCGGGGAATTCGCTACTGGAGCAACCGCTTACGGAGTTCTCGACACGGCAGGCATCCCGTGGGTGAATCCTCCCGGAAATCATGATTACGTAGACAACGGTGGCGTGAACACGGACAGATCCACCCTGGGTGCTGGGTACGGCACCAGCGGGTACTTCGGCGCGGCCAGCCGGCAAACGGCGTACACGGGTGGGACTTATGGACTGGGCACCTGGGTGGACGCCTATGACACCGCCAACTATGCGGTGGGGTACGCGATTGGGTCGCGCAAACTGCTGGTGTTCTCGGTGGAATTCCTGCCGCGAGTTGCCGTGATTGCGTGGGCGAAGGGACTGCACGACAGTCACCTCGGATATGAGTGCATCATATCGACCCATTCCTTTATCAGCGATGCCGGGAACTTCATGCACTTCTCAGGAGAGGCCGCGAATCTCGGGGACGATAACGACAGTGGCAACTATGGATTGAACCCGACTATTACCACGTCAAGCAGCGCCTTTCAGTCGGGATACTCCGCCTGGAACAACTACCTGAACCTCTGGTCTAACCTTACGCTGGTCTTGTCCGGGCACAGCATCTATCAGAGTTGGCATACGGCGGGATCGTGGTTAATGCAGCAAGTCCCACTGACGAGTGCCAGCAGCCGGGCGCAGACCGTGCAGGGGATCTTCAATAACTGGCAGGAATCCGACGCTGGAACCTACTCAGGCGTATTGCCTGGTGGTGGAGGGAACGTGGGGCCGGGAACATACTGTAGCGGAGTGCCCCAGGGATCGAGCGGCTCGCGTATCGCCCACGTCATGCTGCTGCACTTCCGGCCTTCAGCGGGAAAGCTTGACGGGTACGCAGTCTCGACCAATACCGGGCTGTGGGAGCAGACGTATGCGAACCGGACTACGGCTCCGGCCGCTACACCGCAATTGCTATTCAGCGTGGACTATGCGGGCGTTCCATCGGTCCAGGCGATGTCATCCACTTCCGGGGGGATTACCGGCAGTGCTGGGGTGAGGCGTTGATGAGACTTATCACATTACTGATGTTTGCATCGGCGCTGTATGGCGCGATCACCGGAGTGTCCGTGACCGGCGTAACGAACACGCAGGCCGTCCTGGTCTACACTGCACCCAACAGCTCCGCCTGCACCATCGAGGTAAGCGAGTCGGCCACGTATTCCCCTCTGGTGCATGATGTGGATGGGGGCATGTTCACCGGAGCGGCATCGGATGCGCGGAGCACAAGCGTAAATAACGGCACAGCGCGGCAGGCCGTGATTGGGCAGAGGCTCTATCAGACGGCGCTCAATTCCAATATCTACTCGCGGGCGTTGCAGGCATACACGCTGCACTACTACCGCATCACGTGCGGGACGGACACCGCGACCGGCACGTTCACCACCGCTAACATCCCGTTTGGCATGACCTACCAAGACATCCCACAGACGGACCCAACCAACCCTGGCATTACGATTAAGCCTACCCTGTTGAGTGATAGGACGCAAACGATTATTGACCCGCACACTGGCGCATTGATCCGAAGAGTTAGCCTACCATCCGATAACAGTGCATCTGGCCCGTATATGTTCTTTGGTGGCGCTGACCGAGTGTGCGGAGTAAGCCTAGTTGGATCACCTTCGATTGGTTACTTGTGCTCATTTGCCAACGGAAATGGTGGGACTGGTGTTCTGTACTACATCATTCCGTCAACAGGGGAAGCGCGATACTTGGGTAATAACCCTTTTGGCCTCGCGTATTTCAAAATCAATGCACTAGACAGCAAGTTCTATATGTTTGATGGCACAGATCTCATCCAATACGTTTACACGGGTGATTATGCTCTTGCCAGTCCAAATGCAGCAGCCAGTTTTTCATCCCCAACCACCGTCTTTAGTGGAGTTAAGGCGGCGATCCACGCGTTTAATCCGGATTTTGTGGAAGCCGATTTTGGTTGTACGACTACCACAACGATTGGTGATTATGTAGATCTCCAGTGCAACAGAGGAGGTCAAGACACCTTTGGGTGGGTGGCGGTGTTGAAGATTTCCACTGGGCAACTAATTGCAGCCACGCGTCCCGGTATGAATATTCGGTCTCGTTGGTGTGGGACGCATCACGTAGATCCTATGTACGATCAACCGGCTATGCAAATCACAACTCACGGCTTTACAGGTGGGAATGGAATGGGCGGTGGCCCGTACGTTAGCATGTATGCAGGTGGCAGCACGCTCGCTCCTGGCTCAACGGTAATTGCTGTGTCGGGAGAGCCTGATTACCCTCTCGCTACTTGGGCCTCAGCCCCATCAACCCATTCTCAACCCTACTTGTTTACGGATAGTTCTTCAGCCGGCGTTTGTGCCGGGGGTGGTAGCAGCATTGCGTACTGCGAGCAACGCTGTATTGGGGCTTATCCTTGCGTCTGGACATGGGTAACTGTAAATGGAGGTGCTCATGATTCAGAAACAGCACCAGCACAAGTTGGAGATCAATTCCATTTTGACGATGGATCTGGCGAATACCCTGTTACGATTGTCACAAAAACCAGCCCAACATCCTGGGTCATAACGCCTACGGCGTATTCTCATGCGCCCGGAGCGGTTTTGTCTGGAACATGCAACTATGACGTAGAATATTGGAAATTCCTGCTCGATCCTAATGGAACAGACACCACTGGGGCCAACTATCTTCCAGATCCGCTCATCACCGGACATGCTGACATGACATCTGGGTTAATGCTTATGGAGCACTGGTCTGTAAGAGTTGGCGATTTAGTGTCGAACATCGGTCAACCGTGGACGCGGACGATTAGTGCATCGTCGCTGTTTGCAGGTGCGTTCGCGCAATGCTATGGAAATGGCTGCGCATCGCATCCTTCAGCGGGTCCTGTTGGCCAACCATGGCTGACAGACTACCAGAGTTGGGACGGAGCAAATGCAGATAGTGGAACATTGGCACCGAAAGCTGGTCAGGTGTATCAGTATCACAGTGGCTACGCTGCGGCGACACCAAAGTACTTCGCAACGGCAACGAAGGTGAATGAGCTTCTAAGCGCCTCAACACACGGATTGCTCGATATAAGCCCGGCTACACTCGGAACCGGATCGGGGGACTCATACAAATACTGCATTTCCAATATCGCTGGCGAATGCTACGCAGGATCGGTTAAGGGCGATGTGTTTCTAAATGTTCCCGGAACTCCTGGCAATTGCGACAGCGGAGATAATAATCCATGCGTAAAAAACTTCGATGCTCTCGGCAATGCGGTACTTCAGATTGGCACTTCGGGCGATAGAAGCCGGGTAATATCTGGTGGATTGACGGGCTTGCGGGATGTGCCTGAGTTCCCTACAGCGAAGGCATTGGCGGATGGATCTTACCTACTATTCACAACAGGTGGTGCCAACTATCACCCGCCTTCAAATTTGTTTATGGCCAAACTTCCGCCGTTCACGACGTTTGACGCTGTGGATCGAAGCAAGTTCATTGCGTCTTCGATTACGCTGACCTCCCCTGGCGGCTCCGCAGTCAAAGCGGCGATCAAGTTTGGGTACGCGGAGCAGGGCGGGCACACACCAACCTCCATTGCATGGGAGGGAGATTCGATTTCCGACGCCAACGCTGGCTATGTTACTGGGTCTCTACAATACCCAGCGCTGACCGTATCAAGGCTTACATTCCTTACCAGCTCTACTAACCCAGCCTACTCTGGATCTAAGATCGCTGACATGGTATCGAGGGGAGCCGCGACAGACAGCTTTTTTGCGGGTCACTCAGAAGCCAATAAAGTACTCTCTATACTGATCGGGCACAACGATATTGACGCCGGACGTCACAGCGCGGCAACCGTGGTGGCGGACCTGAAGGCGTACTGTCTCGCGCGAAAGGCGGCAACCAGCGGGCTGAAAATCATCATTTTGCCAATTCTACCGAGCACTGCTAGCGGGACCGGGTTCAACTTCAACACTGTGCGTAACGCAGCCAACGCGCTCATTGTGGCCGACCCATCGTTTTACGATTTCTACGTGGGCGGGATCGCGGCAGATACTACAATCGGGTGCGATTCATGCGCCTGGGACGGAACCTACTATTCGGATGGGACCCACGCTACGGCAGCGGCCCATGCGATCCTGGCACAATACATGGGACTCGCTGTTGTGGCAGCGGTGCCGTCATCGACGACAGGGTCTTATTGCACGTCGCGCCGGGAGGCGTGCGTTGCGAACTCTTCCAGCGCGCCACCTACGGACGGCACAACCGACCCGTTCAAGTACGAGACGACGGACACTTGGACTCCCATCGCGTGTACCACGACATGCACCATTGTGCTTCCGGTGCTGCCGGGGCACATCGCTTACGCCAAGCCGGTGTTTTACGACTCCGGCGGAGCCTGGGTTTCTGACGGCGCCGTGCAGTTGGTCGGGGATTTCATGGGGGTCGAAAGTCCAGCCCCTGGCTCAGTCATCAAAGGCACGTTCCGGGGCAGAATCGGCGAGTAGCCCACGTAGGTGGCTTGCGCGGCAAGGCTTCGCGCGGCCTTTTCAGCCCTCCTCCCTCTTCTGGCGATATCCCCATGTGACGTATGGCACCCTGAAATTTCGTTTGACCCAGATGTTCCCCGGAGTTTCGCTCGATCTCATTGAGGGATGGTGCAACGACTGGTACGCGGCGATTCTGGGAGAACTCCCCTGGTCTCGGCTCAATGTTCAATCCCGCCTCTTGACCACCGCGCCCTACAGCGCGGGCACAGCGGCCGTCGTCGGCGGAAGCGCCGCGATCGCCGGCGTGGGGACCACTTGGGTCACGGAAATGAGCGGCCGCGCCTTCCGGGTCGCCGGACGAAGCGAATTCTACGAGTTCACCTGGCTCACGGCCACCACGGGAACCCTGGACCGGCCCTACGAGGGCACAACCTCGGCCACGGCCGGCTACTCGATCTTCCAGAACGTCTATCCCTTGCCTGCCGACTGCCGGCTGGTGAACGATGACGCCTTCTCGGACATGTATGGTCCGATGGTTCGCTTCACCCACGGCGAACTGAACGAAAGCGACCCGTCGCGGATCCAAACCGGAACTCCCCGGGCCTGGGCTTCGTACATGGATGACAGCTCGACGCCTCCCCGGATGCAAGTCGAAATCTGGCCCATCCCGGACGTCGCCATCGGGATACCGTTCACCTACGTAGGGGACGCGGCGCCGTTGACGGACACCAGCACCATCTTGCAGGTCTGGATGCAGCCCACTGCCCTGGTGGAAGGCATCGTCGCCAAGGTTAAAGCGCACCTGAAGGATTACCCGGGCGCCCAGCTCGCCATGCTGGCGGCCAAGTCGGCTCTCCAGAACATGCGGACCTCGGAGGCGCAAGGCATGGCGCCGGCGCAAATGAAATTGGACAGCTACTACACGCGCCATCGCGCCAATCGGTGGCGCCAGTGACGGCGAAGGAAATCTCCGATCGCATCCTCGCCCGACTCGACGACGATGCCGCCTCCCCCGCTTCGGTGGCCATCGACCCGAACAGCCTGGTACCTGGGGAAATCCTGGCGGCCATCGCGGAGGGACAGGAACTGGCAAGCTGGCTCACCCTCTGCCTCGAAAAGACCGTGACACTTACCCTGCCGGCCGCCAACACGTTCTCCCAGTTGCGCGGCACGCTCGGCGACTACCTGGTGCCGCTACGGATTATGGGGGCCTCGGGGCGGATCCGCCCCTCAACCCTGGCGGAACTGGACGCGCTCGACGCTTCCTGGCAGGGCACCCCGGGCACTCCGGCGCGATACGTCGCGCTCGGCTTCTCGTTCTTCGCCGTCAGTCCGCAACCGGCGAGCGACTTGGATGTTCAGTTCACCTACGCGCATGCGCCGGCGCCCATCGTCGGGGACGCCTTCATGGAGATCCCGGAGCCGTACCATATCGCGCTGATTGACTACGGCATCTACCGGGTGAAGCTCAAGGAAGGTGGGCAAGGACTACAGCGGGGGATGGTCTACCTGAACCGCTATCTGGACGAAATGACGAAGCTCGGCGAGTGGGTGCGGGCCAAGAGCCGGGCGTCCCGCTACGACGTGCTGCCGTTTGAACTGGCGCTATTCGACCGCGCAAAACTGGTGGACCAAATTGTGAAACGAGGCAACTCCCATGCGTAAAACTCTCCTGGCCCTCATGCTGTGCGTGACCGCGGCCGCACAGACGGCGCGGTATCCCGCGGCGATCGCCACCGACCAGGACCTGACCCTACAAAAGGACCGGGCGCAGTCCACACTGACCGGAGCCATGACCAGCTCTGCCACCACCTTCACCGTGGTGACCGGCTCCAAGTTCGCCGCCGGCGTGATCGTCACGATTGAAAACGAACAGGTCCTGGTCTGTCAGGTGAGCGGGAACACCATCAGCGTCGGGTACTCCGCCTGCCCGAACATCGACGGCCGGGGATACGCAGGCACCTCGGCGGCGTCCCACTACAACGGGCTGCCGGCGTCGGGCAACGTGGTGGCGTTCGGCCACAACGCGCTGAAAACCGAGATTGAGGCCATCGAAGCGACACTCGGGACGCGGCTGCTGAACGTCTACGCCAGCGTCCCTCTGATAGCCTCGGCCCTTTATGTTTTTCCTCCCCAGACGTGCAACGCCTCGCAGGTGTGCGCCGCAGGGGGCGCGTCCGGAGGGGCACTGAATGCGGTTGATACCCAGGTCACCATGGCGCCGGTTCCACCGGGAGTCAACGGCACCGACCTGTCCCACTATCTCTACGTGAGTGGGGGGACCGGAGTGGCGGAAGCCTGTCTCATTGACGGCGGGACCGGTACTGCTGGGCAGACGTCCGGCACGATTATCCTGGAGTGCGGCCACTCTCATACCGGGGCGTTCACCATCTCTACCGCCAGTGGGGGAATCGAAGAGGCGGCATCGGCGCTCAGTGGGAACGGAACGATCACGCTCCCCAAGGGAACGCTGAATATTTACGCGAGGATGCTGCTCCCCACCAAGATTTCACTGATCGGACAAGGGAGCGGCGCGACAAAACTGGACTGCCATACCGGGGCGGATCAATGCTTGGCTATTGCCGATGGACTCGGCTCCGCGACGGGGCAGGGGATCGGGTACCACTCCGGGTATACGGTTCACGGACCCAATTCCGGGTACGGTATTTGGATCGGCGGAGATCCCGCGAGTGTCTGGGCACCGGCGGCCTGGACGGGCAGTTACCTGCGGTTCAATGACGTGGCGGTGGAGTATTTCTCGACCGCGCTGTACCTTCGGAAGGGGAATTTCAATGTCTACAAGTCCTCGGCGTTCTCTGGGCTCACGCGCGCGCTGGTCATCCCGTCAGATCCGAACGGAGAGTGCCAGCCGATAGAGTTTTCCAACACCGTCTTGACCGTCACCACCGGCGCTGCCGTCGAGATGAATCACTCAGGATACGGCACGTGCATCGTGGAGTTTATCGGGGGGCAGGTTTCGGGGACCATCATCGGCACGGACGTCGATTGGGAGAGTCACGACACCCACATAGAATCGAATGCTGTGAACGAACCCCTGATCTATTTGAGTGGCACGAATTCCGGTCGCATCGTGACCACTGGAGGCATTTGGTCTGTTCACGGCACAGCGCTTGCCGACATGATCCACATGGTGGGCTCTGGTGCCATGAGCATCAGCGTTCGAGACTCCTGGATTCAGGCCGACGTAGGGATGGTGGTGGACAACTTTCTGCATTATGGATCCACCGTTGGAACCCTTGGAGATGTAAATATCAAGGATCTCGATTTTGCCGACGCTGGGACGTTTACTCGCAAGTACAATCTTGAGACAAGTTCAACGTACCAGTGGCCAAATCTACATATTGCAACGCACCGGGTGCCCTTCTTCAATAAGATCTTCGTAACAGACAGCGGCGGTACCCTGGCTTTCCCCGAAGGCGACTATCCGGTCCTCCAGACGTTTGGGCTTACGGGGGTGACGTATGCACCAACGATCACGGCAGTCAGCGGACTGCTCCCCGACCAAAGCGGCATCATTTATGCATTCAACGAATCCCAAACCTTCACGGCAGGGGCGACGATTGGCAACACGATCACGTTGACTCCCAAGCTTCCATATAGCTGGTATTTCGACGGCACCAAAATCTGGATTCATTGAACAATGGCACGCCTCAACACATCTGTAACGGACGCCTTCCTGCCGGGAGAAGTCGAGACAGCGCAGGCCGGGATCGATATCGCCCAAGTCATCGACGACGCGCTGCCCGCGCTGCACGCCGCGAGCAGGGCCGACCTCACTTTCTGGTCCGAGGTGCAACTCGTTCAGTGGCTCGATGAGGCGGTGAAGCGGCTGGCGGCCATCGCGGCCGTCTTCATCGGACGGAATGTCACGGTGACGGTTCCGGGGACAGCGACATCCGTGCTGCCTCCTCAGCATGTGGTCACGACCCACGTCACGGTGGACGGGGTATCGATCCGGCCGGTGGGCACGATGGAACTGGAAGCCCGCGATCCGGCATACCTCACAACCCAGGGCACGCCCGCCTGGTGGTACGAGGACATGCTCGACAGCGGAATCATTGGCCTGGCACCGATCCCCGATTCGGCGGTCTCCCTCGCGGAGGTCTATAACGGCTTTCCTCCACCGCTCGACCTCCAGCAAACCATGCTCGACGGGCCGCCCCCGCTCAAGGGCTACCTCGCCATGTGCCTGCTGGCGGAAGCCTACGGGCAAGAGGGCGAGATGGAAATGCCGGATGTGGCGGAGCATTGCCGCGGGCGGGTGAAGTTGTACGAGCAACTTTTGGAGCGGTACTACGGACAGGGGATCTGATGGCCTATAAGCTTCAAGAACAAAAAATTCTACCTAATGGCCTGAACCTGCTGGCGCCCAGCGACCAGGTCACGGAAGGCGACTGCATCGACCTTGGCGATTGGTGGAGCGGCGCGGCGGGGCGCTTGGAGCAGGCGCCCACCGAAGTGCAGGTCAACTCGGGCTCGGTATACACCGCGCAGGACAGCATCTGCCAGGTGACCGGCAGCTCCTCTCGGATTTACTACGGCGGCGGAGGGTACCTCCGGCAGATCGGCAGAGCGGCGGATGCGCCCATCGTCGCTGGCCTCGACGGTGCACCTCTCGGCTTGCTGAGCTACCAGGGATACGTCTGGGTCATGAACCGCCAGGTCACGGTTACGACTCCCTACCTTGGGAAGGGGCAGTGCAAAGACGATGGGACAACGGTCACCGACTGGAGTCCGGCGCCGCCGGGCGTTCCCACGCTACAGGACGGCGGGGTAAACGGCGCGGCCTTGAGTCCCGCGGTCCACAATCCTCCCGAAGTCGGTGGTTTGCCCGCGAAGCAAATCTCCTACTACGTGACCTGGCAGCTTGGCACCTTGGGCGAAACCAATCCGTCCACGGTCTCGGGTGTCATCACGCCGGCCACCATCACCCCGGCGGTGGACGGAAGCATCGTGCGGATCACTCAACCCACCCCGCCGGCGAATGCCACCGGGTGGAACATCTATCGCAAGAGTCTGCTCACAGGCACGGTGTACCGGCTGAACGAATTCACACTCGACATCACGCGCACGTACGTGGACGATTACGGGGACGACGTTCACACCCACTCGGATAACCAACTGCTCTCGCTCGGCATCATCATGGAAGGCGATCACGATCCCGCGCCCCCGTGCAGGGTAATCGCCGACCAGACCTATAACGGGCGCATCCTGGTGGCCAACAGCGCAGCCAACCCGAACCGCCTCTGGTACACGCCCGCACTGCAGCCGGCATTCTTTCGCGGGGCCGCCAACCCCAACGCGGGTGACTGGGTGGACATCGGAACGGATGCGGGGGACGAGATCCTGGTCATGACGGTGCGTCCCGGCATCGTGGTCATATACCGGGCCCATTCGATCTGGCGGCACGTGGGAGACCTCGGCGACCCGAACGCGCGCGTCGAGTGCGTAGTGCCCAACCTGGGCACGGTCGGAGTCCGCGGGGCAGTTGCAACTTCGCTCGGCGACTATTTCATATGGAACGACGGGGTTTACCGGTTTAACAACGATTGGGCGCAAAAGGTCTCGCAGAAAGTCGAGCCGGTCTTTCGAGGCTTGAGCACTGAGAGCCTCGTAACCCTCGGCACTTCCTACCGTTCCAAGTGCGCCGTTGGATACAAAAATGGGCGGGTGTGGGTTTCGTACCCGCCGACCAGCGGAGCCCTGGGCGGTGCCTCACTGGTCTATCACGTGGATAGCCAGCGCTGGTTCAACTGCAGTGCCGCCTTCCTGGACTTTTGTGACACCGGCACCGCCTTCCTGGGTGCGGGGCCTGGCATTTTTTCCCTCGAAAGTTCTTACGCCGGCGCGTCGGCCCTCACCTTCCAGTCCGAGTACCAGGACTGCGGCCTGCCGGATCACGAAAAGACCTGGGGGGATCTGGTGTTGAACCATAACACGCAAGGGCAGACCCTCACAATCCTGATCAGGACAAACAAGAAGGCCACCTCGAACGACACCTTTACGCTGACAACGATCAACTCGAGTGCCCTGACGAAGCAAATCATCCCGCTGGTTTACCCGAGCGGCTACACCGTCACGGCGCTGCGCGGCAAGCCCATCCGAGCTTACAACTTGTCCGTGCGTATTACTGGCACCGGGGCGAGCGCGGCCCCGCCCGTTATCATCGACACCCCGATGCTGCTCCACTACTACGTCGAAGCGCGCCAGGGGAAGACTTTTGACACGGGGATCACGAGCCACGGATTGGAAGGTGTGGGAACGATTGACGAGGTGGAGCTGGACGTTGACACCTCGGCCGGCACGGCAACGCTGGTGATTTCTTCGGACATCCCAGGCGGAGTTATGGCGGATCGGACCTCGGGAGGCATCACTGTGGCACAAACCACGGGGCGTCAGGTCCTGCGCCTGGTGCTGGCCACGCCGATCGACGGCCGGCGCTTCCGGCATCAGATGAGCACCACCACGGGATTCCAGGTGTACGGCTACCGCGTCCGCGTGCTGCCTATCGGGGTGTACCTCGACGGGGCACAGAGTGAAGTTTGGCAGACAGGATCTTTGGTAACAGGAGTTTAAAATGGCATTTCGCGTTGTAAACGAATTGAAGGAAATCACGCTGGTGTACAGCTCAAACGGACCGGCCGTCTTGCAGCTCTACACGGACATGCCCGGCGGGGCACTGGCAACGCGGTTGGGCTCGGGAGTGACGCTGCCGACCTCGACCAGCAAGCGGGTGCCGATCACGGTCCCCTTGGACGCGATCCGCGCCAAGGAATTCTACCCGGTGATCACGCCGGGGTCGACCACTCAGTTTGAGCTGTACTCCGGGGTGGTCTACTTGCGCCCGATCGGAGTCTACATCGACGGGTCCGCACTGAATGGCGGCGAAATCTGGTCCACCCCGCCGCTTGCGCCGGGAGCCTAACCCGTGGGTTTCGAAAAGGCGCATCTCTTCGGCAAGATCGAGGTGGACGTCAGAGCCACATCTCCGGGTACGTTCGCCCTTTCGACGGACGTGCCGGGGGTGGCGGGAATGGTCGAGCGCTTCTCGTTCAGGATCCCCGTCACCAGCCGTAGAACCCTGCGCTCCCGACTGCCGGGCGCCATGGTGGGCCATCTGGTTTCGGCGGTCTACACACCCGACACCCTTGGGCAATCGGAACTCTACGGCGTGCGCGCCTGGGTACGCGAGTTGCCGGCCGGCCAATGGTACTGGTTCCCCCTGCCGGTTGTGGAGACCCCGGCGGAATTCAGCAAGATGACCTTGCCGGTGGAGCCCACCGCGGCGGAGTTCAGCAAAATGACGCTCCCCGTCGAGCCGACGGGCGAGAGCTTCACCCAGATGCAACTTCCGGTCCCGGCTACTCCCGTAGATTTCTCGAAGATGACCTTGCCGGTGGAGCCCACCGCGGCGGAGTTCAGCAAAATGACGCTCCCCGTCGAGCCGACGGGCGAGAGCTTCACCCAGATGCAACTTCCGGTCCCGGCTACCCCGGCGGATTTCTCGAAGATGACCCTGCCGGTGGAGCCGACCGGCGAGGGCTTCACCCAGGTGAATCTGCCGGTGAAAACGACCCCGCCAGTGCCAGCGTGGGTTGACGTTCAGGTGGACGCATGAGCGTACCGGACATCATGCCGATCCCTGGCGTCCCGGAGGAACTGCTACGGGCACTGAACGACCGGTTTCGGCGGTTTCTGGGTCCAGAGTCGCTGACCGCGATTGCCGCATTAGCCGAAAAGCTGAAAGGTCAGGGCTCAATCCCGATGGTGAGCGACCCAGGGGCATTGCACGAAAGCGCCATCGCGGACAACGGCGTGACCGTGGAACTGCGGGAACCGTTGAACGTCACGGGGGCGATCCAAGCGGAAGGCCAGGACAAGAATGCACCAGTTTACAGCACGGCCGCATCGGGAACGTCCAGTCACGACGGGCAGTTGATCGCCCGCAAATCGCGCGGTACGATTGACCTGCCCAAGGCGACCCAGACCGGCGACGTGTTGGGCAGATTGGAGTTCGGTGGGTATGGAACGACCGCATGGAAATATCCAGCGCAGGTTGTAGGCGTTGCCGACGAAACGTTCAGCGATACCGCCTGTGGGGCGGACCTGCTGTTCGAAACGACCGCGCCCACAACTGCTACCCCGACCGAGAAGGCAAGGCTAACCGGGGGTGGAAACTTTGGGATCGGACTGACTGTCCCGACAGCGCTGCTGCACCTGTACCAGGCTACCGCCTGGGGCTACCAATTTAAGATGCAGTCGGCGAGCCCAGGCCAAGTGTGGGGTCTCGGGATCAGCAACACCAACGGGGCCTTCGTGCTGGATGACATCACCGCCTCAGCACGAAGACTGACGATTTTGACCAGCGGTTACGTCGGCATCGGAACGACGGCCCCGACAGCGCTGCTGCACCTGTACCAGGCTACCGCCGGGACCGGCTACCTACTCCGGATGGAGTCGGCGAGTCCGGCCGGAGCGTACGCGCTCGGGATTAGTAACAGCGACGGGGCCTTCATATTGGATGACCTCAACGCCTCAGCACGAAGGCTAACACTTTTAACCAACGGCAACTTCGGCGTCGGAAACACGGCCCCGGGCTGCACCTTGGACGTTGGCGGAGACGTAAATTCAAGAGGCATCTACCGGGTGGGCGCCGGTGTGGCTGGGCTCACGGAAGTAGTCGCGCTGGCCAAACTGACCACCGGCGGTGCGAGTGGATCGGCCACCTTCACGGGCGGCATTCTGACGGCGTACTCGGCTCCTTCGTGACCTTTAAGCCCAACCCTCGGTAGCGGCGATATCCCGGTGTGGATGTTGCCGTTACCAGCCCTTTCCCTTTCGAAGCCTTACCCCGCATCTGGCGGTGGATCGAGACCTTCAAACACAAGGTAAGCGACGACTTCGGCCCGCAGACCTTGGACGCTTTCGTGGCGGCCATGGCGGCCAAGTGGAACCGGCAGAAAAGCTGGGCCGTGTATGGCGACGGCGAACTGGGCGGGTTAATTACGTTCGAGCGGCTGAACCCCTGGATTGGCACCGCGCATTGGGTCTTCAAGCCCTGCTTCCAAGGCAAAGGAATTGCGCTCCGAGCCTCCCGCGCGGCTTTGGTGGAGATGTTCGCCGAAGGCATCGGCAAACTGGCGGTCTATCCGTTGGACGGGAATAACGCCATGGGCTCGCTGCTCTGCAACCTGGGATTTGATCGGGAAGGGAAGTTGACGGGTCAGACGCTCTGCGGCGGGAAGCCCACGGATATCTGGGTGTACGGACTCACCAAATCGCAATTCGAAGGAAAACAGAATGCCGTTTCTAGCAGCACTACTACCAGCGTTGATCGGCGGGGGGGCTTCGATAGTGGGCTCGCTCCTGTCGGGCAAGCCGAAGACCAGCACCTCGACCAGCAGCACCACACCGACGATGACGCCGGAGATGCAGCAGCTCATGACCCAGTTGAGCAGCTACTCGACCGATGCGATGCAGAGCGGCGGGGGGCAGGCCGTGACCACGATGAAGAACAATTCCATCGACCAGGTCAACCGGAACTACATGGGCGCGCCGGCGCGGCTGTCGAGCCAGTTTGCGAGTAGGGGCTACGGCTCCTCGGGTGATTTCGGGAACTCGCTCTACCAGACGGAATACCAGCGGCAGGGGGCACTCTCGGGTCTGGAAAGCCAGTACGCGCAGATGGGCCTCAATCAGCAGAATACCGGGGCGAGCCTGGGAACGCAACTGCTGAATTTCGGCAAGGGCAGCAGCACAACGGGGACTCAAACCGGTCCGGACACGTCGGCGCAGAACGGCTTGCTGAGCGCGGGCAACGGACTCAGCAATCTTTCGACGCTAATGATGCTCTCCAATGTGCTGAAGGGCGGCGGGGGCGGCGGCAACATGAACACCGGTACGAGCGACTCCAGCATGAATTCGGGACAAAACTGATGAGCACCGTCACCAATCCACTCTCCGGCCTGATCGAAGGGCTTTTGCAAGGGCATGCCCTGGCCCAGCAGATGCACCAGCAGCAGCAGCAGGACCAGGCATTCAAGACGAACCAAGCACTACACGACCAGCAGATGTCGATGCAGGACATCATGAACCGCCAGATGTTGAACGAAAGTGCGCGGCCAGTCAGTACAGCCGGCACAATCGAGAACCCCGCGGTCTCGGCGCCGAATCCCACCTCGAATATCCCCGGCATGCCCGCCGGCCCGGACGTTCCGGCCCTGCCAGCGTATCAACGGAAAGCCGACGCCTCGCGCACGGTGAAGTACGGCGGCCAGCAGTACGAACTGAAGACGCCCGAAGAGCAGGCGCAGGTGGCTCTCAACAAAGCCACCCTGCTGAAACACGCCAACTCCACACGCGTCGACCTGAAGCCGGAGCAGCAGGCGCGATTCGGTCTGTCCTCACCCACGATGTATATTCCCGACGAGCACCTTTCGCAGTACATTGCGACGGTGACCGGCGCGGAGCCTGTCGAAACCACAGCCGAACAGCAGGCGGCGGGAATGCCGGCACACGTGCCCCAGCGTGTGTTGCCTGCGCTCATCAATCAGACGGGCGCTATCACTCGAAATGCCCGGACCAACGACACCAAGGAAACGACCAACGCCGCGACCAACGAAACGCGCAAGGGCATCGCGGACAACGCGCAGACCGGCGCGAACGCGCGCAACGCGGCGACCAACGAAACGCGTCAGGGAGTCGCCGCCGGTAATAACGCCACCACAATCCAGGCGGCGGGCATCCGGCGCGACAATCCGACCCCAACACCAGGACAGGCCGCAGTCAATTTTCGCTTCGAGCAACGCCGGCAGGACAAGGCACAGCAGGACATGAACGCGGTCCAGGGCAAAGAGGACGAAGTCCACGCCCTGCGGACGCAAATCGGCGAGCAGTTGAAAGACCCGAGCCTGCCGGAAGCGCAGCGCACGGCCAAAATGGCCCAATTGAAAACCACCGCGTTCCAGGTGCAGTCCTACCAGACGCGCAAGGCCTCGATTGCCGGCGCGCAGACACCGCCCAAGGACATCCAGGACAAGATCCCGGAAGGTCAGCAGGCCACGGGGCCGGACGGGCACACATGGCGGAAACAGGGCGGCATCGTCTATTTCGTGAAATGAGATGGCGGACCTCGGCGGCGGGTGGAGTATCGGCGGGACGGACGCGCTCCCGGGCGCGGATGCCACGCCACCGCCTGTAGACGTCGGGAAAGGCTGGAAGATCAGCGGCCAAGCCGAGACCCCGGCGCCGGCCACAAAGACACCGGGCATGGTGGCTCCCGGCAATATCGACCTTGCCGCGCAACCCCGCGTGAAAAACGCGGACGGTTCAACTTCGACCGTTCGGTCTATGAGCTTCAATGAGGACGGAAAAGAAATCCTGATCCCCACGGTGGCGCATGACGGATCGGGCATTCTCACCCAAGGCGAAGCCATCGACCAGTATCACAGGACCGGCAAACACCTGGGGATTTTCGACGAGCCGCAAAGCGCCACGGCTTACGCGTCGCAACTCCACAACGACTACGCCGCAGGAAAGTACGACTCGGCGGTGAATCCACCAGCCCCCGCAGTTCGCCGGAATCCCCGCACGGGTCTGCCTATGACGGAAGTTCCTCTCGGCACGGGACCGCTGGGACTGCTCGACCAACCACTCCTCGGCGCGCAGCAGATCGTGAAGGGCGCTCAGGAGTTCGCGCAACCGAACCCCGAGCCGCAGGACAAAAGCACCTGGAGGCGCAACCCACGTACCGGATTGATGATGCGCGGAGCCCCGGTGGGAGAGCAACAAGCGGGCGGCGCGGCGCGCATGCTGGGCGGCGCCATGCAGGCGGCGACACCGTTACTGCCGGCGGCGGCGGTCGCGGCTCCCATCGGTACTGCCCTCACGGTAGGTGCAGCGACTCTGGCAGACAAGGGTGTATCGGCGGGGCTGAAAGCAGCCGGCGTGGAGCCGGGGTACGCCGACCTGGGCGGCGTGGTGGCGGCGGGTCTGGTGGGCGGCGGTGGGGCGAAGGTCCTGCTGGACAAGGCGCGCGCGGCGGCCGGCAATCCCGAAATCAAGATCGGCGGCAAGTTCGAAGAGCCGAAGCCGTTCTCCGAAATGTCGGACCCGGAACTGGTGGCGCACGCCAACAAGATCGAGGCCGACCCGCCGAAGAACTACGATTGGCAGAAAGAGCAGATCGTCCAGGAAGTCGGCAAGCGCCAGGCGGCGCGCGGGATGCCGGAAGCACCGGCGGCGGAAACACCTACGCCAGCAGCTCCGGCAGATCTCGGCAAGGGATGGACGGTCGATCCCGTCGAAGCGCGCATTGAGGCGGCCATTCAGCCGCAAGAACAAGCGGAGATCGCCAAACGGGCGAAGCCGGCGGAAGCGCCCGAAGCGGCGCAGCCCGCGGTCGTAGCGCAACCGCCCATCGAAGCGCCCGCGGCGCCGCAAAGCGAGCCTGTTGGTCAAGGCTGGAGCGTTGAGCCCGCGCCGGCCGTTGAAGCGACTCCAGAAGTGTTGCCAGCCGTTCAGCCCGCGGCGGCACCCAGTGAGCCTGTCGAGCGCGGCCCGGGCTGGATGGGCAATGTTCCCACATCCAGCCTCTCCGTAGACCCGCCGCGTTTCCAATACAAATCGGACGTTGGCCAGGGCGGCGCTGGGGAAGAATCGCGGGCAATCACGAAATGGGATCCCGAGAAGGCCGGAGTCTCAGCGGTGTGGCACGATCCCACGGACGCGCAAGATTATGTGGTCAACGGACACAACCGGTTCGCCACGGCCAGCCGTCTGGATGTCCCCGAATTCCCCGTCCGTTATCTGGATGCACAGACGGCGCAGGAAGCCCGGCTGAAGGGCGCGCTTATCAACATCGCGGAAGGTCGCGGAGAATCGACGGATGCGGCGAAAGTATTCCGCGATTCGGGGATGACACCAGAGCAGCTACAGGCGGAGGGCGTCTCGCTCAAAGGGAAAGTAGCGGGCGAAGGGTTGGCGCTCTCTCATCTGGCGCAGCCGATCTTCAATGACGTGATCTCGGGCGAGCTCTCCCCGGCCCGCGGCGCGGTCATCGGCGCAGGCGTTCCCGATCCCGTGGACCAGCAGTCCCTTTACGATCTAGTGAAACAGCGGGAGAAGGGCGGGAAGCGCCTGACCAACGACCAGATCGGCGAACTGATCCGGTTGACCAACGAAGCGCCAAAACAGACAGAGACCCAGGACAGCCTATTCGGATCGGAAGAAATGACACGCTCGCTTTTGCCGGAGAAGGCAGAGGTTTCCGACTACATCCGGAAGCAATTGGCGACGGAAAAGAAACTCTTCGGAGTGGTTGGAACGCAGGCCGCCGCAGAGCGCCTGGGAGAGTCGGGAAACGTCATCAAGGCGGGTGAAAATAAGGCACAATCCGAGGCAACAAATCAGGGCATGTTGCTGTACGATAAATTGAGCTCGAAGGCAGGGCCGATTTCCGATGCACTCGATAAGGCCGCTCGATCCATCGCCGAAGGAGAAAGTACCCATGAAGTCAAGCAACGAGCGTACCGAGCCATCCGAGACCAGCTCACAACCCAGGTCCGTCAACTCTCCGGAGTTCCGCAAGTCAATGGCCGAGGAACTGAAGGACTGGGTAGCCAAGGGCCACTGCAAGCTGGCCGAGGGCAACTCGATCAGCCCCAGCAAGAAGTAGCACCCGCCGCAACACCAGCGACACCGCCCGCCACAACACCTGAAGGTGAGTTACAATCTCAGCCGGTGCCCAAACAGGGCGGCCCGGGCGACAATCCCCTACCAGAAAAGCCGCAAACGCCCGCGGGGGAAATCCTCTATCACGGCACCGCGCACGATTTCGCGGAGTTTCGGCACAACGAGCTGGGCATCCATTTCGGGACAAGGGAGCAAGCGGAGTCGCGGTTAGCCACCCTCAAAGCTGGGGAAAAAGGGCGCCTAATCCAGGCTCGCTTGCACGGAAATCCAAAGTTCATCGAAATGCCGGACCTGGGCTCGTTTGATTCTGTGAACGAAGTGACCCACTCTGTTGGGCTGCAAAAACTCCTAGGGGCACCGTACCTTCGAAAGATCCGGTCGCAGTGGCAGGAGATTTTCGAGGATCAGTTCCGCAAGTACGGCAATGATCCCAATGACATGATGAAGGGGATCAAGCCCGAATTCCGCGCGCGGTCCGACGCCGAACAGCGTGCGTGGGAGGAGAAGCGATTCGACGAGATCCGGGCCAAGTTGATCGCCAAGGGATTCGACGGGATCAAGTACCCGAATGCTCACGAAGGGACTGGATACTCGTACAACATCTTCGACCCGAAGAAGACGTTGGAAATCCTTCCGAGTGAATCCACCGCGCAGCAATCTCCCGCTGCGTCTCCTACACCGAAGGCCAACCCCCTGAAGCTCGCCGCGGCGAAGAACGCGCTTCAAGTGGCAGAGCGGAAAACGAAGCTCACGAAACCGACGAGGGGCGAACGGATCGCGGCCGTCGATAAGCAGATTGCGGCGTTGGAAGCGCAGATCCAGGCGCAACGCTCCGCAGGACTTCCGGGAGGCAGCGAGCGCGGATCATTCAGCCCGGTTGCCGCCGGCGATAAGCTGCGCATGGCGGAGCTTCAGGCGCGGCTCAAGGCAGCCAAACAGGAATCCTTAGTCTCTCCCGAACTCGAACAGCAATCCAAGACCGATGACGAATCCGGCGCGAACCGCCTACTGGGCGCCCAACTCACCGCGCAACTGAAATCCGGCATGGCGGCCAGGCCCTCGAAGCTCGAGCCTGTGCAAACCCGCAGCATGTTCGACGAGCCCCGACAGGAAACCATGGGATTGTTCGGCGACGCCGAGCGCGGTAGCTTCAGCGTGCGGCCGGCCAACGTGCGCGCAGGACGTAAGCCCGGCTCTCCCGCGTTCACCGGCCGTCTTCAGGAGCAGAACCGGCAGTACGGGCTGAACGTCCGGGAGTGGTTCACCGCCCGCCGCGATCTCTGGGGCGCGCGGGTGAACCAGGAACTCGAGGGGCTGCGCAAGATCGTACCGGATCCGGTAGACCAGGAAGGGCTATCCATCTACCGGGACTTCAAGAGCAAACCAGGAGAGCTGAAACAGTGGCTCGCCGGCACGCATCTCGGCTATGGCGAGGTGCAGAACGTCGGCCACGCCCGGGAAAATATCGAGAAACTGCGTCCCGCAATTGAGCGGGCCATGAATCCCACGCCGGCAATGCTCGACGCCGACAAAGTCCTGACCAAGATCGCGGAAGTCTCTCTCGCCGAAGGCCAGAAACTGGGCTTCATCGACAAGCACGTGAAGCCGGAAGAATACGTCACCCATCTGTTGACGCCGGAAACGGAAGAGGACACACCCAGCCTCGCCGATCGCGCCGGCAAACTGATCGGCGGCAAGATCGGCCGCAACTTCCCCTACAACCAACACCGCACCTTCCCCACGATCCTGGAGGCGGCGGCCAACAACTACAGCCCGCGGACGTTGAACGCTTTCGGCGCCTTCCAGCAGTACGGCGACAAGTTCGCCACCGCCCGGGCGACCCATCTCCTGATCCAGCAACTACGTGCCTCAAACGTGGGCATCTGGGGCGCGAAGTCTGACAAGGGCATCCCGCGCGACTGGGTAGAGATCGCCCCGCACGCGCATCCGTTCCGTAACCTGGTGGGCTATGAGGACAAGGAAGGCCAGCCGCAAGGCGCCTACCAGACGCTCTTTGTTCCGAAGGTGGTGGAAGAGGCACTTCGGCCCATCACGGACCCGGAGTACACCAGCAAGATCGCCGGCTTTCGAAAGCTGCGCGTTTTCCAGTCCTACACGAAGGCGGCACAGTTGAGCCTTTCGTACTTCCACGCCACGTCGGAGAACTATATGGCTCTGGCCAACATGGGTGCCAGCGGCTGGCTGAAGGCATTGAAGGCGGACCGATCAAGCCCGGACTTCCTGGAGCAAGAACGCGACCTGATCGGCCACGGGGGAACGACCTCCATACAGGGCAGGATTTACGAAGCGCCCCAGTCGCCCACCGTGAGTTCTCTGCCAACTGCGGCGGAGGCGTGGCGCAACCTCGCGGGCGTCCGCCAGGTGGATCACCTCGCTCAGAAGATTACGGAATTCACCTTTGGCCGGATGCAGCGGCAGTTCAAAGTGGTGGACTACGCCACGCACAAAGCCGCCTGGCTGGCGCAGCATCCGAACGCAACCCCAGCGGAAGAGAACGCGGCCCTGCGCTCGATCGCCAAGGAAGTCAACGCGGTTTACGGTGGCCTGCACTTCGAAAACCTGGGGATCAACAAGAGCACGGTGGAAGCGGCGCGCGCGATTCTGTTGGCGCCCGACTGGACGTTCTCGAATATCTTCAACGTGAAATACGCCATTGAGAAGGGAACGCCGGCCGGTAAGCTGGCGCGGATGTTCTGGCTTCGCGCCGTCGTCGGCGGTATGGTGGCCACGCAAGCGGCCAGCCTGATGCTCTCGCGCAAGACATCGAAGCGGCCGACCCAGGTGTACATGGGGACGGATGGCGACGGAAAGGACATCTACCAGAATCTCTTTTTCAAGGGCGCCCCCGGCGACCTTGCAAACGTGATCGGCAACGTCAAGGACTACGGCGCCGTGGTGGGGCTGGCCCGAACAGTGGGGAACAAGATGGCGCCGGGGCTGCGCACCGCAATGGAACTCATGCGCAACGAGAAGTTCATGGGCGGCCCAGTGGTGCCGAAGGGTCTGAACCCGGTTGCCGGTACCGTCCGCGCAACCTTCGAAGCGGCCAAGGGCATCGCGCCGATCCCATGGAGCGCGGGCAACGTGAAAGACATGCTCTTCGGCCCGGACTCGCACAAATACAAGATCCCGCTTGAAGTGCTGACCACGCTTTTCGCCGGCACACCTCCAAGTCACGTTTCGGAGAAGCCGGAGAAACCACAGCAGGGGATATGGGATCAGATCGTCACCGGGAAGGCCTCGGCACCGGCGCCCAAGGAATCGGCCAATCCGATTCAGTCAATGAAACGGCAGCAACAACGGATTTTGAAAGGGAAATAAACGGTATGGATCCAATGACCGCAGCTCTCAATCTGGCAAACGCCATCATGGCGCTCCTGACGAAAGTCTGGGACGCAACTCCGAAGGATCAGCAGGCAACGACCGCAGGCGACGTGGGTAAGACGCTCCACAACTGCTCGGCGTTCCTGCAAGGCGTACAGGAAAAAATCAACGGCCTGGTGGTTTCCAAATGAGCATGGCATCGGGACCGATCAACGAAGGCGAGCAGGCCACGGAGAAGGCGGCGGATCACATCGCAGACCACACGGAGCCCGTCATCATCCGCATCATCGACGCGGTTTTCCAGCGCTTGTGGAAGACGCGGATCACGATCGACATTACGGAGCGGCCATGATCTGGGTGTTTGAAGACGAGGGCGAACCGGATTTCTATGACGTGTTCGATTTGCCGTTCGGAATTGCACGAGGGACTGGCCCGCTCTCCAGGGAGCGCGGGCCAGTGATCAGACCTTCGCTGCCAGAGCGGCATTACTCAGAGCGTCCAACGAAGTGTTGAAGGCTCCCGCGTCGGTGACCTGCTGCGCTTTGGCTGGCGCCAGCGGTGAGGTGGCCGCTTCGATTGCGGACTCGATGGTGGCTACGTTGGCGGTGTCGGCCGTGTAAGTGGCCTCTGCCGCCGCTGCGTTGGTAATGGCCGCGTCAAGGGCGGATTGCATTCGGTTCCTCCTATGGTGGTACTGGATTCTGTGGTGCATGAGGTTGACCCGCGCGCTTCTCACACACGCGGGCCGTTGGTGGGGAATCGCTCTACTTCGCGGCCGGCTTGCGGCCCGGCTTTTTCTTGAGCGTGGCCTTGGCCTTCATCGGCGCTTTCGTTGTCTTTGCTCTCATCGAACATTTTCTCCTTGATCCAACTGTACAGCCTAAGCTGTGTGCGAGTCACCAAGATTATCGAACCATCGTCTTCAGACACTCGCAGTCCTCAATGTGCCGATGTCCGCAGACCTTCAAACCATCAATCGCCTCTACGGCAGAATCCAACTTATCGATTTGGTCAAAAGTTGGATTCTGGCCCAGCAGAAACGCCGCTAGAACATGCCTAGAAGCGGTCAATAGGAATTCCCAACGTTCTTCATTGTTCATGTGGCATCCTCTGTACGGCCTAAGCCTGGTGCGAGTCACGATATTTTCGAAACACTTCGAGCGCCCAGCGGTGGTCTTTCAGGGCGCGCGCTTTGGCGGCGTGTGCCCGGCGCAGGATGTCGATGGCCTGGGACACGGTAAGCTCGGTCTGGTCGCATCGCTCCTGTAATTCGGCAAGCATCGCCTTCTCGTTGGGCGTCATCATGCGCTCTTCTCCCTTTCTCCAAAGTACATCTCGTTGAATTCCCGGATCAACGCCGGGATGTCGAGCCCGTGCTGGAGCGCGAACCCGCGCGGGTCGGAGTCGAATTGATCGTGCTCTCGCCAGGTCAGAGGGATGCAATCCATATCCGATGACTTCTGCGATGTGGCGTGGGGTCCCGTGTGGCAGCACTCGCAGCCACCGTAGCCCGATACCACTGAGGCTTGGCGGCGGATGAAGGCGCGGTACTTGGGGTCGCGCACGGGCTTAGAGCCGCAGTACATGCGCTCGCTGCGTATCTGCATAGGCTGAATCATCATCCAATCGCCTCTTTTCGGGCAGCGACTATGCGCTCGATGAACTGTACGAGTGCGACTTGGACCGCAGGTTCGAGGTAAATCGTGTTCGTTGCCCTGATGCCATTTTCGGTGGTGAGGGTAATATGCCAGCCGTCAAAGCTGGCGTAAACAGCATCTCCGAGATACTCTTTCATTTTGCCTTCCTTAGTACATTCCTCGATACGTACACCCGCTCACCATCTTCGAGTTCGACCAGCGCGGTGTTCCTGCCGCCACGGATCAGCACCCGACAACGCATGCCCTTCCGGTTCTTCTCTCCCATCCGGGGATTCCAGAACCAGACGTAGGGATAATCATTACCGATCATGCCCGCCTCCGCAGAATATACTCGACGCCTCTCACTCGCGCCCCCGCGACTTCCGCGCCCGCGTTGAGCGCTTTGCGGATCCGCGAGTAGTCCGGCGACT
>OCZT010000503.1_pt1 | contig 38766 bp, 28 predicted proteins | sample 1539031 | NCBI WGS metagenome assembly OCZT01 (sample SAMEA3539308, study PRJEB22396) | soil metagenome | biome: tundra; feature: field; material: soil | place: USA | collected 2010-05 | depth 0.15 m
CGCCGCTCTCGGCGTCGACGATGAGCGGGACCTCCACCCGCATGAGGTTCAGCTCACGGCAGAGGCCGTCCTCGATGTACCGCTTGACGGCGGTGATCGCCCGCTGCGTTTCCTTCGGGTCGAGCAGCGGCATGTAGTCGATCGGGAGTACTTTCTCCAGCTCCTCGTAGCTGCCAATGCCCGGACCCGCGAGGTCCGCCTTCTTGTCGAGGACTTCGTTCTTGTGTTTCACCATGTGGAGGTCCTTTCTTTAGGTCCTTTCAAAGCATGGTTCCGGGGAGGCCCCCGGTTGTCTGGTGCAGATGCATCAGGAGGCGATCGCGCGCCATCCGTTCGCCTATGATTCGCGCCCACGAAGGAGGTTTCCTCATGCCCAGCGCCAAGCCCACGGTGCCCGCCTCGGGACAGAAGATCACCATTTCCGGCGGGAGGCTCCAGGTCCCCAACCACCCCGTCATTCCCTTCATCGAGGGTGACGGAACCGGGCCGGACATCTGGCGCGCGTCCGTGCGCGTCCTCGACGCCGCCGTCGAAAAGGCTTACGGCGGGAAACGCAAGATCGAATGGATGGAGGTCTACGCGGGCCAGAAATCCTTCGACCGCCTGAAGACGTGGCTTCCAGACGAGACGATCGACGCGTTTCGCGAGTTCCTCGTCGGCATCAAGGGACCTCTCACGACGCCGATCGGCGGCGGCATCAGTTCGCTGAACGTCGCGCTGCGCCAGACTCTCGACCTCTACGTCTGCCTGCGCCCCGTGCGCTGGTTCCAGGGCGTGCCGTCTCCCGTCAAGCACCCCGAAAAGGTGAACATGGTCATCTTCCGGGAGAATACCGAGGACATCTACGCGGGAATCGAGTTCGCCGCCGGAACCGACGAGGGCAGGAAGGTCGCCGCGTTCCTGAAGGAGAACTTCCCGGCGCAGTACAAGAAGCTCCGTTTCCCCGAGACGACCAGCTTCGGTGTGAAGCCCATCTCGAAGGGGGGCAGCGAGCGTCTCATTCGCTCCGCGATCCAGTACGCGATCGCGCACAAGAGCAAGAGCGTCACGTTCGTCCACAAGGGCAACATCATGAAGTTCACGGAAGGCGCCTTCCGGAACTACGGCTACGCCCTCGCCGAGAGCGAGTTCGCCGCCCAGACGTACACCTGGGACCAGTGGGAACGGACGAAGAAGGAGAAGGGCGAGGCCGCCGCGAACGCCGAGCAGAAGGCGGCGCTCGCGGGCGGGAAGATCCTCGTCAAGGACGCGATCACCGACATCACGCTCCAGCAGGTGCTCACGCGCCCGGAAGAGTTCGACGTCATCGCGACGCTGAATCTCAACGGCGACTATCTTTCGGACGCCCTCGCCGCGCAGGTCGGCGGCCTCGGGATCGCGCCGGGCGGGAACATCAACTACGTGACCGGCCATGCCATCTTCGAAGCGACACACGGCACGGCGCCGAAGTACACGAACCTCGACAAAGTCAACCCGGGCTCCGTCGTCCTGTCGGGCGAGATGATGCTGCGGTACATGGGCTGGAACGAAGCCGCCGACCTCGTTCTGAAGGGCATGGACGGGGCGATCGCCGCCAAGACGGTCACCTACGACTTCGCGCGCCAGATGGAAGGCGCCACGGAAGTAAAGTGCAGCGGCTTCGGAGACGCGATCATCCGGCACATGGGCAAGTGAGGAAGAGAAGATGAAAGTCCTAGTTCTCGGCGGCACGGGCACGGTCGGTTCGCAAGTTGCCCGGGACCTTCTCGCGCGCGGCGTGGAGGTCTCGGTGCTCACGCGCGACCCGAAGAAGCCTCTGCCCCCGGGAGCGAAGGCCGTGGCCGGCGACCTGCTCGACCCGGCCACGATCCGGACGGCGTTCCTCGGCATGGACGGCGTCTTCCTTCTCAACGCCGTCAGCGCGACCGAGTGCCACGAAGGTCTCATGGCCGTGAACGGCGCGCGGATGGCGGGCGTGAAGAAGGTCGTCTACCTGTCGGTGCAAGGCGTCGACAAGGCGCCGCACCTTCCGCACTTCGGAGCGAAGCTTTCCGTCGAGGCGGCGCTCAAGGTCTCGGGGCTCCCGTTCACGATCCTCCGGCCGAACAACTTCTTCCAGAACGACACCAGGTACAAAGACGTCATGCTCGCGTACGGCGCGTACCCGCAGCCCTTCGGCGACGTCGGCCTGTCGCGCGTGGACGTTCGCGACATCGCGGAAGCCGCCGCGATCGCCCTCACGACGGGCGCGGCGGACGGCGAGACCGTGAACCTCGTCGGCGGGGACGTCCTGACCGCGACGGCGACGGCTGCGACGTGGGGTGGCGTCCTGGGCCGCAAGATCGCGTACGGGGGGAACGATCTCGACGCGTGGGAGAAGCAATCGCTCGCGTTCCTTCCGGCGTGGATGGTTTTCGACTTCCGGCTCATGTATGCGTTCTTCCAGGAGAAGGGCCTCAAGGCGTCGCCGGAGGACCTCGCACGCCTGACCGCCCTCCTCGGGCACCCGCCGCGGCGCTTCGAAGAGTTCGCCGCCGAGACGGCCCGCTCCTGGAGCGCCTGAGCCCTCACGATAGGATCGGGCCCATGAAGAAGGCCGCGCGCCCGAGCCGCCCCGCCGGCCCTCTCGTGGGCGTCGTCATGGGCTCGACCTCCGACTGGGAGACGATGAAACACGCCGACACGCTGCTGACGCGCTTCGGCGTCGCGCACGAGTGCCGCGTCATGTCGGCTCACCGGAGCCCGAAGCTCACCGCCGAGTGGGCCGCGAGCGCCGAGAAGCGCGGTCTCGCCGTGATCATCGCCGCCGCCGGCGGCGCCGCGCATCTCGCGGGGGTCCTCGCCTCGCACACGGTCCTGCCCGTGCTCGGCGTCCCGATGGAAAGCGTTTCCCTGAAAGGCCTCGACTCGCTGCTTTCGACGGTTCAGATGCCCGCCGGCGTCCCCGTCGGAACGCTCGGCATCGGAAAGCCCGGCGCCGTGAATGCCGCCCTGCTCGCGGTCGCCATCCTCGCGGTCGCCGATCCGAAGCTCCGCGCGAAGCTGCGGAAGTTCCGCGCCGGCCAGGAGAAGGCCGTCCGCTCGCAGACTCTGTCTTGAGCGCCGCCCTCGTCCTCCCCGCCGTCCTCGCTCTCCTCGCGGCCGCCGCCGAGATTCCGGAGACATTGAAACCGAACGAGGCATTGAACTACCGGAGGGCCGGCGCCGCGCTCGCGACCGCCGGCAAGCCCTCGATCGAGACTCTCGCGAAGCTCAAGGAACTCGGTTTCCGCACCGCGATCGACCTGAGGCAGCCGGCCGAGGGAGTCGAAGCCGCCCGCAAAGCGGTCGAAGAGCAAGGGCTGACGTTCGTGTCGGTTCCAATTTCGCCCGAGACCTTCCGCGCGGACGACGCAAAGAAGGTCGCCGCGATCCTCGACGACGCGAAGGCCGCGCCCGTCCTCCTTTTCTGCTCGAGCAGCAACCGCGTCGGCGGCGTCATCGCCGTCGTCGAGCGGATGCGGGGCCTATCGAAGGAGGAGGCCCTCGCCGAAGGAAAGAAGGCCGGCCTCAGGAGTGCCGCGATGGAGAAGGCCGTCCTCAAGGTCCTCGACGAGGCTCCCGCGAAGGCGGCCGCCGGGAAGTAGCGGCCCGGCTCAGGCTTTGACGTCCGCAACGAGCGCGTCGACGACGCGCTCGAGCTTCATCCCGCGGCTCCCCTTCACGAGGAGGACGTCTCCCGGCGCGAGCCGCGGGCGTAGCCACGCGAGAAGTGGCTCGATCTCGGTAAAATGGGCCGAAGAAGAAGAAGACGCAGAAGAAGAGAATTCTTCGGATGAATGGAGAGACCGGGGACCGAAGAAGGCCGCGACGTCCACGCGTCCCCGCGCGCCCCGGCCGACGCCGCGGTGCGCTTCCTCCTCGAAGGCTCCGAGCTCCAGCATGTCGCCGAGCACCGCGATCGCGCGGCCCGAGTCGCCGGCCCTGAGCCCCGCGAGCGTCGCGAGCGCGGCCTCCATCGAGGCGGGCGAGGCGTTGTAGCAGTCGTCGAGGATCGTGATGCCGCCCACCCCCGCCACCACCCGCGAGCGATGCGCGCACGGTCGAGCCGATGAGAGGCCACGCGAGATTTCTTCAAATGAGAATCCAAGCGCCCGGGCCGTCGCGGCCGCGGCCGCGGCATTCATCGCGTTGTGCTCCCCCACGAACCCCAGCCTGACGGTGATTCCCTCTTCCCCTTCCAAGAAAATCTCCTGCCCCTCCACCCCGAGAGATGTCGACCCGGCGAGCCTGACGTCCGCCCAAGCGCTCTTTCCAAAGAAGGTCTTCTTCACGCCGCTCGCGACCCGCTCCGCCTGCGCCACGCAGCGCGCGTCGTCGGCATTAACAACGGCGACGGAACCGGGAAGCAGCCCGCGATACAGCTCGCCCTCCGCCTCGGCGACGCCGTCGAGGTCCTTCAGGAACTCGAGGTGCTCGGCGGCGACGAGCGTCACGACCCCCGCGTCCGGCTTCGCCATCTCCGTGAGCCGTTGGAGCTCGCCCGGCGCGGACATCCCGAGCTCGAGGACGGCGGCGCGGTGCGCGCCCGACAGCCGGAAGAGCGTGAGCGGGACGCCGACCTCGTTGTTGAGGTTTCCTTCCGTCGCGAGCGCGGGCCCGCGCGTCCTGAGGATCGCGGCGAGCATCTCTTTCGTCGTCGTCTTGCCGTTCGAGCCCGCGACGGCTCCGACGGGGATCCGGAACCGGCGGCGGTGAAAGCCCGCGAGGGCGCCGAGCCCCCGGTGCGTGTCGTCGACTTCGAAGAGCGGGAGGCCCGGAACGCCCGGCGTGCCTTTCCGGACGAGGGCGGCGCCCGCGCCCTTCACCTTCGCCTCGTCAAGGAAGTCGTGCGCGTCGAACCGGTCGCCCTCGAGTGCGACGAAGAGCGCCCCGGCGGGGATCGTGCGCGTGTCCGTCGAGACGGACGGGAACGCCGCCGGCGCGCCGGCGGGCGCCGCCGCGCCCGTCGAGCGCGCGACCTCCTCGGCCGTGAAGAGCGGTTCAGTCGCGGACGTAGCGTCCCTCTGCGGGGAAGAAGCCCCGGCTCATCTCGTGAGACCGAGCAGGCGCGGCCACGTTCCCGTGCTCTCGAAGGCCCGCGGATGCTTGGCGCGATCGATGAGGTACTCGGCCATGGAGCGAACGATCCACCGGAAATTCTCCTCTCCGACGGAGGCTACGTCGGCATCGGGCGCGCAGTTCATGAAGTCGATCGCGTAGGGAGTGCCGTCGCGCACCGCGAACTCCACGGTGTTCAGGTCGTACCCGAGAGCCTCGCAGAGCGCGAGGGCGCCCGCCGTCACCTTTTCGACGATCGCCGCCGGGACGCTCTTGCCGCGCGCCGCTTCGTAGCGCAGGTGGTGCGGCTCCTTCGGGGCGTATCCCATGATCCGCACTCGCTTGCGGCCCACGACGTAGCAGCGGTAGTAGTCGGTGAACTCGATCGCTTCCTGCGCCATCATCTCGAGGTCGCGCGTCTTGTCGTATGCCGCGAAGAACTCCTCCGTCGTGTCGCACTTGGTGACGTCCTTCCATCCGCCGCCGTTCGCGGGCTTCAGGAAGATGGGGAAGCCGAGATAGGCGAAAACGCGATCCCAGTCGACCATGTCCATGTTGCGGAAAGATTTCTCTGTCGTGTTCGGCGGGCGCTCCTTGTGCGGGAGAAGGACCGTCTTCGGTACCGCGACACCCGCCGCGAGGGCGACGACGTTGTCGAAGAACTTGTCGTCCGCCGACCACCAGATCGGGTTGTTCACGACCTCCACGCCGCGCGCGACGGCGCACTTCAGAAATGTCCGGTAGAAGGGAACCTCGTGACTGATGCGGTCGAGAATGACGGCGTCCTCGAAGGACTGCTCCTGCGTGAGGTGCGAGATCTTCACCGGGCCGCTTTCGATCGCGTCGCCATTCTTCTTCGCGAGCGTGTTGATCTCGTTCATCAGGGCCCAGGGAAACGTCTCCTCCATCCCGAAGAGAATGCCGATCCGTTTGTTCGCAACCTGCGTCATCGCGTTCTCCCTCGCGGCGCACGCCGCGCCGCGGCATCCTAGCGGACCGCGGAGAAAGGGTGCAATCCGCCCGGCTCAGCGGGCTTCCTTCAGGCCAAAACGTCCCGGATCTTTCGCACGAGCATCGCGGGCGTGAAAGGCTTCTGCAGAAAGGCCCGCCCGGGCCCGAGCATTCCGTTCCGTACGACTCCGTCGTCGGTGTATCCGGACATGAACAGCACACGGATGGTCGGATACTTGTCCTGCAGGCGGGAAGCGAGCTCCGTTCCGCCCATTGCCGGCATGACGAGATCGGTCAGGAGCAGATGGATCGGCTCCGGGTGCGTGCGCAGCAGCTCCAGGGCGCTTTTCCCGTCTCCCGCCTCGAGCACATGGTAGCCGGACCTCTCGAGAACCTGCCGCGAGAGCGCACGGATCGCCGGCTCGTCCTCGACGATCAGGATCGTTTCGGTTCCGAGCGTCGGAAGAGAGTCCGACAACCGCGGCGGAGCGGCCGGGCCTGCCTCCTCGACCCACGGCAAATAGACTTTGAAGGTCGTCCCTTTCCCCGGCTCGCTGTACACCCAGATGCTGCCGCCCGACTGCTTGACGATGCCGTACGCGGTCGAGAGTCCGAGTCCCGTTCCCTTCCCCTTTTCCTTCGTCGTGAAGAAGGGCTCGAAGATGTGCGCCTGCGTCTCGCCGTCCATGCCAGTGCCTGTGTCGCTCACAGCCACCATCACGTAGCGGCCCGGCTGGGCCGTGACATGGTGCTGTGCGTACGACTCGTCGAGATCGGCGTTGGCCGTCTCTATCGTCAGGTTTCCTCCCTTCGGCATGGCATCGCGCGCGTTCACGGCCAGGTTCATGATCACCTGCTCGAGCTGGCCCCGGTCCGCGCGCACGTTGCCCAGAAACGGGTCCAGGCGTGTGACGAGGTTCACGTCCTCTCCGATCAGGCGCCCCAGCATCTTCTCGAAGTTCGCGATCAATTCGTTGACGCAGAGGACGACGGGCTCGAACACTTGCTTGCGGCCGAACGCGAGAAGCTGCTGAGTCAGCGCGGCGGCGCGCTCCGACGCGCGGAGGATCTCGTCGACCTCCTCCCGGCCGGGAGCGTCCGGAGCGAAGCGGGCGGCCAGGAGGCTTCCGTACCCCAAGATCACCGTGAGGAGGTTGTTGAAGTCGTGGGCGACGCCGCCCGCGAGCTGGCCCACGGCCTCCATTTTCTGCGCCTGCTGGAACTGCTGTTCCAAGGCGCGGCTTTTCGTCACGTCGCGGGAGTTAATGACGAACTCGGGGAGGCCTTCGGCCATCATGAGCTTGCCGATTGCCTCCATTTCCCGCCAGGAGCCATCGGCATGACGAGCGCGATACAGCGTGGTCTGGGGAAGCGCCGGATTGTCCATGGCGCGGCGGAGGGCGGCCTGGACGCCGGCCGCGTCCTCGGGATGAATGAACTCGAACGCGCTTTTTCCCACGTACTCGCCCGGCGGATGCCCCAGTATCCGCTCGACCGCCGGACTGTCGAAAAGGACGATTCCCTGGAGGTCGATGATCGTGATGATGTCCTGCACGTTTTCGATCAGCGAGCGGAAGTGGAGTTCGCTTTTCGCCAGCGCCTCCTCGGCCCGCCGCCGCTCCACGAACTGCCCGATCTGGCTGCCGAAGGAGGTCAGCTTCTCGAGCAAATCCTCGTCGGGCTGCAGGATCTGCCGGCTCAGCAGCTCGATGAGACCGTAGATTTTATGGTCCGAGACGATGGGAAAGCCCACGCGCGTGCGCGGGCCCTCGCTCGGCACGACGCCAGGGCGCGGGATCCCGCTGTCGCGCGCCACGTCGACGATCCAGGTGGCCTCGCGGCTGTCCCACACGCTGCGCGCCAGCTCGGCGCCGGGATCGAAGGAGTCGGACGCCCCGCCGCGTTCCGTCTCCCCAGCGGATGGGCCAGGCCACCGCGCGAGACCGCACAGGGCTTCGGTCTCACGATCCACCTGCCAGAAGGCTCCCTGATCCCAGCGGAGAGTGGTACACATGGCCTGCACGAGCCTCGGCGCCGCCTCGGACAGGGAATACGACTCGGCAAGAATCTGCGTGATCTCCTGCTGGGCCGCCGCACGCCGCTCGGCGTGGCGTTTCTCGGTGACGTCGCGGAGGAGCACGAGATTCAGGTTGTGGCCCTGCACCTCGACTCTCGACACGGAGGCTTCGGCCTCGACCGTGCTGCCGTCCGGCCGCTCGACGACGAAGTCTCCCGCCTGCACGCTCCGTTCGACCTCCACCTTGTCGCGCGGGGTCCGCATGCCGCCGCGCTGCGCCGCCGGGACGAAGTCGGCCGCACGCCGGCCGATGATCTCGGAGACCGGCCGCCCCGCCAGAGCCGCCGCATGCAGGTTGGCCTCGATGATCACCCCCTCCTCGAAGAGAAGGATGGCGTCGCTCGCCTGCTTCACGAGCGTTCCGTACATTTCCTCGGAAACCTGCACGCGGTCTTCCAGCTTCAGGGCGTATTCCTCCAGCTTCTCTTTGGCCGCGCTCAGCTCGGCCTGCGTAACTCGGAGGTCACGGTTCGTCCGGACCATGTCCTCGAACGCCGAGAGCAGGAGGCCCAGGATCTGCTCCTTGCCGGAGCCGATGGTGAACCGGCGCCCCATGAACAGCATCTCGACGTTCACCGAGAGCTTCCCTTCGGGCCTCAGCCGCCGGTTGTCGAGGATGCTCCGGATGCGGGCGACGAGGTAGTCGGGTTCGTAGGGCTTCGAGATGAAGTTGTCGGCCCCCGCCTCGAGCGCCTGGATGATGTCCATCGGGTCGTTGAGGGCGGTGAGCAGGATGACCGGGATGTCCCTCGTCTTCGGCTCCGACTTGACCCACCGGCACAGCTCGTAGCCGGAGAGGCGCGGCATGACGATGTCGGACACGACGAGGTCGAAGGTCGAGGCCTCGAGCTTCTCCTTCCCCTCCTGGCCGTCGCGGGCCGTCTCCACCTCGAAGCCTTCTCCCTCGAGGATGAGGCGGACTTTCTCGGCCTGGGTAGGGCTGTCTTCGACGACGAGGATGCGTGTCATGGGCTCCTCCGGTCCGGTCCGTTGGTCAGCTCGGCGAGCATCGAGGCGATGGAGGCGAGGGGCAGGACGAGATCCGCGAGGCCCGCGTCGATCGCTGCCGCTGGCATGCCGAAAATTACGGAGGTCTCCTCGTCCTGCGCGACGACGCGGCCCCCCGCCCGCTTGATCGAGGCCAGCCCCTCGAGCCCGTCCTTCCCCATCCCAGTGAGGATGACGGCCAGGGCGGAGGCGCCGTAGACTTGGGCGACCGACTCGAACAGCGGCGTGGCCGACGGGCAGTGGAGGCTTCCCGCTCGTGGAATCGAGAGCGAGACGGTGCCCCTGTCCGAGACGCCGAGGTCGCGCCCATCGGGGGCGAAGTAGACGTGATGGGCGCGAAGAGTCTCCCCCTCCTCGGCCACCTTTACCTCGAGGGGGGAGACGGCGTCGAGCCACGACGCGAGCCCGCTCACGAAGCCCGGCGCGATGTGCTGGACGACGAGCATCGGAACGGGAAAGTCGACGGGAAGAGCGGAGAGGAGCTGCTGAAGCGCCGCGGGCCCACCGGTGGACGCGGCGACGGCGACGACGCGGGGCTTCGCGACCCAGCCAGCCGGCCGCTGCCTTGCGGGCGGACGTTCCCGCCAGCGGCGGACGACCTTCACCCCGGCCATCGCCTTCACTGTCGTCTTGAGTTGCCGGCACTCCTCTGGAAAGCCCGGGGATCCGGTCCCGATCGGCTTCGGCAGCACCGACAGGGCGCCGGCCCGGAGCGCCTGCATCGAAATCTCTACGTCCCGTCGCTCGAAGCTGGCCGTAACGATGACGATCGGCGTCGGCGTTTCGGCCATGATCTCCCTGGTGGCCGCGAGGCCGTCCATGAGCGGCATCCGGATGTCCATGGTGACGACGTCGGGACGCAGACGCCTCGTCATCTCCACCGCCTCGATGCCGTTCGCCGCCTCGCCCACGACCTCCAGGCCGGGATCGGATCGGAGGATCTCGACCAGGAGCGCCCGGGCGGTCGGCGAGTCCTCGGCCACGAGGACGCGGAGCTTGGCGGATGACGTCATAAGAGCTGCCGGATGGTCTCGAGGAGGACGCGCTGGTCGAAGGCGCTCTTGAGCAGGTAGGCGTCGGCGCCGACCGAAAGGCCGCGCTCCTTGTCCTTCTCGCTCTCGAGGGCGGTCACGAGGACGATCGGGACCTCACGGAGGCGCTTGGAGCCGCGGATCGCCTCCGCCAGCGTGAAGCCGTCCATGCGGGGCATGTCGACGTCCGAGACGACGAGATCGGCCCCCTGGTCCTGGAGGACGTGCCACGCCTCGAGGCCGTCGGCCGCCGCCGTCACGTCGTAACCGGAGGCTTCCAGGATGCTCTTGACGAGCGTCCGCGTCGTCACGGAGTCCTCGGCGACCAGGAGGCGCTTCCGCCGCTCCGGCATCCTGCTCGACGCGAGGGCCTCGCGCAGAGCGGGGGCGCCTGCTGCCCGGAACCGGGCCGACTCGATGAGGCTCGAGGCGTTGAGGATGAGCGCGACGCGCCCGGTGGGCAGGATCGTCGCCCCCGCGACGCTCCGGACCCGAAGGCGCGGACCGAGACTCTTGACGACGACCTCCTGCTCGAACAGCAGCTCGTCCACCGCGAAGGCCATCCGGTCCGGACCGGAGCCGAGGACGACGGCCGGGACCTTCCAGCCCGCGGGCCGCGCGGGCACCTCGCGGCCGCCGAGGAGTCCGGCGAGCCACACGATCGTGACGGGCGCCCCGCCCAGCTTCAAAACCTCGTGCCCCTCCACGGAGTCGATCTCGGCGGGAGAGACCCGGGCGAGCTGCCTGACGTTGACCACGGGCACCGCGTAAACCTGTCCGCCCGCCTCCACGAAGAGGGCACGGAGCGTCGTGAGCGTGAGCGGGAGCGAGAGAACGAATCGACAGCCGCGGCCCGGCTCGAACGAGAAGTTGACGGAGCCGTGCAGGGCCTCGGCGCGGGACCGGACCACATCGAGGCCGATTCCGCGGCCGGAGACCCCCGTGATGATCCGGGAGGTGGTGAAGCCCGACGTGAAGATGAGCCTCGCCAGGTCGTGCTGGTCTTCCGGTTCCGCGAGCTTCCTCTTGCGGGCCTGCTCCCGGATGGCCGCAATGTCGACGCCCCGCCCGTCGTCCTCGACCGCGACCTCCACGCCGCCGCCGCGCAGCGCCGCCGAGATCGTGACCCGCCCCCGCTCCGGCTTGCCCGCCGAGCGGCGCTCGGCCGGCGGCTCGATGCCGTGATCCAGAGCGTTTCGGACGAGGTGGCGGAGTGGGTCGCTCAACCCTTCGAGGATCGCGCGGTCGAGCTCCACGTCAGCGCCTTCGAGGGCCAGCGCCACGTCCTTTCGCCCTTCCATCGCCAGGTCGCGGACCATCCGCTCCAGTCCTTCGCACGCCTCCGAGAAGGGGAGCATCCGGAGCCGGTGCGCGTCCTCCTCGAGCGGGAGGGCGGCCTGCTCGAGGGCGAGCCGGTCGGCCGTGAGCCGGCCGGCCAGCTGGTCGAGCTCGCGCGAGAGGCGTCGCAGTCGGTCGCGTGATCCGTTCAGATATGTCTCGACGGATTCGGGAAGGCGGTCCTTCCGCAGCCGGGCCAGGCCTCGTTCCGACTCGCCCTGCCATCCGCTTACGAGCTCCTGGAGGGCCGTGACGGCCTCCCCGCTCGCGTCGCCTCGCCGGCGAGCCACCAGCAGCTCCCCGCTGCGCGAAAGGAGCGCGTCGAGCTTTTGCGCCGGGATCCGGACGAAGCCCTCCCCCCCGGCGGCCATCGGCCCGGGAGGCGGCCCATGGGGCCGTTCCGGCTCTGCCTCTTGGAGCGGCGCAGGGCCGCGCGGCGCCCCCGCGTCCAAGCTCTTGTCTTCGCTTTTGTCTTCCCGCGCGCCCGCCCGCGAGGCAGCCTTCAGCCGCGGAAGGAGCTTCGCGAGGGGGGCCGCTTCGAGAGCCTCCTTCTCGCCAAGGCGCTTTCCAGCGTTCTCGATGGCGTCGGCGGCCTCGAAGAGGAGAGGCAGGAGGTCGGGCCCGATCGTAAGCGTGCCGTCGCGCGCCGAGGCCAGGATGGTCTCGAGCTGGTGGCAGGCGCTCTCGACGACGGTGACGTTCACCGAGCGGGCGGCCCCCTTCAGGCTGTGCGCGGTCCGGAAGAGTGTGGTCACGAGCTCGGCACGGGCCGAGGGGGCCTCCTCCTTCTCGAGGGCGAGAAGATCGCGGTTCAGCGCGCGGACGTGCTCGCCCAGCTCCGCGAGGAACGTGGCCATCAGACGCTGGATCAGCTTGTCCTGGTCCACGCCCCGCCTCCGTCGCCTGAAGCCGTCACCTTCATCCGACTGGCTCTAAGCTGCCTGACTCTCGAGCAGCTCCTTCAGCCTCGTTGCCAGGGAGTTGAGGTCCTGGGCGGCTCGCTCCGTCTGCTTGGTAGCTGCGAGGGTCTGGTCGGTGACCTGCTTGATGTTCTTCATCGCCGCGTAAATCTGGGCGATCCCGGTCGCCTGCTGGGTGGACGACGCCACGATCTGCACCGCGGCCTGGGCGGCCTCAGTGGCTGCCTCCGCCATCGTCCGGATCGTCTCGCCCGCCCGCTCCGCGGTCTGGATCGCTGCCGCGACGCTCTTGGTCCCTTCCTCCGTCGCCATCACGCTGCTGCCGGTGGCCTTCTGGATCTCGCCCAGGATCTGGCGCACCTGCGCCGTGGCCTTCTTGGACTGGTCGGCCAGGGCCTTGATCTCCGCCGCGACGACGGCGAAGCCCTTCCCCTGCTCGCCGGCCCGGGCGGCCTCGATGGCCGCGTTCAGGGCCAGGAGATTCGTCTGCTCGGCGATGTCGGTGACGGAGGCGATGATCTCCCCGATGGCCTGCGCTTTCTCGGCAAGCGCCAGGGTGCTCCCAGCGATTGCCTCCGACCGCTCCTGCACGGTTCCCATCGCCTCGAGGGTCTCGTCGACGGCCTTGCGGCCGCTCTGGCCTACCTCGGCGGCCCGCTGCGACGACTCGTTGACGGCCCGCGCCCGCTGGGCGGCCTGCTCGGAGGTCTGCACCACCTCGTCCACTGTGCTGACGGTCTCGACGATGGCTGCCGCCTGCTCCTGCGCGCCGGACGCATGCTGGGCGGTGGTCGCCTGGATCTCCGCCGTGGAGGAGCCGAGGAGGGCCACCGTCTCGCGGATCGCCTCGAACAGCTTCTCGAGCTTCTCGCGTGCCGCCTCCTTCGCCCTCGAGATCTCGAGCTGCTCCACCATCTGGTTGAAGTCGTCGGCCAGCTTGCCCACCTCGTCTCGCGAGGTGACCCGGATCCTGGTTGACAGGTCGCCGGCCGCCACCTTCGCCGTCCCTTCCACGAGCCGGGCGATGCTGGCCGTGATGGAGCGAGAGATGCCGAGCCCCGCGCCGGCGCCGACGACCACGGCCAACCCCGTTCCGAAGAGAATGAACGAGAGCGTGCGCGACGCCGTTCTCTTGGATTCCTTGTCTCGCTGCTCGAGGAGGCCCCGCTCCACGACTTGGAGCTCCTCCACGGCATTCCGTATCTGATCCATCGTCTCCATGTTCCTGTTCGTCTTGACGAACGCGACCGCCGCGGCGAATCCTTCCCGCCTTGCCAGCCGAAGGGACTCGGCCATCTGGCCCTTCCGAACTTCGATCAGCGGCTTGAGCGCCTCGAGCCGCCGCTGCTGGGTCTGGTCGGTGACGAGGCCGGAAAGCTCCTTCAAGCGCTCCTCCAGCTTCGGTAGGGCAGCGGTATAGGGCTCCAGAAAGGCCTCCTGCTGCGTCAGGAGGTATCCGCGCTGGCCGGTCTCGATATTCGCGAGATCCAGCATCGCGAGATCGAGGAGTCTGAGGATTCTGTGCGTGTGGGAGACCCAGTCTTCCGCATCCACGAGGCGAGCGGTGTCGCGGTACGCGATCGTCCCGATCACGGCGAAGAGCAGCAGGATCGAACCGAAGCCGGCGGCGAGCTTCCTTGCGATAGTCATGGTGTCTCCAATTGCTTTCCAGCGTGGTCGGCTCCGAAGCCGACGAACAGTCTTGGGTCGGCGAGAAGCGCCTCCCCGTCGAGGACGATCAGGGCGCCTTCGGTGACGCCCAGCAAGTAGTCGGGGCCGATGCCCACGACCGGGCCCGGCGCCTCAAGCAGGTCATCCCTCCTCAGGGTCGTCACCTCGTGGACGGTGTCGGCCAAGAGACCGAGCTCCGCCCGCTCGAGGCCCAGGACGGCGATCCGCGACAGATCGGTCAGCCCCGTCACGGTGATACCGAACAGCTTCCGCAGGTCGACGAGCGCGAGGATCTCGCCCCGCACGTTCGTCACGCCGGCGAGGAACTCGGGTGTGTCAGGAACCGGCGTGATGTCAGTGACCCGGACGACCTCGCGCAGGAAGCGGCTCTCGACGGCGTAACGCTCGTTCCCCAGCGCGAAGGTCAGGACGGTCAGGATCTCCGAGGCGCCGGGCGGGACGGCCGGAACACGTGCGAGGAGCCGCGCACGCTCGGCGAGGATGGCACGGGTGCTCTCGGGAGACGGCGACAATGCCTCGTCGGTGGAGGCCGCCGCCCGGGCCAGCTTCCTCTTGACCTCTCCCCAGTCGACCGCGGAACGCACCGTCTTCACCGGACGACCTCCGCCGTCGAGTCGAGCAGCGCCATCTGCGCCGCGGCCGCCTCCAAGAGCCTCCCCGCCGGCTCGCCGTCCGAGAGCGGGAGAAGCTCTTCAGGGTGCCTTCCGGCCGCCAGGTCGCGCGCGTTCCGGTAGGCAGCGCGTGCCCCGCCAACGTCCCCTCGCCGCGCGAGCAGCGAGCCGACGACGAAGTGAGCGACGGCCAGCGACCGGTCCAGGTAGAGGACGCGCCGCAAGACGTCGCCTGCCTCCTCGTCTCGACCCAGGCTGATCAGGAGGACCGCCTGGAGGAAGTGGAGCTCCGCCGAGAGCGGGAATCTCGCAGCGTCTCGGGCAGCCGCTTCCGACGCCGCCACCGCGCCAGCGGTGTTGGCGAGAGCCCTGACCTGAAGGGCGCAGGTTGCTGGTCCGTCCGGCGGCGGATCGGGGTGCCGAGCTGGCGCAGGACGAGGTCGAGGGGGGATCGGCTGCGGGCGATGGGCGCCCTTTTTCGAACGTACGGTCGGCGGTGCGGACGCCTGCGACGTCGGCGGGGGCGACGCCTGTGTCACTGGCGGAACCTCCGCGGGGTGCCCGCGCCGATAGAAGACCCCAGCGTCCGTCACGACGGTCTCGAACGGGGCGTGGTCCGCGAGCGGAGGGTCGGAGGGCCCAGTGATCAGCCAACCCCCTTCCGCGAGGGTTGCGAGGAGACCCCGCGCGACCCGTCGGATCGTCGTGTCGTCGAAGTAGATCAGGACGTTGCGGCAGAAGATGAGGTCCATTCCCCAGGCGTCGAGGGCGAACGACGGGTAGCTGTCGAACGCCAGGTTCATGTACTCGAACGTGACGCCCTCGCGAAACCGCGATTCGAGCCGGAAGCGGTTTTCCTGGCGAGCGAAGTAGCGGGCGGTGAAGGTCTCGTCCGAGGCCCGCAGCGACCACTTTCCGTACACCCCCTCACGGGCTTTCGAGATCGCGGTCCGGCAGATGTCCGTCGCGAGGATCCGGGCTCGGCCCCCGAGGCCTTCCTCCTCCAGGAGGATGGCGAGCGAGTAGGGCTCTTCTCCCGTCGCGCAGCCGGCGCTCCAGACGCGGAGAGGAGAGCTGTCGCTCTGTCGCCGCAGGAGATCGGGCAGCACCTCCTTGCGGAGGAGCTCGAATTGCTTGGGCTCGCGGAAGAAGTAGGTCTCGCCGACCGTCACCTCGACGAGCAGGTCGTCGAGCAACCTCCCTCCCCGGGGCTCCTCGCCCCGGAGCGCTTCGGCGTACGCTTCCAGGCTCGCGACACCAGCCCTGGCCATCGCTTTGTCGATCCCGGCGACGAGGTGTGCGCTCCGGCTCAGCCCTGTCCGCAACCTCAGCAGCTCCGCAATGGCCGAGTACTCCGCCGGGGAAGCGGTAGCGGACTCCACGCTCAACGGACGTCCGCCGCGATCACGGCGTCCAGCTCGGCCGCTTCAGCCTCGGAGAGGAACATGGCGAGGTCGTGGATGAGGACGAGCCCTCCCTCCAGCCTGGCCACGCCAGCCACGTAGTCGGTGCCGGGGACAAGGTCGCGTGGGTCCTCGATTTCCCAGTCGTCGATGGCCACGAGGTCGAGGACCCGGTCCACGCGCAGCGCCACCGGCCTCCCTTTGGCGCGGGCGATCACGAGGTGGTCCAAGGGCCCGACTTCCTTCGCGAGCAGGCGAAATCGGCACCGGATGTCGAAGACGGGAACGAGCGTCCCGTGGACATCGATCAGGCCCTCGACCACGGCCGGCGCCTTCGGGAGGGGCACGATCGTCACGGCCCGCTGCAACGACTGCACGTCTTTTGCGAGGAGCCCGTAGCGTCGGGACTGAACCTGGACTACGAGAATATCGACCATCCAGTCATCCCACGCTAGTCCTCGGGACCGTTCTGCGCCATAAGCAATACGCACCGGGCCGGTTCATGCTGCCTCCTGCTATTTCAGGTTCTTGCGGAAGAAGGCGAGCGTGGACGGGGTTGTCGCGTTAACGCGGCGGGGAGCAGCACCGTGAACGTCGATCCGCGCCCCGGCTCGCTCTCGACCCGGATCACTCCGCCGTGCCCGCGGACGATTCCGAGTACCGCCGCCAGGCCGAGCCCCCTCCCCGTGAACTTCGTGCTGAAGAAGGGATCGAAGATCCGGACCCGCGTCGCCTCGTCCATCCCGGGGCCGGTGTCCACTACCTCCAGGACGGCGTAGTCGCCCTCCGCAATATCCGCCGGGAAATGGGCCTCCGCGAGCGCGGCGCGGCCGGTGAGCAGCCGGCAGGTGCGGATCGTGATCGTGCCGCCCCCCTCGCCGATCGCCTCCGAGGCGTTGACGATGAGGTTTTGGAGGATCTGCTCGATCTGGGAGACGTCCGCCTGGATCTCGACCGGCGCCGGGTCCAGCTCGAGACGCAACGTCGCCGTCGTCACGAGGCCTTCGAGAAAGCCCTCCGTCTGTCGGACGATCTTATTGAGATCGACGCGGGCGGCGAGGAAGCGGCCTCGCCCCGAATAGGCAAGCATCTGCTGCGCCAGCTCCGCGGCCCGCTGCGCGGCCCGCTCGACCTCCGCGCAGGATTCCTGAAAACCGGTTCCCGCCGCCGCGGATTCTTTCGCCAGGGCGGCGTTGCCCACGATCACGGTCAAGAGGTTGTTGAACTCGTGCGCGATCCCGCCGGCGAGCGTCCCGAGGGCTTCCATCTTCTGCGCCTGATGGAGGCGCTCCTCGAGCCGCGTGCGCTCCGAAACGTCGCGAAAGATAGCGAGGACACGCGGCTCCCCGTCAACGTCCACAACCGACGCCGAGACCTCGACCGGAATCTTCTGTCCATCGGACCGCAGGACGATCGCGCTGTCGTGGATGTATCCCGTCTCGACCATCCTGCTGAAGCGCTGGGCGACTGCGTCGCGTTCCTCCGGAGGGAGCAGCTCGAGGAAGCTCTGTCCGATCTGCTCGCGCTGCGGACGCCCCACGAGCGTCTCCGCGGCCCGGTTGGCCTCCAGGATCGTTCCGTCGGGGCTTTGGACGAGGATCGCATCGAGCGCGTGCTCCATGAGCATCCGGTAGAGGTTCTCGGAGCGGCGGATCTCCTCCCGGCTTCCGACCACCTCGCGGTGCTCGGCCAGGAGAGCCTGATGCGCATTGCTCAATTCCTCGTCGCGCTGTTGCACCTCGGAGACTATCCGGTTGAACACCCGGGCGATCTGTCCCAGCTCGTCCTCGCTCTCGAGCTGCACGGGTCGATACCAGCCGCGCTCCGCGGCGTCCATTCCCGCGAAAAGCACGGCCGCCTTCCGGCGGTACTCGCGAAGCAGTGTGATCGACCCGGCCAGGAAGGCGACGGCGAAGCCCACGGCGGCGAGCCAGAGGAACCTGGCGAGCCGCTTTTCGGCCTTCGCGACTTCTCCGGCGATCTCGGCGATCTGACGGTCCTCGAGCGTCCGGATCCCGTCGACCTTGGCTCGAATCGCATCCACCTGGACCTTGTCCACCGCCAACTGCAGGGAAGGGGGAAATTCCGGAAGGATCAGTGCCCCGCCGGCAGCTCGCAGCTTCTGCTCGCGCACCATGGCGATGCGCGGTTCCGCGAACCTTGTGCGCCATTGCTCGATCATCTTCCGCAACGATTCGACAGTCCCGACCTCCTCCGGATCGTGGAGCAGCGGGGCCAATTCGACGAAAAGCGACGGGTACTTCCGTTCAGCCGAAAGGTAATGCTCGAGAAAGGTCTCATCGCCCGTCTCGCTGAAACCGCGTACGTTCGCAACCATGCCCTCGACGACGCCCTGGAGGTCGGTCGCCAGGATGACCGTCCGCAGTTCCCGCTCGACGATGTTCCTCGTTTCGCGGACCGTCTGGCCGTAGTTGACGTAGATCAGCAGCGCGAAGCCGAGCTGCATCACGACGGCGAGCGCCATCGCGATCCCGATCCGCCGCGCGAAGGTCAACCTAGGAACTGAGCACCTCGCGCACCTTCCTGAGGAGCACGCCGGGCGTGAACGGCTTCTGGAGGAACGCCGTGGCCGAGCTGAGCAGGCCGTGATTGACGACGGCGCCGTCCGTATAGCCGGACATGTAGAGGACCCGGATTCCTGGGCGAACGGCCTCCAGGCGGGAGATCAGCTCGGGACCGCCGACGCCGGGCATCACGACGTCCGTTATCACCAGATGAATCGTTTTCTGTTGCCCGGCGATCTCGAGCGCCGCCTGCCATCCGGAGGCCTCGAGCACGGTGTATCCCTTCCCTTCGAGCACCATTCGAACCAGCCGCCGCACGGCTTCCTCGTCCTCGACCAGCAGGATCGTCTCCGAGCCGGAAACGTCCTCGGCCACGGCCGGCGCCGCCCGGCCGGGCGCCTCCTGCTTCTCCTCGACCCGCGGCAAATAGACTTTGAAGGTCGTCCCGCGCCCCAGCTCGCTATACACCCAGATCTGTCCGCCGCTCTGCTTGACGATGCCGTACACCGTCGCGAGGCCGAGGCCAGTGCCCTTTCCCTTCTCCTTCGTCGTGAAGAAGGGCTCGAACATGTGGGAAAGCGTGTCTTCGTCCATGCCGACACCCGTATCGGACACGGCGAGCAGCACGTAAGGCCCCGCCCGCACTCCCGCGTGGTCCCGAGCATAGCTCTCGTCGAGCTCGACATCGGACGTCTCCAGAGTGAGCTTGCCCCCTTTCGGCATCGCGTCGCGAGCGTTGACGACCAGGTTCATCAGGACCTGCTCGATCTGCCCCCGATCCGCCTTCACCCGGCCCAGTGAGGAGGCGCGGTTCGTGAACAGCTCGACGTCCTCCCCGATGAGGCGCTGCAGCATGTTTTCGATCTCGGTCACGATGCCGTTCAAGTCCAGGACCTCCGGGAGGAGCACCTGCTGACGGCTGAAAGTTAGGAGCTGCTTAGTCAGCGTCGCCGCGTGCTCCGCGGCCTTCCGGATCTCCCGCACGTCGTCCTGAAGCGCGTGGTCCGGCGGAAGGCCGTCGGCCATCAGCACGCCGTAGCCGAGAATGGCCGTCAGGACGTTGTTGAAGTCGTGCGCCACACCGCCGGCGAGCTGGCCTATCGCCTCCATCTTCTGCGACTGCCGGAACTGTCGCTCGAGCTGATTGCGTTCCGTTACGTCGCGGGCAATGGCCAGCACGATACGCTCCCCTTCGATCTCCATGAGGGATGCCGAGAGATCCACACACACATGTGCTCTGCTCCCCCCTAAAAGGTGTATGTCGCTGACGCGGGTCGTCCGGCCAGCCAGGAACTCCCGGAAGTGGGCCTCCGCCAGACCCACTTCTTCGGATATCACGAGCTCCTGGAAGGACCGACCAAGGATCTCCGTGCGGTCTCGGCCAAGCATGGCCTCGGCCTGACGGTTGACTTCAAGGATCTTGCCGCGCGGGTCGAAGATGAAGACGGCATCGTTCGCCCGTTCCATGAGCTGCCGGTACTTCTCTTCAGACACGCGGCCCTGCTGCTCGACCGACGTGTACAACCTGGCGCGTTCCAGAGCGATCCCGATTTGGTTTCCCACACCGTTCAGCGCCTCGAGATCATCGTCGCTGAACAGACCAGGCTCAGCTCCCACGAGGTTGAGGATGCCGAGCATCCGGTCCCCGATCCAGATCGGGACGCTGGCATGGTGGCGCAGACCGCGGGTGTCACCCTGCGCCTGCGCCAACCGTTCGCATTCGAGCATGTTCGTCGCATGACCCAGCTCACCGGACAGGGCCTTGCGGCGACACAGGCACGGTCCGTCAAACGCACCGGGGCCGGAAAGCGCGGGAGGCAGGTTGCGCGCGGCCCCGAGGCGGAACCCGCCTTCTCCCTCTCGAAGCGAGATCCAACCCGCCATCACGTCGGGCAGACGCATCGCGCGCTCGAGGACGGTTTCGAGCACTTCTCGTTCGGTCCGTGAGCGGTTGAGACCCTCGGCCACATACAACATCGCGTTCAGCGTCTGCGACTTGCGCGCGAGCTCTCTCTGGCTTGCGTGGAGCTCGCGGTTCGTCTGCACGATGTCCTCGAACGTCGAGATCAAGAGCCCGAGGATCTGCTCCTTGTCGGAGCTGATCGTGAGGCGCCGTCCGAGGAAGAAGATCTCGACGCCCAGCTTCAGCTTGCTGTCGGTGCGCAAGCGCCTGTTGTCGAGGATGCTCCGGATGCGCGCCAGGAGGTAGTCCGGGGCGTACGGCTTGGTGATGAAGTTGTCGGCGCCGCACTCGAGCCCCTGGACGATCTCCATGGGGTTGTTCAACGTCGTCAGCAGGATCACCGGGATTTGCTTGCCTTCCGGTTCGGCCTTGATCTTGCGGCACACGTCGTAACCGGAGATCCCCGGCATGAGGATGTCCGTGATGACCATGTCGAAGCGAGACCGGTGGAAGCGGTCGAGCGCTTCCTCGCCGTTTACGGCGGTCTCGACCTCGAATCCATTGGACTCGAGGATGATCCGGAGCTGCTCCGCCTGTGTCGGGCTGTCCTCAACAATTAGAGCTCGGGTCATCCCTCACCCCGGGGAAAGATCTCGTACCCGGGCCACGAACTCACAGCTCGCCCTCTCCGGCCACCGCTCCTGTTCCTATGCATCGAGCACCTCGCGCACCTTCCTGAGGAGCACGTTGGGCGTGAACGGCTTCTGGAAGAACGCCGTGGCCCGGCTGAGCAGGCCGTGGTTGACGACGGCGCTGTCCGTGTAGCCGGACATGAAAAGGACCCGGATTCCCATGCGCGCCGCTTCCAGACGCGACGCGAGCTCGGGGCCGCCGACACCGGGCATCACGACGTCCGTTATCACCAGATGAATCGTCTTCTGTCGTCCGGCGAGCTCGAGCGCCGCGTGGCCCTTTTCCTCCGGAATCGTGCGCGCAGGCCGGCTGCTCACGTCAGCTCCATGCCATCGGCGTTCATGCGCTCGGCCATCTCGTGGAGCACCGTCAAGACCTGCAGCGTGAAATCGGACTTGCTGATGAAGCCGTCGGCCCCGGCTTCGCGGGCGGCGACTCGGTAGCTCGCGTCGTCGTGGATGGTGACCATGACCACATGGAGGGCGGATGGCTGGCTCTTCAAGCGGCGCGCGACCTCGAGGCCGTCTATTCCCGGCATGGCGATGTCCACGAGGACCAGGTCCGGCTGCAGCGCCGGCACACGGGCGAGCGCCTCGGTGCCCGAGGAGGCCGTCCCGACGAGCTCGCATGAGCGCAGTTGCGACAGGTACCGTCCGCCGACCGCCGGAAGGCGTCGCTGTCGTCCACGAGAAAGACGCGAATGAGTTTGTCAGGCATGTACCGCCCCACCGCGATTGATGCCACAATGGCCCGCTCAGCAGAGATGGGACAATCGGGAAAACCCGGAAAAGGGGTGGGGAAAGACCTGAGAACCGAGAATGACAGCCGAAAGGTCACCGCTCCGAGTTCACGAGTCCGACTCGGATGGCGTAGCGCACGAGGCCCGCAACGTCGTGGATGTCGAGGCGCGTCATCAGCGCCGCGCGGTGGGTCTCGACGGTCTTGACGCCGAGATCGAGCTTCTTTGCGATCTCTTTGGTCGTATGGCCTTCGGCGATCAACTGAAGGATCTCACGCTGCCGCGGCGTGAGCGCCTCGAGCGAGGTGGTCTCGGCCCCCGTTCGCCGGACGTAGTCGGAGATCACCTGTTTGGAAATCGCGGGGGACAGAAACGTCTCGCCCCGCGCCACCGCCCGCACCGCCAGCTCCAGCTCCGCCGTGCCCGAGTCCTTCAAGAGATAGCCTGCGACGCCGGCCTTGAGCGCCCGATGAACGTACTCTTCGTTCGCGTGCATCGACAGAAGGATCACGCGCGTGGCCGGGAACCGGCGGGCCGCGCGGGCCGCCGCTTCGAGGCCGTTCATCCCCGGCATCGAGATGTCGAGCAGGGCCACGTGCGGCGCCTGCGTTTTCAAGAGCTCGAGGGCCTCCCGCCCGTCGGCGGCTTCGCCCACGACCTCGACGCCGGGCAGCTTCTCGAGCAGCGAGCAGATCCCCGCGCGGACGAGCGCGTGGTCCTCCGCCACGACGACGCGGATGGGCTTCATGGCGCGGGGCTCGCGGGAAACACCGCCCGGATCTCGGTGCCCTGCCCCCGCGCCGACTTTATCTCGAGCCGCCCGCCGAGCAAGCGGGTGCGTTCGGACATGGTCAAGAGCCCCATACTCGCGCCATGGCTGGCCCGCTCTCGGGCCGCCTTGACATCGAAGCCGACGCCGTCGTCCTGGATGAGAAGCCGCAGCTCTCCCTCATGGAGGCCGACCTCCACGCGGACGTTGTGCGCCTTTGCGTGCCGCGCGACGTTGTTGAGCGCCTCCTGCACGACCCGGTAGCAGCCGATCTCCACATCGGGCGAAACACTGATCCGGGCCGGCCCGGCCTCCAGACGGGCCTCGAACCCCGCTCTCTGAGCCTGGTGGTCCACAAGCCAGCGTAGCGCCGCCACCAGTCCCAGGTCATCGAGCAGAGAGGGGCGCAGCGCGAGCGACATGTCGCGCACCTGCTGGATGGCTCGCTCGACGATACTCATGCTGTCCTCGAGGCGGGAAGCCAGTTCCACGTCGTCGCCCGGACGGTGCGCAGCCTGAAGATTGATCTTTAGCGCGGTCAGCTCCTGGCCGATCTCGTCGTGCAGCTCATGCGCGATACGGCGGCGCTCCGCTTCCTGCGTCTCGATCAGCCGCCGCGAGAGCGCGAGCAGCCGCTCGCGGGAGGCCTTCAGCTCTTCCTCCGCCCGCCTTCGCTCGCTGATGTCACGAATGGCGCTCGAGACGAGCGGACCTTGCTCCGTCTCGAGGGGACTCAGGCTGATCTCCGCCGGGAACTCCGTGCCGTCCTTGCGCAGGCCGTAGAGCTCCATGCCGGCTCTCATGGGCCGTGCGCGCGGGTCGGCAGAGTAGCCGGAGCGATGATGCCGGTGCTGCTCACGCAAGCGCGGCGGCACCAGACTCTCGACCAGCTGTCCCAGAAGCTCCTGCCGTGTGTAGCCGAAGAGACGCTCGGTCTGGGCGTTGACGAGCAGGATCTCCCCATTCCGGTCCACGATGACCATCGCGTCCGGGGCCGACTCCAGCAGACTCCGGAACTTCTCCTCGGCACGCTTGCGTTCGGTCACGTCGCGGGCCACGCCGAGGACTGCCGCCGGCCCGCCGGAATCGTCGAGCCGGGGGGTCACGTGATCCTCGATCCAGATGTACGCCCCCGTCTTCCCGTGACGGAGCCGGTACTCCCGAGTGCCGCTTACCCCGCTCTCGAGGATCCTCCGCGTCGCCTGCTCGACGGCGGAGAGGTCATCCGGATGGATCGCCCGCAGCCAGAGCCCGGGATCCCGCAGGAAGTCCTCGACGGCGTAGCCTGCGATGCGCTCGACGCCCTCGCTCACGAACTGCGCTCGCGACTCCAGAGGATTCCCGTTCTCGATTCCGACCACGTAAACGATTTCGTCGACGTTCGAGAGAATCAGGCGGTAGCGCTCGTCGCTCTCTCGCAGCGCCTCTTCTGCCCGCTTCCGCTCAGTGACGTTGTCGAACAGAGCGACGAACTGTCCCTTCCGCGGACTGTAGGTGGAGATCGAGAACCAGATTCCAAGGGTCTTCACGTAGATCTCGAACCTCTCCGGGATTCCCGTCAGAGCCACCCTGCCATACATCTGGAGCAGCTCCGGACTCGACTCCCGTATCCCGGGAATGAGTTCGGTGATTTTTCGCCCGACCACGTCCTTGAGTCCCGTCAAGACTTCGAAGTTCGTGTTGACATCCAGGTAGCTGAAGTCCCGCGGTTCGCCGTTCTCGAACAGCATCTCGCAGTGGGCGTAACCGTGAAGCATGGACTCGAAGAGCGACCGATAGTCCTGCTCGCTATTCTTGATCCCCTCCCCGGCCTTCCGGCGGGTCCGGCGTTGCTCCGCCTGCTCGAGCTCCCGCTGAACCGCGGAAGCGAGCCGCGGCTCCCGGGCGCGCTCGCGCTTCGTGCCGTCCGTCATGGCGCCGTCCAAGCTCCCCGGCAGTTTGGGCCGGCCCGCGCCCTGGCGCGGAAACGCAGCGGGCTCCAAATGAAGCAAATCTTGCAGACAGTGTAGAGCAAGAGGGTAGCGGCTGTGAAGGTTGACCTGGTGGAGCCTGGCGCAAAGGACTTGGTTAGACTCTGTTCATGAAGCGCGAATACGGATCGTGGATGAGTGGCGCGCTCTCACGCCCCATGGAGTACCTCTGGTTCGGGGACCGCGGCCGCCCTGTCCTCTTCTTTCCGACGTCGATGGGGCGCTTCTACCAGAACGAGGACTTCGGCCTCACCGGGGCGCTCGCGGAAAAGGTCGACGCAGGCTGGCTCCAGCTCGTCTGCGTCGACTCCGTGGACGCCGAGAGCTGGTACAACAAGAAGATCCCGCCAGCCGATCGCGCCCGGCGCCACGACGAATACGACCGTTACCTTCGCGACGAGATGCTCCCGTACATCACATCGCGAACCGGCGGCAATATCGTCACCGTCGGCGCTTCGTTCGGCGCGTACCACGCGGCGAACGTGGCAGCGCGATACCCGGGCGTCGTCACGAAGGCAATCTGCTTCTCCGGCATTTACGACGTGTATCAGTTCCTCGACGGGTACTGGGACGACACCTGCTACTTCCACACGCCCATGGCTACCATCGCGAACATGGACGAGGCCTGGAAGAAGAAGCTTCGCCAGGTGGAATGGGTCGTCGCGACGGGTGAGAACGACTCGCTCGTGAAGCAGAACCGCGAGTTCGCGGCGCTTCTCGAGCGCCAGGGACAGCGGGTTCAGGCCGAGTTCTGGCCGGGCGTCTTCGGCCACGACTGGCCGTTCTGGAAGGAGCACATCCGCCGCTTCATCTGACGGGCGTCCCGTCCTGGAGGCTGCGCAGGCGGCGATCCGCATGCGCCGCCTTCCGGCGCACCTCGTCCGCCTCCTCCTTCGTCCCGAGGATGCCCCGGATCTCCGCCAGCGCGCGCCAGCCCTCCGGACGAAAAGGCGCCAGGCGCGCGGCGTCCTGTGCCGCGGAGAGCGCTTCCTCGAAGGCACCGCGTCGCTCGAGATGCCGTGCCTCTGCCACCGCGATCTCCCACGATTCCGGAAACGCTTTTCGTCCTTGAGCGAGCAGCGTCACTCCTTCCTTCGCCCGGCCCGTCCATTCGCGGTAGCGCGCGAGGGTCACGAAGTCCACCGGCTCCCGGCGCGCGGCGTCCGCGATGACCTTCCCGAAGAAGCTCATCGCCGCGTCGTCCGCCACGCGCCGCCCGTCCGTCTCCACACCGAGGACGAAGCCCTCGGCGAAGGCGAGCGCGCGATTGCGCGCGAGCGCCACGCTGTCGGGAAACAGGGCGAGCGAGCGGTTGCACTGCGCGAGGCAGGCCGCGTATTCGCGAAGGCTGAGGAGGCACTTCGCAAGAAGCTCGGCGGATTCCCGCGCGCGGCGCGGGTCGCGCGCATCCGTGATTCCTTCGAGGACCACGCGCGCCTCCGGCCAGCGCTCGAGCGTCGCCAGCGCGCGCGCGAGCGGGAGCCGCCATGCGGGATCCGGAGGCGCCTTTTCGCGGGCCTCCGACAGGAGTGCCTCCGCTTCGTGGAGCAACGCGAACTGCTCGGGCAGCCGCGCTTCGGAGACGTGGGAGGCCTGCTCGACGAGCTGCTCTCCGGCCGCGACGAGAGCGGGCGCGTCGCGGGAGATCGCGAGTCTCTGCCGCGCCGTCGCCACCGCATCCGAGGTGAGGCCCTGGGCCCGCTGGGCGTCGAGGAGACGTTCGAGGAGCGCCGTCGCGGCCGGGTGGACCGAGAGGCCCGCGCGGGCCGCCCGCTCGGCAAGGGACGCGTGCCCGAGGCTCAGGTGCGCTTCGGCGAGCGCGATGAAGAGCTCGATGGGCTTCTCCGTCGCCCCCGAAAGCGCGTCGAGCGCGGTCACGGCCTCCGCCGCGCGGCCGAGCTTGAGGAGACCCCGCGCGAACGTGAGAACCGCCCGCTGCTGCAGGGGGTCATCCGGAAGCTCGCGCACGACGGAGGGCAGGACGACGCGCGACAGGAGGTCGACCACGCCTTTCCAGTCGCCCGCGCCCGCCAGACGGCGCGCCTCCTCGACGTCGCGCGCGGCCCCGCGCACGTCCACCGACGCGCGCCCTTCGCCCCCGCGGCCCGTGACGACCGCCCCTCCCGCCACCCGGGCCCGGACAACGCCCGCCCCGCGGGCGGCCGCCTGGTAGCGCATCTTCGGCACGAACGGCGCCACCGTGATGCCGCGCCGGGCCGCGGCCATCGTGAGGACGTTGACGAACCCCCTCCAGTCGGGAAAGCGGTCGTGGCGCTCTCGCTGGAGGCAGCGCATGATCACGTCCTCGGCTCCGAACGAGGTCTTCCGGAAGAGCCCACTCGCGATTTTCGGGGGCTCACCTCGAATTTTCGCCTCCCGGATCTCGTGCCACGTGCCCGAGAACGGCTTTCGGCCGGTCTCCCACTCGTACATGAGGCAGCCGAGGCTGTAGATGTCGGACCTCAGGTCGAGCGGGACACCGCCGAGCAGCTGCTCTGGCGACGCATACGCCACGGTTCCGAAGATGAGATGTCCGCCGTCGGGCGTCGATTCCATCTCGCTCTCGCCGAGCGGCGACGAAATCCCCCAGTCGCTCACCGCGGCGCGGCCGACTTCGTCGAGGAGAATGTTCTCCGGTTTGAGGTCGCGATGCACGATGTGGTGCTCGACGTTTGCCCACTCGAGAGCCCCGGCGATGCGCACGAGGGTCCGGTAGAAGAGCTCGGGGTCGCGCGAGGTCATCTGCGACCGCAGGCTCCCCCCCGCCATCCACCGCGAACAGATCACGGGGAGCTTTTCGAGAGGAAATACGCAAAGCGCCTCGACGATTCCGTCGCAGACGGAAAGCGTCAACCACACCTGGAGCTCCTGCAGGAAACGCTCGAAGTCCTCCTTGCTGCCGCTGCCGCGCGGGAGCGCCTTGACCGCGAAGCTGGGGCCGGACGGCGTCTGCCGGACCCGGGCGCAGACACCCATCCCCCCGCGGATGACGTCCACGACCGTGAACGCGTCCGAGTCGAATCCCTGCGTCCGCGCGAGCGCAGGCAGGGAAAGCTCTTCTCCGGGGCGAAAGGGGACCACCTGTCCCCGATTCTCTCACTCCCGGCCCGGGAGGAAACGATCGAAACCCGCGTGCCCGTTTCGACGTAAAATGGTATTTTGGAATTCTCGATAGAGGTGTCTATGAAACGCATCTCCCTTACGCGGGCCGCGGTTCTCGCGCTTCTCGCGGCTCTCGCGGTTCTTGCCACCGCCCCCGCCCGCTCCCAGGAACTCAGGGTCGAGGAGCACGTGCTCTCGAACGGCATGAAGCTTCTGCTCGTGCCCCGCCGCGACGAGCCGGTCGTCTCCGGCGGCTGGGTCGCCAAGGTCGGGAGCGCCAACGAACGGCCCGGCATCACGGGGATCAGCCACCTCTTCGAACACATGATGTTCAAGGGCACGGAGGCGATCGGCTCGAAGGACCCGGCGCGGGACCAGAAGCTGATCGCCGAGCAGGAGCAGCTCCGCGGCCTCATGCGCGACGAGGAGTCGAAGATGCGCGCGGCCCTCCGGCGCGGCGAGATCGACGACGTCACGAAGCCCGAGAGCAAGACCCCCAGGTACAAGGAGCTCGAGAAGGAATTCGACGCCCTCGTGAAGGAGCAGCGCGACCTCCTCGTGAAGAACGAGTTCGACCGCATCTACACGAAGCAGGGCGCCTCGGGGATGAACGCGTCGACGAACTCGGACCTCACCCAGTACTTCATCACCGTGCCGAAGAACAAGCTCGAGCTCTGGATGTGGATGGAGTCCGACCGCCTGAAGGCTCCCGTCTTCCGCGAGTTCTACTCCGAGCGCGACGTCGTCTTCGAGGAACGTCGCCTGCGGACGGAATCGACCCCCACGGGGCGCCTCGACGAGGCCTTCGAGGAGATGTTCTGGCACGGCCACCCGTACACCTGGCCCGTCGTCGGGTACCCCTCGGACATTCCCGCGATAACGAAGGCCGACGCCGACGCGTACTACGCACTCTTCTACGCGCCGAACAACATCACCGCCATCCTCGTGGGCGACTTCGACCCGAAGGAAGCCGTCGCGATGGCCGAACGGTATTTCGGACGCATTCCCCGCGGCAAGAACCCGCCGCCCGAGATGACGATCCTGCCCCCCCCGTGGGAAGCGGAAATGCGCCTCAACGGCGAGGCGGACACGAACCCGCAGGTCTCCGTCAACTGGCACACGGTGCCCTTCCAGAACAAGGACGCGTATCCCCTTCAGGTTCTCGCGCAGCTCCTCAACGGCCGCACCGGCCGGCTCTACAAGGCGATGGTCGTCGGGGACGGCGCCGTGGCGACAAACGTGACGGCGGGCGCCTTCTCGCGCAAGTACGCCGGCGAGTTTGGCGTCGAGGCGGAGGTCAAGGACGGCAAGACGCCCGAGGACGCCGAGAAGGCCGTTTACGTCGAGCTCGAGAAGCTCAAGAAGGACCTCGTTCCGGCCGAAGAGCTGCAGAAGGTGAAGAACAACTTTGCCGCGCAGACCTTCCGCGGACTCCAGCAGAACTTCTTCATCCTCCTCCAGCTCATGGGCAACGAAGGCCGCGGCGACTGGAGAGAGTTCAACGGGGGTCCGAAGAAGATCCAGGCCGTGACGGCCAAGGATGTGCGCCGCGTCGCGCAGACATACCTCACGAAAGAAAACCGCGGCGTCGCGACCTACACGCGCAAGGCGGGTGCGGCCACCGCGCCCGAGGATCCGGCCCTCCTCGCCGTGCCGGAGCAGATGCGCCCGATGGTCAAACAGACGCTCGCCCGGCTCGCCGCCTCGACGGACGCCGACAAGCTCAAACAGATGATCGCGCAGATGGAAAGCCAGTCGACGCAGATGCCGCCGCAGATGAAGCCGGCCACGGATCTCATCCTGCAGAAGGCCCGCGCGCGCCTGACCGAGATGGAGAAGACCCCGAAGACGACGGAGAAGAAGTAGCCATGAAGAAGAACATCCTCCTGCCGGCGGTTTTTGTCGCTTTTCTTACCGCCCTTCTCGCCGCGCCTCTCGTCTCCCCGGCGGCACTCGCCGCCGGCGCCGGCACCATTCCTTCGAAGCCCGATCAGCTCACGTTCAAGCCGTTCTCCTACACGCCGCCCGCCGCGAAGGGCTTTCGCGCGGTCCTGAAGTCCGGCGTCGTGGCTTACCTCGCGGAGAACCACGAGCTTCCGCTCGTCAACATCCAGATCATTCTCCGGGGCGGGACCTACCTGAACGCGCCCGGCAAGGAAGGCCTCGCGGAGACGGCGGGATATCTCCTCGCGCGCGGAGGAACGAAGAATCGCAAGGCCGAGGACCTCGAGGAGCGCCTCGCGTTCCTCGCCGCCCAGCTCAACAGCGGCTTCGGCGAGGATCGCGGCACGGTCTCGCTGAACCTCCTCGCGAAAGACCTCGACGAGGGTCTCGCGATCCTGCGCGAGGTCCTGACCGAACCCAGGTTCCAGGACGACAAGCTCAAGCTCCGCAAGGATCAGCTTCTCGCCGACATGAAGCAGCGAAACGACAGTTCCGCGGACATCGAGGGGCGCGAGCGCTCGTTCCTTCTCTACGGCGACGGCTATTACCTGAACCGCTTCGAGACGAAGGCCTCCGTCGAAGGACTGACGCGCGGGGACCTCGTGGCGTTCCACCGCAAGTGGGTCGATCCGAAGAATATGCTCATCGCGGCCGCGGGCGACTTCAAGAAAGCCGAGATGGCCGCGAAGCTCGACAAGCTCCTCGCGAACTGGCCGTTCAAAGGCGAGGCCGCGCCGCCGGTGCCGAAGCCGTCGCACACGATGACGCCCGGGACTTTCCTCGTCGACAAAGACGTCAACCAGGGCCGCGTTTCGATCCTGCTGCCGGGCCTCCTGCGCACCGACCCCGACTTCTTCGCGGCCGCCGTCATGAACGACATCCTCGGCGGCGGCGGCTTCACGAGCCGCATCATGAACCGGGTCCGCTCGGACGAAGGCCTCGCGTACTCGGCGGGCTCGCAGCTCCAGCCGGGCATCTGGTACCCCGGCCGCTTCGGCGCCGCGTTCCAGTCGAAGGTGCGCACCGCCGCCTACGCCTCGCAGATCGTGATCGAGGAAATGACGAAGCTTCGTGACACCGACCCCACGGACGAGGAGATGGAAACGGCGAAGCGCTCGTTCATCGACACTCTCCCCCGCCGCTTTTCGACGCCCGTGCAGGTCGTGGGCCTTCTCGCGGACGAGGAATACACGGGCCGCTACGCCTCTGATCCTCTCTACTACGCGAAGTACCAGGCGAACGTCGAGAAGGTGACGAAGGCCGACGTGAAACGAGCGGCGCAGCGGCTTCTCAAGCCCGACGCCGTGACGCTTCTCGTCGTCGGGAAGAAGTCCGACCTTCTGAACCCCGAACCGAAGCACCCCGTGAAGTTCGCGGACCTCACGAGCGGAAAGTTGACGGAGGTTCCGTTGCGCGATCCCTTCACGATGAAACCCATGGCTTTGGCGACAGACGGCAGCGCGAAGTGATCCTCCTGGCGGCGGTTCTTGCCGCCCAGGCGCTCACGCTCGAGAAGATCTCCGAACCCGGGCCGGGCGGCCCCTCGGGCTGGGCTTGGCGCGACGCCACGCACGTCACGTGGGTCGTTTCCGACGGCCCGGAACCCGAGGCGCCCGCCACGCTCTGGGAGCTCGACGCCGCGACCGGGAGGAAGGCGAGGCTCTTCGAGCCCGCGGCCGTCAAGGATCGCGCCGGGAAAGACCGGATGCTCTCTCCCCGAGGGGGGAAATGGAGCCCGAGGGGCGATGTTCTCCTCGTGTCCTTCGACCACGACCTCTGGCTCCTCGCCCCCGGCGGCGCGCCGCGGCGCCTTACGAACGACGCCGACGAGGAGGAGTCCCCGGCGTTCTCTCCGGACGGTTCGCGCGTCGCGTACGTCAAGAAGTCCGACCTCTGGGCTGTCGAGCGCGCGTCGGGCCGGGAGACGCGCCTCACGACCACGGGCGCCGACCACGTGTTCAACGGGAAGCTCGACTGGGTCTACGAAGAGGAGCTCGCGAACCGGCGCGGAGGCCGCTCGTACGAGTGGGCGCCGGACTCTTCCGCGATCGCCTACCTCCGCCTGGACGAGAACCGGGTGCCGGCGTTCCCGATCGTGGACTTCACGCCGGTGAACGGGAAGGTCCTTCCGCAGCGCTATCCGAAGGCCGGCGACCCGAACGCGATTCCCTCCGTCCACGTCGTCGACCTCGACGGGAAAGAGACGGCCTCCTTCGCGCCGACGCCCGACGACGTCTACGTCGCCCCCCAGCTCGCCTGGACCGCAGACGGAAAGCAGGCCTGCTTCCTCGTCCTCGACCGCCCGCAGACGACCCTCGACGTCTGGCTCCTGCCTCGCGCGGGCGGCGCGCCGAAAAAGCTCCTCACCGAGACGGACGCCGCGTGGATCAACGCGCTCGAGCCGCCGCATTTCCTCAAGGACGGTTCCTTCGTCTTCCTCTCGGAAAGGAGCGGCTTTCTCCACCTCTACCGGCACGCCCCCAACGGCACGCCGATGAACGCGATCACGAAGGGCGACTGGATGATTGACGGGCCCTGGTCGGTCGACGAGAAGGCGGGCGTCGTCTTCTTCACCGCAACCGAAAGGGACCCGCGTGAGCGCCATGTCTACCGCGTGAAGCTGGACGGGACAGGGTTCCAACGCCTCACCAAAGAGCGCGGTGTCCACACTCTCTCGCTGTCCCCCGGCGGAGCCTTCCTCGTAAGCACGCACTCGAGCGTCACATCCCCTCCGAGGACCGTCGTGAGGAACGCCTCCGGCGAGGAGGCCGCGGTGGTCGACGACGCGCCCGGCCCGTTTGCCGACACCATTCTCGGTTCCGTCGAGATGGGCTCCTTCAAGGGCACGGACGGCACGCTCTTCTATACGCGGCTCGTAAAGCCAGCGGACTTCGACCCCGGCAGGAAATACCCCGCGATCGTGTTCGTGTATGGCGGCCCGCACGCGCAGCTCGTGCAGGACCGCTGGGGCGCGGCTTCCGGCCTCGACCATCTCCTCGCGTCGAAGGGATTCCTCGTCTTCACGATGGACAACCGCGGCTCGTGGGGGCGCGGGCACGCGTTCGAGACGCCGATCCTGAAGAACCTGGGCGCGCAGGAGCTGAAGGACCAGCTCGAGGGCGTCGCCGAGCTTGTGAAGAAACCCTTCGTCGACGCGTCCCGGCTCGGGCTCTGGGGCTGGTCTTATGGCGGTTACATGACGCTCTTCATGGCCACTCACGCGGGCGAGAGGTTCAAGTGCGCGCTCGCGGGCGCGCCGGTCGCCGACTGGAAGTTCTACGACTCCATCTACACGGAGCGCTACATGAAGCGCCCCAAGGACAATCCCGAGGGCTACAAGGCGGCGTCGCCGCTCGAGGCCGCGAAAAACCTCTCGACGAAACTCCTCATCATGCACGGCACGTCCGACAACAACGTCCACATGCAGAACTCGATCAGCTTCATCGACGAGCTCATGAAGGCGCGGAAGGACTTCTTCTTCGTGCCCTTGCCGCGCCAACGGCACGGGCCCCGCCGGGAGGCGCTTCTCTACCGCAACCAGCGCCTCGTCGATTGGTTCGAGAAGAACCTGTAACGCGCGCCGATCAAGCGCAACGGCCGTCAGACGGGCTTCGGCGTGACGGTGAGCGCCAGCGAGCCTTTCACGGCCTTGGACACGATGCAGTATTTTTCGGCGAGGGCGAGCGTCTTGTCGACGTCCGCCCGGCGCGACTCCCAAAGAGCCGCGGGCACGTGCGGCGCGAGGTTCATCTTCGTGACGAGAAATCCTCCCGCAGGATCCTTGTCGACCTCGCACGAGCCATCCAGCGCCGGCTTCTCGATCGGGAGCTGCAGCTTCGCGAGGAAGATCGCCCACGTCTGGACGAAGCACGACGAAACGCCCGCGAGGAGCAGCTCCTCCGGATTCGGCGCCCCCGTCTTTCCGCCGAGAGACGAGGCGCCCACGTGCGCAACCTTCAGGCTGCCGTCCGCGTTCGTGAGCGTGCCTTCTTTCGAAGCGGGATCCCAGGTCGCGGCGATCGTGAACGTGTGTTCGGCGGACATGACGTGTCTCCCTTTTAGGCTCTTGGGCTTTCAGGCCCGGATCACGAGGAGCCGGGGTTCGGTGAATTCTTCCATCGCGTAGGCCGGGCCCTCGCGCCCGGAGCCCGACTCCTTCACGCCGCCGTACGGCATGCGGTCCGCGCGCCACGTCGGGACGTCGTTGACGAGAACAGCCCCGACCTCGAGGACGTCGAAGGCGCGCTGGATGCGCCCGAGATCCCGCGTGAAGACTCCCGCCTGCAACCCGTACTTCGAGTCGTTCACGCGGCGGAGCGCCTCGTCCCAGTCGTCGTAAGGGGCGAGCGTGACGACGGGCGCGAAGACTTCCTGCGCCTCGACCTTCATCGACGGCGTCGTGTTCTCGAGGATCGTGGGGGCCAGGCACTCTCCCGCGCGTGTCCCGCCCACCAGCGCCGTCGCGCCTCCCTGGACGGCCTCCTTCACCCACGCCTCGGCGCGCGCGGCCTCTTCGGGCGTGATCATCGGGCCGACGTCCGTCTTCTCGTCGAGCGGATCTCCGACGACGAGCTGCGCCGCCCTTAGGAGCAGCTTGGAGCGGAACGCTTCGAGGACCGGGCGGTGCACGAGCGCGCGCTGGACGGAAATGCACGACTGACCCGCGTAGGAAAACGCGCCCGAGGCGGTGCGTCGCGCCGCGTCGTCGAGGTCCGCGTCGGAGTGGACGACGACCGCCGCGTTTCCGCCCATCTCGAGGGCGACGCGCTTCCTCGGCACGAGGGCCTTCAACCGCCACCCCACCGCGCCCGAGCCCGTGAAGGACACGACCGGGAGGCGCGGGTCGAGGACGAGCGCCTCGGCGTCGGCGCCCGGGATCGGAAGGACGGCGTACGCGTCCGCGGGCCAGCCGGCGGCGAGCACGATCTCCCGGAGCGCGAGCGCCGAGAGCGGCGTCTGGGAAGCCGGCTTCTGGACGATCGGGGCGCCCACGGCAATCGCCGGCGCCACCTTGTGCGCCGTCAGGTTGAGCGGAAAATTGAACGGCGTGATCGCGAGGACGGGCCCGAGCGGGACGCGCTTCACGACTCCCCACCGGCCGAGCGAGGCGCCGTTCACGTCGAGCGGCAGCATCTCGCCCGTCTGCGCCTCGAGCGCGGCGGCCGCCGCCGAGAACGTGGCGGCGGCGCGCTCGGCCTCCATGCGCGCGGCCTTCAGGGGCTTGCCGGCCTCCGCGGCGATCGTGCGCGCGAGCTCGTCCCGCCGGCGTTCGAGCTCGACCGCGACCTTCCGGAGGATCGCGACGCGCGTGTAGGTGGGAAGCGCCCGCGTCTCTTGGAAGACGCGAACGGCGCGCTGCACAGCGGCCTCAATCTCTTCGGATGAGGGGCGCGGGATCCGCGCGAGCTCCCGCCCTCCGAAGGGCGCCCGCACCACGAGGTCGGAGCCGCTCACGATTTTCCCTCTTCCCGGAGCACATCCGGGTTCCAGGCCCTCGAGGCGGTCCACGCGCGCGATGAAAAGAGCGCCGACAGCGCGCGGCCGAGGAGCGGTGTCCTCGTCCGCGCCCAGAAAGAGTCCACGAGGCGCGCCACTTCGGGCGGGGCCGACGCGGGCGCGGCGAGCTGCGCGAGCGAAAGGACTCCCACCGGGGCTTCGTTCCGAACCTTTTCCCACGGCTCACGAAGCCCCGCCTCCTCCGCGGGCGGAAGCGGCGTCACGCCGGAGAGCGCGAGGCGTCCCGACACCACCGCGAAGAGGAGCGGCAGGTCGCGCAGCACCGGAACCGCCGTCTCGAACCGGAACGTCGAGAACGCGGTGCGTCCGCCCCCGCCCCCCGGCGCGTTTCCCGAAAGCGTGACGCGGTGCCTGGCGTGGCCTGCGTTCGCGATCGCGCTCCAGATGGCGGCCACCGGCCACAGCGGAAAAGAGAGGGCCAGCGCGACGAGGCCGAGGCCCCGATTCGAGGACGAGGAGGCGCTCTTCTCGGCGCTTCTCTCGGCGGCCGGCAGCCGGTCGGTGAGCAGGCTCGTCGCGCCCGTCGACGCATCGACGACGAGATTGCCCGAGACGACGGCGTTCTCGAGCGCGAGGCCGGGCGGAATTGCGGTCCGCGGAAGAACGCTCACCGCGGAAAGACGCGCCTCCGAGAGGACGACGGCTTCTTCCGCCACGGTCGTGCCCCCCTGAAGCTCTGCTCCGCCATCCACCGTGGCACGGTCGGAGAGCGCGGGCGCCGCGCCGGCGGCGGCGCGGTCGGCCCGGTGGTACGACGCGACGTCGGCGAGGAGGACCGGGCCCTCGGTGAGCGGAAGCGCCGCGTAGTCCGCGTCCGCCGTCCATTCGGCCGCGCCGGGCTCGCGCGGGAAATCCTTCTTCTTGAGCGCGCCGGGCAGAAGACGCCAGACGCCGGCGGGGCGTCCGCCCAGGAGTCCGGCGACGATCGGCCCGCGCACGTCGTCCACCTTCCTCAGGAACTCGTGGAGGGCGGCATGGATCCCCACGTCGCCGCGCACGACGATCGTCTCGCCATCCAGCCGCGGCTCGAGACGGCGCAGGACGTCGCCGGTCGTCTCGCCGTCCTCGCGCCGCACGATCTCGAGCGCGATGCCCCAGCGAATGCCCTTGCCGAACCGGCGCTCGATCTCGGGCACGCGGGAAGAGACGACGAGAAGCGCCGAGCGGCGGCCGGCACGAACGAGCGCCTCGAGCGCGTGTTCGAGCACGGGCACGCCCGCGAGCGGGAGGAGAGCGGGCACGATGCGCGCCCCGAGCGGGCCGAATGCCGTGCCGTCGCGATCGGCGAAGAGGACGGTGGTCATGGGAGAGGGATTATGGGACGAAGGCCCTGAGACCGGTGGAGCGGCCCGCGCGCGCGTCCACGTCGGCCGTGATCTCGCGCGCGTGCGCCGTCAGCCAGGCCCGTACCTCGGCCGGCGGCACCGCCGCATTCGCGCGATACGCCCAGCACTGGATCCGCCCTTCGTGCCCGTCGCCCGCTTCGTCCGCGATCGCCGCGGCCGCGCTCACGCCCTCCCAGGACAGCCCCGTGCGGAAGAGACGGAATTCGAGTCCTTCGGGCTCGTCGCTCCGGAAGGCGGGCGTCCCGGGCGGCACGGGCGCGAGCACGGGCGAGAGCTGGTCGGCGAGCTCCCGCGCGCCCGTGCGGTGCGTGAGGAGATCGTGCCGGGTCTGGCGTGCCGCCTCGATCCCGCCCCATGCAAGGAGGGCGAACAAGAGGCCTCTCACGATGCGGCCCGGATACGGAGACGTCCGCTCGCGCGCCGCGAGCATGAGCCACGTGCCTCCGAGCCCGGTGAAAGCGGCCAGGGCGGGCATCGTCGGAATGGACGAGAGCCGGTATTTGCCCGCGACCGCGACGACGATCACGAGCTCCACGACGCACGCCCCCCAGAGGATGCCGTGCGCGAGGCGGCGATCACCTCCGGTCGCCCCGGACGCGACCTCCGCTTCGCTGACGGCGCGCCCGAGGAACACGACGCCGAGAGCCGCCAGCGGCAGGAAGAAGAAGAGCGAGCGCACGAGCGTGAAGACGTCCGCCCCGAACGCCGTCGGCAGGGCTGCCGCGCGGGACGCGGCCTCGGAGGCTCCGAACGACGTCGCGAGCGCAAAGGAGAAGGACTCGCGCCGGAAGAGGAAGACCGCGAAGAGGTGGGAAAACCCGACGGCGACGAACGCGAGGCCGAGGAGCGTGAGAGCGCGCTTCGTGCGGCCGAGACCGAAGAGGCGCGGCCGCGCGAGGAGAGCGAGAAGGAGCGGGATCAGGTAGAGCCCGACGGCGTAGCCCTTCGCGAGGAAGCCGAGACCGAAGAAGACGCCCGAAACGGCGCCCTCGAACGGGGAGTCCTCCTCGAACGCCCGGAGGCCGAAGATGATGCCGGCGAGGCCCAGCGTGACGAGCGTGGGTTCGACCGTGGCGGCACGGGAAGCGGCGACGAGCGGGGGAAACAGGGCCGCGAAGGCGCCCGCAAGATGCCCCGCGGGCTGGCCCCATCCGCGCCGGATGACGCGCTCGAGCACGATGACGCCGATGAGCCCGAGGATCGCCGACGGCAAGCGCACCGCCCATTCCTCGGGGCCGAACACGCGCACCATCGCGGAAAGGACCCAGGGAAAGAGAACCGGGGTTCCGGAGGGCGGGCCCATCGGCGTCGCCGAGAGGCCCAGGAACTGGTCCGACCCGCCCGCGAGGATGTTGCGCGCGCCGATCGCCCAGCGCCCCTCGTCGGCGCCGAACAGATCCGGCTGACCGAGGAGCACGAGCCGCAGCAGGGCACCCGCGGCGAGCGCGATCGCGAAAAGAATGCGCCCGGACGCTTCAGGGTCATCAGAACGGCGCCCGGACGTCACGGCCGAGGAGTATACGGAGGCTCCGCCCCCCGGCGGGCGCAGTTCATACTTCGGCACGATGACGGCCCTCGAAGAGCCCCTCCTCAGCGTCACGCTCATCGCCCGCAACGAGGAGGATCGCCTTCCGGACGCTCTCGCGTCGGTCGCCTTCGCGAACGAGCGCATCGTCGTCGTGGACTCCGCCACCACCGACCGGACCGAGGAGATCGCGCGTGAGGCCGGTGCCCGCATCCTCGTGAGGCCCTTCGACGGCTTCGGCCGGCAGAAGAACGCCGCAGCCGCTCTCGCGAGCAACCGATGGATCCTTTCCATCGACGCCGACGAGATCGTCTCGCCGAAGCTCGCCGTCGAGATTCGCGCGTCCCTCGCGGCGACGGCTTCCGAGGCCTCTCCCCCCGCGGCCTTCCGGGTGCCGATCCGCCTCGAGTTCCTAGGGCGCGAGCTCCGGTTCGGGCGCGACACGGTCGTGCGGCCCGCGCGCCTCTACGATCGCACGCGCGCGCGATTCTCGGACGATCCCGTCCACGAGAAGATTCTCGCGACGGGCCGGGTCGAATCCCTCCAGGAGTCCGTCCTCCACCGCTCCTATCGCGACCTCGCGCACTATCTCGAGAAGCTCGACCGCTACACGACGCTCGCGGCCGAGGCGAAGTGGGCCGCCG
>OCZT010000504.1_pt1 | contig 38749 bp, 28 predicted proteins | sample 1539031 | NCBI WGS metagenome assembly OCZT01 (sample SAMEA3539308, study PRJEB22396) | soil metagenome | biome: tundra; feature: field; material: soil | place: USA | collected 2010-05 | depth 0.15 m
GTCAAGCACTGCACCGAGGGCATCGGCATCTGGCAGTGGGCCAGCAACGACCAGGGCGTTGCACCCGACGTGGTCATGGCCTGCTGTGGCGACGTGCCCACGCTGGAGACGCTCGCCGCCGTTTCCATTCTGCGCGAGCGTCTGCCCGGCCTGAAAATCCGAGTGGTCAACGTCGTCGACCTCATGAAGCTGGAGCCGCAAACCGAGCACCCGCACGGGTTGAGCGACACGGATTTCGACGAGATCTTCACCAAGGACAAGCCGGTCATCTTCGCCTTCCATGCCTACCCGTGGTTGATCCACCGGCTGACCTACCGCCGCACCAACCACGACAACATCCACGTCCGCGGCTACAAGGAAGAGGGCACCATCACCACGCCCTTCGACATGACGGTGCTGAACGACCTGGACCGCTTCCACCTGGTGATGGACACCATCGACCGCCTGCCGCAGACCGGCGACAAGGGCATCTACCTGAAGCAGCAGCTCAAAGACAAGTTGATCGAGCACAAGCAATACATCGACAAACACGGCGAGGACATGCCGGAGATTCGGAATTGGAAGTGGAGCAACCCCAAATGAATGCGCAAGAGCGTATAGACACCGCGAATAGGGGATGCCCTGTTCGTGGGAGGGAACGACTATCCGGTTGAAGAAGCAGGTGTGGTTTGTATCCCAGTGCGAGGTCCCAATGAGACGAAACCAGTTACCGGAGCGATCGTCGCTTGTTTAAACAGAACGTCATAAGTAATTGCGCATCCGCTCTCTGACGTTCGCGGCTCCGAATCGGCGCCGTACGGAGCCGCGCGCGTAAGCAAGCGGTTGTGGCGCAAACAATAACGTCGCCATGTTTAGATGGCGATCGGCAAGCGCGACCTTGTGAGGGGGTTTAGTGAGTGGATTTAAGTTGCAGCGCCTGGGGCTGGTGATGGAGCCGGAGCCGGGTAATCCCCAGGAGATCGAAGGCGTCCTGAATCCGGCTGCCGTTCGCGGCCCCGATGGTGAGCTCTACCTGTTCCCGAGGCTGGTTGCACGGGGGAATTACTCGCGCATCGGCATTGCAAGAGTGCGGTTCAATGAAGCCGGCGATCCGACAGGCGTCGAGCGGCTCGGCATCGCACTGGAGCCGGAAGCCGACTATGAGCGCCGGCCCAACGGCGGCGGTGGCTGCGAGGATCCTCGTATCACGTTCGTGGAGCCGCTCCAGCGCTACATGATGACTTACACGGCATTTTCGGCCCAAGGTCCACGGATCGCCCTGGCTCTATCGGCGGACCTCTTCCGCTGGCAGCGTGTGGGGCTCGCGACTTTTGGCCGCTATCACGGCATCGAGATCGGCGACGTGGATGACAAAGATGCCAGCCTGTTCCCCGTCGCCATTCCGAATCCATCCGGGCATCCGGAACTGGCCATGCTCCACCGGCCGCTTTTTCCCGGCACCCGTCCGGAGGAAACCGCCTGCCACCCCGCGTCCCGTGAGGTGGATCTCGATCGGGAAAGCATCTGGATTTCCTACTGCCCGATGGCCTTGGCGGCCCGTGAACCGTATCGCCTCGGCCATTTTGCCTGTCATCACCGGCTCGCGACTCCGGTGTCGCCCTGGGAACGACTGAAAATCGGCGGCGGCACTCCGCCCATCCTGACGCGGCACGGCTGGCTGATCGTTTACCACGGAGTGAGCGAAGTGGCGGGGCCGGGCAACGACGGACACCAGTTGTGCTACTCGGCCGGGATGATGGTGCTCTCGAAGGAGCATCCGCGCGTGATCCGCTATCGTTCGGCGGAGCCGGTGTTGCAGCCGGTGCTGCCGCAAGAACGCCGCGGGACCGTCGCCAACGTCGTGTTCCCCACCGGCATCGACCGGCGCGACGATCTTGGCTCACCGGACCGCTTCGACGTCTATTACGGGATGGCCGACAAGCGGATTGGCGTGGCACGCCTTGACGTTCCGGACTTCGTGCCGACGGGAGGAGCAGCCGACCCGCCGGGAGCAAAGGTGTAACGCGCCCGATTTTGGGAATTCAAGACCGTGAATGAGACTTCTTCGACAGCGCCGGTCCACCGATTTTCCAAGACCCCTCTGGACCGAGACTCGGTGGAGGTAACAAGAACAGAAGGATAGTCATGGTGAAACCGAATGCAGATAAGCTCGAGGCGAAGCAGGGGTCCAAGCCCGAGTCCAAGGTTGATCCACCGGCTGACCTACCGCCGCACCAACCACGACAACATCCACGTCCGCGGCTACAAGGAAGAGGGCACCATCACCACGCCCTTCGACATGACGGTGCTGAACGATCTGGACCGCTTCCACCTCGTGATGGACACCATCGACCGCCTGCCGCAGACGGGCGACAGGGGCCTCTACCTGAAGCAGCAGCTCAAGGACAAGCTGATCGAGCACCGGCAGTACATCAACAAATACGGCGAGGACCTGCCAGAGATTCGCAATTGGAAGTGGGGTGGCCCAACGTAAATCACAGCTCGCGCTTCAGGCCGAAGTGCCATTTCCAGATCTCGTAAATGGCGGGGTACACGACGAGCTCGAGGACGAACGAGGTGAAGATGCCGCCGATCATCGGCGCGGCGATGCGTTTCATGACGTCGGCGCCCGTGCCGACCGACCACATGATAGGCACGAGCCCCATGAACATCACGGCCACGGTCATGAATTTCGGACGAATCCTCTTCACGGCGCCCTGCAGGATGGCGTCGCGAAGGTCACCCGCCGATCGCAGACGTCCTTCACGGCGGGCGTCCTCATACGCGATGTCGAGATAGAGCAGCATGAAGACGCCGGTCTCCGCGTCGACGCCCATCAGCGCGATCAGGCCGACCCAGACGCCGATGCTCATGTTGTAGCCGAGCGCGTAGAGCAGCCAGATGGCGCCCACGGCTGAAAAAGGGACGGCCAGCATGATGATGGCGGTCTTCGCGAGTGATCGGGTGTTGAGGTAGAGCAGGATCAGCACGAGCATCAGCGTGATCGGCAGGACGATTTTCAGGCGCTCGCGGACCCGTTCCATCGCTTCGTACTGGCCGCTCCAGGCGAGCGCATACCCGGCGGGCAGCGTCACGCGCTGGGCGACGACGCGCTTGGCCTCGGCGACGTAGCTGCCGATGTCGCGCCCGGCGACGTCCACGTAGACGTAGCCGGTCAACATGCCGTTTTCGTTGCGGAGCATTGCCGGCCCGCTGACGAGGCGCACCTCGGCCAGTTGGCTGACCGGGATCTGCATCTTGCCGTCCATGACCGGCACCATCACGCGACGCAGCTGGTCGAGGTTGCTGCGGTAGTCGCGGAAGTACCGCACGTTGACCGCGTACCGCTCCCGGCCTTCGACGGTCGTCGTCACGGTGTCGCCGCCGATCGCGGACATGACCACCATCTGGGCGTCGTCCATCGACAGGCCGTAGCGCGCCAACTCGTCGCGCTTCCAATCGAAATCGACGAAGAAGCCGCCGGACGTCCGCTCCGCGAAGGCGCCGCGCGTCCCAGGGACCGATGGGATGATCCGCTCGATCTCGGTCCCGATCCGCTCGATCTCGTGAATGTTGGCGCCGTAGATCTTGATGCCGACCGGCGTTCGCACACCGGTCGTCAGCATGTCGATGCGAGCTTTGATCGGCATCGTCCAGGCGTTGCTGACGCCGGGGAGCTTGAGCGAATCGTTCATCTGCTGGACGAGCTGATCGGTGGAGAGACGATCGCTCGTCACGCGGCGGAGTGTGGGCTCGAGCCACCGCGGCGCCCAGTCGGAATACCACGTGTCGACGTGCCGCCACTGGTCGTGTGGCTTGAGCACGATGACGGTCTCGGCCATCGAAAAGGGCGCCGGGTCCGTCGACGTTTCCGCGCGTCCCGCCTTGCCAAGCACGCTGTCGACCTCGGGGAATTGCTTGATGATGCGGTCCTGCGTCTGGAGGAGTCGCTGCGCCTCTGCGACGGAGATGCCGGGCAGCGTCGAGGGCATGAAGAGCAGCGTGCCTTCGTCGAGCGGGGGCATGAATTCCGAGCCGAGGCGGTCGAACACGGGAACCGTCAGCGCGACGATGGCGACGGCTCCGGCCAGGACGAGCCACTTCCATCGCAGCGACCAGGCACAGACCGGTTCGTACACGCGGATCAGGACGCGGCTGATCGGATGCGTTTCTTCGGAGTGGATTTTGCCAACGAGCACGGCAGTGGTGAGGCGCGCCAGCCACCGGGGCCGGAACTCGTAGTTCTTCATGTGCGTGAACAGGAGCCGCATGGCGGGATCGAGTGTGATCGCCAGGAAGGCCGCCACGATCATGGAGAAGGTCTTGGTGTAGGCCAGCGGCTTGAACAGCCGTCCCTCCTGGGCTTCGAGGGTCAACACCGGCAGAAACGACACGGCGATGACGAGCAGGGCGAAGAAACTCGGACCGCCGACCTCCTTCACCGCGTCGATCACGACGCGGTGGTAGTCTTCCTTGCGGCCGTTCCGCTCCCATAGTTCGAGCTTCTTATGCGTCTGCTCGACCACGACGATCGCGGCGTCCACCATGGCGCCGACCGCGATGGCGATGCCGCCGAGCGACATGATGTTGGAGCTCAGGCCCATCGCGCGCATGGGAATGAAGGCGATCGCGACCGTCACCGGGATCGTGATGATGGGAATGAGGGCGCTGGGGACGTGCCAGAGAAAGATCAAGATGACGATCGCGACGATGATCAGCTCCTCGATCAAGGTCTGTGTGAGGTTGTCGATCGAGCGAAGGATGAGGTCCGAGCGATCGTAGACGGTGACCACCTTGACGCCGGGCGGGAGGGCCGGCTCGATCTCCTTGAGTTTGTCCTTGACGCGTTCGATCACCTTCAGGGCATCCTCGCCTTGTCGCATGACGATGATGCCGGCGACGGTGTCGCCGGTGCCGTTCAGATCCGCGACACCACGCCGCAGGTCAGGGCCGAGCGTGACCGTGCCCACGTCGCGCACGCGCACGGGCACGCCGCTGTCGTTTCGTGCGAGCACGATCTCGCCGATATCGGCCGCTGACTTCGCGTACCCGCGTCCGCGCACCATGTATTCGGCGCCGGTCATCTCGACGAGGCGTCCGCCCACGTCGTTGTTGCCCGCACGGACGGCGTCGATGACCTTGCCGATCGGCATGTTGAACGCGCGAAGGCGATTGGGATCGACCTGCACCTGGTACTGCCGCACGAAGCCGCCGAGCGGCGCGACTTCGGCGACGCCCGGCACCGACTTCAGGTAGTACTGGAGATACCAGTCCTGGTACGAACGCAGCTCCGCCAGACTGGAGCGGCCGGTCGTGTCGACGAGCGCGTACTGAAACACCCAGCCCACGCCGGTCGCATCGGGACCGAGTTCCGTGCGAACGCCCTGCGGTAATCGGGGGAGGACGCCTGAGAGGTACTCCAACGTGCGCGAGCGAGCCCAGTAGATATCGGTGCCTTCCTCGAACACGATGTAGACATACGAGTAGCCGAAATCCGAGTACCCGCGGACGGCTTTCACTTTCGGCGCGCCGAGCATCGCCGTCACGATGGGATAGGTGACCTGGTCTTCGACAATGTCCGGGCTGCGGTCCCAGCGCGAGTAGACGATGACCTGCGTGTCGCTCAGATCGGGGATCGCGTCGAGCGGCACGGTCTTCATCGACCACACGCCGGCCACCACCGCAGCCGAGACGAGAAGGAACACGATGAAGCGGTTCTTGGCCGAGAACTCGATGATGGCGTTAATCATGGCGATGAACTTTCGGCGTCGGCGCCTTCGGCTCAGGCATGGGCATCGACGGATCCATCGGCTTCGCGGCCGGCGCGCCGCCGGGCTGTGGCTTGCCCATGCCGCTCGCGGCGGCTTTGAGCTGGCTCTCGGAATCAACCAGGAACGTGCCGGACGATACGACGCGCTCGCCGGCCGACAGCCCGTGCGTGATCGCCAGGCGGTCGCCGAACCGGCTGCCGACGACCACCTGCCGAGGCTCGAGATAACCGTCCCCCAAGTCGACGAACACGGTTTGCCGATCGCCGGTATCGAGCACGGCGTCCGCAGGGACGACGAGTTGCTTGGCGCTGGCCACCCCGAACTCGACGTTCACGAACATGTCCGGCTTCATGCGAAGGCCTGGATTGTTCGCATCGAGACGGACCTTGAGCGTACGCGTCATGGGATCGACCTGCGGCTGGATGTAGCTGACCTTGGCCGCGAGTGACGGTGCGCCGCCGTTCGGAAACATCACGTACGCAGGGTCGCCCAGCTTGATCGATGTGATGTCCGACTCGAACACGTCCGCCATGATCCAGATCCGGCTGAGGTCGGTAATCGTGTACAAGTCGGTATCGGGCGTGACCTTTTGATTCGGAAACGCGTTCCGTTCCGTGACGAAGCCACCGGCCGGCGCGCGCAGGGTGATGCTGTGGATCGGCTCACCGGTGGTGAGGACCTGTTGAATTTGATCTTCGCTGAGCTGCCACAGTTCCAGGCGCCGTTTCGCCGCTTGAAACAGCGACTCACCGTGTTGTTCGGCTGATGCCAAGGGGTTACTGCGCATCAGATCGCGCGCGCGAACGGCGAGCAGGAGTTCCTGCTGCGACGCCAACATCTCCGGGCTGTAGATCGTCAGCATCGGTTCACCTTGCTTGATGGTGTCGCCGGTGAAATCGACGAAGACCTTCTCGATCCAGCCATCGAAGCGCGTGTGGACGTGCGCGACCCGCGTCTCGTCGTACGTGACCTTGCCGACTGTGCGGATCAACCGGGTCTGGCCGTCCCACTCCACGGTGGCGAATTTCACGCCGATCAGCTGCTGGCGCTCGGGCGAAATCTTGATCGCGCCGGGCGGCACGGATGCCCGTGTCGCCCCGCCGATTGCGCCGGTCGCGGCCGTGGGTTCATCCGCGTAAACCGGCTCGAGCGCCATGCCGTCTGGAGCCACGCCCGGCTTGTCCGAGTGGTAGGCCGGGTTCATGGCATCGACGTAGTAGAGCACTCGACGTTCGGCAACGGCCCGTGCGGACGTGCCTCGCTTCGACGCGCGAATGAGGTAGCCGCTCGCGAAAGTGGCGGCGAGGAGCGCGAGCAGCGCGAGAAGTTTGACCAGTTTCATGACTTTCATTACAGGACCTCAGTGCACGATCGGCGTGCCGGTCATCTCTTCGAGCCGGCTCACGGCGGTGTGATAGGTCGCCAATTCGTCGAAGTAGGTCATTTCGTATTCGAGAACGGTCCCGAAGTTCGTCAGGACCGAGAGGAAATCGACGGCACCCGTCTGATAACTCGCCATTGAGGACTCGAGTGCGAGCCGCGCCTGTGGCAGGACGGTGTCGCGATAGAGCCGCGCCAGGCGGACGGACGTGGATGCCATCCGGAAGTCCTCCTCCAGACGGCTCTGCAGACCTAACCGCGTGCTGTCGTAGGTGCTGCGCGCGGCGTCAACCGTGCTCAGTTGTTCCGCGACCGCGGCGGCGCGACGGGCGCGCTGCAGCGGCACCTTCACGTCGACGCGGAACTCGTACATCGCCGGCATGGCGCCCATGTAGTAGTAACCGCCCGTCAGCGCGAAGTCAGGCTTGTATTCCTTGCGGGCCGCGTCCACGGCGAGCTGCGATCGTTCGACCATCAGTTGATCGCGGCGCAGCATCGGCGCGTGCTCGTTCGCCGCCGCGACGAGCGCGTCGAGTGAGTGGTCGAACGCGGTCAGTTGGAGATCCTCGGGCTCGCCAATCGGCGTCCCTGTCGGCCGGTTCAGGAGCGCGTTCAGCTCGCCTTCGCGTGTCGCGCGTTGCTGGCGCACGCGTTCGAGCTGGAGCTCCAGAATGCTGAGTTGTGTTTGTGCCTTGATCACGTCCTGCTGCGCCGCCTGGCCGACGGCGTACCGACCTTCGCTGACTTCGAGGAGCGTATCGAGCAGATCCCGGTTGCGCGCCAACACGCCGCTGACCGCATCGGCATAGGCGAGTCGGTAATAGGCCTGCTTCACGCGCGCGATGACGCTGAGCCGCGCGGCGTCGATCTGCTGAAATTCCGCGTCCGCTTCGCGCGACGCGATGGACGCGCGCAGATCGCGCTTGCCCGGATACGGCACCTCCTGACTCACCATGAAGCCGATGTTCGACGTCGGTTCGGTGCCCAGGCCGGCCCCAGGCCACGGCCTGCCGTTCGCGCTGTATCCAGCCGACACCATGGGATCGGGCAGGCTCCGTTCCTGCGTCGGACGCTGCCGGGCGGCGTCATACTGCTTCTGCGCCGCGACAATCTCAGGATTCTTCGCGAGCGCTTCGGCAATGACGTCCGCCAGAGCCGTGCGAGCCGGCGTCTGCGCGATCGCCGACGCCGAGACGAAAACCGAGATGAGAATTCCAGGGAACACGCGCATATCGACCTCGATCAAAGCATCCAAGACCACGATCACGCGGCCCTCGGACGCACGAATACCGGTTACTGAGGATTCGTCGAGAGATCGATCGCTAGATCAGGAAGGTGACGAAGAGCGTGGGGAGATCGAGCAGACACAGACGCGGCGGCGACGTCTGGACGGGACCGAGCGCCTGTGGCGCTGGCGCAATGCGCACGGTGTGCGGCAGCGCAGGCGTTGCCGAGAGATCGGCGCAGACTTCAACGCGAGACTGAACCGGCGCCGAGTCGTTCCGCGACGGGGCCTGATCGCCGCAGCAGCACTTCGAGATCTTGGCAGTCTTGCCGCAGTCGTGCTGTTGGGCGGCGCAGACAGGGTGAATCGCTTGCGCAAACAGCGGCCCGCCGGTCGCCGCGATCATCGCGGTGACGATGCTGAGGGCAGCGAGTTCCCTGCGCAGACGTGTCATGACACCCCAGTATAGAACATCGGCCGTACCGCCGGACGAGAATAGAGGCTTCCTGGGCAGGGCGACTGAACAGTGCCGGAGGCCCGGCACTGTCCCTCGGCCGCGTGGGAATTGCCCCGCTCTAGAAACGCACCTCCACGCCGATGCGGAAGATGCGCGGGCTCATGTTCTGCGCGATCTGGTTGAAGGTCGTCGACAGAATGTTGTTGTTCCGGACGAACACCGTGTTCGCGTTCAGCACGTTGAACACGTCGCCGGTGACGCGCAGGGAGATCATCTGGATCTTGAACGTGCGCGCGGCGCGGACGTCCCCGTCCCAGACGTTGTCGTACCGGAAGGTGTCGATCGCCGGGGTCACGAGCACCGACAGCGATTCGCCGCCGAGCGTCTGCGTGCGGAAGAGCGGGAACGGGTAGCCCTGCCGTCCGAACACGTTGGCGCTCGCCTCGATGCCGAACGGCGCGAGATACATGCCGTTGGCGTTGAACTGCCACTTCGCATTCGCGTACACGGTGCCCGAGCCGCTGCTCGCGCTGCTGGACGGCGCGAACTGGCCGCCGTCGACGAGCGGCTCGTTGATCGTCGGTGTCGGGTTGCCGTTGGTGTCGTAGCGGCCGGCCGGATCGCTGAAGTGCTCGCGCGCGTTGTTGTAGCCGAACGCGACGCGCCCCATCCAGCGGTGCGACAGCCGTTTGACGAGCGCCGCTTCGACGCCCTGGTAATCGGTCGAGTAGCCGGGGACGGTCGTCGTCAGGAAGCCGCCGCCGCCCGCGACCACCTTGGTCCCGTTGGCGACGTAGGTCGGCACGCTGTACGCCGTGCCGTCTGGCAGCGTGCCCGCGAGCACCGGACCCGCCGTGTAATCCGCGAGCGTCACGCCGACGCGCGGCGTGATGTTGGCCGCGAGGTTGCCGAAGAGATTCGTCGTCTTCGTGTAGCTGTAGTTCACCTGCAGCGCGAACCCCGGCATCAGCTCGCGGTCGATCCCGGCGACGAAGCTCTGCGTGATCGGCGCCTTCAGGTTCGGATCGATTTGGTTGGCTGACGTCACCGCCGTCGGATTGGCCGGGTTGAAGCCGCCACCCTGCGTGAGGCGCTGATCGGTCAGCACCTCGTTGGCCTGCGCCAGGTGATCGCCGTTGAGGTCGACCCACCGGTAGGTCGCGGAGCCCGCGACCGAGCTCGGGTTCACGTATCCGACCGTCGTCGGGCTGAGCTGACCCGCGTAGCGGCTGTACGCCGCCCGTGCGATCGTATGCCGGCTCTCGTCGAGCGCGAAGGTGAGGCCCGCGCGCGGCGACACGTTGTTCCAGACGAACGGCGACGTATAACCGGCAAAGGTCAGACCCGGCACGAGCGCCGGGAACGCCGGGTTCGCGGCGATCGTGCTCGGCAGCGCCGAGCCCCACTGATGGTCGAACCGCACGCCGACGTTGACCGTCGCGCGGCCCAGGGCCATCGCGTCGCCGATGTGAAGGTCGACGTAGCTCGCGCGGTTCCCGCCGTTGCCCTGGCGGAACACCTGCGCGCGCAAGTCGGTCGGTGAATTCTCGATGGCGAGGATGCCGTTGCCCGGCCACTGGGTGAGTGACATCGCGTCGGTCGTCCGGAAGCCGGACCCGACCTGGATGTCGTGCGTCACGCCGGACGTGGTCGCGAACGCGTGCAGGTCTGCGTTCACCGTCTGCTGGGGCCGGGCGCTGATGCTCTCGCTGAAGGAGCCGAACGACTGGCCCGTCGTGAGGCTGCGTCCAGCCTGCAGATCCATGCCGCCTTCGGGCGTCAGCGCGTTGCCGGTGTTGTAATACGCGTACGAGGCTGAGAGGAACAGCCGCGGAGCGATCACGCGATCGTCAGCGACCTTCCAGAGCCCGTGCAGCGGGAAGTCCGTGTAGGCGTTGTCCTGATGGAACGTCGCCGTCGGCGCGTCGAAGAGGATCCCGGAGATGGCCGGGCTGCGGCCGTCCTTGATCTTGTCTCCGTTGAAGAACAAGAAGCTGAGCATGTCCTTCTTGTCGGCCTGCCAATTGAGCTTCACCTGCGGGTTATTGAGCTGGGTGCGGTCGACGAGCGCGCCCGCATGCCGCACGAGGCGGATGTCCTGCGAGGAGTAGGAGGCGAAGAACCACGCGCGGTCGAGGCGAAGAGGTCCGCCGACCTCGACGCCGTACTCGGAGATCTGCTGGTTGTGATCCGCCGTCGCCGCCGTGACCGGGATCGTCCCGCTCGTCAGCTCGCCGGGGATGTTCGACGACTGCAGGGCGTTGTTCGTGAAGTAGCCGCGCACCGCGCCATGGAACTGGTTCGTGCCGCGCTTGGTCACGAAGTTGACGCCTACGCCGCCCGTCTGCTGCTTGATGTCCTGTCCGGCGGTCGAGACCTGAATCTCCTCGAAATTGTCAAAGTCGAAGTAGGTCGGCGGCAGGCCGGCCGCGGCCATGTCGGTGATGACGATGCCGTCGAGCGACCAGACCGTGTCCTGCGGCCGCGTGCCCTTCGACACGACGGTTGGCGCCTGGCCGGTTTCGTTGCCGCCGACGTTCAAGCGGTCGAGGAGCACGCCCGGCACCGAGCGCAGGAGCGAGAACGGATCGCGCGAGGTCGGGATCTTCGCGAGCTCGTCTTTGGAGAAGGTGGTCGCCGTGCCGGTCGCCGTGGCGTCGAGAATCGGCGCGGGCGCCGTGACCGTAATCGATTCGGCTACCGCCGCCACGTGCAGAACGATTGGCGCGTCGATGTGTTTGCCGACGGCGACGATCACCTCGCGGACGGCCATCCGGAAGCCCGAGAGATCCGCGGTGAGTCGGTACGAGCCCGGCTCGAGGTTGAGGAATCGGAACGCGCCATCCAGTTCAGTCGTGAAGTGATAGGTGGCGTCGGAACCCTGGAGCGTGACGTCGGCTCCAGGAACAGTGGCGCCCTGTTCATCGCGAACGACGCCGTTGATGCTGCCGCTTTGGGTCTGAGCAACTGCCGGGCTTATGAGTGCGAGGAGAAAGAGAATAACAATATAAAGATTCTTCATCCCTTATATATGACTCTTTAGGACACAAGAGTCAATTAAAGTCTTATCCTACAGATGGTTCCAGATCGACCATTGGACGCGATAAAGGCTGCAGATACAATCTGTTACATCAAGGGTCAGTTTTTCTTGAAGGTCGGTCGGACGGAACGGGCCTTTCGCAGGAATGGCGTGGGTGATTGCGGTGTGGAAGAATTGCGGTATGGAAGACGAGAAGGGCGCTGGGCAGCACAATCAGCGCGCCGCGCAACATGAGGAAAAGGCGGCGCAGCACGCCGAGCAGGCGGCGCACCACGAGATCGCAGCGGCCACCGCGGCCAGCCACGCTGGCGAGCATGAGCGGGAGACGGAGCGGGCGCTGATCCAGACCAAGGCGCACGAACAGGAGACCGCGCTACTTCTCGAGCAGACCCAGGCGAACGAACAGGAGACCCACCAGGCCCGGCAGGAGGCCGTGCAGTTGCTCGTGCAGACGAAGGAGAGCGAAAAGAAGGCGGAGCAACTCCTCGCACAAACCCAGTCGCACGAACAAGAGGCGCAGCAGGTTCTCGACCTGACGAAGATCCACGAACGGGAAGCCGCAAAGCTCCCCCGGCCAGACTGAGCCAGACGAGCGGGAGGCCACGGTCTAGCGTCGCGGTTGGTCTCCAAGAACGACTTGCACGTCGTGCGTGCGGCCGTCGTTGACCAGCGGGATCGCTCCCGCATTGACCGGCGCGCCGTCTAACGTGGCTTTCGCGACACCTCGGCACCGCCGCGTGGGATTGGACACCGTGATCTCGTAGCGGCTGTCGAGGAACCGCCAGGTGATCCGGTACTCGGGCCACGACGAGGGAATGCACGGGTCGATGACGAACGTCTCGCCGCGCCGCCGCAGGCCGAGAATGCTCTCGATGCCGGCGCGATACATCCAGCCCGCCGATCCGGTGTACCAACTCCACCCGCCACGTCCGGCGTGGGGCGACCGCGCGTAGACGTCGCCCGCCATCACGTACGGCTCCGTTTTGTAGCGAGACACGTCCGCAGCCGTGCGGCCATGGTTGACCGGGTTCAGCATGTGGAAGAACTCTGTCGCCTCATCACCGCTGCCGAGTCGGGCCAGCGCCATCACGACCCAGACGGCCGCGTGCGTGTACTGGCCGCCATTCTCCCGGACGCCAGGTGGATACCCCTTGATGTAGCCCGGGTCTTGCGCGGACCGATCGAATGGCGGATCGAGCAGCAGCACAATCTGCGATCCGCGCGCGATGAGTGATGTTCGGACCGCATCCATGGCGCGCTCGGCAAAGCGGATCGGGACGGCACCCGAGAGGACAGCCCACGACTGCGAGATGGAGTCGATGCGGCACTCATCGTTTTGAGCGGATCCCAACGGTGTGCCGTCATCGTAGTACCCGCGTCTATACCACTCTCCGTCCCACGACTGTTCGAGCTTGGCCGCGAGCCGCCGCACTTCGTTCATGTACCGGTCTCCCCGGACGCCGTCCTTTCGCGCGCGGCAGAGGGGCGCAAAGCCGCTGAGGACGGTGTGAAGGAAGAAGCCCAGCCACACACTCTCGCCTCGTCCTGCCGGTCCCACGCGGTTCATGCCATCGTTCCAATCGCCGCTGCCGATGAGCGGAAGACCATGGGCTCCCGCGGTGAGGCCCTTGTCGATCGCCCGGACACAATGTTCGAAGAGTGTGCCGTCCTCGGAGGATACGCGCGGTTGGCCGTACGCCTCTTGCTCGTCCGGCGCCAGAACCGGCGCCTCCAGGAACCCCACGCGCTCGTCCAGCACGCCCACGTCGCCTGTCGTGCGGACATACTCCGCCACCACGTACGGCAGCCACAGCAGATCGTCGGAGCAGCGTGAACGCAGGCCGCGGCCGCTCGGCTCGTGCCACCAGTGCTGGACGTCGCCTTCGACGAACTGCCGGCCGGCGGCTCGGAGGAGATGCGCCTTGGCGAGCTCGGGCCGCGCCAACAACAACGCCATCACGTCCTGCAATTGATCGCGAAAGCCGAAGGCGCCGCCCGGCTGGTAGTAGCCTGCGCGCGTCCAGAGACGGCAGCTCACGTCCTGATAGACGAGCCACCGATTGATCAACACGTCGAATGAATCGTCCGGCGTGCGGACCTGGATCGTCTCGAGCGTCGTGTTCCAGGATGTCTGCACCTTGTGCAGCGCGACCAGGGCGTCCTCGACCGTGGCGTGACGTGCGATCAGTCGCTCGATGTGCTCGGTGTCCGTGCCCTGACCTAACAGGAACAGGACACGGTGACTCTCGCCGGGATTCAGGACGACCTGCACCTGCAGCGCCGCGCAGGGATCCAACCCGGCGCCAAATTGCGGATCAAGCATCAAATGGCGCAGGGCCGCCGGTCGCGAGATCGAACCGTTCCGGCCGATGAACGAGAGACGGTCGCCTGTCGCGGAACGCGGCAGCTCACTCGCATGCGCGAACGCGATGCGCCCCACGAACTCGTCGCTGTAGGCGTTTCGCGCGTGGATCGTTCCGCTCGCCACGTCGTACGTCGTGGTGATGTGCCCACGGTGGCTCTCTCTTGGCGGGCCGAGCACCCAGTCACTGTAGGCAAAGACGCTCAGCGTCCGCGCGGCCTCGCCGTCGTTGGTCAGCGTCAGCAGCGAGAACTTCACGGGATCATCGACGTCCACGAACACGGCGAGCTCGTGGCGGATGCCTCGCGTCACGCGCGAGAACTGCGTCACTCCGGCCGAATGATGGACGACGAACTGTCCGCTCGTCTTGTGCCGTGTCATCGGTCCCGGCGTGGGCGACCACGCGTCCCCCGAGTCGTCGTCGCGAATGAACAGGGCCTCGGCCGTTGGGTCGACGACGGGATCGTTGGCGAACGACGTCAATCGGTTTTCCCGGCTGTTCTCCGACCAGGTGTGCGCCGAACCTGACGCCGTGATGACGGTTCCGAAGTTGGGGTTCGCGATGATGTTCGCCCACGGCAGTGGCGTTTCCTGGTCGCCCTCCAGAACGATGGCGTAGGCTCGCCCGTCATCGGTGAAACCGCCGAGGCCATTCGATAACGTCATGGATGCCGGGGCGATCGGCGGGTCGATGACGGCTGAGACGGCCGACTCTGGCGCCGCGGCGGCCGCGAACGCCGGACGCCGGCTGTTCTGAACCGGATGCGGTGTCTCGAGTTGGGTGCGGAGGTCGCCTCGGTTTCCACCGAGGACCGCCCGCGCGACGGCTTCGATCAACGTGCGGTCCGCTTTGCCGATCAGATCTCCGCGCAGGAGGTACGCGCCGCCGGACCGGTGTTTCCACATCCGCCAGGGCCCGTTATCGAGGAGAGCCGTGAGCTGCGCGTGTATATCGTCCAGATAGCTGGATGGATCCTCGTTCAGGATGACGACATCGGCGCTCAGCCCTTTCAGGCGCCAGTACTCCTGCGCTTGAAGCACCTCACGCACGAGCCCCACATCGTCGTCGCCGATGACACGCACGAGCAGAATAGGCAGATCACCGGAAATGCCGTGTGGCCACAGACCGGCTTGCCCCAGCTCGTTCGACCGAATCGTGTCCGGACCCGCCCGGAGCGAGCCGTCGGCGAAGAGCACCCGCGACGCAAGACGTTCGAACAGCAGCGCCTCCTCGTTCGAAATACTCAGATGACGCAGACCGCTTTGCGCATGCGTGAAAGCGAGCGCGAATGTGCGTGAGGCCGCGCTCGGGTCGCGGTACTTCTGGGCGAGCGCTTCGGCCGTCTCTCGATCCGAGGCGATGCCGGTGGCGAACGAGAGGCGCACCGACGCGCCCGGGACCAGCCTGATCCGCTGGCGGAGGCTGAGGATGGGGTCGAGCACGACGCCGGTCGTGCCCGATAACGTGCGGCCGTCGAGCGCGGCCGGGCCGTCCGTGTCCCGGCCGCGGCCGAGGAATCGTGCGCGATCCGTCTCCCATTCGACGGGCCCCTGCGGCCGCCCTTCGAGGCTCAAGACGTGCATCGCCCACACAGCCGGTTCCCGAGGATCCCGGGTGCGTCGATGGCAGAGGAGTGCCGCGCTGTCGGCCAGGTATTCCGTTTCGAGAAACAGTTTGCCAAAGGCCGGATGCGCGAAATCATCGTTGGGGGGAGCCAGGACGATCTCCGCGTAACTGGTGACATCGATTTCGCGGATCCGCGTGCTCTGATTGACCACCGTCACCCGACGGACTTCCACATCGTCTTCGGTGGACACGGCGACGTCGAGCTGCGTGGAGACCTCGTCGTCGTGGCGGCGGAACGTCGCCCGTGCCGCGCGGAACTCGACCACGTAGTCGTCCGGCTCCGTTGCCGTGGGATGATACGTGGCCGACCACACGGACCCGCTCCGCACATCGCGCAAGTAGATGAACTGGCTGCCGGGATCGCGCGTCGGGTCGCGTCGCGACTTCGTCACCGCGAGGCCGCGGCAGAAGCTGCTGCCCCCGCCGGCGTTGGTGACGATCGTCACGTAATTGCCATTCGACAAAAATTGCGCATGCGGAAAGACCGTGTGTGGCGATCGAAACCGCCGCATGGGCATGGCCGGCGGCGGCGCGACGACACGCATTTCATCCAGCGGTCGCGGTTGAATCGTCGGGGTGTGACGCGGCACGCGCTCTTGCAGCAACAGCTCGGTGGCCTGCACTCTCGGGTCGGCGTGAAAACGCTCCACCATCGAATCGCCGAGCAGCGCGTTCGCCAGCGCGACCAGGGTCATGCCGGCGTGGTGAGCAAAGTAGGTACGGATCACCACGCCGCCGGCGGCGCTGTCCGCTTCAGCCGCGGCGTCGTCGTGCTGGTCGGCCTCGCGCCGCCGGGTGTAGTCGATGGCGTCGAAAAACCCGTAGTCGCCCTCGAGACCCGCACCGGTCAGCCGTCGCAGGTTGGTCGCGCTCCGCGGGGAATCGATCATCGCGGCGAGCGCCGTGGCGTAGGGAGCCACCACCAGCTCGTCGCCCAGCCCGCGCTTCAGACCGAGTCCCGGGATGCCGAACGCCTTGTACTGAAAAGCGCCGTGTCGGTCGACGATGTTGTATGCGGACTCCGAGATGCCCCAGGGGACTCCGCGAGTGGCGGCGTACTCTACCTGGCGGCGCACGACCATTCGACACGATTCATCGAGGAGCGTGTCCGGATAGCTTCGCATGACGAGCAGCGGCATCAGGTACTCGAACATCGTGGCGCTCCACGACAGCAGGACCGGCGCCCCGCGGACACTGGTCACGGCTCGTCCCAGATGGAACCAGTGGGATTCGGAGACGTCGCCCTTGGCGATCGCGAGAAAGCTCGCCAACCGCGCTTCGGAGGCCAACAGGTCGTAGTACGACGGATCACGCCGGCCCGGGCCCTCGTCGTCCGCGAGACGATAGCCGATGGTGAACAACTGCCGCGGCGGGTCGTAGAGGAATCTGAAGTTCATGCCATCGAACAGCGCGACGGCTCGAGTGGCCAGATGGTCGAGATGCAGCCGCTGCAGCGCCACCGACAGCGTCAAGAGCGCGCCCCCGAGGTTTCCGCTGTCGACCGTGGAGATATAGGCTGGCGCCAGCGGTGCCAGCGTCCGAGTGTCGTACCAGTTCAGCAGGTGGCCCTCGAAGCGCTCCAGGCTTTCGACGGTCGTGAGCGTGGCCTCGATCCGGTTCGCCAAATCATCGGTGTCGATGAAACCGAGGTCGTGCGCCGCGAGGGTCGCGAGCAGCGCCATCCCGATGTTGGTGGGCGATGTGCGGTGCGCGACGGTCAGTTCCGGGACGAGCTGGACGTTGTCAGGCGGGAGCGCGTGATCCTCCGGTCCGTTGAACGTCTCGAAGTACCGCCACGTCTTGAGCGCGACCGACTGGAGAAATTCGCGGTCCTCCGTGCCGAGCACCGCATGACGGGTCGGCACCGGGCGGCTGAGCGCGTACGCGATCAGCGGTGCCGCCGCCCACACCGCGAGGACTGGCATCGACGCGAGCAGCGCGTGCGGACGGACGAGGAGGACAAGGGCCAGGCTCCCCACCGCGATGAGCGGGCTCGCGATCATGTCCTTCACGAACACGGTCAGGCGCGGCGGCCCGCCACGGTGGCTGCTGGCCGCGGCCGTCTCCCACTCGAGCAATCGGTGCTTCGTGATTCCGAGACGCACGAGCGTCACGGTGATCGCGTGCAGCATCTCGTAGGCCTGATTCGCGAGGAACGCGAGCTGCAATCCGACGCGGACGAGGTCCGTGGTGAGATCCTCGATGGTGGTTCGCAGGAACGCCGGTCCTGATTCCAGCCGTGCCGGCCCGCCGAGTAGTTGGAGCAGTCGCAGACCGATCGGCAACGCGACCGCGGCGAGACCGATCGCCGTCCATGCGAGCGGACGGCCCGGCAGGACGGTCCAGCCAAGGAGGAGCACGGCCACCGTCGCCGGCGCCATCAGGCTGCGCCGCAGATTGTCGAGGATCTTCCAGCGCGACACGAGCGGCAGGCGATTGCGCTGCAGACCCGTCGGGGACGGCACGAACGGAAAGAGCCACCACAGGATCTGCCAGTCACCGCGTACCCAGCGGTGCTGGCGTCTCGCATGCGCGAGGACGCTCGACGGATAGTCGTCGACGACCTCGACGTCCGAGACAAGGGCCGTCCGCGCATAGAGGCCCTCGAAGAGGTCGTGCGACAACAGCATGTTCTCCGGCACGCGGCCCTCGAGCGCCGCGGTGAACGCGTCGACGTCGTAGAGGCCCTTGCCGGTGAAGATGCCTTCGTTGAAGAGATCCTGGTACAGATCGGACACGGCGGTCGTGTACGGGTCCACGCCGGTGTGGCCGGCGTACGTGCGGGCGAACAGCGATCCGGCCGCGCTGGCCATCGTGACGCTGACTCGAGGCTGCAGAATCCCGTAGCCTTCCGTGACGCGGCCGACGCGCGCGTCGAAGCGCGGACGGTTCAAGGGATGCGAAATGATGCCGACGAGCGCTTTCGCGGCGTCGCGCGGCAGACGCGTGTCCGTATCGAGCGTGATGCAATAGCGCACCGACGGGAGGATGCCCACTTCGCCGACCTGCACGCTGAAGCTCGTGTCGGAGGCGCCTCTCAGCAGCCGATTGAATTCCTCGATCTTTCCGCGTTTGCGCTCCCACCCCATCCACTCGTGTTCTTGGGCATTCCAGCGCCGTTCGCGATGAAACAGAAAGAAGCGATCCGCGTGTTCGGGGCCGAACCGTCGATTGAGGTTCTCGATACCCGCGCGTGCGGCGGCCAGAATCGGTGCATCGCCGGGCAGCTCGCGCGCATCGGCGTCGACGAAATCGCCGAGGATTGCGAAATGGATGCGCGGATCGAGGTTGCCCAGCGCGAGCACCTCGATGTGCTCCAACAACGCCGCCACGGACTCGGTGCTCGTCAGCAGGGTGGGCACCACGACCATCGTGCGGGCATCGTCCGGGATGCGCTGAACGCGATCGCTGAAGTCGAGACGAGACAGACGACGAGGCGGGAGCGCCCAGGCGATCACGCGCTGGGCCAGCGCGATCGCGATGTCGGCGGCCGGGATCAGCAGCAGCAGCAGCGCGACGATCACGACGCGTGAGGATCCGCCCTCATGCCGAAGGTACGCGGCGCTCGCGGCCAGCAGGAGCGCCGTCATGATCGCGATCGGGCCCAGATAGACGAGCGTCGTATGCGCGAACACCAGACGCCGTATCCGTTTGGCGAGCGGAGGCCGATACGCGACGTCGGCTTCGAGATCGCGACGCCCCCGATCGATGAGGTGGTACCCGACGTGGGCCGCGCGATCGGCGGCCGACCCGCGCACGACCGCCTGCCGGGCGCTCTCCACGGCCTTGAGCGCCATCCGCATCTGCGCCTCTCCGGACGTGGGCGCAAGCTCCTCGACCGCCTGTCGCTGCCGGTCGCGGCTCAGGAAGTCCATCCGCCCGTACGCGCCGGCCGGATCGCGCTGCAGCACCTGCTCAACCAGGCTGACCGATTCGAAATACTGGCGCCAGTCGAGCACGGAGCAGAGGCGCAGGGTCGTAATCGCATTCGCGACCGACACCTGCGCCGCCGCCTGACGCTGGTGTTCGCCGCGAATCGCCGCTTCCGCGGTCGTCTCCTGCGACGCGAGGTGCTCCTCGACCGCCGCACGGATCGACGACAGCCGAAGGCCATACTCGCGGACCCGATGCAGGAGCTGGACGACAAAGGCGATGTCGACGCCCGACGGCAACGGTCGTATGGTGTCTCCACCTTCGCGTTCGATCCGCGTCACGTACGAGTCGGCGGTCACGCGCGCGCGGCGCGCCTCCAATGTCTCGACGGCCAGACGTCTGAGGTTTTCGATGAGCGCCAGCTTCAGCATGCTGGGCCACGCCCAGAGCTCGCCGATCGTCAACGGGGCGATGCGCTGGTAGCTGTTGACGAACACCGCGAGCTGCTGACGGTCGATCCGACTGTCGCTGTGGCGCACCAGCTCGACGGCCATCGCGTAGATCCGCGTGTGACCCGCTTGCTCACGCGATGCGAGCGTGGGCAGCTGCCGGTAGTAGGTGCCGGGCAGATGCAGGTGGATGTCTCGGATCTCTGACGTCACCAGGTGGAAGTTGTCGAGCAGCCATTCTGCCGCGGCGGTGACAAACTGCCCGGTCCGGATATCGTCCGCCAAGGTTCGGTACGCGTCCCGCAGCACGCGGGCGTTGTCATCGAACCGAGGAAAGATGTTGCGGGCACGGCGCCGCGGGCTCGGGTCGATCGTGAAGCTCGCCGCGAGCGCCATTGCACGCTCTTCGAGTCGCTCGATGCTGAGCAGCTCGTCGCGGAACGGTTTCTCCGACGACGGCGCAGTGGTGCGCCACAGCGGCCGAAAGAATCCGCTCACCGGATCAAGAGGAGAGAGGGAGCGATCAGGACGGTCTGTGGCATGCGGCCTCCGAGAAGATGCTTTGGTGAGGGCTGGGGGCCAGCTGGGCCGCACGGCTCAGCAAAGCGAGAGCACAGTATACCTCGTGGTGTATAGTTGATCCTGTCATCCAAAACTGAGCCAGCCTGCGTTCGAGCAGTGCATCCTCTCTGCCATCACTAAAGGATGCGCGCCGACCGGCCCAACTTTGGTCCCGTGTCGGGCGCGTCTCCAGCGACTCACATCCGTTTCACAATTTGGCGCCGCGATCGCGCTTGACGGCGATCGAACGGCCAGACTCCATGGTTGCAAAGGGCGTTGACATGAATACGAGTGTTGCGGTCGCGGACTGGATCAAGCGGGTTGCCGACGACGAGCGGAGGCGAGACACCGTGCGTGTCACGGAGGACGAGATCGCCGCGCGAAAGGCTGATCTCGTCCGCCGCAACGGCCAGCGCGTCATCGACGAGCTCCGCGCCACGGTGACCCGCGACGTCGACGCCTTCCGCAGCGAGTTTGCGGGAGACCGCGCACGCGACATTGTCGTGGACGCCACGGTACCCGACGGCGGCTTCGTGGTTCGCAAGCCGGCACCCGCGGCCGTCTCCCTCGCGGTCACGCCGAATCTGGAGGCAGCAACGATGGTCTGCCACTACCGCTTCGCGCTGACCAACGGCCTTCCGCCGCGTGAGGATCGCATCGACATGACGTTCGCCGGCGACGGAGGCGAGACCTTGCACGTGAAGCACCACGGGACGGGACAGGTGTTCGCCACCGCCGACGCGCTTTCCGAATATCTGCTCGTACCGGTGTTGACGGGTCGCCCACGGTAAGCGACGAGCCCTGGAGTACTGACATGCCGTCTGATGTGACACAGCCTCTCGAGGCCCTGAAGCGTCCGTTGTATGAACTCGAGCGGTACGCCGGGTGGTTGGCCAAGGACCATGTGTCGGTCGCGGTCCGAGCCGACGTCCACGCGTTGGGTGCAGCCATGGACGTCGGAAACGAAACGTCACTATTGCTGTCGACGCTCGACAAGGACATCGGGCGGCTGCCCAGCGGCGACCTGCGGAAAATGCTTCGGAACGCCTTGCGAGAGATTCGGACCGTGCTCGGGCCTGGCGGAATCGATGTTTAGGCTCGTGACGACCGTGAGACGCGGCTCGGCGTCAGGCATGCCACAGGCCTGGGCCCCTTACGCCTCCGTCGAAGCGGCTCGGACCGGAGCCGCTGAACTTCTGCGGGAGGACCGCGTGCTGCGCGTCATGATCGTTCACGGCGAGATTCCACAGTCGTTCGTCGAATGGTCGGAACGGTAACGCTCTTCATCTCCAGCGGCAGAATCGACAGAGGACAGAAGCGATGTTGAAGGATACTTCTCGCGCGCGGTTGGTCGGCGCGTGGTGCGTGGCGGTGATCGCGATCGGCGCGTGCGGCGTGATCGCGGGCGCGGGCGTCACCGTCGGCAATGGCGCAGTGTTGCTGGTGACCTGTCTGGTGCCGCCGGCGGTCATGCTGCTCGTGTGGCGCGGCGCTCCACCAGCCACGGTCGCGGAGTTGCTGTATGCCGTCGACAGATCGTCAAAAGACGCCCGGCCATGATCGATTGGCGCACGCTCGCTCGTGGCGCCCTCGGACTCAGGTATGACTGACTCGCCCGTGCACGTCCTCGTGCCGTATTCGCGCTTTCTGGAGTGCCAGGATCGGCGCCGCACGATCGCTGCTGAACTGACACGGCGCGATCACCCGCCGACGCCTGACGCTGATGTTGTGCCGGCGCCGCCCGACATGGCGTCTGTACCACCGCAGACGGCAAACAATTGATGCGGTGGACGCTCATCGTGCAGTCGCGCTGACGCCCGAGTTCCAGTTCCTGGCGAGCCCCAAGGCCGCTCCGCTGATCAAAGCCAGCGGCATGGAGTCTCTCTCGCGAAAAAATAGGCGGACGAGAGAACAGCGCGTGATTACGGAATGAAGGTGAACTTGGCCTGGCCGCTGATGGCGCTGATCCAGCCGAGCAGCGATCCGCCCGACGGCCGCGAGCGCGCCCGGATGCGGACGTAGTAATCGCGGTTGGTCTCGAGCTTCGTGGTCCGGCAAAGCGGCAGGCGGTTGAGCGACGTCAGCCACTTCTGCGCGACGGCTTCATCTTCGGTGACGAGCGCCTCATCGACGCGGCCATCCACCAGGCGCGACAAGCTGTGACGCCTCGTCAGGTTGTCGTACTGGTCGCTCGTGCTGACGACCGAGCTCGCAATCGTCCGATCCACCCACACGGCCACCATCATCCGCAGCTCGACATCGTAGGTGAACGTCGTCCGCAGGCCGCTCGAGACCGCCTCGCGAACCGCGTCCGTGTAGGCATCCGCCAGGTCGACTGACACCAGCACCTGGCCGTCCGACACGATCGGGACGATGCGGACGCTTTCGGCGGCGCCGACGATTACGCCGGCGGCCAGCAGCGCCGTCACACAACAGATTTTGATCCTGCGATTCACCATCACTCCGCTCAAAACCGGACGGCGAGCGCCATGTTTGCCCGCCAGAACGACAGTTGCTCCGCGCCGAAGCTGAGTCCAGCCGTCGTGCCGCCACCGATGCTGCGGAAGTATCTCACGTCCCAGCTCACGCCGACATGTTTTGTCAAGAAACCTGTGACGCCTCCCCCAAGGTCCATCGCCGGCAGGTTGTCACCGGTGAACACGTTCGCCGCGTCTTCCTTGTCCACGTGCATGAACCCCGCGCCGCCGGCGAAATAGGGTCGCAACGTGTATCGCACGAGGTGCTGCGGCACGGCTATCACCACGTTTCCGGTAAGCGTGGTCACACTGCTTTTCAGCACGGTGTGAAAGTCTCCACTCTGAAAGTACCCCGGTACGTGTCCGAGATCCGCCTCCAGGCCGATGACCTCTCCGATCCACATCCCGCTGACACCAAGCGCGACCTTCTTCAAATCCCGGCCCGGATCAGCGCCAGGAGCCGGCACGCCGCCCGCAGCCTGATCAAGGTCGAGAAACGTTGTGTACCCGGCGAACTTGACGCCGAGAAACGGCTTGATCTGCCACTCCGCCGACGCCTGCGCCGGCGCGACCATCAGCGACGCGACCGCGAGCATCAGCACCATGGCCCGCGTGCGATGGCGCATCATCGCTACCGCACGAACAGGCTGAGAAACACCCGCCCGAACGGCGAAATCGTCACGTCGCCCGCCGTCGGCGAAAACAGCTTGACCAGGCCGTCGCCGTTCGCGAGCAGAATCAGCGTCAGCCCGCGCCCCGGCAGCTTGATCGCGAGAGACGACGATGCGTTCTCCTGCAGGCCGAACTGCCAAAGGACCTGCTCGCCTTTGTAGGTCTGCGCGAACCAGCCGATGGCGTGCGGCAGACGTTGGCCGTTGCGGCCGACCGGCGGCTGCCACGACGCCGCGAGTGTGTCGGCCCGCGCCATGATGCCCTGCCGCAGCGCCAGGTCCAACTTGGCGAAGTCGCGCGTCGTCGAAATCAATCCCGCCGACGGCGTCAGCGTCGTCGTCGTGTACTGCGCGGCCGAGACGCGACCCTTGGAATCGACCGAGTACGGCTTGGCGAGACGCTGAAGGACGCCCGTGTAGCGATCGACCTGCTCCGGCGTCGGAATGCCGTCGGCCGGCGGCACCAGGAGGATCGCGTCGATGCCTGGCACCGAGTCGCTCATGGCCAGATTATCGAGCCACGTCTCCAGGTTCCTGCGGTACGAATGGTCGGTGCAGGCGCGGACGGCGTCCTCGAGCGACGCGAAGCGGTCAGGGCGATAGGCGTAGACCAGATTGTTGGCCGTGCCCGTGGTGTGCGTCAGGATCTGCCGCAGTGTCGAGTTCGCGTCGGTGCTGTTGGGGGTGTACTGGCCGATGCGATCGTCGAGCGAGAGCTCGCCCTCGTCGACGCAGCGAAGGACGAGCGCCGCCGTGATGATTTCCGTGAGGCCGTCGACGTGAAACAGCGTGTCGCTTCTGGTCGCGACCGAGCGCTCGACGTCCTGCTGGCCGAAGGCGCGCTCCCAGATGATGTCGTTGCTGCCGACGATGGCCGCCGACATCCCCGGAATGCCCGATTGGGCGCGGAGCGCTTCGAGGTAGTTGCCGAACAGACCAAGGACCAAGTCGTCTGCGCGCAGCGGCGTGCAGACAAGCAACACGACGGCGATGATGCAGGTCAGAAGCGATCGGCGCATATGCTACTGGCGAACGCGCGCGGGGAGCGACCTCAAGTATAGCTGTTCCGCCTCGGCGAAAGAAACGAACTTACCGCCTCCACTCATGCCAATCGCGCGTAAGCGCCGCCACCATGCCGGAGGCGCCGCGCGCCAGCCAACGCCGGCGCCGACTCTTCAGATCCTGCGCGATCCGCGCGTGTGGCGTGCCCAGGTGGAGGTTCGCGGTCTCCCAGCCCATCGCGTGCAGGAGCTTCAGTTCGTCCCGCTTCTTCGGCAGCGCATTCAGCTCGATCCGCGTGCAGTCGGGCGCCAGCCGGCGGACGATCCAGGATCGGCGGATGGCAAAGAACGGATCGGGCACTCGCACGGCGCGCTTCAGCAGCGCCGCGCCATCAATCGGGTTTGCCGCATGCGGGCGCAGCCAGCCCGCCGCTGACGGAAGCACCGCTTTGGCTTCCCGTGCGATGAGCCCGCTTCCCCAGTCGGCGAGCGCGACCCACCGCGGGCGGCCCAGGCTCCCGACGCCGGCCACGCGCCGGACCACGCGATAGGGGAGCGTCCGCTCGGGCATGAGCGATCGCAGCGCGTCGTGCGGCGCGGGCCCCCTCGCGGTCGGTAGCGCGTTGAGCCTTGCCCAGAACACGGCAGGATCGCGGCGTTCGTTGAGCGCCATCTCACGCAGCCACCCATGGCGTTCCGCGAGCACGACCGGTCGGCCCCCGATCTCGATCGACGCGGCGTACCCCGTGAGAATCGCATCGCATGCGTCGGCGCTCGAGACCGTGAAGTGGCCGGCCCGAATGGCGAGCAGGGCACTCGTCGCCAGACGCACGAGATCCTGGGTGTACGGCAGCCGGCAGGCTTCGTCCACGTCGTCGATGCCCCAGATCAGTCGTCCTTCGCGATCGCGCCACGTCCCGAAGTTCTCGACGTGCAGGTCGCCCACGGCGAGGACGCGCGGCGCCTTCAGCAGGTCCGGACAGACCTCCGGCCAGTGCTGCAGCCAGCGGTAGAAGGTCGCGCGCAGGAACACGAACGTGCTCTCGGCCATCCGTTCATGTTTCAGGCGGAGATCGGAGGCGATGACGTCGATGTGGCGGCGGGTCCACGCCTCATACAGTCTGGTGGCTTCGTGGATGTCCATGGTGAGTCCGCAGTCAGCCTAGCAAAATTAGTTGACACACGCGTATGTTTTCCCTAAGTCTTTCCGCGGCACACACTCCTCGAAAAGCTCATGTGCAATAGGAAACAGACGCCGGCTTACCAATCCATTAATGTTCGGTTATGAGAAGACTTCTTCAGACACTCGCTATCTCGGCAGTGCTCCTCGCCTCTGCCTCGCCGGCCCATGCGCAGATTTCTTTCGGCATTCGCATTGGCCAACCGCCAGCGCCGCGCGCGTACCGCGTGCCGCCTCAACCCGGCCCTGACTATTTCTGGGTCCAGGGCTACTGGTATCCGCAGGGATCGCGCTACGTGTGGCACGACGGCTACTGGACGCGGCCGCCGTACGAGGGCGCGTACTGGGTCGAGCCGTACCACGTCGGTGGACAGTATTTCGCCGGTCGGTGGGAAGGCAGTCGCGGCATCATCGCTCATGACCATCGCTGGGACCGAAGCACACAGCGGGACGAACGTCGGAATCCTCCCAAGGGCCGCGGCCGCGGCTAAGCGCGATGGGCGCATGCTCGGGCGAGACTGGAGTTTCGTCCGACATGCTGCCCGACTTCTCCTGGGACGATTGGTCCCGAGTGCTGCGCTCACTCCCATCGAAAGACTTTCGCCGAGAGCGCCGTGAACACCACCATCACCACCGCCAGCGCCGCGACGTCGCCGGCGTGCGCCAACCACCCGTCGCCATTCCAGATCCCTCTGAGTAACGACACCGCGTAAGTGAGCGGCAGCAGGCGCGCCGTTCTCTGGAGTGCCGGCGGCAGCGACGCGATCGGCACGAAGAGCCCCGAGAGGCCGATCATTGGATACAAGATGATCGTCGCGACCGGCTGCGCAAACCGCGCCGTGGGCACGAGGCTGGCGATGAGGAAGCCGATCGACAGGATACTCAACGTGCTGAAGAGCAGCGCGAGCGTGAACCCGACGACGGGCACGTTGCTGCCGATCGGGTAATAGCGTTTGCCGGCCGCGACCATCAGGGCCAGCGTGATCGCCGACATCAGCAGCTTGACGAGCACGTGAGCGGTGAGGATCGTGTGAGGCCTGAGCGGCGTGGCGCGTAGCCGCTTGAGGATGCCGCTCTCACGGTAGATCGACACGATCGTGACGAGCGACAGGACGGCGCTGAGCGCGATGAGCATCGACACGAATACCGGCACGTCGACGCTGATGATGCGGAGCGCTTCGGGCGAGGCCGTGGCGGCACGCCGGCCGAACACGCGGCCGAGCACGACGAAAATCACGACCGGGGCGCCGACCGAGCCGATCAGCCCGAGGGGCTCGCGCACGAAGATCTTGATCTCGAGCCAGGTCAGTTTGAAGAGTCCTCGCAGCATGTCACCCCAAGAAGAGCCCTACCACTAGAGCCCTTGTCCTAATCGCGAATCGAGTGGCCGGTCAGTTTGAGAAAGACGTCCTCGAGGTTCGGAAGCTCGGTGCGAAAATCGGCGACCCGGATCCGGTGCTCCGACACACACCGGATCACTTCGCTGACCAAGTCGTCCCCGCGGCCGCGAATTGTGTAGCGGAGATCGCGGCGCGTGACCGCGTCAACCTGTGGGATCGCCCGAAAGCGCTCCTCGGCGGCCGCCTCGTCCGTCGTCAATACCACCGTTCGCTCGGGGCAGTGCCGGCTGACGAGGTTGCCCGGCGTGTCGATGTCCACGATGCGCCCGTGGTCGATGATCGCCACGCGGTCGCACAACCTTTCGGCTTCCTCCATCAGGTGCGTCGTCATGAAGATCGTCTTGCCGCGCTCGCGGATGCCGCGCACCAGATCCCAGATCGCCCGCCGCGCCTGCGGGTCGAGCCCCGTGGTGAGCTCGTCGAGGAACACGACCTCGGGGTCGTTGATGAGGGCGAGCGCAATGAAGAGCCGCTGCTTCTGGCCGCCCGACAGCGTCATGAACCAGGCGTTGCGCTTGTCGGCGAGACCGAGCTGATCGAGCAGCCGTTCGCCGTCCACCGGCTTCGGATAGAGCGAGGCCCAGAGATCGACGGCCTCCCAGACCTTGATCCGCTTCTGGAGCTGCGCCTCCTGCAGCTGCACCCCGATCCGATCCTGCAGCTTGTAGACGTCGCGGAACGGATCGAGCGCGAGCACCGAGATCACGCCGCGGTCGGGTGTCCGCAGCCCTTCGACGCATTCCAGCGTCGTCGTCTTGCCGGCCCCGTTGGGCCCGATCAGGCCGAAGATCTCGCCCTCGGCGACCTCGAACGACACCTCGTCGACCGCGACCGTGCGGCCGTAGGTCTTGCGGATTCGGGAGACGTGGATGACCGGCTGAACCGTCATAAGGCGGACCGCCAAAGCGTAGCGCATCTAATCCGCCCTGCGCCGGCCCAGGCGGCAGATAGCGTAGAATCGTGCCGTGAAACACATCCTGATCGTCGACGACGATGCGCTGCTGCTTGGGATGATGAGCCGCGCGCTGCCCGATTACCGGCTCACGGTCGCGCGCGACGGCGACGAAGCGCTCGCGCTCGCGCGGGAGGCACCGGTCGATCTCGTGATCACCGATTACCTGATGCCGTCGATGACCGGCGACGAGCTGCTCGGGCGTCTGCGCGAGCAGAGGCCCGATTTGAAGGCGCTCATCGTCACCGGCCACGGCCCAGTGCTTGCCGACGAAGTGCCGGACTGGTGGCACGCCGAAGCGCACCTGGACAAACCGTTCCACGTCGACGCACTGCGCGAAGCCGTCATTGGCCTGATCGGCCTGCCGGTCTAGGAGGCTTGCAATGAAACTCAGAATGGGCACGTTGAAGATGGTCAGTCCCGCGTTCCGGTCGCAGGGACGCATTCCGGATAAGCACACTGGCGTCGGCGAGAACGTCTCGCCCGCGCTGCAGTGGAGCGGGGCGCCGAGCGGCACGAAGGAATTCGCGCTCATCTGCCACGACCCTGATGCGCCGCTGCCGCGCGGCTTCACGCACTGGGTCATCTACGGCATTCCCGGCGACGCGACCGGCATCGCGGAAGGCGGCGGCGGCACGTTCACCGAGGGCCCAAACGGGATGGGGAAGCGGGGCTACGCCGGGCCGATGCCGCCGGAGGGACACGGACCGCATCACTATTTCTTCTGGGTGTACGCGCTCGACAAGGCGCTCGGCCTCAAGGCCGGTCTCGATCTCGACGCGCTCATCACGGCGATCCAGGATCACGTGATCGAGCAGGCACGCCTGGTCGGTGTCTATCAGCGGTGATTCATCTCCCGGCCGCGCCGGGCCCGGATTGACACGGCGCCCCCGCCAGCATCGACAGCACGATCAACGGGTTCTTGCCCCGCCGCTCGAGCGCATGCGACACGCCGCGCGGGATGACGCTGAGCGAGCCTGGTGCGATCGGCGTCGACTGCGCGCCCACCCGCACCGTGCCGTCGCCGGCCACGACGTAAATGACTTCGTCGAGATCGGCGTGCGTGTGGGGCGCGAGCGCATCCCGAATCTGCAGCACCCGCGTCGTCGAATCGCCGGTGCAGCCGAACACCGACTCCTTGAGCGGATCGCGCCCGATGAAATTCTTGTCGAGGAACGCGGGGATCGACACGGTCACGGGCGGTCCTGACATGCCGGCCTGCGGCGCCGGCGTCGGCGCCGGCTCATGAGGCGGCGGTGATGGCGGCGGCGGCGCGGCGTCCAGCACGACGTCGATCTCAGCCGGCTGACCCGTTCTAAGGGTCACGTCGCGCTCGAGCGTGATAAATCCTTCGCGCTCGAACCGCAGCCGGTACGAACCGTCGCGCATCGACGCCAGCGAAGCGGCGCCGTTCGCATCGGTTGTCGCCTCGTTGCTGGCCGCGCCCGAGACGACGACGCGCGCACCCGGCACCGGCGCGCCGCTCTGATCGTGAACGACGATCCGCGTCGACGTGGATCGCGGCCGCGGACGCGGGCGCGTTTGCGCGGGCGGTGCGCTCTGCATCGCCAGTCCGAGCGCTGCGACGATTGCCGTGTGCAAGAGCAGTTTCATGTCGTCACCTGCTTTACCGTCCCTTCAGATCGCTGACCTTGTCGCGGAACAGCGTGAGTGCGATGCGGCCGCGGTTCGGCTCGCCGCGCGCGAGCGACTCGGCCATGTGCAGCGCCTGCTTGGCGGTGACCCGCGCCGGCATCGGCGGCTCGAACGGGTCGACGATCGCTTCGACGAGCGCCGGACCGTTTGCCAGCATCATCGCCTCGAGCGCCGGCCGCGCCTCCTCGGGCCGCTCGCAGCGGAAGCCGACGCCGCCGCACGCCTCCGCGAACTTTACGAAATCGATCGGCTCGAGCTGCACGCCGTACTCCGGGTTGCCGAGGAAGACCATCTGCTCCCATTTGATCATGCCCAGCACGTTGTTCTTGATGATGACGACCTTGATCGGCAACCGGTATTTTACGGCGGTGGCGAACTCGCCCATCAGCATGGTGAAGCCGCCGTCGCCGACAAAGGCCACCGACTGCCGCCCGGGATAGGCGATCTGCGCGCCGATGGCATACGGTAGCCCCGGTGCCATCGTTGCGAGCGTGCCCGAGCAGGAGAACATCTGGCCGCGCTTCATCTGGATGTAGCGCGCGACCCAGGTCGTGATGGTTCCCGAATCGGTCGAGATGATCGCGTCGTCGGCGAGGAGATCGTTGAGCGCGGCCGCCACGACCTGCGGCTTCATCGGCATGTCGTCGCGCGACGCGCGCGTGTGGAGCAGCTCGCGCCAGGCCTTCATGCCAACCTGCGCACGATCAAGAAAGGCCCGGTCGTCGCGCCGGTGAATCTGGGGCAGCAGCAGCTGCAGCGTCGATCTGGCGTCGCCGCAGAGGCCGACGTCGACGGGGAATCTCAGGCCGATCCGCGACGGCTCGGAGTCGATCTGGACGCCGCGGCACTTTTCCTTGTTCGGATAGAAGTTCATGTAGGGAAAGCTCGTGCCGACCATCAGGAGCGTGTCGGCTTCTTCCATCGCGATTTCCGACGGCTCGGTGCCGAGGAGGCCGATGCCTCCGGTCGTGAACGGCGAATCGTCTGGCACCGCCGCCTTGCCGAGCAGCGGCTTGACGATCGGAGCGGCCATGAGATCCGCGAGCTGCTCGAGCTCGCGTCCGGCGCCGATCGAACCCTGGCCCGCGAGGATGACGGTCTTCGTGCCCGCGTTCAGGACGTCGGCGGCCTCGCGCACCGCGTCCGCGCACGGCACGACGATCGGCGGGCGCCACACGCTGGAGGAATGCCCCTCGACGTTCCTCTCGGACCGGCGATCGTCGCCGACCTTCTGCTCCTGAAAATCCACCGGAAAGGTGATGTGCGCCACGCCCCGGTGCGAGAGCGCGGCTCGGCACGCCGCGTCCACGAGCACTCGGACGTGCTGCGCGCCGAGCACCATCTGGTCGTAGATCGCGACGTCCTTGAACAGCGAGAGGAGATCCACTTCCTGCTGATACTGGGTGCCCATCAGATCGTGGTACGTCTGACCGGTGATCGCGAGCACGGGCGCATGGTCGAGCTTGGCGTCGTAGAGGCCGTTCAAGAGATGAATCGCGCCCGGACCGGACGTGGCCAGGCACACGCCCAGCTGGCCCGTGTATTTCGCATAACCGCACGCCATGAACGCCGCGGCCTCTTCATGACGCACCTGGATGAAGGTGATCTGCTCCTGGCGAACGCGCAGCGCCTCCATGATGCCGTTGATGCCGTCGCCGGGAAGCCCGAAGATCACCCGCACGCCCCAGTCGATGAGGCGGTCCGCCAACACATCCGCAGCCGTTCGCGCCATGTCACGCTCCAGTGAAGAATACGAAGACGTCGAAAAGCTCTACCGAGAGACGGGAATCCGGACAGTCGAACGCGGTTCTGCTGTCAGCAGGGCCTGGAGTGCAAGCTGAGCGCCAGCAGATTCCTCGCAATCCCATCGAGCGAAGCTCAACCGTTTTGCGGCAGATGAATTGCAGGGCTTGGGAAGCGCATGATGAAGTGGCTACACGCAATCGTAATCGTGTTCGTGCTTGCGGCGCCCGTGTGCGCGCAAATCGCGCCGCCCGACGACACCGAGAAGAAGCCGAAGCACGGTGACGTGTTGTCGGACACGCCCGACAACGACACACAGCTCGATCAGCTTCGGCACGCGCTGGTGCGTCTGCCGATTGCGGTCGGCTTGGCGTGCGTCCTCGCGTTGCGGCCGCGCCGCCGCGGCACGCCGCCCCGGCAGGCGCCGGTCATCCAGACGCAGATCATCCTGGCGATTGTCGGCGCCGTCGTGATGCTCGTCGTCGGCTCGAGCCTCGCCCGCGCGTTCGGTATCGTCGGCGCCGCCGGGCTGGTGCGCTACCGCGCGAAGATCGCGGATCCGAAGGACGCCGGTGTGATGCTGTCGACGCTGGCCGTGGGGCTGGCGTCGGGCGTCGGGTTGTGGATGCTCGCGATCTTCGCGGCGGGCTTCATCGTGCTCGTGCTCGGGATCGTCGAGTCGTTCGAGCCGCAGGCGCGGCAGCTCTTCGCACTCAAGGTCAAGGCGAAGGATCCGGCGGTGCTGAGGCCGAAGATCGAGCAGCTGCTGGCGCGGCGCGGGATCGAGCACGAGCTGCGCACGGAGACGAAAGATGAAGTGACCTTCGAGGTCCATCTTCCCATCGGGCGCACGACCGACCGGCTGTCGAGCGAGATTCTGAAGATCGATCCCGAGAATGCGGCGGGCGTCGCGTGGGAAGAAAAGAAGGCAAAAAATTAGAATTAGGAACGGGGAATTAGCGGTAGTTCCCGAACTGCAGCGCAACGCCGAAGTCGTGCTCGCGCAGCTGGCGCATCGCGTCCTGCAGCTCGTCCTTTGACGGCGAGGTGACGCGCACCTGATCGGCTTGAATCGACGCCTGCACTTTCCTCAGTTTCTGGTCTTTGAGGAACTTCACGATCTCCTTCGCGGCCTCGATCGGGATGCCCTGCTGGATCGGGATGACACGTCTCACCGCGCCGCCCGCGGCCGCGTCGCTCTCGGGCGCCTTGAAGTTCTTGATCGCCACTCCCCGCCGGACGAGCCGCGTCTGCACGATCTCCCACAGCGCGTTCATCTTCATCTCGTCGTCGGCGACGAGCGTCAGGGTCTTCTCGGCGGCGTTGAGGTCGATTTCAGCCTTCGCGCCCTTGAAATCGTAGCGCTGGCCGACTTCCTTACGCGCCTGGTTGAGGGCGTTGTCGACCTCCTGAAAGTCAATCGTGGAGGTGATGTCGAACGACGAGGCGGGTGGCATGGGGACATTGTACTATTGGCCTGATGGTGGACGAGTTCCGGACGGTCGACATCACGCGGGTGCGCGGCGCGTCCCGCACCGTAGATGTCGATCGCGCGGCCACCGAGGAGCCGCTCGAAGTCCGGCTGCACGGACGGCCCTTCGCCGTCATCATGCGCACGCCGGGCGCCGACCGCGAGCTGGCCGCCGGGTTTCTCCTCTCTGAACGCGTCCTGCACTCAGCGGACGATCTTGGCGCGATTGAATACTGCGCGGAGCCAGGTCCGGCCCAAGGCGGACGCCACCCTCACACGCCGGCGGAGAACATCGTCAATGTGACGCTGGCCAACGGATCGGCCGACTCGCTCGATCGTGTGCTCGCGGGTCGGCGTCAGGTGATGGGCAACTCGTCGTGCGGGCTCTGCGGGCGGCTGACGATCGAGTCGCTCCGCACCGACGAGGCGCCGATTCCGTGCGCATGGACGATCGATCGGGCGACGCTCTCGAGCCTGCCCGATCGACTGCGCCAGTCGCAGCGCGTGTTCGACGAGACGGGCGGGCTCCACGCGGCGGGTCTCTTCACGCGCGACGGCCGGCTCGAGACGTCGGCGGAAGATGTCGGCCGCCACAACGCGGTCGACAAGGTGATCGGCCGCCTGCTGATGGCGGACCGGCTGCCGTTGTCTGACGCGCTCCTCTGTGTCAGCGGCCGCACGTCGTTCGAGATCGTGCAGAAAGCGCTGTTCGCCGGCATCCCGATCGTCGCGTCGGTGTCGGCGCCCTCGAGCCTGGCGATCGATCTGGCGCGCGAGACCGGGATCACGCTGGTCGGCTTCGTTCGCGGCGACGGCTTCAACGTCTACGCGCATCCGGCCCGTATCGGTCCCTGAATGTCCATCTTCGGTCTCGGACATCAGAAGCCGCATCACTATCTGGAGATGGCCAGGGTCGCGTGGGAAAACCGCGACCAGCTGCCGTTCGCCTGGCGCATCCTCACCGACGGCGTGTGCGACGGCTGCGCGCTCGGCACCTCAGGCCTCTCCGACTGGACGATCGAGGGCACGCATCTGTGCATGGTGCGGCTCGAGCTGATGCGTCTCAACACGGCGCCCGCGCTCGATCCGTCGATCCTCACCGACGTCGCGTCGCTGCGCCCGCACAGCTCGAAAGAGCTCCGTCAGTTCGGGCGGCTGCCGGAGCCGATGCTGCGGCGGCGCGGCGAGCGCGGCTTTCTCGTGGCCACGTGGGACGAGGCGCTCGACCGCGTCGCCGAGGAGCTCGCGATCGTCGATCCGGCGCGCGCCGCCTTCTATCTCACGTCGCGCGGGATCACCAACGAGGTGTATTACGCCGCGCAGAAAGCGGCGCGTTTCCTCGGCACCAATCACGTCGACAATTCCGCGCGGCTCTGTCATGCCGCGTCGACCTCGGCGATGAAGACGGTGCTCGGCTACGGCGCGTCAACGTGCAGTTACGCCGATTGGCTCCACGCCGACGTCATTGTCTTCTTCGGATCGAACGTCACGAACAACCAGCCGGTCACGGCGAAGTATCTGCACTACGCCAAGAAGAACGGCGCGCGGATCGCGTCCGTCAACACGTACCGCGAACCTGGACTGGCGCGCTACTGGGTGCCGTCGATTCCCGAGAGCGCGCTGTTCGGCACCGCGCTCGCCGACGACTGGTTCGACGTGAATACGGGCGGCGACCTCGCGTTCCTGACCGGCGTCTTCCGCGCCCTTCTCGAGCTCGACGGCGTGGACGAGACATTCGTGCGCGAGCGCACCACGGGATTCGCGGAGGCGCGGGCCGCCGCGCTGGCGTCCGACTGGGGCGCGCTGGAGCGCGACAGCGGGGCGCCGCGCGCGCGCATGCAGGACTTCGCGCGTCTGCTCATCGACAAACCCAACGCCATCTTCGTGTGGTCGATGGGGCTCACGCAGCACACGCACGGCGTCGAGACGATCAAGGCGCTGATCAACGTGGGCCTCGCGCGCGGCTTGCCCGGACGGCCCAACCGCGGCCTCGTGCCGATCCGCGGCCATTCAGGGGTGCAGGGGGGCGCCGAAGTCGGCTGCGCGCCGAAGGTCGACGCCGACACCGCGGCGCGATGGTCCGCCGTGTGGGACTTCCCGGTGCCGACCTCGGCCGGTTGGACGGCGTCCGAGATGATCGACGCGTCGGCGAACGGCGGCGTGGACCTCTTCTGGATCGTCGGCGGCAATTTTCTCGAGACGCTGCCCGACGCCGACCGTAGCGCCCGCGCGCTCCGGCGTCCGCGCCTGCGCATTCATCAGGACATCGTGCTGTCCTCGTCGATGCTGGTGGACGGCGACGGCGACGTGCTGATTCTGCCCGCCACGACGAGATACGAATCGGACGGCGGCGGCACCGAAACCTCGACCGAGCGGCGCATTATTTTTTCACCGGAGATTCGCGGCCGGCGGATCGGATCGGCCAAGCCCGAGTGGTGGGTGTTCGGCGAGGCCATGGCGCGGGCGTTCCCCAACCGCAGGAATTACATCCGCTTCGACAGCGCGGGCGACATTCGCAGAGAGATCGCACGGGCCGTGCCGCTCTACGCCGGCATCGAGACGCTGAACGCGAAAGGGGATCAGGTGCAGTGGGGCGGCCCGACCCTGTTCGCCGATGGCCGGTTCGCCACGCCGGACGGCAAGGCGCATTTCTCCGTCACGTCGGCGCGACACGGTCCCGCTCGTGCGGGACACTTTCAGGTGTCGACGCGGCGCGGCAAGCAATTCAACTCGATGGTGCAGCGCGACGTGGATCCGCTGACCGGCGCGCGCAGGCACGACGTGCTCATCAGCGCCGAGGACCTCGCGCGTCTGCATCTTCCCGATGGCGCGGCCGTCCGGTTGACGTCGGATTCGGGCTCCTTCACCGGCACGCTCAAGTCGGCGCCCATGGCGCCCGGCAACCTCGAGGTGCATTGGCCCGAAGGGATGGCGCTCCTCTCGGGCTCCGCGATCGATCCCGAGTCGATGGAGCCCGACTACAACGCGGTGGTGACGATCGAGACCCTATGATCTCGCTCTCGCACATCAGCAAGCAGTACGGACGGCAAATGCTGTTTGTCGATGCGTCCTTTCAACTCAACCCGGGCGAGAAGGTCGGACTGGTGGGCCCGAACGGGTCCGGAAAAACCACGTTGTTCCGCATGATTGCGGGCGAAGAAGTGCCCGACGAAGGCGACGTCTCGGTGCCGAAGAAGCTGACGATCGGCTACTTCCGGCAGGACGTCGAGGAGATGTCCGGCCGCTCGGTGCTCGACGAAGCGATCGCGGGGAGCGGCCGGCTCGGCTCGCTGCATCACGAGCTCGAAGACGTGCAGCACGCGATGTCCGATCCGAGCCGCGTCGACGAGATGGACACGATTCTCGCGCGCTTCGGTGAGGTGCAGGAAGAGTACGAACACCTCGGCGGCTATGCGCTCGAGAACCGCACCCGCGAAGTCCTCCACGGCCTCGGGTTCGACGATGAGCGGATTGACGGGGACGTGGGCGCGCTCTCGGGCGGCTGGAAGATGCGCGTGGCGATGGCGCGCGTGCTCCTCGGCGAGCCGGAAGTGCTGCTGATGGACGAGCCCACCAACCACCTCGACATCGAGTCGATCATCTGGCTCGAGGCGTTCCTGAAGTCGCGTCCGGGCGCGCTGCTCATGACATCGCACGACCGCGAGTTCCTGAACCGCAGCGTCTCGCGCATCGCCGAGATCGACGGCGGCGAGATCACCACGTACTCCGGCAACTACGATTTCTACGAGCACGAGCGCGCCGTCCGCGAAGCCAACCGCGAGGCCGCGTACGCCAGACAGCAGGCGATGCTCGCCAAGGAACAGCGCTTTATCGAGCGATTCGCGGCGCACGCGGCGAAGGCGGCGCAGGTGCAGAGCCGCGTGAAGGCGCTCGAGAAGATCGAGAAGATCGAGCTGCCGAAGAAGCGGCGCGTCGTCAAGTTCGACTTCCGCGCGCCGCCGCGGTCGGGCGAGCAGGTGGCCACGCTCGACTGCGTGTCGAAGGCGTACGGCCACCGCGTGGTCCACCACTGCCTCAACCTGATCATCCGCCGCGGCGAGCGCTGGTGCGTGATGGGAAGAAACGGCGCCGGCAAATCGACGCTGCTCAAGATGGTGGCGGGCGTTCTGGCGCCCGATTCCGGCCGCGTGACGATCGGCGCGAGCGTCAAGATGGGCTATTTCTCACAGCAGGCGCTCGACGTGCTCGATCCGGATCTCACGATCGAAGAGCAGCTGCAGAAGGACTTCCCGCACGAATCGATCGGCGTCGTCCGCAATCTGGCCGGCGCGTTTCAATTCTCCGGCGATGAGATCGACAAGAAGATCCGCACGCTGTCCGGCGGCGAGAAGACCCGGCTCGTGATGGCGCGCATGCTCCTCAACCCGCCGAATTTCCTCGTGCTCGACGAGCCGACGAACCATCTCGACCTCGCGACCAAGGACATGCTGCTCGAATCGCTCGGCCGGTTCGACGGAACCATGCTGTTTGTCTCGCACGACCGCGCGTTCCTGCGCGGGTTGAGCAACCGCGTGCTCGAGCTCGGCGGCGAGAGCGGCACCGAGGCGGAGCCGCATGCGTATCCAGGGTCGTATGTCGACTACGTGGCCCGGACCGGACACGAGGCGCCCGGAGTGCATCGATGAAGAGAGCGGTGCTGGCGTTGTGCGTCTCGTGTGCGCTGGCCATCGTGTCGGCGGCTGGTCCGGGCGGCGCGCGACAACGACCGGACGACGCTCTTCGGCGCGGAGCTGCGGATCAGGACTCGCGACTAGCGGCTGAAAACCCCATCGCGCCGCTGCGAAACCCGGCGTCGGTCAGGTAGGGCGCCATTGGATGGAGCGCGGCCGGCGCGCCGTCGATCTCTTCGATCAACATGCCGCGCGGCGTGTCGCCGCCCTCCCGCGCGCGATCGAGGAGCGCGCGGGCGATCGCGCGGCCGGCTTTCGATCGCTCAGGCTCCGCGTCCGGCAGAAAGACGAGGAGCTGCCGATCGCCGCGCGCCAGATAGGCGACGAGCGCGCCGTCGACCAGGATGACCGTCGCGCCGACCGTCCTGGTCGGCCCGCGCCCCGCCGAAGCCGTGCCCGCGGCGAAGGCGGGAAATTTCAGCGATGCGCCGTACGGATTCGCGGGATCGGTCGCCGCGAGCACGACGACCTCCGCCTCGTCCGGCGCATCGCGCAGCGAGCGCAGGAGGTCGAGCGCGCCAGGCAGCGCGAACTGCGTCGCGCCAAGCCCCGACACGAAATAACCGCGGCGCAGCCGTCCTTTTTCTTCCATCGCTTTCAACACGGGATACACGCTGCCGAATCCGCCCGGAATGGCTTCGGCCATGACCGCTTCGCGCGTCACCACGCCGTGGCGCGCGAGCAGTTGCTGCGCCACGGCGGCCGCCCAGTGTGTGGCCGACCGGGCCGACTGGCGCGCCGGCTGCTGAGGCGCGGACCGTGCAGGCGCGCGTTCGACCACCG
>OCZT010000505.1_pt1 | contig 38709 bp, 33 predicted proteins | sample 1539031 | NCBI WGS metagenome assembly OCZT01 (sample SAMEA3539308, study PRJEB22396) | soil metagenome | biome: tundra; feature: field; material: soil | place: USA | collected 2010-05 | depth 0.15 m
CCCTTTTCGGGATATTATGCACGGCCTGTAAGATGCTGTTTTTCATATAATTGAAATTTTTATGAGTTTAAAATAACAACTATTTTTTGGATCCCTCAAAACAGCACCTATCTACCTTGATCTTAAAATGGATCTCTTTGAATTAATGTGAATCCCGCCGAATTAATCTGGTTTCTTTCTGCTTATTGTTAAGTCTACTTCATCTTTGCAGTAGCAATAATCATTTTTGAATTTAATCTGTTTCCTATAGAAAGTACATTCACCAAATCCTGAATGGGGAGTGTATTATCAAAACGTAACATGATGAAAGCATCGGGAGAATGTGTCAGTTCTTTTTTCAGTTGTGCTTCAAGTGCGTCAAAAGAAACCTGTATATTGTTCACGAAGTAGATCTTTTCTTTGGTCATTGTCAGGTTAATCTCCTTCTTCTGAAGTGTCTGACTGCTTCGCGAATTGGGCAATGAAACTTTAATCATGCTCGGATTGAGCAGCGTGGAAGTAATGATGAAGAACAGCATAAGAAAGAACATGATGTCGTTCATAGAAGAGGTAAATACTTCAGCAGTGAAGTCTTTTTTCTTATGAAGGTCTATCATTTTGACGGGCTTTTTAACAGGTCAATGAAATTCATTGCATTCCATTCAAGCTGATGAATAGCTTTATTTAAAATAATATTGAGCCAATGGTACCCGATATAGGCAAGTATACCAACAGTGAGCCCGGCTGCACTGGAAACCATTTTGACATAAAGTCCGGCAGAAACAGTTCCTATACTTACATCGCTCGTCATAGAGATATTGAAAAATATTTTAATTACACCGATTATGGTTCCAAGGAAACCGAACATCGGGGCTATACCGGCTATGACAGCAAGGATCTGTACATTTTTTTCAAGGTCATAGACTTCAAATTTACCCGCTATCTCTATTGATTCTTCAATTTCTTTTATAGGTTTGCCCAGGCGAGAAATACCTTTCTCTATCATTCTGGCGATTGGTTTTGCAGTATTCCTGCATAACGTAAGAGCTGAATCGGTTCTGCCATTCAGAATATATTCATGTATGCTGTTCATAAAGTCTACATCTGAACTTATATGGCGTCTGATAGTTAAATAACGCTCTATAAAAACATAAACTGCTATTATGGAAAGCAAACCAATTGGTATCATAATAATACCACCTTTCATAATAATATCTATCAAGTGGGTCGTTTCAGGCGCATGCTGTACGGGAAGCGCCGGAGCAGCCGCAAAAGTTTTATTCAGTGTGTCAAAAGTCTGTGAAAGATGTAAAAGGACTGCGGTCATATTGATTAGTATTTATTTATATAATTCAAAACGAAATCTTAATAGAAAAATTATCACTTTCACCAAATTTACCTGTTGAATCAAGATCGGAATTTACACTTATCCCATAAAAATTCCAAATTTAATTGTTACCAGAGGTATTTCCTAAAGAGTTTGTACATTTGTTTGTAATAAAGTATCATTCTTCCGGGCTATTAGTAATTAGTAGCCTGAAGGGCTAAATAAAAGGATAAAAATGCTTTACACTTACATTTTGCTTGCAATTGATCAACCACATTTAAAAGACACTAATTCAGTTAACAATGTGGCTGAACTGCTGATGAAGGGGGGATTTATAATGATCCCTATCATTCTTCTGTCGATATTCAGTATCTATCTTTTTATAGAGAGATTTCTTTATATCAGAAAAAGTTCAGTGGTCGATGAAAATCTTATCTATAATATTATTGAGGAGATCAGAAACAAAAGACCTGAAGAAGCATTGGTACACACCAGGAATAATGATACTTCGCTCGGAAGAATCCTTGCGAGCGGACTTAGCCAGGAAGGAAAAGCTCCGAAAGATATTGAGAATTATATGGAAGCCACGGCTAACCTTGAGATTTCCGAGATGGAAAAGAACACAGGGTATTTAGGTATTATTGCAGGCATAGCCCCCATGCTCGGTTTCATAGGGACTATCGTCGGGGTAATCAAGATATTCTATAACATTTCTTTGGCTGATAATATCAGTATTGGTATCATAGCCGGCGGATTATATCAGAAAATGATCTGCAGCGGAACCGGATTAATTGTAGGAGTAATCGCGTATAGCTGCTATCATTACCTGCAAATGATGATAGACCGCTATTCCATCGATATGCAAAGGCAGGTAAATGAGGTCGTAAAAGTATTATAAAATGATTATTAAGAGAAAAAGGCAGTTTAAGGCAGAGGTCAGCACTTCATCTCTGAATGATATAATGTTTTTCCTGCTTTTGTTCTTCCTTATTGTTTCATCCCTGGCCAATCCAAATGTAATCAAGCTGTTGTTACCAAACTCCAAATCGGCTCAGAATCTTAATAAACAACAGATTACAATTTCAGTTACAAAAGATAAAAAATACTATCTCGACAGTCATCAGATTAGCTTTGAAGACATTGAACCACTTCTGAAATCCAGAATTATGACTCTGCAGGAACCAACAGTTATTCTCAGACTTGAATATTCACTGACAGTTCAGGATCTTGCTGATCTTCTTGAGATTGGTACCCGATTAAAAGTAAAAATGGTGATGGCCACTGTTAAAACTCCGGGTTCCTAGGCTGTTCATAAAAAAGGGAATGCAATAATTGTTAAAGCGGCCCTGATAATTATTCTGGCAGATTAATAAAAAATGTAGAGACAGGTCTGGGACCTGTCTCTACATAAAAAAATTCTGAAAGTTTAATCCTTCCGGATTAAACTAAAACTTTATGGCACAAATACCTCCTTTTTAAATCCACCTCTCTTAGAGAACGTAATTGCCCCAATTATAATTGTCAGGCAGATTGCACCTGTGATAAACATGCCAACTGATGCATGTCCGGGTTTCTGGTATGCAATGATTACAGGAGCAGAAAGAAGTGAAACAAGGTTAATAACCTTAATCATCGGGTTGAGTGCTGGTCCGGCTGTGTCTTTAAGCGGATCACCAACAGTATCACCTACAACGGCTGCATGGTGAGCTTCAGATCCTTTGCCACCATAAAGGCCATCCTCTATAGTTTTTTTTGCGTTATCCCATGCACCTCCGGCGTCTGCCATGAAGACTGCAAGCAGCTGACCCGAGAGGATTACTCCTGCAAGGAACCCGCCTAATGCTTCAACCCCGAGCAATGATCCAATAAGTATCGGAGTTACTACAGCAATCAGCGCCAACGGTATAAGTTCTCTTTGTGCGGATATAGTACAGATATCAACAGCTCTCTGATAATCAGGTTTTACAGTTCGTTCAATGATACCAGGAATCCTGAACTGACGGCGAACTTCTTCAACTATCTGTGCTGCTGCACGTGTTACTGCATTGATTGTAAGAGATGAGAAGAGGAATGGAATAGTTCCTCCGATGAGTAGTCCAATAAATACCATCGGAACAGAAATACGTATACCGGTTTCGATCAATTGGGTTGCTTTATCAAATCCCATCTGAAGCTGAACTTTACTAACATCGGTAATGTATGATCCGAATAATGCTACTGCGGCTATTACAGCAGAACCAATTGCTACTCCTTTTGTGATAGCTTTTGTAGTGTTCCCTGTCGCATCGAGAGAATCCATTATCTTACGTGCATCTTTATCGAGATGAGACAATTCCCCTATCCCGTTCGCATTGTCAGCAATTGGTCCGAAAGCATCCATCGCGACATTGTTGCCGGTAAGAGTTAGCATTCCTATACCGGTCATTGCAACTCCATAAAGGATATAAGTAACAGGTTGACCATGATAGATCATAATTGAAGCAAGAATTGTAATTGCAATTACTAACGTCTGCCATACGGCAACTTCAAATCCATAACTCATACCTTTTAATAACAGAGTAGCAGATCCTGTTTTTGCATTTTTTGCAATATCCTTAACAGGGTGAAAACTCCCATCTGTGAAATGTTTGGTTATTTCATCGAGTACAATGGCAAGTATAATCCCTACCACTACTGAAAGAAAAGAGTGCCAGTCATGCAGATAGAAATATGAAAGTATACCAAATGCCGTAATACTTATAGCAGCTGAGGAATAAAAGCCTTTATTGATTGATTTAAGAGCGTTGTTGCTCTTGTCACTTTTACTTCCTTTTACAAGGTAAGTTCCAATTATTGAAGAGAGAACTCCGATACCTCTCACAAGTAGTGGAAAAATGATCCATGAAAGTTCGTGTGTCTGGGTAAACAGAACTACACCGAGTATTAATGTTGAAACAATTGTGACTTCATATGATTCAAATATGTCAGCTGCCATACCAGCACAGTCGCCAACATTATCTCCAACGAGGTCGGCAATAACTGCTGCGTTACGTTCATCATCTTCAGGCAAGCCGGCTTCAACTTTTCCAACCAGGTCAGCTCCAACATCTGCAGCTTTTGTATAGATACCCCCGCCGACCCTCATGAAGAGTGCCAGCAATGTGCCTCCAAAGCCGAATCCAAGTAATGTATCGGGTGATGCAACACCGAAAATAATAAAAATCAGTGTGCCACCAAGTAAACCTAACCCGTCTGTAAGCATTCCTGTAACTGTACCTGCGCGGTAAGCAATTTTAAGAGCTTCGCCAAAACTTCTTCTTGAAGCTGAAGCTACTCGAACATTGGCCTGAACAGCCATTCTCATACCGAACTGACCTACCATGAGTGAAAAGAAAGAACCCATGATGAAAGCGACAGCCCTGCCAATACCAATGACCAACTTAAGTGATTCATCGGAATAACCTATAAAACGTAGTTTCGATTCCTCTGTCGGAGGAACTACATAAACAGACAGAAAAAGAATAATAGTAAAGACGAAAATTAGCGGAACAATAGTTTTTAACTGCCTTTTCAGATAAGCATTTGCTCCTAACCGTATCCCATCCCAAACATCCTGCATTTTTTCTGTTCCTTTATCATGGGCCATTACCTGCCTGCGCAGAAACATTGCATAAGCAAGCCCGAAAAATGCAATAACCAGAACAGTCCAGATCGCGACTACTTCAAATGGGGTTGCCCCCGGTAAACTTAGCATAATAAATATTCAATTAAATGATTAATACTATATAGATCTAAAAAATTCATAATTAATGTTTTCCAATTCTGACAGACTCGGATACGGATAAAAAAGGATCTCGTCTTTGGAACCAACATAAAATCCGCTTTCTATTGTTCTATAGAGTAGAGAACCTGAGTAAAGCCGCTGAACTGTTTTCATGTGTTTTTCATATTCGCCTTTTAAAATTTCAAGACAATCTCGAAGGTGACCGATGTTTGAATAAGGCAATTGTTCTACTGAACCGGTGAGCGGATTTGTTGCCAGTTCTCCCAATTTCAGATCAACAAAAAACAGCTTTGGAAGGACAATCGGAGTTGACCCGTCTGTAAGTCTTTTAAGGAATGAAGATGGTGTTAGTTCACTGGCAACCAATGGAGTTACAGGACATAATTCCTGAAAAAGATGCAGCTTACCCAAAACTTCTCTCGAAGTATCATAAGTTGATTTTTTCAATTCCAGTGTATGTCCAGTATCAGTTGTAAGATATAGATTCTTAAGAGCCGATAATGGTATCATTTCCAGTGTTTTGTAAACTGAAAGATAGACAGAGCTTTTTGGTTTACCATCAGATTTGGCAACACATCGCCGGTTCAGACTCTCAATATCTATCAATTTCCCAATCTGCCCTAATTCAACCTCAAAGAATATTGCCTGACCTTTATTCCTTTTTTTGGTGCCGGTTGACAGGTATGCACCAAATTCTGCCGGTGGCAGCATTGAAGCTATCAGTGCTTCCGGGGTTGCTGTTAAATAAATAAATTTACTCATAGGTTTATTATTAATACAAATCAAATCAAGTCAATCCAGAATACAAAAATGAGGAAAAAAATAAAAATACGGAAGGTACAAATATAGAATACATTTAATTACTTCCAAATAGAAAACCAAAACAAATACAATTGAGGATATTAAAAAATGTTAAATTTGTATAGCATTAATATACATTGTATTACATAGTCATATCCAGTTCACTTCTTTCCCGATTAATAATGTTTCCCACTAATCTGTTTAACATTATTTTCCTCTCATTCCGGTTCATGACAACAGTTATTCATATCTACTACTTTTGTTAAACTGTGTTTTAAGAAACAAGCTTCTATTGTTTCAACTCGCAAAAGGTTTGTTCAGATCTTCCAACAGCTCACCACCAAGCACTCCTCTGGCGATTTCACGTACCTCGCCTGTCATGCGAATGTTCCAGTTCTTATCGATTTGTATTTTCAGCGTTCCTCCCTGCATATGCATGGTAAGATCGCCTTTGATCAGACCTCTTTTAACCAGAATGCATGATGCTGCACAAGATGAGCTGCCGGATGCCAGAGTGTAACCAGCTCCCCGTTCCCAGATCAGAATCTGTGCATCATGATCGGAAAGGACCCTGGCAAATTGCACATTGATGCGGTTGGGAAACAATGGATGATTTTCCAGTAAAGGACCATAGGTTCGGATTTCGTTCTCATCCAGCTCCTTTTTGATAACAACACAATGCGGATTGCCTACTGATACACAATTCACTTCAAATTCCTTATCGCCTGCCATTATTTTTTGCCCGATGAATTCCGGTTGATCCGAATTAACAGGTATATCGCGCGATGCAAAGATTGCCTTCCCCATATCCAACCGAATCAGCATTGCTTTTCCTTTTTCTTCTTCAACGATATCGGCATAAACAATATCGGTCATAGTTTCCAGAGAAAATTGCCGGGTCTTTGCATGTCCATAATCATAGAGATACTTGCATAAAATACGAAGCCCGTTGCCGCTTTTTTCCGCCTCCGAACCATCTGGATTATAAACCCTGAATCCAAAATCAGCTTTTGTCGACGGAACCATCATAACAATGCCATCGGAACCGATCCCGAAATGGATGTTGCACAAACGCATTATAGCCTGTTTTGTGAGTTGGAAATCTATTTTTGTACTCTCCAGGACAATGTACTCATTGCCTAGTCCATGCATTTTAACAAAACTGTTTTTCTCCATCGTTACCTGATATAGTCGGGCTACTAAAGTATAAAATTTCTGACAAGGTCATCAAGGGTGTCTCTTCTGCGTATAAGTCGGGGATTGCCATCGGCTTCTAATAGGACTTCGGCCGGCCGCAGTCGACTGTTATAATTCGAGCTCATTGAATATCCATAAGCTCCGCTGTCCAGCACACCAAGAATGTCATTCTCAATAATTTCAGGGAGCTTTCTGTCTTTTGCAATTATATCGCCTGTTTCACAGATATTGCCCACGATACTCACGGTTTCCTCTTTTAACGAGGGAGTGGCATTTCCCCGGTATATTTCAATATCGTGATGTGAGTCGTACATAACAGGACGTATAAGCACATTAAAACCCAGGTCGGTGCCGATATATTTAATGTTGTAATTCGTTTTAATTGCATTTACTTTCCCCAGCAGGATACCTGATTCGGCCACTATATACCGTCCGGGTTCAATCTTGAATTCGATATCTTTTCCATACTCAATTACCCATGAATGAATAAGCTCCGATAGTTTCCCCCCCAGCTCTTTCAGATCGAGCCGGGGTTGATTGGACTGTTTATTGTATGGAATACCAAATCCGCCCCCCAGGTCTATAAACTCCAGGTCGTCGAATTGCCTGGCTATGGAAAGTATATTGCCGGTGCTCTCCAGATAGGCTTCACTGTCCATAAAAAGTGAACCGATGTGCTGGTTAATCCCGATAAGTTTAAGGTTATATTCTTTGATGATTCTTTTTACCTCCGGAATACTGTTCATTTCGATCCCAAATTTGGTCTTTTGCCCGGCTGTCCTCACCTTTTCATGATGCCCCGCTCCTACACCCGGATTCACCCTGAATGCCACCTTGCCTCCTGGGTTGATCTTACCAAACATCTCCAGCTGCGAAACAGAATCGACGGAAATCTTTACCCCGGCATGAATGGCATAGCTAAATTCATCTTCATTAACATTATTGCTGATGTATAAAATTTCTTCGGGTTTATACCCGGCCAGCATATTTAAATATATTTCGCCTGGCGACATGGCATCCACCCGCAATCCTTCACTCCTTATAATTTTAATGAGTTCGAGGTTACTGTTTGCCTTGAGAGAATAGTTTACCGTGAAATTTGAATAGGAAATAAGTCCTTTCAGATCACGACATCGTTTGCGCAGAATATTTTCGTTATATACATAGAGCGGGGTTCCGTATTTTTCGGATAGCTGAACCGGATCGGTGTTGCCAAAAAACTTCTTTTCGCTGCTTACTTTGGAATAAATATAATTCATTGTTTTAGGATGAAAAGTAACTTTAATATATTTGAGGCTAAAATATATAAAATGGCGCAGATTAACGATAATTATTTTAAACTTCAGGCTGGTTACCTATTCCCTGAAATTGGACGGCGGGTTCGTGAATTTCAGAAAGAAAATCCGCAGGCCGACATTATCAAGATGGGGATTGGCGATGTAACACAGCCACTTGCACCTTCAATCATCCGTGCTTTTCATGAAGGTGTTGAAGAAATGTCGAAAGCCGAAACATTTAAAGGATACGGGCCCGAACAAGGGTATGATTTTCTGCGCGAAACTATTGCAAAAAACGACTACCAGGATCGCGGTGCTGATATACATGCTGATGAGATTTTCGTTTCGGATGGTTCAAAATGTGATACTGGTAATATCCTGGAGATCTTTGGCATGAATAATGTTATTGCTGTGCAAGACCCTGTTTATCCCGTATATGTAGATACAAGCGTGATGGCAGGCCGGACCGGTAAATATCTGGGAAACGGGTACTACGACGGGCTTGTATATCTGCCCTGTAACGCTGAAAATGGCTTTATCCCCGAAATTCCGAAAAAGAAAGTGGATATAGTCTTCCTCTGCTATCCTAACAATCCTACAGGAACAACAGCTGGCAAACCGGAGTTAAAAAAATGGGTCGATTATGCAATTAAAAATAAAGCCATCATACTTTACGATTCCGCATATGAGACTTATATCTCTGACCCTGAAATTCCGCATTCCATATATGAAATTGAAGGAGCCAAAGAAGTAGCTATTGAATTCCGCAGTTTCTCAAAAACGGCAGGATTTACAGGAACCCGCTGTGCCTATACGGTTATCCCTAAGAATCTTGTTGCTTCAAGTTCGGATGGATCAGAAAAACCCCTGTACCCCCTCTGGTTCAGAAGACATACCACAAAATTCAACGGTGTATCGTACCCTGTGCAGAAAGCCGCAGCAGCTATCTTTACACCTGAAGGAAAAAAAGAAGTGAGGGCTACCATCAATTATTATATGAACAATGCTAAAATCCTGTGTGAAAGTCTTGCCAAACTAGATTTTCAGGTCTTCGGCGGGGTCAACGCACCGTATGTGTGGGTAAATTCAGGCCGTCAAATTAAATCCTGGGAACTGTTTGATAAACTGCTGCATGAAGCCTATGTGGTTGGTACTCCCGGATCAGGCTTCGGCCCCTCTGGTGAAGGGTATTTCAGGTTTTCTTCATTCGCCACACATGAAAGCGTGCTGAAAGCTATGGAAAGACTTGGAAACCTCAAATGGTAAATCGTCAGTAAGTCTAACTTGTAATTGCGTGGAAGAATCTATCAACGAAGCAGGTGCAGGAGCGTATTTGTTTTTTCAAATCATTTGTGAAGCCAAACTGTCACAGGTGCGGTTTTATCGGATCAATATGTATAGCTGTTGAAGGAGCGCATATAGCGAAGTACCCTCATTATTGGAACGTGTAAAGAATCCACAGATAAGAAAACTTTTCTCAATTAGGGACTCAGGGACTACGACATCCCGGCATAATATTTGCTGCACAAATGTATAGAAGAACTTTTATAGAATTAATATTAATTGAATCCCAGAATAAAATACCTTGTTTTAAAAATTGCTAATTATTGATTTTGTGTTAATTTTGAACACGATCCTAACCAATGCCAATGTATGCCTAAAATATCTGCTGTAATAATAACATTTAATGAAGAGTTGTTTATTGGTAAATGTCTTGCATCGCTAGATGGAATTGCCGATGAAATAGTAGTGGTTGATTCATTTTCCACAGATGCCACTGAAGAAATCTGTAAGAAATATAATGTCAGGTTCATAAAACATGCATTTGAAGGTTTTCGTGATCAGAAGAATTTTGCACTTCAACTCGCCAGTCACAAAAATATATTGTCACTTGATGCTGATGAAGCTTTAAGCGACAGACTCAGGGAATCGATAATTGCTATTAAAGATAAATGGGACTATGATGGTTACCTTTTTAACAGAAGAAGTAACTATTGCGGAAAATGGATCGATCATTCAGAATGGTACCCTGACAGGCAATTGAGGCTTTTCTACGCTGACCATGGTAAATGGGGAGAACTTAATCTTCATGAGAAATTTTTAATGTCAAACGGAGCTACAATTGGCAAGCTGAAAGGCGACCTGCTGCATTGGCCCTTTTCATCCCTTCAGGATCATATCGATAAAATGAATAAATATTCCCTGATCGGCGCAAAAGAGTTCCATAATGCAGGAAGAAGGTCCGGTCTGTTAACTCCATATATTCATTATTTCTGGGGATTTTTCAGATCATATATAGTACACAGAGGTTTCCTTGACGGTCATAACGGATTTCTTATTTGTTCCATGTATGCAAAATCCACTTTTAATAAATACAAGAAGTTGAGACTGCTTAACAATAATGGAGTTGGGAGATAACTTCGTTTAAATGACTTTCGAGGAAGATATAAAAGAGTCTTTGAAGACCTTAAGACAAGGAGGCATTATACTCTATCCAACAGATACTATCTGGGGCCTTGGTTGTGATTCCACAAATGAATTCGCTGTTAATAAGATCTTTAACATGAAATCGAGAGATGAAAGTAAAAGCCTCATCATTCTTGTTGACGGATTATCCATGATTGATCGGTATGTAGAAAATTGTCCCGAAATAGTATTCGAACTCGCAGGTGTTTCTGATAGTCCTCTCACTATTATCTACCCAGAGGGAAAGAATCTAGCTAAAGGAGTTTGTGCAAAAGATAATTCAATAGCAATCAGAATTTGCCATGATGAATTCTGTAGTGAATTAGTAAGACGGTTTCGTAAACCAATTGTTTCTACTTCAGCTAATTTAAGTGGAAGTCCCTCACCAGAGAATTTCGATGAGATTGAAAAAAACCTGATTGATAAAGTTGACTTTGTTGTAAAATACCGTCAGAATGACCGGAGCAAAAGTTATGCATCCCCGGTTATCAAAGTAAATTCTGACGGTACAATTATGATTATCAGAAAATAGTTTATCTTGATCTGACCTTCCCTGAGCCGGATACGTGTGCATCTAGTTTCGGGTTACCTTCATAAGTCACATCCCCGCTACCTGAAACACTTGCCCTCAAAGACTCTGTAACATTACAGTTGCAATTTCCGCTCCCTGAAATGTGTATTTCAGCCGTCCCTATCTTAAATGACCCGCCATCAAAGTTACCTGATCCGCTGATTGAAATATCAGCTTTTGTTGCATTTCCGTTTCCTCCAGGAATTATATCGCCTGAACCTGAAATACTGCAACCAAGATTTGAAACCGTAATATCATTTGTATATATTTTGCCACTTCCACTGACACTCAGATCAAGTTCCTCAGTTTTGACCGCATCTTTTATTTCGGCTTTTCCTGAACCTGAAACACCCAAACCCTTTAACTCAGGCATAGTTATGTAAGCAGTAATTTTTTCATTCATGTTGAATCTCCAGTTCTCTTTCTTAATTACAAGTTTGCCTCCTGATACTTCTGTAATTATGTCCCCCAGATCCTTTTTTTCACCTTCGAGAACAACTTTAAATTCCGGGCCAAAATTGATGTAAAGGTTACCCGCTACCCCGAAACTAACTTTTGTAAAGTCTTTAACATCCCTGGTCTCTTTTACATCTGGCTGAGCATTGGCAAAACCTGACAACACAGATATTGCTAACATAAATGCCGATAAGATAATTCCCCTTTTCATAGTGTTATGGATTAATGAATATTAACATTTTACTCCCAATAGACCTGCTTTTTTAAAAAAAGCTGCATTAATCAAAATAAATATTTCAGTTAATCTCTGTAAGTCCTTCGGGAATATCCATTTTTATAACTTTCTTCCTTTTATCTATACTGACAATAAAATGTTCATGAAAAGGGATCAGAATTTCTCTTTTACTTGTAGATATTACATTAATGAGCCATTGTCCATTATTTGCTACAACATCGGAAATTGACCCAAGGAGTTTATCTTCTTGTACAAATACTCTGTATCCAATTATATTCTGATTATCCTCTTTCAGATTATCATTGTATAAGCCGGACGTTAAAAAAATCCTGCAACCTGTAAATTCAGCAATTTTTTCATTTGACTCGTAACCTTCAAACGAAAGCTTTAGAATATCTGCACCGGAATACTCCAATCCGGAAATAAAAAAAGGAACCGGTCTTCCTTCAATTTCCAGAAAGACCGATTCCATTTGAGGTATATTTTCAGTAAAGACTTTCTCTAATTTAACTGCAACGGCTCCTTGATAGCCGCTGACTTTCGTGATTCTTCCCAGCAATATGTCGCATTTGTAAGCCATTGGATCGCTGATCCTTATGACCTCCAGACTACTCCTGAGGTTTATCTTCTGCAACCGTCTCTGATGCAGTTTCTTCCGGAGCGGCTGACTGAGTCGTTTCTTCTGAAGCGGTTGACTGAATCGTTTCTTCTGCGGGCTCTGCCTCTCCAACAATAACCTCAGCTTTTTTTCCTGCTGCTGCTTTAGCTGCGAGATCCGCATTCTTCTTGGCAAGTTTTGCTGCTCTTGCTTCGTTCACGCGTTTTTCAACCGAAAGTCTTTTCCCTAATTCATCATCCTGAGATTTTTCAAGATTTGATTTTTTAGCTTCGATTTTTGCTTCATTCTGCTTAATCCACTCTTCGAATCTCTTTGTTGCTTCAGCTTCATCAAATGCACCTTTTTTAACACCTTCAAGAAGATGTTTTTTCATTAGAACACCTTTATAAGACAGGATAGCTCTACATGTATCTGTAGGTAATGCGCCATTTTGCAGCCAACCTAATGCTTTATCGAAATCGAGTTCGATTGTAGCGGGGTTAGTGAGCGGATTATACGATCCGATCTTTTCAATATATCTGCCATCCCGTGGCGATCTGCTATCTGCAACCACAATGTGGTAGAAGGCCAGCTTCTTGCGGCCTTTCCTAGCTAATCTGATTTTAACTGCCATTAATTCTTACGCTTTTTTATTTAACCGTTTTAAAAATTGTGGCTGCAAAGATATAATATTAATTAATACTTAAAGGAATCCTGCACCCTAATTTATTGATTTTCTTTTACGACAGGCGCACAGTTGATCCGATCTTAATTCTATTTTACGTATTTTTGTTATCTGAATTAATCCGTTATTTAAGCTCCATATATGTCAGGATTCGCACATTTACACGTTCATACTCAATACTCTATACTGGATGGAGCCTCCAATATCGGCTTGCTTGTCGACAAGGTTAAGACTCTTGGGATGGAAGCTATTGCCATAACCGATCATGGAAATATGTTCGGTGTTAAAGAGTTTCACAACAGCGCTACAAAAAAAGGGATAAAACCTATAATCGGTTGTGAGATTTATGTTGCGAAAAGATCTATAGAAGACGTCAGTGGAAAAGAGGACCGTTCGGGCGATCATCTTATTCTCCTTGCAAAAAACCTGACCGGATATAAAAATCTTATCAAGCTGGTTTCAATTGCCTGGATCAAAGGTTTTTACTATAAACCACGGATCGACAAAGAACTATTAATTAAGTATAAGGAGGGACTTATAGCTTCTTCTGCATGCCTGGCCGGAGAGATCCAGGATGAAATACTTAATGGCACAATGGCAGGCGCTGAAGCCTCGCTAAAGAGTTATCTCGACATTTTTGGTGATGATTTTTACCTGGAGATTCAACGTCATGAGACTTATGATCCCGATGCAGACAGATCTGCTTTTCCCCTTCAACAAAAAGTTATAGAAGTATTTAAAAAGCTATCAGTTAAATATAATGTCCGTCTGATAGCAACAAATGATGTCCATTTTATAAATGCTGAGGATGCTGAAGCCCACGACAGGCTGATATGTATTAATACTGCAAAAGATATTGACGATCCGAACAGGTTAAGATATTCAAAACAGGAATACCTTAAGACTGAAGAGGATATGCGAAACATCTTCAGCGATGTTCCTGAAGCCATAGATAATGTTGCCGGACTGGTTGCTAAAATTGAAAAGTATAAACTCGACCACGAACCTATAATGCCGGAATTTGACTTGCCGGAAGGTTATACTGATAAAGACGAGTATTTGAGATTCCTTACATACAAAGGGGCAGAAAACAGATGGGGAACATTGACAAAGGAACAGACAGAACGGCTTGATTTTGAATTGGAAATGGTTGCAAAAATGGGATTCCCCGGATACTTTCTGATTGTCCAGGATTTTCTTCGTGCTGCCAGGGAAATGGGAGTTTCTGTTGGTCCGGGAAGAGGATCAGCTGCAGGATCTGCTGTTGCATATTGCCTGAGAATTACGGATATAGATCCAATAAAGTATGGACTTCTATTTGAACGTTTTCTGAATCTCGATCGTATTTCCATGCCTGATATAGATATTGATTTCGATGAAGACGGAAGAGAGGCAGTACTGAAATATGTAGTTGAAAAATACGGGCACGATAAGGTTGCTCATATAATAACTTTCGGATCGATGGCAGCAAAAATGGCTATCCGTGATGTTGCACGGGTCCAAAAATTGCCACTGCAGGATGCGGACAGGCTTGCCAAGCTTATTCCCGAAAGACCCGGAATCACACTTAAAGCAGCATATGCGGAAGTTCCAGAACTGGCCCGTGAGAGAGAATCTTCCAATAAACTGATAGCGCAGACCCTGAAATATGCTGAGGTCCTTGAAGGTTCGGTAAGGCAAACAGGGGTACATGCCTGCGGTATAATAATCGGGAAAGATTCTCTAGATAATTATATCCCGCTCTGCACTGCAAAAGATACCGATCTCTATGCAACCCAGTACGATGGAAGCCATGTCGAGTCGGTTGGCCTCCTGAAAATGGATTTTCTTGGTTTAAAAACACTCTCAATTATTAAAGATGCAATAGACAATATAAAAAATTCAAAAGGGATAGATATAGACGTTGATACAATGCCTCTTGATGACAAAAAAACATTCGAACTCTTCAGCAACGGTGAGACTACCGGAATATTCCAGTTTGAATCAACCGGTATGAAAAGATACCTGAGAGATCTGGGTCCCAACCGACTTGAGGATTTAATAGCCATGAATGCTCTATACCGTCCAGGACCAATGGAATATATTCCAAAATTTATCCGACGGAAACATGGTACGGAGAACATCGACTACCCTATTCCTGTAATGGAAAAATATCTCGAAGATACTTATGGAATTACCGTTTACCAGGAACAGGTGATGTTACTTTCACAGGAACTGGCAGGTTTTACCAAAGGGGAAGCCGATTCCCTTAGAAAAGCCATGGGGAAAAAGAAACGTTCCATTATGGATGAAATGAAGCTGAAGTTTCAGGAGGGATGTTCAAAGAAGGGTTATGATCTGGAAATTGTAAATAAGATATGGTCCGACTGGGAAGCCTTTGCCCAATATGCTTTTAATAAATCTCACTCAACCTGTTATGCCCTTGTTGCTTTCCAGACAGGTTATCTGAAAGCCAATTATCCGGCAGAATATATGGCTGCTGTACTAAGCCGTAACATTAGTGATATCAAAAAGATCACAACTTTCATGGATGAAACCAGGAGGATGGGGATGGAGGTACTAGGGCCGGATGTAAATGAGAGTAATGTGAAATTCACTGTGAATAAGGATGGAAATATAAGATTTGGACTGGGGGCAATAAAAGGAGTCGGGGAAAGTGCGGTATTGCAGCTAATTGAGGAGAGGGAGAAGAATGGCCTTTATAAGGATATTTATGATCTGGTTGAAAGAGTAAACCTTAATTCACTTAACAAGAAAAACCTTGAAGCTATGGCAGTTGCAGGTGCTCTCGATTGTTTTGCGAAAATAACCAGAGCACAGTATTTTTCTCTCGATACAAAAGGATCAAGTTTCATAGAAAGTCTTATAAGATACGGGAACAATTCAAAGACAGTAAAGACTTCAAATCAGCAGTCACTTTTCGGAGAAACCGGAGGGTTTGATATGATAAAACCAGAACCTGCCTTTTGCCCCGACTGGCCTAAGCTGGAAAAACTTAACAGGGAAAAAGAGGTAATCGGAATCTATCTCTCCTCCCATCCTCTCGATGATTTCAAACTGGAAATTAATACTTTTACTACCGCAACACTTGCTGATCTGCAGAACCTTCGCGAATATCTCGACCGTGATGTGATTGTAGCAGGAATGGTAACGGACATAAAAACAGGTATCGGAAAAAATGGCAAACCTTATGGTTCCTTTACATTGCAGGATTATTCTGATTCCTTCCGGTTCATGCTATTTGACAAAGACTATATTGAAAACAGTAAGTTTTTTATTGTTGGCTACTATCTTCTGGTAAAAGGAAGAGTACAGAAAAGGAAATATAAAGAAGATGAAATTGAATTCAGGATTAAGACAATTAATCTGTTATCAAGTGTCAAGGATGAACTTATCAAATCAGTTACTTTGAAAATCGACCCTGAGAATATCGATAATGAAATGATTAAGGATCTGAAAAACCTGATAATTGAACATAAAGGCGAAACCGAGCTTAAATTTCTTTTCCTAGATCCTGATGACAAAATATCGCTGCCTATGTTTTCAAGAACTTTCCGGATCAGGCTGAATAACGAGCTACTCACTTATCTTGAAGACCATCCTGGAATAGATTTCAAAGTTAATTAGCTATCTTTGCAACGGGAATTTATTATTATTTTTAAATTATAAACTATTATGGCAATAGAGGTAAATGATATGAACTTCGATGATCTGGTTATTAAATCTGATAAGCCTGTAGTGGTAGATTTTTGGGCTGAATGGTGCGGACCTTGCAGGATGGTTGCTCCGATCATGGAAGAGATTTCACATGAGTATGAAGGGAAAGTCCTTGTAGTAAAATGCGATGTAGACAGCAGCCCTGCCGTTTCTGCAAAGTATAGTATCAGAAATATTCCTACAATACTTTTCTTCAAGGATGGAAAAATAGCTGACAAACAGGTAGGGGCGGTTCCAAAGAATAACTTTGTTGTAAAACTTAACGCTCTGATTTAGAAAGTAATGTTACTCTATCTGGCCGTTCGGTCAATCTATAGTGGCCTTCTTAATAATCTTCTATGAAAGTTTGTGTATTTGCATCATCGAGTGGTCGCATTGACAAAGAATATGGAGCAGCTGCTACAAGCCTTGGAACACACCTTGCAAGAGCTAATATGGATGTTGTTTATGGAGGCGGTGGCATAGGACTTATGGGCAAACTTGCTGATGCAGTTATTGAAAACGGAGGCACGATAACCGGAGTAATTCCATCATTCATGAAAGATGAAGGATGGAATCATTCTTCAGTAAATGAAATGATTATCACCTTGGATATGGGAGAAAGAAAAAAGCGAATGTTTGAAATGGCCAATGCTGTAGTCGCATTACCGGGAGGAATTGGCACACTTGAAGAATTGACTGAAGCGATGACATTAAAGCAGCTTGGATTATATAGAGGGCCGATCATAATACTGAATACACTGAACTTTTATAAATCCTTTATTGATTTTCTCGAACATATGGTTTCGGGTCATTTTCTCAGATCTGAACATAAAGGGATGTGGGAAATTGCCGGCACAGTTGAGGAAGTCATGCAACTTCTGAGGGAACAAGAGGTCTGGCACCGCGATCCGCGTAGTATAGCAAGAATCTAATTCTCAGGGATTTTTGTTCCAATAAACAGTATATCATCTACCTGGCCAAGGTCACCTTTCCACGCCAATATCTCTTTTTCCAGTCTGTCTTTCTGCTCATTCACAGGAAGATTATATATTCCGGAAAGCAGTTTTTTAACATTCCCCGATTTATATTTCTTAACATCAGGTGATCCAAACTGATCAGCATAACCGTCGGAACACATATATATCATATCTCCCGGCCGAATATCGACAGGTTGATTGGTAAAATTTTTCTTCTCGTCCATAGTTGTCATTCCTATAGGGAACCTGTCGCCCTTGTAAACAAATACTTCTCCTTTTCTTACAACATATAGAGGATTATAAGCTCCTGCGAATTCAAGTGTAAAGTTCTTCTTATTAAAGGCTATCAGGGCAAGATCCATTCCGTCATTTATGGCTTTTTCGTGCCGTTGCATAAGAGCCTTCATTACCTCATTATTGAGCTGATCGACAATAGCAGAAGGACGTGTATAGCCATACTCCCTTACAACTTTATTCAGAGAGTTATGACCAATAATAGACATAAAAGCTCCCGGAACACCATGACCGGTACAGTCAACTACGGCTATAAACTGCCAGTCGCCATTGTCATACATCCAGTAAAAGTCACCGCTCACAATGTCTTTAGGCATAAACAGAACAAAAGTTTCCTTGAATGTATCTTCCTTTGGAAGCATTGCCCGCTGTATACGCTCAGCATATCTAATACTTGCAGTAATATCTTTGTTTTTCTCTTCGATTTCCATGCTTTTCTGAACTACCTCTGCTGTTCTCTCTTCAACCTTTTCCTCGAGAATTACCTTCTCTTTTATCAGGTTTTGTTCCCTGATTTTAATATAGATTACAACGATAACAACAATTAATACAAATGATGTAAGGATAAACCACCAGGTAAGATAAAAGGGTGGTTTTATTAGAAAATGAAAAGAAACAGGCTTACTGTTCCAGATTCCCTGACTATTGCTGGCTATCACATTGAATGTATATTTTCCCGGAGGCAAAGCTGAATAAATTGCCCTGGTCTGGTCAGTGACGGGCCGCCATCCTTCCTCTGCTCCTTCAAGCTTCACCTTATATCTTACAACATCAGGATTTGTGAGGCAAATGCTGTAATAGTCGAACAAAACAGATCTCTCAGTATAATATAAATTCATGCCAGGGGTCATTTCACGGGGTTCATAATTTACCCGCATGTTCATAATATGTGTGAGAGGTTCAAGACTGCGGGTCGGTATTTCAGAAGGATTTAAATGTGTGGCGCCATTGGCGGTACCAAACCATAAATCACCATAAGGGCTTTTAAACACTGCATTAGGTTTAGCCTCAATTCCTGTAAATCCGTTTCTTTCAGTATAAGAGAATATCCTTTTACTTTCAGGAAAATACCTGTTTAATCCGACATTAGTACCTATATAAATACTACCATCATCCCCCGTCGCCAGAAGATTAATATTGTTTGAGAGAAGCCCGTCATCCTGAGTCAGGGTGGATATTATTGAATCATTTTTAAACGCCAGTAAACCCTGGCCCGTGCCAATCCATAAAACGCCTTTTCTGTCCATAACCATTGTCTTTGGGATTATCCCCGGAAGAACAGAAACTGGTTTAAAATCTTTTTTAGCTGAATTATATCTGATCAGACCCGGTTTTTTGCCCCGGGGTTCGGTACCAATCCACATATCGCCGTTTGGATCGCAATAAAGGGCTGTAATTCCGAATATTGTTAAACTATCCATGAGTGTGTACCTCTGGAAATTTTGCTGATTAATAGTGCCTACAGCAACTCCCTCATTAGTACCTATCCAGAGATTATTCTGGCTGTCAATCTCCAGTGCCTTTACCTGTCCATCGCTATGTAGAATTGAGTTGATATATGGCTGAGCTTCAAATTTAGAAGTCTTCATGTTGTAAAGCATCACTCCGCCGTCGTTTGTTCCGATCCATAAATTTCCATCCCTGTCCTGCCTGAAAAACCTTATATCTTCTGAAAGGAAGTTATTCTTCTTATTATAAAATACAGTTTTTTTTTGCGAACCCGGATAATAACGGGAAATACCAGCATTTGTCCCGAACCATATTGCTCCGGTTAAATCCTTATATATTGCATTGACGTTTGGATCGGGAAGAATATCTTTTTCGTTGATTGTTTCAAAAGCATCACCTTTGAATATAGTTAGTCCGTTGTCCTGATCAGCAATAAGAATATTACCTTCAACATCTTCAATGATATCGTATATTTTTGAAGCTTTCAGACCATTCTCGGTGTTAAACTTCCTTATATTGCCCGCTTCAAAAACAACAACCCCGCCCCCGAAGGTTCCAACCCAAACACGGCCTTTCCTGTCCTCGGTTAAGCAGGACACCCAGTTACTTGAGATGCCAGCTTTTGGCAGGTCAATTACTTCCATCCTGCTCTCTGACATTACGTATTTATATATACCGCCATTGTAGGTTCCGAACCATATATTACCTTTTCTGTCCTCAAGCAGACAAGTGGTATTAAAATAGGTCGTCATATGAGGCATCCGGTAATTTTCAAATTTTTTCTCACCGGCATTATACTTTCTTAACCCCACATCAGTTATACATATAAATGACCCATCCCTGTTTAAATTCGACCCGTAAACCTGGTCACTAAGGCCTTCCTTACCCCTGAACTGCTTAGCTTTAATATGTTTAATATCGCTTAAGGGATAATCAGTCTGAATTGCCCCATCGGTATTTGAAGTAAACCAGATTTTATTTTTGACCTGAACAATGCTGGTTATGTCGCCCGTGATCTTTAATGAGTCAAAAACTACCTGTTCAAATATCTGACCGTTGTAACGGGATATTCCGCCTCCATTCATATGACCAAACCAGATATATCCCAATGAATCCTTAAACATAGATTTTACGCCGCCCGAGGCAAGATTGTCGCGTGATGTAAAATTTTCAAACTTCTTCCCGTCAAAACGTGAAAGCCCATTAGCTGTTCCAAGCCAGATAAAGTCCTTAGAATCCTGTAGAAGCTTATAAACTTTCTGCTCACGGAGCCCTTGTTTAATGCTATAGTTATCAAAAAAATAGTTCTGGGCTGATACATTATAAACTGTGACAGGCAAAAGAACCATAAGCCAGACAAAAAATTTCGCCTGGCGATTAATAATGTTTATGGTTGACATATGGGACCTTATTTTGTAATAAAGAAGAATGTCCCGAGCATATCCATTTGCTCCAGTCCCTGTATCCTTCCAAACTTAGGTTTCTGCCCGTTACCGGTTGTCACAGCAGCTGTGACCGATTTAACAATAGTCTCAATAGGAATACATGCATTCTTATTATTCATCAGGGTATTAGCGAATGTTGCCGTGAATTTAGAATTATCAACCGCCAGTTCATACCCTGCAGAAGTGAATACCTGTGCTGATTTGGCGCCGGCGACCCTGGCATTATCACATGTAGGAGCATCGTTTGCAGAACGTGAGGCAGAATAAAATCCGGGTCCTGATTCGCATGCATCTGAAACAACAAGAGTATGAACGACAACATCACTATATCCCTGCAATCCGGCTTTTAATGAGTTGATATTAAAATAGGTAAACTCATCATCACGTTTAGCATCAACAGGGATCCAGTAACCAACATCGTTAATGAATTTGCCATGACCTGCATACCATACCAATAATGACTTGACCTGATTTTTCTTTATCTGGTCGCGAAGCTCGATGTTAAAAAACCTCTCCATCTCAGCCTTGGTCATATCTTTTTTATAAATGAAATTATGTATCTGATAATTAGCCAGAGCTCTCCGCATGGTGCTGAGGTCTTTTATAGGTCCATCAAGACTTGCAAAAGTTTCATAACTTGAATTTTCAATAAATACTACCCAGGTCCTTCCCATCGGATTGGTCGAAGCAATTCCTGCACCTTCCCTGTTAAGTGTAAATTCTGTTTCCTGTCTGTTCCCATAAATATCTTCAGCAACTACAGTAAACTTATTTAAATTTGAAATATCTAACGTAGCAGTAAATGCTGGATTTAATTCATTGGGATTATAACTTGCAGTAAAATTGCCTACTGTGATTGATTTAATCCTACTTTCATCCGATATTTTACCCTGGATTGCGATATTAGGTGTAGTGGTATCAAGAAAAACCTGTCCTTCCTCAGAGGTATAAGGTGCAATAATCATTATTTTAGGAGGGTTAATTTCAGTGCGTTTAAGAGCATACTTCAGGGCCCTTTCATTATTATAATCGTCAATTGCAGAAACGGTAATCTTATCAATGCTATTTACATTGATATTTGCAAGAAAATCATATTCCCCATTTTTTTCTACCAAGATAACACTCTCATTATTAATCATAAATGATTTAATCTTACTCTTATCTTTAATGGTACCAGATATAAGAAGAGTAGTTTTGTCTCCTTTGATTTCCATTGTATCTTTTGCCGGGACAGGGCTGATAAATGTTATTTCGGGAGGGTCTGTCTCTCTGTTTAGATCATAAAGTCTTTTCTGAGAAACTTCCAGCATTTCACGTGCCTTTTGATCATATTTGGAGAGAACTGTAATTTTATTATAATCGGCCTTTGCTTTATCCCAATCGCTAATTTCCTCATATGATTTGGCCCGTGCATAATATACCGAAGGATCTTCAGTTTTAATCGCAGCTTGAAGCGAAATGCATTTTGAAAAATCATTTATTGCGTTTATATGCTGATTGAATTCCTGGTAGTATTTGCCCCTTTCAAAATAAAACATCGGGTTGGCCGGATCGATCAGTATTGTTTTTGAAATATCATTTATGGCGTTCGGATAATCAAGGTTTTTCTTATATACCTTACTTCTCTGGAGATAAGCTGCTGTATTACGATCGTTATTTTTAATAACTTCATTGCACTGGTCCATTGCTTCCTTAGGATTAATGGAAATAAGGAGGTCAGCAAGTTCAATTCTTGGTTCAGCAAGTTTTTTGTCTTTGGAAATTGATTTCTCCAACTCTTTTTTCCCAAGGATATCATTATTGAGCTTTCTGTAAATGATGCCACGCCAATAATAATCCATTGGAGTATCTTTAATAATAATTGCCGTATCTGATACCTGAAGTGCCTGATCATACCTCTTTAAGTTTGTGAGAGTAATAACCTTTTCAGGATATACCCTGACGTTTCGTTTATCAAGGGATGAAGCATGGTTAAGAAGTTTCAGAGACTCTTCATAGTCGCCCATCTTATTACAGACTGCTCCAAGACTGATCATTGATTCAACGTCTTTCGGTGAAAAAACCAGTGATTTTTCAAAATCGGCCTTAGCCTCAGTATATTTTGACAGCTTTTCATAAGCTTGCCCTCTGGCAAAATAGTAATCAGGATTTGAAGGTTCGAGGCCAATGGCGCTGGTAAACTGAACAATAGCGTCATCATATTTAAGATTTTCAACAAACTCAAGCCCAGCTTTGTAAGACTTCCTGGCACTTTGCCCAAAAGCACATACTGACACCAGGGTCATTATGGTTGCCATTAATAATACTCGCTTCTTCATATTGTTTAGACTAAGGTTACTTTCTCCAACGATATATCAAAAATATGAATATTTCTTCGAATTATCAATCTTCGGGTGTCTTAACTTGAATTCTTTAGATATATTTCAAGCGAACTTCCACTGAAAACTGTCTTTGAAAACAGTTTCCCTTTTATCATAGGAGCTTTTGGCCCCTCTTTAAAATACTCCTCTCCGGTAAAAATTCTTGCTTCATCCCATAACCCGTTTGAAATAAAATGATTTAGTACTTCTACGCCTCCTTCAATAAATAATGATTGAATGGCTGAAGAATATAGGAACTCGGATATCTGAATTGAAGAAGGAACATCTTCCTTAAGTATTACCTTCTCTGTATCAGGAATATCTGCATTAGAATTATGGGTAAATACAACTATTTTATTATTAGTATTATTTAAGGATGATCCTTTACTTAAAGATCCTGAACCGCTGAGTATTAATTTTAATGGATTGGGGCCCTGCCATTCCCTTACATCAAGTCTGGGATTATCTGCCCTTACTGTTCCTGCACCCACAAGGATAGACTGTTCAGATGCTCTCCATTTATGAACAAGTACTCTTTCAGGCTTACCGGTTATCCAGGTTGGTTCTGTATTATGAACGTCAGATCTTATGATATCCAAATATCCATCAGCACTTTGTGCCCATTTCAGGGTTATATAAGGTCTTCTTTTTTCATGAAACGCAAAAAACCGCCGGTTCAGTCTCCTGCACTCTTCTTCAATAACTCCTGTTCTGACCTCACAACCGGCTTCCCTGAGTCTTTTTATTCCTTTGCCCGAGACTTTATTACTTGTATCAATAGTGCCAATTACTACCCTTGGGATCTCATTCGAAATAATATAATCTGCACAGGGCGGTGTTTTTCCAAAATGTGAGCAGGGCTCGAGGTTGACATAAAGCGTTGATAATTTCAGCTTTGCTTTATCTGAAACAGAATTAATGGCCTTAACTTCTGCATGAGATTCACCTGATCTAATATGATATCCTTCTCCCAAAATCTTTCCATCATAAACGATTACCGAACCAACCATCGGATTAGGATAAGTCAATCCTTCGGCCTTACCCGCGAGTTCAAGGCATCTTCTCATGAATTTAATATCGTCTGTCTCTGTCATTCCAGTGAAAACACTAAATTTGACTTATGGGTGTCAAGATACAAACAATAAAAGATATCAGATTTTATCTCGCTAAGGAACTTAAAAGTGTTTATAAGGAACCGGAAATAAGAGCCCTTGCTGATATCCTGATTAAGACTGTTACCGGAGCAACAAAGTTGCATCAGCTTTATGATAATGATTACCTGGTTGGAAACAGAGAAGCGGAAAGAATTATTGAAATCGCCAGGGAGCTTAAATCCGGAAGGCCGATTCAACATATCGTTGGGGAAACAAATTTTTACAACTGTACAATTAAAGTAAACAGCTCCACTCTTATTCCTCGTCCTGAAACAGAGGAGCTTGTTGATCTCATCATAAGGGAAAACAAAGGTTATCAGGGAAATATCATTGATTTTGGAGCCGGGTCGGGATGTATTGCTATTGCTTTGGCAGCAAACCTTCCATTTGCAATGCTGACAGGAATAGAGATTTCCGATGATGCCATAATGATTGCCCGCGAAAACGCTGTTTTAAATAATGTTAAAGTATCATTTGAAAAAGGAGATATCTTCACTTTAGACCAGGAAGCTGTAAGTAAAGCAGGTATTATTGTGAGTAATCCGCCATATGTGCGGAATTCAGAAAAACTTTTAATGGGCAAAAATATACTTGATTTTGAACCTCCTCAGGCCTTATTTGTTACTGATTCTGATCCTCTTATGTATTATAATGCCATCCTTAAACTGGCTGAAAGTGTTTTATTACCGGGTGGCCGTTTGTATTTTGAGATCAATGAAGCAATGGGTAAACCATTGATTCAGTTGCTCAAAACATTTGATTATTCTGAAATAGCGGTCGTTTTGGATATTAATGATAAAGAAAGAATAATAAAAGGAAGAAAAAATGCCTGAGAAAGCAATATTTAAGATAGCACTCGACAAAGCAATGGCTCAGTGCTCCTACCGGGAATTCTGTTGCGATGATATCCACAATAAGTTGTCATTATGGGGTGTTGATAATAGCGATTCTGAGAAGATTATCGCTATTCTTGTAAGCGAAAACTTTATAAATGAACCGAGGTATGCGGCAGCTTTTGTCAGAGATAAATTTAAATACAATAAATGGGGAAAAGTTAAGATTGCTGCGCATCTCAGAGCTAAAAAACTCCCCACTGATATAATAAAATCAGCCCTTGATTCAATTGATAATGAGCTGTATAGCAAATTGTTGCGAGGGTTGATTGAAGGACATAGAAAATCATTTAAAGCCAAAAATCAATATGATCTGAAAGCAAAGCTGCTTCGATACGGGTTATCAAAAGGATTTGAGAGTAATTTAGTGTATGATATTCTGAATGAGATGGAATAATGAGTTTGGCCTTCCAATCCCGTATAGCGGGCTTATACTGTGTGAGCAGAGCCCCCTGGCCGCTTCGCGTCCATCCCCATGAAGGGGGACGGGGGAGCAAAAAACACGGGGCATTATAGAACATGGGCTTAAATTCCTGAAATTATACTGACAATAAACGGCCAGAAGGCTACAAAAAAGATAATCCCCGATCCTATACAGTCAGTAACTATTAATTGTTTGCGGGTGCCGGGATACTTCAGATAGAATATTGAAAATGCTACTCTCAAAACCAGTTGAACAGCGAAAAAAAGGAATATCCTCATACCATAACGATTCCACTGGAATGCCTCTTCAATTCTCCCCCTGACAATCAAGGAAAAACTATGCGATAATCCACAGGAAACACATGGTTCACCTGTAAGCTTTTCATGAATACAGGTTAAAGGATAGTTATCCTTTTCCGGAGAAAAAATGCCGGAGTATGCGAAAATCAGCAATATTACTCCGGCAAAAAATATATTAATAATAAGGTAAGGCTCATTCCGGCGCCTTATCTTAATGTTCTGTTCAGTTTTATTTTTTCTTTCGTACAATAACATGTTTCTGAGTACTATCATGCTTCTGAATACTGTCACGTTTCTGAGTGTTTCCTCCCTCAAGATCTTCAAGTTTTTTCTCCTGATCCTTTTTATTGGAGTTGGTGTTTATTTCAACCTTTTCCCCATTGCTTTCTACCTTTATTGAAACGTTTGCATCATCAATATCCTTGGTAACATGGTCCTGAACATCGTTTATCACATTCTGAATGCTGTTCGGCCATCTATTAGCTTTTCCAACAATCTTACCAGCTACAAATATCTGCGAAAATGAGATCATCGAAGCAATTACCGCAATTATTAATCCGGCAAGCAGCACACCATGAGGTGAGCTGTTCCTGCGAGACTGAGAAAGTCCGACTGACGCGATTACAATAGCTATAATTCCGGGAATAATTGCTATCAGACCTATACAGGGAATTACTGCAAGTACAAAAGTTATTACAGCTGTTACAAGAGCAGCAATTCCAAGATTTTGTCCCGTATTATTTTTTACCTCTTCCATGATATTAGATTATTTATTATTGTTCATTCCTGTAAGGATGTTAACCATATCCTGTTCTAAAGACGTCGTAGGATTTTCAATGATGCGTCCGGCCTCAATATTATTTTTATAGATAATAAAAGTCGGAACCCGTTTGATCTCCAGTTTGACATATTCACCAACCGGCGATAATTTAGCATCATCTACTCCTATGAAAGTTACTTTTGCGACCGGAAACTGCCATGTATCAAGTACCCTCATAAATCGTGGGACCTCTCTTCTGCTGTCGGGGCACCATGTTCCCATTACAATTTTTATAGATAAATCCTCTTTACTTATATCAAGCAATTTATTAAGAGCATCCGTCTTTACCTGGTAATCATCAAATCCTTTTATATACCACGTTGAATAAGGATAATGAGTTAAAAGTTCCGGATTAAAATATCCGAGAAGCCATGTTGTCTGGTCGGCATAATTTATTGCAGAGGGAGCAGAATCTGCAGCGGGAGCTTTCTTTGTGATTATTTCCGGCCTGTTCTCAACTACGGGTTTTGTGATTTTACAGCCGGTAAAGAAAACAAGAAGTATAAAGTACAGAAAATAAATATTTTTCATTTACTGATAATTATGTGAATACAAATTAAAAGGATTTTTTCAAATGCATAAAATATATTGAAGGGAATATGCTTTTTACCATGATCCGAATTCAGCCACGCTGCTTTTTAACCCTGTTAGAATAGTAGATAGAAATACCTATAGAGATTGCTGCAAGGAAAAGTAATGCAAGAACCCTGTATATGATTTCGATGTGTGCCAGGTCAACTAAAAACAAATAAAATGCTGAGCAGATCATAGTTCCCAGAGCCATATATCTGTATTTTACGTTCTTAAGAACAAAACTCAGTAAGAAATAAAGCAGGGCAGCAATTGTCCAGGAAAGTGTTATGAATTGTTTGGGAACGGCATGGAACAAAGCATATAAAACCATAAAGAATCCCTCAATCAGATACAGATTTCTCATAAGGTCTGTTTCAATATGTAACCGCGACCTCTTCCAGTTGATTATCCTGGCTGAAACAAGAGAAATCAGGGCAAAAGAATAATTGACGTCATTGATAGATTTTGAGGAAATAAGATATGTAATCAGGATCATAAGAAAAAGAAGACTATTCATTACTACAATTAACCTGTTACGGAACCAGAGCGCCATTGAAACCACAACGAGGCTTTGAACAGCCAGAAGCAAATAAACCCGTGGAAACCCCAGGAGTCCTTGAAACGCGATGCTCATTGCCATAAAACCATACAGAGCGTAGAAAGCTGAGGCAAAATTCCATTCATATTTCGAATGCAGAAATATTGAATAGGCAAGACAGCAAATAGTCAAACCGGAAAAAAGAACTACGTAATTTTTACTAAAGAATCCTAAAACAATAAAAATTAACAGGAGAGAATACAATATCCCATTGACGAATGTTACTCCGGTCAAAAAATCATCTTCAGATTTATCTTTGTTTCTGAATAATAATGTAGTGGAAAAAATGGCTCCAAGCCCTAAAAAATAAACTACACCTGAATGCGGTTCAGCAATCAGTTTCATGGGATGGCCTATTATGGGATTCCCCAGCAGCCAGACGAAGGCAGATATATAACTAATAATGATTGTTACAATAAGCAAAGGTTCCCACTTATACCGGTAATAATAATAAACGGATCCTCCGGCAGCCAGGGTCGATAATGGGAGAATGAATTGTGCTGCATCATAAATAATTCCGGTCGTCAATGCAAAAATCACGAATAATGCGGCAAAACCCTGGGACTTTTCCCGGATTGACAGATATGCCTGTAACGCAATCAGAAACAATAACAACAATACAGAGACAGTCTTGTTTGAGAGTATTGGTGTGGTGGAAAAAAAATGCAACCGGAGGGTTAAATAAAAGAGGAGTACCTGTGAATTCATCTTGAATATGAATGACAGGTGGACATTTGTTTTCTTCAAATAAATTGAAAGAAAATAGATTGACAGGGCAGAAAGGTAACCAAGAATAACTGAAAGAAACCGATACTCCTGAATCATCAGATACTGAGTAAGAAAGATAATACCAAAAAGCAAAACTATATTGCCTAACCAGGCCAGGCCAAATTGTCCGATTTGTGATTCAAGGCCCTTCTCTTCCTCATTTATACCTTCTGAATTAAGCAAAATTTCTGGCGTCTGAACTAGTTCTTCAGAACTTTTCATCTTTTCTCTTTCCGGAATAACAAATGCGGATTCAAGCCGGGCTAGTCGGGTTTCTAATGATTTCAGACGGCTTTCAATTTTTTCCAGTTCATTTTCGTGATCGGTCATGGCACAGAATTTAGTATTGTAAAAAACCTGAAAATACAACACCGGGAGAGATCATCCTCCATCTCCCGGAACCATTTTATTTCACATAGTGTGTATCCCAATACAAAATACAAAATCCAGCGGATATATATAAGGCTTTATAGCGTCGCAGAAACCAGAATTGAAGATGAAAATTATCCAGATAAAATCCAGAACTGCCATCTGAAAAGTATTTTCAATAATATTGAAACCTCTGAAATGTATAATTATAATTCGAAGTACCGATTTATATATGATAAATATGAGTCTTTTCTAATATAATTTTAAAATATTTATAAATTGACCGCCTTGCCTGATATTTGAATTTCTGACAAGAGAAATTGAGTTTAATCCACATTTAGTGCAAAATTAAAGCAATGCCGATGAAAATTTCAATTAAAGAATTGATAAAGAGCTATCTTAAACCAAATTATGAATATAAATTCAATTTATATTCTAAATTCATATATTTGTTATATCAAAATATCCTGTTCCGGACTTAATCTTCTTTAATTCTGACAATTAATGTCCCTCTTTTCTAAAATGATCTATTAATTGAAAAAACAAAACAAAGATGAAATATTACCTAAAAACAAAATTTAAAATAGAATATCTTCTGTTTTTATCGGTATGTTTTTTAATAATCAGATGTAATGATACAAGTGAAGCCTATAAGCTGGGTCAAATTCAGAAAATAAACCCCGAGAGCAAGAGTTATGTGAAACATGAAGAAATAGCCGTATCTCCGCCGCCGTTCTCCGATGGTGTTTTCCCCTGCAATGATTGTCATGCGTTCCGTAAGCCTAATCCTGTCAGAAGAAAGCTGGAATGGCATGAAGATATTACGGATATGTTCAATCACGACAGCGAAAACCGGTGGTGCCTCGATTGTCATGATCTGATTAAGAGAGATTCATTAAGACTTGCCAGTGGTAAATTACTTGATTTTAAAGAATCTTATAAATTATGCGGTCAGTGTCATGGCGATAAATTAAGAGATTGGAAAGTTGGAGTCCATGGAAAAAGAACAGGAGAATGGAATGGCAAAAAACAATATTATCTCTGCGTAAGCTGCCATAATCCTCATTCCCCGAAATTCAAACCTATTAAACCGGAAGCTCCCCCTTTCAGGGAGGATGAAGAAATTAAATAGAAAAAGGCAAAAAACAGATTTTTATGAAGAAACCAGTTAATTATTCAGGCCGTCGAAAATTTTTAAAGAACCTTTCATTATTTGCAGTTGGTTCTTTAGCGCTTTCCGGATGCGGCCCCGTAACAATGAAAGAATTTTTACAGAAAAACTTCAGAACCTTATCTAAAAAAGAGAAAGATGAAATTATAAAAGATCTGGAAAAAAAATACACAGCCAAGTATGGTAAAGAATTCCACGTAACAGATGAACCTGCCGCTGACGGAGTAGAATTTGGTTATGCACTCGATTTATCACGATGTGTCGGATGCAGAAGATGTGTATATGCTTGTGTTAAAGAAAATAATCAATCACGTGATCCTCAGATTCATTATATTCAGGTTTTGCAGATGGAAAAGGAAAAAGGTATTGACTTTGCACATTCTGACGTTCATTATAATCCTGAACTTGTTCCCGAGGAAGGATATTTTTATGTCCCGGTACAATGTCAGCAATGCAGAAATCCTCAATGTACTGAGGTTTGTCCTGTAAAAGCTACATGGCAGGAGCCCGACGGAATTGTTGTGGTTGATTATAACTGGTGTATAGGCTGCAGATATTGTATGGCTGCCTGTCCTTACGGAGCAAGACATTTTAACTGGGGAGAACCAACTATACCTGCTGATGAAGTAAATCCGGAAACTCACTATTTAGGAAACAGACCAAGGATGAAGGGCGTAGTCGAAAAATGCACATTCTGTATAAAGAGGGTAAGGAATGGCAAATATCCTGCTTGCGTTGAAATATGTCCGGTTGGTGCAAGAAAATTTGGGAATTTACTCGATCCTGAGAGTGAAATCCGATATATTCTGGCAAATAAACGGGTACTGGTGTTAAAACAGGAACTTAACACCCAACCAAGATTTTACTATTTCTTCGGGGTATAAATAAATTTATTCTGCAAGTAATAAAAAAAAATTAACCATATGAATTTCTTTCGATTTGTAAACGGCAGTTTCAAAATAATCACTAAAGGAAGTGCATCATATTATGCATGGGTAACTTTTCTGATCTTATTAACTGTCTGGGGGGGATTTGGTTATGCCAACCAATTGGCTCACGGACTAATCGTAACTCATATGCGTGATTCAGTCTCATGGGGATTTTATATCGGAAATTTCACATTTTTGGTCGGAGTTGCAGCTGCTTCTGTAATGTTGGTTATTCCGGCATATGTTTATCACTGGAAACCGATCAAAGAAATTGTGATTTTTGGAGAATTATTAGCTATTTGCGCTGTAATAATGTGCCTTTGTTTTATCGTGGTTGATATCGGTAATCCATTAAGATTCTGGCATATGCTTCCCGGAATTGGAATCCTGAACTTCCCTTCATCACTTTTATCATGGGACTTTTTCGTACTTAATTCCTATTTTATACTCAATTTAATCATTGTTGTTTATTTATTGTATTGTCATTTTTACAAGAAGGAATATAAAGTATCGTTTGTGATGCCGCTTGTCTTATTCAGTATTCCTCTGGCAATCGGAATTCACACTGTTACAGCCTTTTTATTTAATGCCTTACCAGGAAGGCCTTTTTGGAACAGTGCTCTGCTGGCTCCCCGTTTTTTAGCTTCTGCTTTTTGTTCGGGACCTGCGATACTTCTTATTCTGTTTCAGATTTTACGTAAAATAACAAAATTTGAAATAAAAGATGAGGCAATATGGACGATAGCCGAATTGATGGTTTATGCAATGTTCATTTATCTGTTTTTCACTGTAGCTGAACTTTTCAAAGAATTTTACTCCGGAACCGAAAATATTTTATACTGGAAATATTTATTGTTTGGAATCGGGGAAAATCATGAAATTGTTATCTATAGCTGGTCTTCAATAGCAATGGGGAGCATCGCATTTCTGCTATTTCTTATTCCAGGTACGCGAAAAAATTTCCTGACACTTAATATCGGAGCTGTTCTGATTTACGGTAGTGTGTATATTGAAAAAGGAATAGCATTGATAGTTCCGGGATTTACTCCTGACACGTTAGGACAAATATATGTTTATACTCCTTCTATAACTGAAGCCCGGACTGCGGTAATGATATTTTCAAGCGGCTTTTTACTTTTTACATTTCTGAGTAAAATAGCAATAGCAATAGTTTTTGAAGATTACTGCATTGATGATTTAAGTTCAAAGAAAAGAAAAGAAAAGGTTGACAAAGTCCCGGTAACTGTGTAAAGAAAAGAGCTAATTTAAATTTATAGAAGGTTCCTAAATTATCCTTGATTGGATTGTATTGGATAGATTAGATGAAACTTGTAAAATGATATTTGAAAATCTCATTATTATAATTCTATCTATTTGATAATGAGATTCCTCGCTTCGCTCGGAATGACACGCTTAGGGGGCGGTAATAGGGAAGAAGTGGCGATTCGCGATACAAGTCATCATTTTAGTGGCATTCGTTTACGAATCGCCACTGCTTCCCCCCAGTAATCACCTAATTGCCATGTCATTCCTGTAGCGTAGCGAGGAATCTCCTACTCTCAAAATCTTAATCCTGTTACTCAGGACTTTTCATTAAAAAAATTCCATTTATCTCGAACCAAAGTCCAAAACAAGAAAAGGGTGCCCTATTGAGACACCCTTATATGATTCAGAAATGTTCTGAAATTATTTCTTTAACGATCTTATATAGTTAACTGTTTGCCAAAGACCAGTATCATCAATTTTACCTTCATATTTCGGCATATCTCCCCGTCCGGTTTTTGATTTATAGAACAGATCACCATCAGTCTGTTTCTGACATTCGGCTGTCAAAAAACTGGCTACGGATGTTTTCAATCCTTTTGATTTTGGACCATCACCTAAACCGGTTTTCCCATGGCATGCTGCACAAGTCTTATTAAAAAGATCTTTCCCGGCCAGAATACTTGCATCATCTGATTTAACAGGGTTGCTCATAGTTTTGAAATTAGCCGGAACGTCCCAGGGTTTAGACTTCTGTCCAAACGAAGTTAATGAAATTCCAAAGACTAAAAGAACTCCTATTAATACAATCTGTTTTAAGTTTTTCATAACACTAGTGTTTTAAATTTAACTCAAAGTTAAAAGTTATTATCTACTTTCTTTCTTTTTATATATTAAATTATTTTTGTGCAAATTGATGGTTTGCAGGAAGTTTGTTTCTAATTTGATGGTCAATAATTTTTCCCCCTTAAAATTACCATTTACTAATGATAAATTTCCAATAATATCTCCAGAATCTGCTTAGCCGCTTTTGATACCGATGTACCGGGACCAAATATTGCAGCCACACCTGAATCATACAGAAACTGATAATCCTGATGAGGGATTACTCCTCCTGCAATTACAAGTATATCTTCCCTTCCAAGTCTCTTCAGCTCACGAATTACCTGGGGAACAAGTATTTTATGGCCGGCAGCGAGGCTGGAGACACCCAATACATGAACATCGTTCTCAACTGCCTGTTTTGCAGCCTCAGAGGGAGTCTGGAAAAGTGGCCCGATATCTACATCAAAGCCAATATCCGCATATCCTGTAGAGACAACTTTTGCACCCCGATCGTGACCATCCTGGCCCATCTTGGCGATCATTATCCTGGGCTGGCGGCCCTCTTTTTCTGCAAACCTGGCAACAAGTGCCCTGGCTTCTTTGAAATCATCATCAGATTTGTACTCCGATGAATAAACACCTGATATTGTCCGTATCACTGCTTTGTACCTCCCGACAATTTTTTCACATGCATAAGATATTTCGCCCAGACTTGCGCGTTTTCCAGCTGCCACCACAGCTGATTCAAGAAGATTACCTTCGCCGGTCTGAACACATTTGGTTATTTCATCAAGTGCAGCCTGACATTCTGCTTCGTTTCTTTCTGACCGGAGTTCCGCGAGCCTGATTATCTGCGATTCACGCACTGCCGAATTATCTACCTCAAGTGTCTCAAGCGGATCTTCTTTTTCAAGCCTGTACTTGTTTGTTCCGACTATTGTCTGTACTCCTGAATCAATTTTGGCCTGGGCCCTGGCAGCTGCCTCTTCAATCCTCATTTTAGGAACTCCCGATTCGACTGCTTTTGCCATTCCGCCAAGACTTTCAACTTCTTTAATATGCTCCCAGGCCCGCTGAACAATCTCATGTGTCAGGGTTTCAATATAGTATGACCCTGCCCAGGGATCAATTGCCCTGCAAACCTGAGTCTCGTCCTGAATATATATCTGGGTATTTCTGGCAATCCGTGCTGAAAAATCTGTTGGCAATGCGATAGCCTCATCGAGGGCATTTGTATGAAGACTCTGTGTATGTCCCAATACTGCAGCCATAGCTTCGATACAAGTGCGCCCAACATTATTATATGGGTCTTGTTCGGTCAGACTCCAACCTGATGTCTGACAATGAGTTCTGAGAGCCAGAGATTTGGGATTTTTTGGATTGAATTCACTGACAATCTTAGACCATAACAAACGTGCTGCCCTCATCTTGGCAATTTCCATGAAATGATTCATTCCGACCGCCCAGAAGAATGAGAGCCTCGGAGCAAAAGCATCGATATCAAGTCCTGCTTTAATTCCTGTTCTCAGGTACTCAAGTCCGTCTGCAAGAGTATATGCAAGTTCTATATCGCAAGTCGCTCCAGCCTCCTGCATGTGATAACCTGAGATGCTTATTGAATTAAACCTGGGCATTTTTTCAGATGTGTACCGGAAAATATCGGCAATGATCCTCATTGAGAATTCAGGTGGATAAATGTAAGTGTTCCTTACCATGAATTCTTTCAGAATATCATTCTGAATTGTCCCTTTTAATTCATCGAGCCGCGCACCCTGTTCAATCGCTGCCACTATATAAAAAGCCATTATCGGCAAAACAGCTCCATTCATTGTCATTGACACAGACATTTTATTGAGAGGTATCTGGTCGAAAAGCAATTTCATATCAAGAATTGAGTCGACAGCTACTCCTGCTTTTCCAACATCCCCGGTAACCCTTTCGTGATCCGAATCATATCCCCTGTGAGTAGCAAGGTCGAAAGCTACTGATAGCCCCTTCTGCCCTGCGGCAAGATTACGCCTGTAAAATGCATTTGATTCTTCAGCTGTGGAGAATCCTGCGTATTGTCTGATGGTCCAGGGCAACATTGCATACATACCTGAATATGGTCCGTGCAAAAATGGCGGCAGCCCGGCAGCATAATTAAGATGCTCCATACCTGCAAGATCCTCTTTAGTATAAACGCTCTTGATTGGGATCCTTTCCGGAGTTACCCAATCTTTTTTTAATTCATTATCCTTTTCCCATACACTCGGGTCCTTTTCGGTGACAGGAAGGTTCTTAAGGTCACTATATCTGAATTTTGGTCTCATAATCTACATTTTTACTCCTTTTGTCACCTTCTAATCTCAACCTTTCATACTCCTCTGATCCTCTGAAAAGTTTTATCGGCTCAATCAGAAGATCACTTCCCAATACCGTTGATTTAAAGACTCTGGTTAACTCAATTTCTGAAGGGGCTTTTTCATTGAGGTCCGGAAATCTGTTTGTTCCAAGTAGTATCTCTTTACCATTTGCAATATCCAACTTTCTGCCGCACGCAGATTCCGATAATTTTCTCTGTATCCATCCTGATTTCAGACATGACAGGAACCCACCCTGATCTTCAATTTCAAGGAATAATTTCCAGGCATTTTCTGCGATCAGGCTTGTAAGGGTTTCAACATAATATGACCCAGCAGCAGGATCAGCCACCTTATCGAAATAAGCTTCTTCCTTAAGTATCAGTTGCTGGTTCCGGGAGATTCTTTCAGAGAATTCATCAGGTCGTCTGAAAACAATGTCAAAAGGTTCTACTGTAAGCGAATCTGTTCCTCCCAGAATAGCCGACATTGCTTCAGTCTGAGTTCTGAGCAGATTTACATATGGATCATACACTGTTTTATTCCATTCACTTGTAATACAATGTATATCCATTTTAATATTTTCAACCTTAACAGGATGAAAACCATTTGTGACAACAGACCAGAGGAGACGGGCAGCTCTCAACTTTGCAATCTCCTGAAAAAAGTTTGATCCGGTTCCAAAACTGAACCTGATCTTTGAAGCAGCAATATCTGCACTTATTCCTCTCCGGGTAAGTTGTTCCAGGTATTCGCTTCCCATCGAAATAGCGAATGCCAGTTCCTGAACTATATCGGCCCCTGCATTATTAAAGTTCGAAGCATTCAGCTGCACTGCCCTGAACCTCGGAAGAATAGTTGCAGAATTTACTACTGAAGCCAGATAATCAAATCCCTGTTCCGGAGGGATACATAACGTTCCGTTAAGCATAAGCCTGCTTAATGGATCTGCTTCAAAGGCTCCCCTGATTTCCAGAGGATCTGACCCGTTTTTCTTTACAAGATTGGCTATAAGATCAATTATCTCTTTTGCTTTCCCGTTTGAGAGGAAGTTTATTTCAATAGCTTCGAGTTGAATACCTTTTAGAAGAATATCGAAATTCAGTTCATTAACTGACTCAGGATCAGCTATAATAAAGCCAAGTGAATCAACTCCTTTCATCAGAATTGTAAGAGCTTTCCTGTTAGCTTCAGAATAATCGGAGACTTCTATGTTCTGCCTTACGAGCCAGTTGTTATTCTTAATCTTTGTACCTCTCAGATATGGGAATTCTCCGGGTAGGGTATTGATATACATGAGGTTTTCAATATCATCCATTCGGTAAAAAGGCATTACTTCAAACCCTTCATTTGATTTCCAGACAAGTTTTTTATTAAAGTCAGCTCCCTTCAGGTCACTCTTGATCTTATCCATCCACTCCTTTGTGGTCACCGGGGGAAAGTGATCAAATAATTTTTCCTTTTGCAACATTCTTCACAAGGTTGTAATTAAAAACACAAATTAAATGAATTGGCGACCATAGTTTTTATGAAATTTATCATATTCAGATGATTACGAAATCTTTAATTATTTGCCCGCAAATTCCATTAGAAAAGCTTTTATAAACGGATTCAGGTCACCATCCAAAACTGCCTGTACGTTTCCCGTCTCATGGTTAGTGCGTAGGTCCTTAATCATTTTATATGGATGAAGTACATAAGATCTTATCTGTGAGCCCCACTCAATCTTTTTCTTCTCACCTTCAATCTTTGCCTGCTCTTCTCTCTGTTTTCTCAGTTCGAGTTCATAAAGCTGCGATTTAAGGATCCTCAATGCATTCTCTTTATTATTGAGCTGTGACCGTGTCTCCTGGTTTTCGATTACAAGTCCTGAAGGTTTATGTCTCAGCCGCACAGCTGTCTCAACCTTATTAACATTCTGTCCACCTGCACCACTCGACCGGAATGTATCCCAGGTTATATCAGCCGGATTAATTTCAATCTCGATGTTGTTGTCAACAAGCGGGGAAATAAAGACCGATGCAAAAGTTGTCTGACGTTTCCCCTGTGCGTTGAATGGTGAGATCCTGACAAGCCTGTGTACACCATTTTCGCTTTTCAGATAACCATAAGCCCGCTCCCCTTCTATCTCCAATGTCACAGATTTAATGCCAACCTCATCACCAGGCTGATAATCAAGCTCTTTAACTTTATAGTTGTTTCTTTCAGCCCAACGCAGATACATTCGCATCAGCATTGCAGCCCAGTCATTGCTTTCAGTCCCTCCGGCACCTGAATTTATTTTCAGAATTGCCCCTAACTGATCTTCCTCTTTCTGCAACATATTCCTGACTTCCAGATCTTCGATCAGAGAGAGGCAGATTTTATACTGGTTATCAACTTCTTCTTCCGTTGTTTCACCTTCCCTGTAAAAATCATTTATCACACTTATATCATCTATGGCAGAGGTAATCTTGTCGAAAGCTGATGTCCAGCTTTTTAGTTGAGCAATTCCTTTCAGAAGATCTTCAGCTTTTTTCGGATCATTCCATAAACCAGGTTGTTGTGACAGGCTTTCTTTTTCTGCTATTAGTTCAAGTTTGCCCTGGATGTCAAAGATACCTCCTTAACGCATCACGGCGTACCGATAAAGCTTTTATCTGTTCGTTAGTTATCATTTATGAATTTTTGGACAAATTTAGTCTTTTATCATATAAAATAAT
>OCZT010000506.1_pt1 | contig 38694 bp, 27 predicted proteins | sample 1539031 | NCBI WGS metagenome assembly OCZT01 (sample SAMEA3539308, study PRJEB22396) | soil metagenome | biome: tundra; feature: field; material: soil | place: USA | collected 2010-05 | depth 0.15 m
GTTCGATCGGCCGCGCGCTCACGCGCGCGATGAGACCGATGCGGAACGTCATGTCAGCCCAGCGCTCGTCGCCCGCGCGCGGCGGTTCGAGCGGATAGGACGACCAGACCCACGGATTGGAGCTGCGGGGCATCGCGAGCCCCTTGTGCGGATGCCAGACGCCATCGCGGCCGCAATCATCGACGAACCGTTCGTACATCTTCGACCAGTTCTCGTTGCGGCGCAGGAATCCCATGCGAGCCATCAGCTCGATCCACGCGAGCGCCGCGGGAACGTCGGCCTCGACCGCGTTGCGATGCGGGAGACGGTCGCCCATCACCAGGAGCGGGACCGGCACGATCTTCTTGCCGACCACCTGCATCTGCTCCTGCCGGGGCAGCGGGCGCGTGAGCCAGCGATACAGCAACTCCATGCCCTCGTAATGCTCGCTGCGGAACAGCGGCATGTGCGCCAGCATCTGCAGCGCGTAGATCGACGGCGCGAAGGCGTCGGGCGACAACACCTGGCGGTTGCCGATGCGGATCCACGGCTTCGCCCCGATCGGCGACTTGAGGAACTCCATCATACGGTTGAGCGTGCGCCGTGCGGCGCCGCGCAACCTCGGATCGGACTCGAATCCCGCCTGTGCGAGCGCGGCCCCAGCTGCCTCGCGCAGTGTCTGCCGCGCCATGAGGCGCATCTCCTCTTCCGGCTTCGCCTTTGCTCCGGCCTTGGGCGCGAACTCGAAGAGCAGCTGCGGATCGTCGTCCTCGGCGAGCAGCCGAAAGAGCATGCGTCGCGCCTGATAGATCGGAGGCGAATCCTTGTCCCATCCGTACTCGAGCATTCGCCGGACCGCGTGGATCGTGCCGACGCCTTCGAACCCTTCCGACCGCGCGGACGGAGCGGTCAGCATCGAGTCGTTCCAGACTCCGTTTGCCGACTGCCTCAGCGCGAGCTCCACAGCCGGCTTGAACGTATACGGCAAGTAGCAGAACTCCGGTGGAACTCGCGCCCCAAGTTTCGCCACGTCTATAATGGCGCGATACTGTATTGGTGCTGACGCATGCTCGAGTAGCCAGCCGATTGGAAACTTCACTGCTGAAAGCGTAGGCGGCGGGGGCGGGAAGGTCGAGACGATTGGAACGTTGGGTGCCGTCAAATTGAAACGCCGTTTTCTAAGTCGTTGTCAAACAATGAGATACACAGCTGCGGCCGCGCATCGTAGAGACCGATTCCTAAGGATATCATTTTCGTCACGGAACGCTAGGGTGTTATTGCTGTTTCTTGCGGCCGCCCCGACCGGTTGACGTGGCCTTCCTCGCTCGAGTGCGCGCTTGTCGCACCCTCACCCGCTGCCCATCTTGCCGCGATGCGCGGCGAATTCGTGGACCTTGGTGTTACGCGACTCTATTACTACGCCGCCGGAACGCGAGGGGCGGGCGAGCCGGTCATCTTCGTGCACGGGTTTCCCTCTTCGTCGTATCTCTGGCACGGTGTTGTCGGCGAGATGCCCAAAGGGCATCGCCTGGTAGTCCTCGACCTGCTTGGATTCGGCAGGAGCGACCCGCCCGGACTCTCATCGCTTTCGGCGACCGCGCACGCCGATCGCGTCCGGCTGATGATGGACGGCCTCGGCATCGACGCCGCATGCGTCGTCGGGCACGGCATGGGTGGCGCCGTGGCGCAGGCGCTGGCCCTCAACGCGCCGTTGCGCGTGACGCGGCTCTGCCTCGTGAACAGCACGGCGTTTGACGCCTGGCCTCGTGGAGCGGCGCGATTTGCGAGGTTTCTCGCGGCGTTTACGTCCGCCGGACGCCTGCTCGGCGCACCACTTCTCGCGGGGCTGGTGCACGGATCGCTGCTCAAGGGCTTCGAAGATCAGGAAACCGGCCGCTACGCGCTCGACAACTTTCTCCGTGCGTACACCATGCGCCTTGGCGTGGATGCGCTCCTGGCACAGCTGCGCGCCATGAACGATGCCGAGGTGATCGAGCTCGGCGAGCGGCTCCCGGAGATCTCCCAACCGGTCTCGATCGTCTGGGGCGCTCGCGATCCGTGGATCGGAACGGAAGTGGGCGAGCGCCTGCGTGCGGCGATTCCAGGCTCCACACTCGAACTGATCGCTGACGCGCGCCATTTCTCGCCGGAGGACGCCCCCGCACGGGTGGCGGGCGCCATCGGTAGACTTCTCGCACGATAATCGGACCATCCCGATCGACGAGGATCCATGCAAGCCATCGATGTTCTCATGCAGGAGCACCGGCTCATCGAGCGTGTGCTGGACGCGCTCGAGGTCGCCGCAGGCCACCTGGACCGTTCGCGGGTCGTCCCGCCCGCGTTCTTTCTCGAGGCAGCCGACTTCATCGCCGGCTTCGCCGACGGCTGCCACCATCGAAAGGAGGAAGGCGTGCTGTTCGGCGCGATGATCGAGAGCGGCGTGCCTTCAGGCGGCGGCGTGATCGACATGATGCTCGAGGAGCATGAACAGGGACGCGCACTTACGCGGGCGCTGCGCGACGCGGCTCGCCGTCTGCAAGGCGGCGACGTGCAGGCGCGTGCGCAGGTGGTCTCCAGTGTCCGCAGTTACGTCGCACTGCTCCGCGACCACATCGCGAAGGAAGACGAGATGGTGTTCCCGATGGCGGACGAGATGCTGTCACCTGCAGGCCAGGAGCGTTTGCTGGCCGGGTTCGACCGTGTGGAGCGCGAAGAAACCGGCGAGGGAGCGCATGAGAAGTTTCATGTGCTCGCGGAGAAGCTGGAGCGGGAGGCACAGGGACTGGGCGGCTGAGAACCGTAGACGGCCGTCCGCCGTCCGCCGTCCGCCGTCCGCCGTCCGCCGTCTACGGCACGAGCACGACGCGCTTGAGGAACCGGCCCTGGCGCACCTCGTCGAAGACTTCGTTGATCCGTGCGAGTGGCTGCTTCTCTATGTACGGCTTCACCGCTAGCCGGCCATCGCCGATCCATTCCAGAAGCTCCGGATAGATCAGCGGATCGGCTCCCCAGTTGCCACGCACCACCGCGTCGTACGCCATGAGGTTCGAAAGGCCGACCTCGACGCGGTCCGTCGTGAAGCCGACCACCGCGAGCGACGCGCCGAAGCCGAGGAGCGAGAACGCCGTCTCCTGGCCCGCGCGCGTCCCCGACATCTCGAAGATCTTCCACAAGTGCGGCGGCGCACCGATCGCTTCGGCGTCGCTCCTCACGCGTTTGCGGATGTCCTTGACCGGCATGTCCTTCACGTTGATCGCGGCGTGTGCTCCGGCCGCCCGGGCCTGTTCCAGTTTCCGGTCGTCGATGTCGATCGCGATGACTTTCGCCTTGGTCGCCGCGGCGATCTGCACGCCGTAAACACCGATGCCACCGACGCCGACCAGAATGGCAAGTTCGCCCGCCGCCAGTCCCGAGCGTTTCACCGCCTCGAAAGGAGTCGACGCGGCATCCGAGACGACGCTCAGTTCCCAGAGTTCGTGCTTGGCGAGCGCACTGGCGGGAACGGGACATACGAAACGTGCGGGCACCACGACGTGAGAGGCGAATCCACCGTTCCGGTCGTTCCCGGGCATCACCTGACGCCGGCAGATCGTCCGGTGACCCGCGCGGCACAGGTCGCACTCGCCGCATGGCAGCACGGCCGGCACGACGACGGAGCGTCCCACGAGCGCCGGGTCCGCACCGGCCCCGACGGCCCGCACGGTGCCGCTGATCTCGTGGCCCAGCGCGAGCGGCAGCGCGCCGCGAGTCTTCACTCCGTGATAGAAGAACGAGAGGTCCGTGTGGCACACGCCGCACCCGGCCACCTCGATCATCGCCTCGCCGGTCTCGGGCGAGCGCGCGGGCAGCTCGCGCCGCTCGAACGGCGCGCCCGGCGTCGTCATCATCCACGCCTCCCACATTCCCTGCGCTCTCGTCTGCATCGTCAGTTTGCCTGTTGACCTTTCTGGGTTGGGGCGGGAACGTCGTCGAAAACGAAACTCCCGCAAGCGTGGCATTCATCGAGGGTGCGATCGACGCCCGCAAAGCAGCGCCGGTCGTCGGGTGAAAGGCGCATCACCTTGCGCAGGAAGCGGCAATCGCATTCCCGGCTCGGCGCGTACACGGCCTCGAGATACTCTTCGGCGTGCGCGAGCACGTTGCGGACCCTGACTTTCATGGACGGCGTGAGCTCCTCGCCCTCGAGCGAGAGCTCCTTGCTGATCACGGCGAACGCCTGGATCCGCTCATACTTCACCTGGTGCTCGCGATTGAACGCAAGCAGCGTCTCGCGCAGCGAGTCCTTCACGACGCGGTCGGCCGTCTCCCGGTCGGCGCCGAACTGCTCGGCGATGCGAAAGTAGTCGGGGAAGATGAGGGCGGAGAGGAAGCGCTCGCCCTGTCCCGCGACGATGACGTGGCGGATGAAGCTGTTCATGCCCGCCAGGCGGTTCTCGATCTCGGTGGGCACGACTTTTTCCGCGTTGAGCATCTTGAACACGCGGTCCTTGCGGGCGATGAGCTTGAGCGCCGCGCCGACGAACTCCCCGAGGTCGCCCGTGTGGAACCAGCCGTCGCCCGGGAGCGCTCGCGCCGTCGCGTCGAGATCTCCGTAGTAGCCGCGCATCACGTTCGGACCGCGCACAAGGATCTCGCCATCGGGCGCGATCCCGATCGTAACGCCGGGAATCGGGTAGCCGACCAGGCCCGGAACGCTGCGCGGTTCCGAGAGGTCCGTGAGCGTGCAGCAGGGCGAGGTCTCGGTCAGCCCCCATCCCTCGAGCACCGGAACGTGCTTGGCGGCGAAGAAGGCGGAAACGTTGGCCGGAAGCGGCGCGGCCGCCGTGAATACAAACCGCAGGCCGGGATGGAAGATCACGCCCTCGTCCTCGGGCCGCGACTGGACGTGCGTGACGAGCTGCTGATACACCTGCGGCACGCTGAAGTAGATCGTCGGACGGACCTCCGCCCAGTTGCGCTGCAGCACGCCGAAGTCCTTCCCACGCGAGTCGTCGATGTGGATCGTCGCGCCATTGTACAACGCCGTGTACTTCTCGAAGATCCCGCCGAAGCTATGATGCCACGGGAGGTATGAGAGAAAGCGGTCTTCGCTCGTCACCGACCAGATCGCCGAGAGCGCGCGTTGCTGCGAGAGGATGTTGTCGTGCGTCAGGACGACACCTTTCAACACTCCGCTGGTACCCGAGGTGAAGTTGAGCAGGCAGGGTTCGCCCGGATCGATCCGGCCGGCCGAGTCGAGAAACGACTCGACGTCGCGCCGCGCGGCGGTCGACCGCCCGAGCGCGTCGGCGAACGTCGCATGGCTGACCCTGCCACCACGCAGCAGCGGACCGACCGCGGCCTGATCGACGGGGCCCAAGGTAACGAGTGCGCGCGCCGCCTCGCCGAGGTGGACGCCCGCTATCTGGTCACGGCCGGCGACGATGACCACGGTGGGATCAATCTGGCGGAGCAAGCCAATCACCTGCTGCGCCGGATAGCCGGCGAAGATCGGCGCATAGATCGCGCCCAAGCTCATCGTCGCGAACTCGGCCACCAGCATTTCGCCCCGGTTGGGCGACACGACCGCGACCCGCGTTCCCGGCTTCACTCCAGACGCCGCCAGGAACGCGGCGAACGACGCCACGTCGCGACCGAACGCGTCCCATGTGTGTGCGCGAAACGCGCCGTCGCGGCGCTCGCAGTACACCGGGTGCGCGCCGAACCGCGCCACGTTGCGGGCGAGCAGCGCGCCGATGCTCTCGCGATCGCCGACGGGCGCGAGCTGCGACCGGATGGTGTCGCCTTCGCGAACGGCGGCGAGCGCGTGGCTCATGGCTGCCTGGCGCGAGGCGGCGCGCTCAGTCGTCATGGGCAGCCTCCGCATGAGCCGGTGACGACCCAGCCGCCTGTGCGCCGGTTGCGTTGCCCACGGACGCGGCGCCGTCACGGGCGGCGAGCGCCGCGCCGAACGCGCCCATCTCCTGCGGATGCGGCGGGACAGTCACCTTGCTGTGCAGGGCTTCCGAGAGAAGTGTGACCATCGTCGGATGGTACGCCACGACCCCTCCGGTGGCGACGACATGTCCGTCGAAGACATCCATCGAGATCACTCGTTTCATCAGCGAGCGATACGCCGCCATCGCCAGATCCTCGGGCCGCCGGCCGGAGCGGATCAGCGTCAGCAGCTCGGTGCCGGCGAACACCGTGCAGAAGCTCGAGAGCTCCAGCTCCTCGGTGGCTCGCGAGGCGAGGACGTCGAGCGCGGCGGTCTCGATGCCGAGACGCAGCGCAATCTCGTCGAGGAAACTCCCCGTGCCGGCGGCGCATTTCCGGTTCATCCGATGCGACAGGCGCTGCCCTCGCGTGTCGAGCCGGATCACCTTGGCGTCCTGTCCTCCTATGTCGATCACGACGAACGGCCCCTTCACGTAGTGCGCCGCGCCACGGCCGTGGCAGTCCAGCTCCGTGCGCGAGCCGTTGGCGAACGGCACGGCGTTGCGGCCGAATCCCGTGGACCAGACAGCCGCCACATCGGCGCGCGCACAGCCGGCGTTCATGAGCGCCGCGTCGTACGCCGTCTCGGCCGCCGCCGTCAGGTCGGCCCCCGACCGCACGACGCTCGTGCCGAGCACGGTGCCGCCGTCGTCGATGACCACGGCCTTCGTGTTCCACGACCCGCTGTCGATGCCGGCGTAGCGGCTCATGCGGGCAACGGCCGCCCGGACGCGGCGCGCGCGTCCGCAAGCTGCTCGACGAACCCTTCGATGTTCGTGCGCGCCTGCTCGTCGGAGAAGCAGCGGAGGTCATTCACGTCGCCGTCGAGCGTGAGCGTCGGTATCCCGAGGCGCTCGGACAGGCGGCGCGGCATTCCGTAGCGCGTATTCGTGTTGTTCGGGCAGGTGCGGCAGTCGTGGAACACGATGCCGTCCACGCGGTAGAGCTCGACCATCCGCTCGATGTAGCGCTCCTTCGGCCCGTCCGACCTTGCGATGAACAGCTCCACCGAGGCGCGCGCGATCGAACGGATTGGATCGGCCGGGTCGACCGTCGACAGGACCCAGCTGTTGCAGTAGGTGGAGGCGACGACCGCGGTGCGGAACTCTGCGAAGGTCGTCGAGAGCGCTCGCAGCCGGCCCCAGATGGGCATGCCGTCCCAATACAGCCGCAGCGTCTCGCCGGGCACCGCGGCGACACCCGCGGAGACGCGAGCTTCGAGCTCGGCCAGAAGCGTCCGGTAGTACGCGGCCGCCTCGGCCGCGCCGCGGAGGACGACCGCCGGCCCCATGTGGATGGTGCCGTCGAAGAAGGTGAACGGGGCCGGACGGCTCGTCGCCGTCTTGAGGCACTGTTCCCAGAGTGACGACGCCTCCCGTGCGTTGCCGAGGGTGGCGGCGAACCGCGCGCTGTCGAGCCGCAAGCCGGCCACCCCTTCGAGCACGGGAACGAGCGCTTCGAGCTGCGCGGCGACGTCATCGACTTCGGCCTCGACTTGGTCGCCCACCGAGCGCGGCGAGTTGATGCCCACGACCGGTACGTTCCACCGGCGGCCGTACCATTCGAACCAGTCGCGCACGTCGCGGCACTGGTTGGTGTTGAACACGAGCACGTCCGCGCGCGGCACGCCCTCGAGACCGAACGCCTGCAGCGGCGACTCGCCCGCGAGGTACGCCCCGATGTCGCTCGTCAGGTACGAACAGATGTCCTGCGAATATCCCTGCGCGTGCGCCACCGGCAGGTAACGGTCGGCTTTGCGCCCCGCGCCGATCATCGCCGCGTGGTTCTCGGGAAAGTGCACGACGAACCCGAGCGCGCGGAGGAGCTCCGCCGGTCCGACGCTGGAGCACCACGCGACGGGCGCCGACTTGTTCTTCACCGCGTCGCCGAGCGTGCGATAGTACGCGCCCATCGTGTCGCGCAGCGCTCCGGTGCTCGCGAGTTCCGCCCGTGCGCCAGCCATCAGGCCTCCATCGTCGAGGGAAACGCCTTCAGCGCCGCACCGAGCGCGGCCGTGAAGATCGGATCGGGAACCGATCGCACCTTCAATCCGGATTGCGCTTCGAGCGCGTCGATCACTCCCGGAAAATACTCGACGACGCCGCCGCAGATGACCACCGGATCCTCGAAGCCGCCGATCTCGATGATGCGCTCGGCGATCGAGTGCATGCAGCCGAGGGCGACTTCTTCCCGCGTCGCCCCCTCGCGGAGGCGCTCGAGCACCTCGGAGGCGGAGAAGACGGAGCAGTAGCTGCTCACGCGAGCCGGCCGGTCGCCCGCGGCGGACGCGAGCTCCTGCAGCCGGGTCGGACTCACGTCCAGGTGGCGCGCCGTGAACATCAGGAAGCTGCCGATGCCCAGCGCGCAGCGCCGCGCACCGCGCGCCGCGATGCGCTGTCCCGCGTCATCGACGGCGATGACGTGCGGGTCGCGGCCGCCGATGTTCACCAGCGTCATCGCGTGGCGGACGTGCTGAAAGGCGCCGAAAGCGTGGCACGCGGCTTCGGTCGCGGTAAGCGTCGCCTGTGGGACGCACTCCATGCCGAACCCGGTCGCGCCGATGCCCACAAGCTCGTCCTCGCTGCGCTGCGCGTCGTCGAGGGCGGCCGCGAGCGTCTCATAGACACATGCCTGGAAGTACCCGCGCGTCGGCATCACGGAGCGACCGATCACCCGGCCGTCCGCGGCGACGATGGCCGCCTTGACGCACTCGGTTCCGACATCCACTCCCGCGGCGATCCGCGGTTCCTGTTCCGCCATCGGTCCGTTCCTCCTCGTGACCGTCTGTTACGCCCTGGCGGCCGGTGCGACCCGCCGCTCGAGGAAATCCGCGAACTGTTCCTGCAGGCGCTCGGTCGAGAAGAGGCGCAGGTCGTGTGAGTCCGCCTCGATGACGAGTCCGGGCACGCCGGCCAGGTACTGCGAACGTGCGGCGGGCCCGTAACGGACGTGACTTGTCTCCGGCGTCGTGCGGCAGTCGTGAAAGATCGCGGCGTCGACGCCGTACTGCGCGAACTGCCGCCCGAGATATGCCGCGCGGTAATCCTCGGATCGGTTCTCGAAGATCCCCGTGTAGGTTCTCGCCATGCTCTCGATCGGGTCGTCGGCGTCGAGACCGCCAAGCGCGAACTCCGAGCAGAAGGTGGACGCGACGATCGCTGCGCCCGCCTCCTCGAAGAGCCGGGCGAGCGGACGCAGCGCGCACCAGATCGGCGGACCGTCCCAATAGAGGCGGTGCGACTCGTTCGGCACGGCCGACACACCCTGCAACACCCGCTCCTCGATCTCCGCCTTGAGCTGGACGTAGTAGTCGACCGCTTCGGGCGTGCCGCGCATCAGGATCATGGGCGCGACATGGATCAGCGTGTCGAAGAACGTGATCGGAGCCGGCACGGTGCGCGCGAGACCCAGGATGTCGTTCCAGAGCTCGGCCGCCCGGGCCGAGTGGCCGACCACCTCGCCGAGCCGGTCCATGTCGAGGGCGCGCCCGGTGAATTCCTCCAGCCGCTGCTGCATGCGCATCAACTGATGCACCGCGGCGTCGACGTCCATCTGCTCCAGAACATTGAGCGCCGGCGGCGGATGGAGCCCCATCACCGGTACGCCATAGTGCGACCCGTAGAACTCGAACCAGCGAACGAGTTCGTGGCCGGTATTGGTGCTGTAGATGACGATGTCGGGGCGCGGCGGGCCCGCGATGCCGTGCGCGTCGGTGAGCGGACTGGTCCCGGCGAGCAGCGCGCCGATGTCCGTGCGCATCGCCGAGCTGACGAACTGCGAGAACCCGTCGGCGCTGGCGCGGGCGATGTACGGGCCCGCACGTCGCGCCGCCGCGATCAGCGCCGCGTGATTCTCCGGGTGATAGGGTGCGAAGCCGAAGGCCCTGACCATCTCCACGGGCGCGAGTCCGGAGCACGCCGCCACGAGGCGATGCGGATCGTCCGCCGCGGAGGCCAGATCCACGTAGTACGCGTGCATCATGGCCTTGAGGCGCCGCGTGCTTTCGAGCGGCGGACCACCCGCCGGCATGCCCGCTTCCGCGTCACGCGGGACGAACGGCACGCGCATCCGCGGTCGCGGCGGAGGCTCGTCGGCGGCGCGGGCGCGATCGAGACCGAGGCGCTGTACGATCTCCTGCTTCCGCAGGAACTTCTGCCGCTCGCGCGAGTGGATGAAGTGCACGAGCGCGGTGTTGTGCGGCACGGGAAGCCCGAGCCGCTCCCCTTCCCGAACGATGGCGCCGTTGAGGGCGTCGATCTCGGTCCGCGTGCCGCGCGCAAGGTCCTGCCACATCGACGGCCGGTTCTTTCCCAGCGCCTTGAGCGACCCGATGACCGGACGGAACGGATCTTCCTCGTCGACGATCGGCACACCGCGCGAGCGCATCACCGCGATGATCTCCGCGCACAGGTCGCGCATGAACGCCATCAGCTCCTCATCGGCGAGGAGCTCGCGGCAGGTGAGGCCGGTGATGGCGGAGGTCGGGTTCACGACCGCGTTGTGCAGCAATTTCTGCCAGAGCGCGTGATCCACGTTCTCGACGACGTTGGTCTCGAATCCGGCCCGCCGGAACGCCTCGCCGATCGCCTGGACTTCCGGCGTCGTGGCGCCGCGCATGGGCGCGATCTGGATGGGCTTGATGCCCGCGCGATAGCGCAGCCGCCCGGGTCCGGCGTGCTCGATGCTGTGGTAGGTCACGCCGCACAACACGTGCTCCTCGCCCACGATGGCAGCGATCGTCTCCGCGTTCCCGATGCCGTTCTGCAGCGAGAAGAACAGGGTCGTCGCCTTCGATGCGCCGAGCGCCGCGCGCACCGCGTCCCCGGTCTGATACGTCTTGACGGCGACAAACACGAGGTCGAACGGATCGACTCCAGTGAGGGACGTCACGACGCGAATGGGGATCGTCGTCTCGCCCTGGCCGACGCGCGTGATGTGCAGGCCCGCGTCGGCGAGCAGCCGCGCGCGCGCCTGGTTCACCTCGAGGAGCGTGACATCCTCTCCCGCGCGGGTGAGGTACGCCCCCACCACCCCGCCGAGCGCGCCGGCTCCGACGATCAGGATCCGCATGGCCACCGCTCCTGCCGCGTCCTCGCGCGGCTCACCGGTTCTTCCACACCGGCCGCCGCTTCTCGAAGAACGACGCAATCCCCTCTCTCACATCCTCCGTAACCATCAACTCACCGAGGAACACGCGCTCCGCTTCGATCCGCGCCTCCTCGAACGGCCGACCGAGCAGCCCGCGGCAGAGCCGCACGTTCATCCGGATCAGCTGCGGACTCGCCCGGCGCAGATCGCCAAGCACCTGATCCAGTGCCGCCGTCAGCCCGGCCTCGGGCACGACCCGCGAGACGAGACCCATCGCGTGCATCTCCGCGGCTGTGTACGTGCGGCCCGTCGAGGTCACTTCGATGGCCCGCGCGAGCCCGATGCGCGCGGGCAGCCACGCCACGCCCACCGGCGCGAAGAAGCCGAGCCGGATCTCCGGCTGCCCGAACGTCGCGCGCTCAGTGGCGAGGAGCACGTCCGCCATCATCACGAGCTCGAAGCCCGCGCCAAGCGCTGCACCGTCCACGGCCATCACCACCGGCAGCTCCATCGCGCCGAGCGCCGCAAAGAGGCGGCTGAACGTCGCGATCATTTCCGGCGCCTCTTCCGGTCGGTGTTCGCCGACGTCCGCGCCCGCCGAGAACGCACGGACGGCTGACTGCAGCACGAGCGCCTTCAGCGACCGATCGGCCTGCGCCCGTTCGACGGCGCCCGCCAGGTCGCGCATGATCGCCGCCGTCAGCACGTTGACCGGCGGCGCGTCGAGTGTGACGAACGCGACGTCCTCCCGCACTTCGTATCGCACGGTCGCGTTGGTGGTCGTCGTGTTCATCGTCATCCGTTCAAATGTACTGGCCGCCGTCGACCTTGATGATCTCGCCCGTGACGTACCGCGCGCGATCCGACAGCAGGAACGCCACGACGCTCGCGACTTCGTCCGTTTCACCCAAGCGGCCGAGCGCCGACTCCTGCACGGCGCGCTCGACCACCGCCGGCGGCAACTGCGCCGTCATCTCGGTGCGGATGAACCCGGGGGCCACGCAGTTCACGTTCACGCCGCTCGGCCCCAACTCGCGGGCGAGCGCCTTGGTGAGGCCGATGACGCCGGCCTTCGATGCCGCGTAATTCGATTGCCCGAACTTGCCACGCATGCCGTTGATCGACGCGATCGTGACGATCCGCCCGCCGCGCTGCGCGCGGAACGCGGGCGCCGCCGCACGACAGAACGCGAAGCAGCCTTTGAGATTGACGTCGAGCACGGCGTCCCACGATGCCTCGGGCATCTTCCACGACACGGCGTCGCGGGTGATCCCCGCATTGCAGACGAGGCCGTCGAGCCGACCAAGCGACTGCACCGCCGCCGCCACGGCCGCTTCCGCCGCCGCGAAATCGGCGACGTCGGCCCGCAGCGCCACGGCCTTCCGGCCGAGCGCGCGCAGCTCTGCCGCGATGCGCTCGGCCTCGTCGAACGCGCCGAGGTCCACGAGCGCCACGTCGCTGCCCTGCAGCGCGAGCTCGCGCGCGATCGCCGCGCCGATGCCGCGTCCCGCACCGGTCACGAGTGTCGAGCGCCCCGCGAGATCGCGCTGCATGGCCTGTTCCACTAATCCAGCTTGGCGCCGCAGCCGCCGCAGAAAGTGAACTGCTTCGGAATGCCCTTGGCGCCGCACTTCGCGCACGCCTTGCCGTACGGGCCCCAGAGGAATTCGCTGCTGCCGTTTTCGTCGGCGGCCTTCTGGCGGAGCCCCATGAAGTCGATCTTCCGCTTCTCGACGAAGGCCTGCATCCCCTCGTACGGCTCGAGCGTCGTGAAGTGTGTCGAGAGCCAGTCGCGCGCGTGCCCGACCGTCGCGTGCCACGCGGCTTCCTTCCAGTAGTTCACCTGCTGCTTGGTGTAGCGCGTGCACTCGGGGAACTTCTCGAGCAGCTGCTTGATGAGCCCGTTCAGTTCTTCATCCAGCTTCGCGCGCGGCACCACGCGGTTCACGAGTCCCCACTCCAGCGCCTTCGCGGCGGGGATTCGCGGGTTGAGGAAGAGCATCTCTCGCGCGCGCCGGTCACCGATGGTGATGGAGAGCCACTGCGTGGCGCCACCGCATGCGACGCTGCCGACGCTCGTCCCCACCTGGCCGAGGTAGGTGTCGTCTGCCATCACCGCCAGGTCGCAGGCGAGCTGCGTCTCGTTGCCGCCGCCAACGGCGATGCCGTTGATGCGCGCGATGGTGACCTTGCCGCTGCGCAGGATGCTCTCGATGTACTTGGCGAACAGCCCCATGTACTTGAAGTAGTCGTGCGGACTCTGGGTGTAGGTCCCCGCGTACTCCTTCACGTCGCCGCCGGTACAGAACGCCTTCTCGCCCGCGCCCGTCAGCACGATCACGCCAACCTTGTCGTCGTTCGACGCGTCGTCGATGGCCGTGATGAGTTCCTGCAGCGTGGACGTCGTGTAGCAGTTGAACGACTCGGGCCGGTTGATCGTGATGCGGCCTACCCAGTCCTTCTTCTCGTACAGGATGTCCTTGAAGCCGAAGCCGGCAGCCTCTTTGGAGGCGAAATAGTTCATGACTGAAGTCCTCTCGGTCGTTCCGATCGTTCAGCGCACGCTGACTTTCAACACCACCGCGGCGGCGCTGTCGCCTGCGGCACAGCCGGTGAACAGTCCATAGCCGCCGCCCGCCGTCGCGAGATCCTCGATGAGCTCGATGATCGAGCGCAGGCCGGTCGGTCCCTGCGGGTGTCCCCACACGAGCGAGCATCCGTGACGGTTCATCCGCTCGGGGTCGAGCTTCAACTCGCGTGCCAGGTATACGTCGTTCACGGCAAACGGGTTGTGCGACGTGACGCTGCCGAGCTGGTCTGCGGCGATGCCGGCGCGGCCGAGCGCCTGCGCGGCGGCCGGCACCACGGCCATCGGCATGAAGCCCTTCTTGACCCGCGCCTGTCCGTAGGAGAGCAGTTGCACGTCCACCGCGCCGTTCGGCGACATGCCGCGCGCGCGGTCGCGCCCGGTCGTGAGCAGCATGCCGGCGTTGCCGTCGGCGGGGTGGGTCTGCGTGCCGAACGTGACCGACCCTCCCTCCATCACCGGCCGGAGCGCGGCGAGGCCCTGCGCGTTCGTCGCATGCACGCCTTCGTCTCCCGACACCGACGCCACGACCTTTTTGCCGCGTGCGTCCTTGACCTCGAGCGGCCATGGCATGTACCGCTTGAAGAACGCGCCGCCGTCCGCCGTGGCGCCTGCGTACTGCCGGTAGCGCAGGAGCGTGATTTCCTCCTGGGCCTCGCGCGTGATTCCGGCTTCGCGGGCGACGTTCTCCGCCGTCTGCAACATCGAGTTCTTCGCCCACGGATCGTGGCCGAAGCTGTCGAGCACGAGGTTCTCCGAGTCGCCGGTGCCGCCCGGGCCCCCGGGGTTCGGGTAGAACACGTGCGGGCCATTGCTCGTGCGGTCGGCCGCCACCGCGAGGTAGGCGCTCGCGCCACCCGTGCTCAGCTCCTGCGCGGCCGTGACGACGCACCGCACGGACGTCGCGCAGGCCTGGCTGATGGTGGGTCCGGTCGCGTGTCCGAGACCGGCCAAGCCGGCGAACCATGGGGTACCATAGAACGAGTGCTTGCTCGCGACCGTGGTGCCGAGGCAGAGACCGTCGATGTCCGACGGCGCTATTCCGCGATCGACGAGCGCGCGCGCCGTGACTTCGGCGGCAAATGGTATCGGGGGCAGAGTCGCAAGAGACCCTTGCCACACGCAGAAGGGCGTGGACCAGTACGCACCGTAGGGAATCCAGACATCTTCGAACTGCACTGCTTGCCTCCTCGTCGTCGAGGATCCCACAGGCGCCGGCGCGGCACCCGGGATCAGCCGTTGCGTTTCGTGCGCCGGAGTCCGTTCAACACCAAGTCTCGCATCTCCTGCCCGATCTGCTCCACCGTCCCGTGACGCGACGGCTCGTACCACATGAAGATCCAGTTCAGCATGCCGAAGATGAACAGCGTCGCGTGGCGGCTCTTCTTCGTCTCCCGGCCGTTCGACGACGCCCCGCCGATCACGTCGGAGACTGCCGCCGTCATCAGGCGGTAGTACCGGCGCCGGATCGCCTCGACCGTCTCGTACGGTTTGCCCGTGAGCGACTCGAGCTCAAACGTGCATGCCTTCAGCTCGTTCCGGTGCCGCGCATAGAACTGCAGGTGCCCGGTGATCAGGCGCGCGAACCGTTCCTCGGGGGAGCCGGCCTCCGCCGCGACCGCCTCCTGCGACTCGAGCAGCGCGCCGAAGGTGCGGCATTGCAGCTGGAAGAGCAGGTCTTCCTTGCTCGAGAAGTAGTGGTACATCCCGGCAAGGCTCGAATCGATCGCCTTGCCGAGGTCGCGCATCGACGTCGCCTCGAACCCCTTTTTGGCGACCAGTCCGGCGGCCTTCATGAGCAGCTCATCGAGCTTCTTCTGTGTCGACGCGCGCGCCAGCCGGCGACCGGGAGTGGCGGCCGCTGCGCTGCCCTTGGGCATCGTCATCTTCACGCGCGATCCCCGGCACCGACCGTCGCGCGTGAAGCGCCGGCTTCTTCACGCCGGTGGAGGCCGCGGAGGATCTTCTCGGGCGTGATGGGAAGCTCGGTCACGCGCACGCCGCACGCGTCGTAAATCGCGTTGGCGATCGCGCCCAGCACGGGAAGGAGCGAGCCCTCTCCGATCTCCTTCGCGCCGAACGGTCCGCGCGGTTCGAAGCTCTCGACGGCGGCGGTGTGGATCTCCGGCGTTTCGCAGATGGTCGGAATCAGGTAGTCGTGCAGGTTCGCGTTCGACAGGCGCCCGCCATCTCCGACGATCGTGTCCTCAAGCAGCGTCTCGCCCATCCCCATGATGATCGCGCCTTCGACCTGGCCGTGGAGCGTCACCGGGTTGATCACGGTGCCGGCATCGCTGTAATCCGTGAAGCGATCGACGGTGACGTATCCGGTCTCCAGGTCGACGGTCACTTCGGCGACGGCGGTCGAAAAACTGTAGGCGGGCGAGGTGCCCACCGTGCCGCCCTTGAACTCGCCGCCGAGTTTCTTGGGCGGCGAGTATGAGCCGGTGCCGACCACGGGCCCCTTCTTCGAGAACGCGATGCGCGCGGCGTCTTCCCAGGCCATCCCCACGGAGGGGTGCTCATGGACGAAGATCCGCCCTTCCCTCGCCGTCAGCGCGGCCGGGTCGCAGCCGAGCTCGCGCGCCGCCACTTCGCGCAGCTGCGCGGTCACGTTCTGCGCGGCCATCTTCACCGCGTTGCCGCCCATCAGCGTCACTCGGCTCGAGTACGAGCCCAGGTCGAGCGGACTGATGGTGGTGTCGCAGTCGGCCATCCATACCCATTCGTAGGGCACGCCGAGTTCTTCGGCGGCGATCTGCACGAGCACCGTGTCCGAGCCCTGGCCGATTTCCGCCGCCGCGATATGCAGCGTCACGCCGGTGCCGTCCTCGTGCACGCGGATCATCGCGTTCGAGTGAGGGAAGTCCGAGCGGTAGATCGGGTAGCCCGCTCCCGAGACGAAGCCGCCGCACCCCACGCCGATTCCCTTGCCAGCCGGGAGCTTTCCCTTCTTGGCGAGCCAGCCGGACGTCTCGCGCGCACGGTTCAGCGTGGCGATGAATTCGCACGACGAGATGTCGAGCGCGTTCCCGGTGCGCGTGTTCGGCTCCATCGCGTTCCGGAGCCGGATCTCGAACGGGTCGAGTCCGAGTTCCTCCGCCATCATGTCGAGCAACGACTCGAACGCGAAACGCGGCTGCGGCACTCCGTGTCCGCGGAAGGCACCCGAAGCCGGCAGGTTGGTGTAGACGCGCGTGCCGTCGTACTTGTAGTTGGGAATCTTGTAGAGCGTCGGCAGCATGGAACCCGCGTAATACGCGGTGATGACGCCATACGACGTGTACGCCCCGCCGTCGAGCACGACCCGGTGTTCCGCCGCCGTGATCGCGCCGTCCTTCTTCATGCCGATCTTGAGGTCGATGTACTGCTTGTGGCGCCCGCGGAAATGCACGTGCATCTCCTCGCGCGAATACTCCATGGCCACGGGGCGGCCGGTCATCTTCGAGAGGATCGCCGCACAGAAATCGAGCGGCGTCGCCTCGGCCTTCGCGCCGAACCCGCCGCCGACCGCCGGCCGGATCACGCGGATGTTCCCCATCGGCACGCCGAGCACGCGCGCGAGCGAGCGGTGCAGGTAGTGCGGCGTCTGCGTCGACGACCAGAGCGTCAGGCGCTCGCCGTGATGGTCCCACCGCGCGAGCGCCGCGTGGGGCTCCATCGGCGACTGGTACGTGCGGTTGCCGACGAACCGCTCCGCGCGCACGAGGTCGGCTTCGGCGAATCCCTGCGCGACGTCGCCGAAGTGCCAGTTCACGAGCGTGTTGATGTTCCCCGCGTAGCGCGGCTTCTCGGGATGGATGACCGGCGCGCCCGGCGCCATGGCCGCGACCGGATCGAACACCGCCGGCAGTTCCTCGAACTCGACCTCGATCAACTTCAGCGCGCGTTCGGCGGTCTCCTCGTCCACGGCCGCGACGGCGGCGATCTCGTCTCCCACGTAGCGCACGCGCTCCTTGGCGAGAATCTGCTCGTCCTCGCGCGCCGGACTCACGCCGTACCACGCGTCGGGCACGTCGGCGCCAGTGATCACGGCGAGCACGCCGCTCAGCGCCCTCGCCTTCGATACATCGATCCGCTTGATGAGCCCGTGCGCAATCGGGCTCCCGAGGATCTTGCCGAACACGGTGTCGGGAAGCCGGATGTCCGCCGTGTACTTGGCGCGTCCCGTGACCTTGTCCGGCGAGTCGTATCGTGTCACCCCGTGACTGACGACGTCGAGATCTCGCTGCTGGTCGCGTTCCGCGCGAACGTGCGGCTTGGCGTCGAACGGGACGCCCTCGAACTCCTTCCACCCTGCGACGGCCTTCAGCATGCGCGGATACGTCGCGCAGCGGCACAGATTGCCGGCGAGCGCCTCCTTGATCTCGTCGGCAGACGGAGCCTCGTTGCTGTCGATGAGCGCCTTCGACGCCATGACCGCGCCGCTCGTGCAGTAACCGCACTGGATGGCGCCGTGCTTCACGAAGGACTGCTGCAGCGGGTGAAGCTCGCCGTCGTGCGAGAGTCCTTCGATCGTCGTGATGCGCTTCCCCTCGGCGGCCACCGCCAGCAGCAGGCAGGAGTTCACCGGCTGACCATCCACCTGCACCGTGCACGCGCCGCAGTCGCCGGAGCCGCACCCCTTCTTGGTTCCGGTCAGGCCGAGATGGTTGCGCAACGCCGCGAGCAGGGTCGTGTTCGGCTTGACGGCGAGGGTGCGATCCTCGCCGTTGATGTTGAGCCGAACCAGGACCTCTCCGCTCACGGCCTGGCCTCCGCCGCACGCGCCGCAGCTTCATCGAGCGCGCGACCGGCGAGCACGCGCACCAGTTCGCGCCGGAAGTCGGCCGTGCCGCGCACGTCGGTGATGGGCAGGGCTTCATCCGCGCATACGGCCGCGGCCTTCGCGAAGAGCGCGGTGGACGGGCGTTCTCCCTCGAGCAGCGAGGAGGCACGCGCGACCAGCATCGGCACCGGAGACACCGCGCCGAGCGCGATGCGCGCGCCGGTGATGCGGCCCTCTACCAGTGTCACGCGCACGGCGACCGCCGCCACCGCCAGGGAGGCCCCCTTCCTGCGTGAAAAGCGCTGGTAGCTCGACCCCGAAGCCGCCGGTTGCGCGGGCAGCGTGATGGCCACCAGCACCTCACCAGGAGCGAGCACCGTGCGCCGGGGACCCAGGAAGAACTCCACCGCCGGCATCTCGCGCGTGCCCTGCGCGCCAGCGAGTTGGACCCGCGCATCGCCCACGATCGCCGCCGGCGGTGTGTCCGCGCACGCCACCGCGCGGCAGAAATTCCCGCCGATCGTGGCCAGGCTCCGGATCTGCGCGCTGCCGATCGCTCGCGCGGCGTCGCCGAGCGCGATCAGCCGGGCGCGCACCGCAGCCGATGCGCCCACTTCGGCGATCGTCGTCAGCGCCCCGATGCGCAGCGTGCCTCGCTCGATGCTGATGCCACGGAGCTCGGTGAGATGCCCGAGGCCGATCAGCTGCCGCGCCGTCTCGCGCTCGCGCTGGAAGTCGGGGATCAGCTCGGTGCCGCCCGCCAGGAACGCCGCGTCGCGGCCCAGCCGGCCGGCGAGCGCGCATGCGTCAGCCACGCTGTCCGGCCGCAGGTAGGTGAGATCCGGCATCCCCATGGCGGCGCTCAGCAGGCGGCGCGTGCGACCCGCATCACGCGACCTTCGCTCCGGCGGTCCACGCGACGTCCTGCTGCGACAGCTTCCGGTACCGGTAGCCTCCCCACAACGCGGCGCCGATCGATCCGGCGAAGATCGCCGACTCGTGCGTCACGACGACCAGCTTGCCGAGCTCCTGCTCCTTCTTGGCGAGCGCGTCGCGCAGCGCGGTGAGCAGCCCGGTGTCGGACGCGAGGCCGCCGCTCACGAACACCGCGCCCTCGAACTCAAGCGACCGCAGGAGCCGCACGAACCGCTCCGCCATGCTCTCGTGCACGCCGCGCAGGATGTCGCTGGTCGTGATGCCCCGCGACACCATGTTGATGACGTCGGTCTCGGCGAGCACGGCACAGATCGAGCTGACCTTCTCCGGCTTCGTCGCGAGCATCGAGAGCTGGCCGATCTCGTCGTGCGAGACGCCGAGGTAGCGCGCGATGTTCTCGAGGAACTGCCCCGATCCCGACGCGCACTGGCTCGTCATCTTGTAGTCTTTCACGCGCCCGTGAACGTCCATCGCCACCGCGCGGGTGTGCAGCGCGCCGACGTCGAGCACCGCGCCGATGCCGGGCGTCAGGTACAGCGCGCCGCGCGCATGCGTCGTCATCCCGTAGAAGTGCCCGGTGGCGAACGGCACCTCGCCGCCCTCGCCGGTGGTGCCGATGTAGTGGATCTCGTCCACGTCCGCCGCCTCGGCGGCCGCGTCGAACGTCTCGTCCACCACCTTCGCGATCTCGCGCCGGCGGATGCGGGTGGAGACCTGCGCGAGCAACTGCTCGTCGCCCTCGCCATCCGTGCGCATCACCGTGACCTTCACGGCGCCGCTCCCCACGTCGATTCCCGCAGTGGTGATCATCATGCCGCCATCCGGTTGGCGAAGAGCGCCGCACCGAGCGCCCCCGTGTAGATGCTCTCGGGCGAGATGTTCAGCGTGCGCTCGCCATAGTTCTCCTGGACGAGTTCGCGAATGGCCCGCACGGCGGCGGGGTTCTTGGCCACGCCTCCCGTGAACGTGAACTCGTCATCCACCCCGCCCGACCGCGCCAGCAGGCTCATCGCGCGGATCACGATGGCGCGATGCAATCCGGCGAGGATGTCCTCCCGCTTTTCGCCCAGCGAGAGGCGCTCGCGCAGCTCCGCGCCGGCAAAGACCGTGCAGGTGGAGTTGATCTTCACGCTGCGCTTCGAGAGCTCCGCGAGCGGCCCGAGCTCGTGCAGGCCGAGGTTCATCTCATCGGCGATGTAGCCGAGGTAGCGTCCGCATCCCGCCGCGCAGCGGTCGTTCATCTGGAAGCCGGTCACGATCCCAGCGGGATCCACCTGGATCGCCTTGGTGTCCTGGCCGCCGATGTCCAGCACGGTGCGCGTGCCCGGGAACATCGCGTGTGCGCCAAGCCCGTGACAGAGGATCTCGGACCGGATCTGTTCCTTGGGGAACGGCAACCGAGCGCGACCGTATCCCGTGCCGACCGTCGCGGCCGGCGTCAGGTCGTACGCCACCGCGAATTCCACTGCGTCCGCGAGCCTCGGATTGCTTACGCGAGTGAGCGCATCGCCGATGTGATCTCGGAAATCGAGGTCCATCGGCTCGTTCTCGACACGGATGATGCACTTGTCGTACACGCCGATCAGCCGGTCGAAGCTCACGCCGGCAGGATCGCCGATCTGCTCGGCGATCCGCATGAACGCGGAGCCCACCGCGTCGCGGAAGAAATCCGAGCGCAGCACCGGGGGCTGGCGGAAGTACGCCTCTTCCTCGGCGGTGATGCGCCGGCAGATCTCCTCGATCGCCGTACGGAATGGCGCCTTCAGTTCCCGCGGCGCGGATTTCTCGACTTCCTCGAGCAGGAGCTGTTCGAGGCGCCGGAGCTGGTGGAGCAGCTGCTCCATCACGAACGCGCGCCGCAGGATGGCCACGGCTTCCGCGGTCTCGCTCGCCTCCATCTTCTGTTCGATGAGCCCGAACCGCGCGTTGATGAACGCTTCGGTGCGTGCGACGGCAGCGGCCAGGTCGTAGTTCGACCGCGAGTTCGTGATGCCGCGACCGAGCACCTCCCCGTTGCCGCCGAGGATGACCGCCTTCGTCGTGGTCGAGCCAAGGTCGATGCCGACGACGCAGCTCATGGCGTCTTCCCCGCGCGGCGCGCGTCGATCATCTGGAAGTAGCTCTCCAGGCGGTTCTTGATGTTCGCGGCGGAGAAGTAGCGCGGATCGACGAGGTCCGACTCGATGAACGCGCCGGGAATCCCGGTCCGCTTCTCCACCTCGCGCAGGATCATCAGCTGGCCAGCCGAGAACGAGTTGCACGACTTCACGGAATTGATCAGGAAGCCGTCCGCCTCGTACTCCTTGATGTACTGGCAGATCATGTCGATCCGCGACGGCAGGTTCAGGTTCGTGTAGCAGCCGCTGCAGTAGTCCGCGAGCGTCCCTAGAGGGTCGCTCGGATCGTGCCGGAAGCCGAAGTCATAGGTGCCCCCGACCTTCGTGTAGGTCGAGGCGACGACCACGGCCTTTTCGTCGGCGAACATCTTCCAGAAATCGCGGAAATGCGTCCAGTTCGGCGGCCCTTCGACCACGAGCCGGTATTTCTCGCCGTCGAGCGGTCCCTCTGGCGTGATGGGCCCCAGTCCGAGCATCGCGCGCTCCTCGACTTCCTCGCGAAGCGCGCGATAGTAGTCGACGCCTTCCTGCGTGCCGCGGAACGCGCTGAAGATCGGCCCGACGTAGTAGACGGTGCCGAAGTAGCCGTCGATCGGGCTCGGGTGCCTCTTCCCCGCCTGGAGCACCGCGACGAGGTCCTCCTCGGCCATGGCCGAGAGGGCGAGGTGATGACGCAGTTTTTCCTCGTCGTATGTGCGACCCGTCGCCTTTTCGAGGGCGGGAATCACCTGCTCACGAAGCTGGCGCAGCATGTACTCGCGGTGCTCGGGTTCGAGCTTGCCGTCGCCCTGGTACGGCACGTGGAACATCACGCACGGGCAGTCGTACTCCTCGCGGAGGAGCTCGAACCACTTCATGAACGTGTAGCACCCGGTGTACGAGAGCAGCAACAGGTCAGGCTTGGGCAGCTTGGTGCCCGCCGGGCCGATATTGCCCGACCGCATCATCCCGATGTCGCACTTCACGTACGTGCACACATCCTCGGAATGGCCGGCGCGCTCCGCCTCCGCGATGTACTCGCCGGAGAGCTTGCGCATGCCGGACTGCAGCGCGTTGATCTCCGGCAGCACCGGAAGTGCGCCGAACGAACGGATCAGCTCGGTGAGGTTCCCCGGTACGAACGTGTACACCACCGGCGTCTTCGTCTCCGTCGCGTGCGCGAGCTTCTCGAAATGGTCCGCGATCATCTCCTTCTGCAGCACCATCGAGCGGTCCTTCAGCGCTTCGGCCATCAGGCGGCCCCCCACAGTTTGATCGAGTCGGCGAACGTTCCCGCCTGCTCGCGGAATTGCTGGAACTGGCCGGTATTTTCGGCGTACTTGAACGCGATGCACGGGATGGCGGCCTTCTCGGCGCCGGCGCGCAGCATCGGCTGGTCGAGCAGGGCCGGATCGCAGAAGCTCGGCGTGGCAAAGATGATCCCGTCGGCTTTGGCCGCGGCGACCTGGTCCTTCATCAGGCGCCCTTTGCCGCGCGGGTCGATCTCGTACAGCACCGACGAGTGCATGTCGTTGCGGATGAACGCGTTCGCGAGCGCGCGCACGGGATCGCCGTCGGTCGGGACGTCGTGCGTGAGGAAGCGGTTCCCGAGCAGGAAATCGTCGTCCACGATGTAACAGCCCGCGCGCTCGATGCTCTTGATGAGTCCCAGCGGCGGCTGCTCGCAGAACGCGCCGACGATGACCACGCGGCTGTTGTCGCGCGGGCGCTTGGGATCGGCCGCGACGGCCGCGAGGTACTGCTTGGCGCGGGCGATGAATTCCTCGGGCGGGATGCTCTCCCCCGCGCGGAGCAGGAGATAGAGCTCCTCGGTGGGCACGTCCCACGGGCGGTCGCGACGCGCCGCGTAGAGCCTGCGGATCATCGCGCGCGTTTCATTGTACAGCGCGATGGAGTGGCGCAGCTCCTCGTCGGTCGGCCGGTGCCCTGTGACATCGCCAAGGTCGTCCAGCAGCCGGCGCAGCTCGCCCGCCCAGAACTCCGCGGCGGCCCCGGGATCGGGGATTTGCGGCACGTCCACGTACCGGACGTAGACATCGGGATAGAGCAGCTTCCAGATGCCCGAGAGGTTGCGGATCACGTCGCAGGTCGACGGGAACAGCACGGCCGACAGCATGTCGAGGCGGCCGGACTGCGCAAGCTCGATCACCGAGCGCGGCAGGTGGCAGATGTACGACTGGTAGAACGCGTCGCCGCGGATGATCTCGATCCGGTCGCCGCCGCCGTGGATGCCTACGGGGAGGAAGCCCGTCGCGTGGAGCACTTCCCTCGGCGCGTACACTGGAAGGTATCCCCCGGCCTTACCTTGCGGGTGCTCCTCGAGCCAGCGGCGCACGACGGTGAAGTCGAGGTCGTCGTAGATGTCGCGGGCCCATTCCACCACGGCGCCGCGTGCGAACGAAGTGCCCATGCCGCCATCCATCAGCCCCTTCCTATTTCGAACGTACGTTCGATAGAATATAGCATCACCAGTGGCCCGAAAGTCAAGAGGTTTTCCTTCCCGCACGTGAACCGGCCTGGTCGGTCTTGGAGGATACGGACGTGAGTTACCGCTTCAGGGATCTCGTCATCGACAAGATCGGAGTCATCGGCTCCGGCAACATCGGTCCCGACATCGCGCTCTTCTTCGCCAAGGCGTTCCATGCCCACGGGGTGCCCGTGGTCGTCGTCGACGTCTCCGCCGACGCCGTGGCCCGCGGCCGCGCCAAGGCCGAGCAGAAGATCGCCAAGGGGCGCGAGAGCGGCGCGTTCAAGCCGGACGCCGCCGACGCGATGCTCCGCGCCCTCACCTTCACCTCGGACTACGCCCAGCTCGCCGGCGCGAGCCTCGTGATCGAGGCCGCGACCGAGAATCTCGACATCAAGCGGAAGATCTTCGCCCAGCTCGAGTCGCTGTGCGGGCCGTACGCCATCCTCGCCTCGAACTCCTCGCACATCGAGCCCGAGGAGATCTTCGGCGGCCTCACCGCCGACGCGCGCAAGCGTGCGCTCGTCATCCACTATTTTTTCCCGGCCGAGCGCAACCTGCTCGTCGAGATCGTCCCGGGACGGGATACCGATCCCGCGCGCACCCGGTCGCTGATGGGGCTCTACGAGGAGATCGGGAAGATCCCGGTGCTCGTGGGCGGGCGGTTCGGCTACGCCGTGAATCCGGTGTTCGAGGGGCTGTTCCTGGCCGCTGCGCTCGCGGTCGAGGAGGGACTCGGCACGGTCAAGGAAGTCGATACCGCCGCCCGAGTTGCGCTGGGGCTCGGCATCGGGCCCTTCACCGCAATGAACCTCACGGGCGGCAACCCGATCACCAATCACTCGCTCGACGTGATGACGTCGAAGATCGGCCCGTGGTTCCGCTCGCCGCGCCTCATGAAGGAGGCGATGGCGTCGGGCAAGCCGTGGGAGGTGCCGAAGCGCGACGAAAAAGTCGAGGTGTCGCCGGAGCAGGGGAAGAAGATCGCAGACACGATGCTCGGCGCGTACTTCGGTCTCGCTGGCGAGATCCTCGACAGCGGCATCATCACCTTGGCCGATCTCGAGCTCGGCGTCGAGACCGGCCTCGCGATGCGCGCGCCGTTCTCCATGATGAACGAGATGGGCGTCGGCAAGGCGCTCGCGCTGGTGGAAGCGTACGCGGCCGGACATCCCGGATTCCCGGTGCCGAAGTGCATTGCCGCACAAGCCGCGTCGGGCAAGCCGTTCCGGATCGAGCAGGTGATCAGGCACGACGAGGGCGACGTGGCCGTGCTGACCATCCGCCGGCCGCGCGTGCTGAACGCGCTGAACGACGATGTGTACGAGCAGCTGGCCGCGCACGCCACGGCGCTGCGCGACGATGCGAAAATCGCCGGCGTGGTCATCACCGGTTTCGGCCCCAAGGCGTTCGTCTCTGGCGCCGACGTCGGATTCCTATCGGCCATCAAGAGCCCCGCCGAGGGCGTGGCCACGTCGGAGCGGTCGAAAGTGTCGGGCAACCTGTTCGAGAAGCTCGGAAAGCCTGTGATCTGCGCGATGAACGGGATGGCGTTCGGTGGCGGCAACGAGCTCGCGATGTGCTGTTCGGCGCGGCTGGTCCGCGCAGGGCTCGCGGTGGCGGTCGGCCAGCCGGAAGCGAATCTCGGCATCGTGCCGGGCGCCGGCGCCACGCAACGGTTGCCGCGGCTGGTCGGAATCGAGAAGGCCGCGGAGATGCTGCGTACGGGGCGTGCACTTTCGGGCCGCGAAGCGGTGGCGTGCGGTCTGATCCGCGAGGAGGTCGCAGGCGACGTGGTGGAAGCGGCGGTGAAGCTCGCGCGTGCCGCCGCACGCGGCGAGGTCGCGCTCGCGCCGATAGCCACCGGGCCCCTCAAGACACCGGATCAGCTACCGGCCGTCGAACTCGGCCACCTCAGCAGGGTGACCGACGCCCTGATTTCTCGCGCTATCATTGAGGGATGCCGCAAGCCGCTCGCCGAAGGACTGCGCCAGGAATCCGAACTGTTCGGCGAGTGCTGCGCGACGGAGGACATGCGGATCGGCGTGGCGAACTTCATCGCGAACGGCCCGCGAGCGAAGGCGGTGTTCGTACACCGCTGACCGTGTCGCCGTGACGGAGCCGAGGCCGGTCTTTCCTCTCGGCCCGGCGTCCGCCACGTCGGCCGCGGTACTCTCCGGCGTTCTCTACTGGCTCGCGTTTCCCGGGGTTGACGCGTGGCCGCTGGCGTTCGTCGCGTTCGTTCCACTGCTTCTGGCGCTTCGCGGGCAGACGCCGAAGCGCGCGCTGGTTCTCGGGCTCACGTCGGGGCTCGTGATGAACGTGGCCGGATTCTACTGGCTGTTCGTCATGCTGCGTTCGTTCAGCGGCTTTCCCACGGCGCTCTGTCTGTTGCTGGTGCTCGTCATCTGCACGTATCAGGGTGGGCGCATCGCGCTCATGGGATGGCTCTACGCTCGAGGGGCGCAACGCGGATGGCCGCACGCGCTCGTGGCCCTCGGCGCGTTCGCGGCGAGCGAACTGATCTTCCCATTGCTTTTCCCCTGGTACTTCGGCGCCACCGTGTACGAAGTCCACGCGCTCGCGCAGCTCGCCGAACTCGGAGGCCCGATTCTCGTTGGCATCACGATCCTCGGCGTCAGCCTCTCGATCGAAGAACTGATCCATTCACGGTTCGTGAACCGCGCCGTGAATCGCAGACTCCTGTTCGCCGGTCTCGGGGGACTCGCCGTTTCGGCGCTCTTTGGCTACGCGCGCATCCCTCAAGTGGACGCGCGGGCCCGCGCCGCGGAGCCACTACACGTGGGGATCGTGCAGGGCAATATGGGGCTCATGGCGAAGCGTGAGCGGGCGCTCGAAGGGTTGAGCAGGCACCGGCGCATGACCGGCGAGCTCACCAAGCTTGGCGTCGATCTCGTGGTGTGGAGCGAGACCTCGGTAAACTTGAACGTCCCCGAGGACATATACAGGGCCTTCTACAAGGCCAACGTCACGCAGAACCTTGGCGTGCAGGCGATCTTCGGCGGGGTCATCGTCCGCGGCGATCCAACTCCCGGACGCCAGCAATACTTCAACAGCGCCCTCAGCAGCGACGCGGAAGGCAACATCACCGGTCGCTACGACAAGGAGCATCTCCTCTATTTTGGCGAGGCGCTTCCATTCGAACGGACGTTTCCAATCGTCCGCACGTGGTCGCCAACGAGCGGACGCTTCAGCGCGGGAACCGGGCTCGATCCGCTTCCCTTCGAAACGACGACGGGCAGGCACAGCGCGTCGGTGCTCATCTGCTATGAGGATGTCCTGCCGGCGTTCACGAACCGCATGGTCCGCCATGCGCACCCCGATCTCCTGGTGAACATCACCAACGACGCATGGTTCGGGAACACGTCGGAGGCGTGGGAGCATCTGGCCCTGGCGACCTTCCGCTCCATCGAACACCGCCGCTACTTCGTCCGGGGCACCAACAGCGGAATAAGTGCGTTCGTGGATCCGGTGGGCAGGATCATAGTCCAGTCGCATCCGTTCCGAGCCGAGGAGATCGACGCCGTGGTCCACCTGATGCACGAACGCACCGTGTACGAATCGGTCGGTGACGCGCCGGCCTGGGCGCTCGCAGCGATGGTTCTCGTTTTCGCTGTCCGCCGGCGCCGCAAACCGGAGGTCTAGAAAAGGCCGGCGTGGTGCACGGCGAGGCCGTCCATCGTCAGGGCGACCAGCGCGTGCACGACCACTCCTCCCCAGAATGATCTGAACGCCAACGCGAGCGCGCCAAGCGTGATGCCGGCCGCGATGGCACCGAGACATTCAGGCCACGGTTTGTGAAAGTGAATCATCGTGTACGGCACGACCATCACGAACACGCTGAGCCAGCCCATCCGCGCCGCGCAGGTGAAGAGCAGATATCCTCGAAAGAACGCCTCGAGCGCAACGAACGCCACGGCGTACGCACACTCCCACAGCACGAACGTGGAGAGATTCGTGCGGGCGCTCGCCACGAACGGATACGTCCTCGCGAAGGCCGCTCCGTGCGATGCGAGCACCACGACCGGAAGGACCACCGCGTACAGCGGCAGATACGCGCGAAGATGGCGGACCAGTCCGCGCGTGCTCCATCCAATCGATGCGAGCGGTTCGCGATGCCAGGCTCGCACGACGATTGCCGGGAGGGCGACATAGAACATGAGCAGCGACGCGACCCACACGAGGCCGGCGGCAAGATCCTGGCTGCCTGCATCGGCGCCGCTTACCCAGCCATGTCGTTTGATCGCCGCAAATGTGAAGAAATATTCTTCGAGGGCCAGCACGAGCGCGGTGTACGCGAGGGCAAACGCGACGCGCGCGTCCGCGCCACGGAAGCACGAGCTGAAACCGGTCAGCTCGGCGTCAGAACGGAGCCAGCGCAGAACGCGCAGATGCGCGGCGGGTGTTTCCATGAGGGGAATGGTAACGCTGTCCGCGCACCCGGCATGCCGAGAGCCCCCGGATGCATTGCATCCGGGGGCTCTCAAACTCAGTGATGCGAGGCTTCTACTGATTCATGGTGATTATGCTTGGCAGCGCCGTTGCATTAAACGCCGTAACGACGATTCCCGTAAACGTCTGCGTGACGTATCCCGGCAGCGCCACGGTCACCGTATACGTCCCGGCATTCAACCCGGGGATGTACCCTCGCCCGCTGTAACTGGTGATTCCGGTGCCACCGGGCCCCGCCGAGGTCGCCGTGAGGATTGCGCCTTCTGCGGGAGCTCCGTTCGCATTGACCAACGGCGCGTAGATCGCGCCGGTGCTGCCCACGGATATGGCCGCCGTGCCGGATATTCCTCCAGCCGATGCGGTGACCAGCGCCCCGCCGTTCGCCAGTCCAGTGACGAGACCAGTCGCGCCGACCGACGCCGCGGTGTTGCCGCCAGCCCATACGAATGTCACGTTCGGGATCAGGACGCCGCCGGCGTTGTAGGCCGTCGCCCCAAGTTGGATGTTCGGGGCTGTACCGCCAATCGTCAGGAAGGCGTGAAATACTGAGAGGTGAATCGACGCAATCGTGGAACTCGTCGAAACGGTCAGGCTGGCCGCGCCTCCGGGAGCGTTGCCACCGCTTCCCGCGAAAGCCCGAACCGTCGTCGTGCCAGCGCCGCTGCAGGTCACGAGCCCGGTGTTACTCACGGATCCAACATTCGAGGCATCGACCAGCCAGTTCGACACGGCTCCCACGACCTCGACGCCATTTATGTCATACGCATGGGCGGAGAACTGCATCGTGGCGCCAAGCAGGCAATTGGCCGAGGGCGGCGACACGACGACCTTCACGACCGTCGCCGCCGATGCGACGCATTGCAGCGACGCGTCGGCCGTCAGATTCACTCCCGACCCATTCAATGGTCCCACCGCGTGCGCGTTCACGGTGCCCACGGCGACACACGTCGCCAAGCCGCCCGTGCTGATCGTCGCGATCCCCGCGGTGCCGACGATGCTCCACGTCGCGTTCTGGCCGGTGATCGCCACGTTGTTCTGGTCGCGAACGTCGATCGCGAACTGGCGGGTCGCGCCCACCACCACCGAGCCGGTCGCCGGAGTCGACGTGACGAGAATCGTCATCGTCGTCGGAACAGGAACCGGCGCCGCGCATTGCAGCGACGCGTCAGCCGTGAGATTGACCGCCGCACCATTCAACGGCCCCACTGCATGTACGGTGACCGTTCCAACGGCGGCACACGTTGCGAGCCCGCCTGAGCTGATCGACGCGATTCCCGTCGTGCCGACGATGCTCCACGTCGCGGTCTGGCCCGTCATGACCGAGTTGTTCTGGTCGCGGACGTCAATGGCGTACTGGCGGGTCGCGGCCAGCAGCACCGAGCCGGTCGACGGAGTCGAGGTGACGACAATCGTCATCGTCGTCGGAACCGGTACCGACGAAACGCATTGCAGCGACGCGTCGGCCGTGAGAATCGTGCCTCTCGCGGTCGTCGGCCCTATGGCGTGCACCGTCACCGTCCCCGCTGCCGTGCACGTGGCGAGGCCGCTGGCCGAGATCGTCGCGATCCCCCCGGACCCGACGATGCTCCACGCCGGCACCCAGCCGGTGACGACCGAGTTGTTATAGTCAAGGAGCTGGATCGCGAACTGTCGGGTCGCGCCCGTCAGCACCGCCCCGGTCGTCGGACTCGACGTGACGAGGATCGTCATCGATACTGCGGTGGACGTGGCGGGGTCTTCTGAACCGCCGCCGCTGCATGCCGGAATGACCACCGCGCACGCCGCCATGGTTCCAAGCAGAGAAAGACCGAGCCGATGGCGCCGTGCGAACATGCTCAACGATGTGCGATTCATATGGCCTGCAATATTAAAGAAGCCGACGCCAAACTGGTCATGAACCCTAGCGCATGCCGCAGCGCGGCGCATGACACTTTGGCACTAACCTCTTCGGGGGGCGATGTCGAACCCGATCGTTTGGAACGTCGATCCGGTGCTCGCGCACCTCGGGCCGCTGGCGATTCGCTACTACGGGATATGCTTCGGTCTCGCTCTGGCCACCGGGTTCGCCGTCTGGTTCAATCGCGTGCGGCGGCTGGGAGAATCCGCGGCCTTTGCCGAAGAATTCCTGTATTTCGGCGTTCCGGCGGTGATCATCGGCGGGCGGCTCGGATACTGCTTCTTCTATGCGCCCCGGTTCTACGTCGCGAATCCGCTCCGCATCGTGGCCCTCTGGCAGGGGGGAATCGCTTCGCACGGCGTCGCCCTGGGTCTCGTGATTGCCCTGTGGGCGTTCAGTCGGCGCCACCACATCACCTGGACCAGGCTGGCCGACTATTTCGCGCCCGCGGTGGCGCTCGCGGTCGGGTGGATTCGGGTCGGCAACTTCTTCAACTCCGAGGTCCTCGGACGCCCCGCGTCGGCGCCTTGGGCGATCGTGTTCGCGCGTCACGACCTCGTGCCCCGTCACCCGGCTCAACTCTACGACATGCTGATCGGTCCCGTCACGTATCTGGTGCTCGTGGCCGTCGAGCGTCGCCGCATTCGACCGATCGGCTCCGGCCTGATCGCGGGCATGTTCCTCACGGTCTACTTCGGCCTCCGCATCTTCGTCGAGCAGTACAAGGACTTCTACGTCGAACAGTTGCGTGGAATGCCGCCGTTCCGAAACATCGAGCAATGGCTCGGCTTCCCGATCCACACGGGGCAGTGGCTGAGCATTGTTCCGCTCCTGACGGGGATGTTCCTCATCGCGCGGGCCATGCGCTCGGACGTACAGGCGCGCGAGATTGCACGCGCGTAGCACCAGCCGTGAGGCCATGATCTCCAACTCCCGAGCGACGCCATCGAACTGGGAATCGCATTTCCGGCGACCGCGAGAGCGACCGGTGACCCGCGACGAGCGGAACCGCGTCATCGTCTGGTTCGGCGGACTCTCCGTGCGGCACGAGCAGCTTGTCCTCGCCGCGTTGCAGGGACTCGGCTACACCGCCGGCGTGATCGCGACACCGGAAAAGGCGGACTTCCAGGCTGGCAAGGAGTTCGGCAACCACGGGCAGTGCAACCCTGCGTATTTCACGGTGGGAGCGCTCGTGAACCACCTTCGCCGCATGCGAGACGTCGACGGCACGCCGCTCGAAGACATCCTCAAACACAACATCTTCATCACCGCGGGTTCCTGCGGCCCGTGCCGGTTCGGGATGTATGAAGCGGAGTTTCGTCTCGCACTGCGCAACGCGGGATTCGATGGTTTTCGTGTCGTGCTGTTCGGAATGAATGGAGGGTTGCAGCAGGCGAGCCTGGACGCCGGCGTGGAGTTCAACCTGAACTTCTTCATTTCGATCCTCAACAGCTTCATCATGGGCGACCTGCTCAACGACGTCGCCAACGCGATTCGCCCATACGAAGTCGAGCGCGGGCAAACCGAGCGGGTTCTCGCGAGTTGCCTCGCACTCTGTCAGGACGCCCTGCGCGCGAAGGACTACACCGCGATTCAGGCCGGCGCCTTCGTTTCCCTGCTCGGCAAGGTCACGCCCGCCAACCGCGCCGTGACGGCCGCGACATTCGTGGATCAGCTGCACGGTGCGCACTACTCCGGCGTGCTCGCCAAGTGTCGCGCGATGATCGATGAAGTGGAAGTCGACTACCTGCGCCCCAAGCCCATCTGCAAGATCACCGGCGAATTCTGGGCACAGATCACCGAAGGCGACGGCAATTTTCACATGTTCCGCTTTCTGGAGGGCGAAGGCACCGAAGTGTTCGCCGAGCCGGTGTCCACGTGGATCAGCTACCTGATCAACCAGGCGCTGAACGCGGCGAAAGACCGCGCGGGACTCGATCGTGACGTCGCCCCTTCATCAACGACGAGCGTTCGCGCGCGCGTGGCCGCTGCGCTGAAATTGCGCAGGAAGTTGTTCACGCTCGCACTCGCGCAGCGCCTGCTGAACCGCGAGTACGAGCGATTTCGCGCCGCGCTAGGAGGCACCGCGCATCGACTGCCCGATCAGCGCGAACTGCGGCGGCTGGCGCACCCCTATTACAACAGCCGTGCGGGCGGGGGCAAAGGCCACCTCGAAGTCGCCCAGAACATCTACTGCCACGCCAGGGAACTCTGCCACATGGTGCTGAGTTTGAAGCCCTTCGGCTGCATGCCAAGCACGCAGTCCGACGGCGCTCAGGCGGCGGTGTCGTCGCATCACAAGGACACGATCTACCTTCCGATCGAGACGTCGGGCGAGGGCGACGTCAGGGCCCACAGTCGCGTACAAATGGCGCTCGGCGAGGCAAAGGACAGGTGCAAGCACGAATTCCGACGCGCGGTACGGGAAACCGGCTACACGATCGCTGAGCTTCGCGCGTTCGTCGCCACGCGCCGCGATCTGCGCAGTCCGCTCCAGCACATTCCGCACCGCACGGGATTCGTGGGGCGCGCAGCGACGTTCGCGCTCCACGTCGGCGATGTGATGCGGCGCGAGGGCGTCGCACCGCGCGCGGCGTCCGGGATCGCGGAGGTCGTGACGTGATCGCGATGCCGGAGCGGCTCCTGGTGGGACTCGACGTCGGCAGCACCACGGTGAAATTCGTCGTCGTCGATCCCACGACCGACGACATCCTCTGCAAGGACTACCAGCGCCACGAGACGAGGCAGCCCGAGAAGTGTCTCGAAATGCTCGAGGCGATCGTCTCGCGTTTCCCCGGACTCCCGGTGAACGCGTTCCGCGTATTCGTGACCGGATCCGGGGGCGCCGCGGTCGGCGAGCGGATCGGCGCCAGGTTCGTGCAGGAAGTGAACGCGGTGAGTCTCGCGGTCGAGCGGCTCCATCCCGGCGTGCAAAGCGTGGTCGAGCTCGGCGGCCAGGATGCGAAGATCATCGTTTACACGACGGACGAGGCCACGGGGCGCAGGACCAGGAATCCGTCGATGAACGACAAGTGCGCCGGCGGAACAGGCGCGGTCATCGACAAGGTGACGGCGAAGCTCGGCATCGCCGCGGCCGACCTGGCCACCATGGGCTATTCCGGGATCAAGATCCATCCCGTCGCCGGAAAGTGCGGCGTCTTCGCCGAAACGGACATCAACAGCCTGCAAACGCAGGGCGTACCGGCATCCGAGCTCATGGCGTCGCTGTTTGAGTCGATCGTGCAGCAGAACCTCTCGGTGCTTGCGCGGGGGCATACGCTGCGTCCGGTCGTCCTCCTGCTCGGCGGCCCCAACTGCTACATCGCCGGCCTGCAGGACTGCTGGCGTCGCAACCTGGCCGCCCTCTGGGATGAGCGCGGTGTCGAGTACGACAGGAGCCTGCCGCTCGAGCAACTGGTGCAGGTGCCGGCGGATAGCCAGTACTTCGGCGCCATCGGCGCCGTGGAGTTTGGAAAGCGTGAACTCGTCGACACGCCGGACCTCGGTGTCTTTCGCGGCGTCGGAGCGCTCGAGTGGTATCTCACGGTTGGCCGCGCCGAGGAGCGGCGGGCCGCGGGAGGCAAGGGACTTTGGTCCTCTCGCGAGGAACTCGATGCGTTCAGGGCGAAGTACGCTCCCCCGGCATGGAGCGCGCCTTCGACGAATCGACCGGTGGTCCGCGCGTTCCTGGGCGTGGACGGCGGCAGCACGAGCACGAAGGCCGTGTTGCTTGACGAAGAGAAGAACGTCATCGCCACCTCGTACCGCCTTTCGAACGGCAACCCCATCAAGGACGCGATCGAGGTGGTTGGCGACCTGCAACGGACAATCGAAGGCCGGGGCGTGAAGCTCGTCATTCTCGGCGTGGGCACGACCGGCTACGCCAAGGACGTGCTCAAGGACGTCCTGCGCGCCGACGTCGCGCTCGTCGAGACGGTCGCACATACGCAGGCGGGATTGCACTTCTATCCCGACACCGACGTGATCGTGGATGTCGGCGGACAGGACATCAAGCTGATCGTACTCAAGAATGGGCGGGTCAAGGACTTCAAGCTCAATACGCAGTGCTCGGCCGGGAACGGCTATTTCCTGCAGAGCACGGCGCAGGCGTTCGGGTACACCGTCGACGAGTTCGCCGAGGTCGCCTTCAGTGCGAAGTGCATGCCGGAATTCGGATTTGGCTGCGCCGTGTTCATGCAATCGGACATCGTGGACTTTCAGAGGAAGGGGTGGGCGCCGAACGAAATCATGGCGGCCCTCTGCAACGTGCTGCCGAAGAACATCTGGCTTTACGTATCGCAGATCCCCAACATCACGAAGCTTGGCCGCCGGTTCGTGCTGCAGGGCGGCACGCAGCACAACCTCGCGGCGGTCAAGGCACAGGTGGACTTCATCGAAGGCCGCTTTCGCGGAATGGCGGAGCAGCCCGAGGTGGTCGTACACCGTTTCTGCGGTGAAGCGGGCGCCATCGGCTGCGCCGTCGAGGCGCAGCGCCTGTATGCGGAGCATGGGCACCGCACGTCGTTCATCGGTCTCGACAGCGTCCGGACGATCGAGTTCACCAGCACGCGTTCCGAGGCGACGCGCTGCTGCTTCTGCCGGAACCAGTGCCTTCGGACGTTCATAGACGTTCGCACCGGCGGCACGCCGCGGCGGCTGATCGTCGCCACATGCGAGAAGGGCGCCGTCGAGAATGTCGAGGAGATGAGAGAGATCAAGGCGGCGCTCGATTCGGTCGGCGACGCAAATCCGAACTTCGCGGCGCTTGCCTCCCGCGCGGCGTTTGCTTCATCCGGAGTGGCGCCGGTCAGCGACTCCGTGCCGGCGCGGCGATTCTGGCGGCGGTCGGCGCGCGCCGAGGCACGCGCGACGAGGATCTCGCGGCGTGCGCAGATTCGCGTTGGGATGCCGCGGGCACTCGCCATGTACTCGCTCGGTCCCTGGTTCACGGCCTGGTGCGAGTCGCTGGGCCTCCTCGCGCGCAACCTGGTGTGGAGCGACCAGACCAGCGACGAGCTGTTCAAGGCAGGCGCAAAGCGGGGCGCGATCGACCCATGTTTCCCGAGCAAGATCGGGATTCCTCACGTGCACAATCTGCTGTACGGCAAGCACACGGCGGAGCGGCCGCTCGACTTCATCTTTTTTCCGATGATCGACAGCCTGCCGTCGTTCCTGGAAGGGGTCATCGACCGTCGTTCGTGTCCGACGGTGGCCACGACGCCGGAGGCCGTCAAGGCGGCGTTCACGAAGGAACGCGACCTGTTCGCCGAGCGCGGCGTTCGGTACCTCGACCCCTTCCTCAACTTCGCCGAGCCCGCGCTGCTCGCGAGGCAGATGTACCTCGCATTTCGCGACGCGCTGGGGCTCACACCTGAGGAAAACGCGCGCGCGTGCCGGGCCGCATGGACTCACCTGGACGCGGCCGGGTTGCGGCTTCGCAACCAGGCGCGACGGGTGCTCGACCGGCTCGAAGCGACCGATCGAATCGGCATCGTGCTCCTGTCGCGTCCGTACCACAGCGACCCGGGCGTCTGCCATGACATTCCGGGAGAGTTTCAGAAGCTCGGCTTTCCGGTGTTCACTCCCGAGTCGCTTCCGCGCGATCCCGACCTGCTCGAGCGCTTGTTCGGCGACGAAGTGCGCGCCGGCGCGATGCAAAGCGCGCTGGCGATCGACGATGCGTGGAAGAACTCCTACAGCGAGAACATGAACGGCAAGGTGTGGGCCGCGAAGTATGCCGCGAGGCATCCCAACCTGGTGGCGCTCGAGCTGTCGAGTTTCAAGTGCGGCCACGATGCGCCGATCTACTCCGTGATCGAGGAGATCATCGAGCGGTCCGGCACGCCGTATTTCTGCTTCAAGGACATCGACGAGAACAAGCCGACCGGCGCGATTCGTCTTCGCGTCGAGACCATCGCTTACTTTCTTCGCCGGCACGGCGAGCAGCTTGCCGACCGTCGGCGCATGATCGCCGCCTAGAGCTTCCGCACCTCGTTCGCCGCGTCGATGACGCGTCCGATGTCTGTCGAGAGCGCCCGACCACCTACCGCCGGTGGGGCTCGGCCATCTCAGCAGGGTGACCGACGCGCGGACCCTCGCGCCGTCCCGCGTCCGCCCCGCGGTCAGCGCACGAGCCGCAGGTCCCACTCCTGAATGATCGGGCCGTACTGCCCTTTGGTCTCCGCCGTCGGCATCAGCGTGTAACTCGCGGTCAATCGTGCCGCATCGGCAAATGGCAGCTGTGTCTCGGATTGGGCCCCCGGGGTGCCCGTGCCGACGTACAGTGCGACCCCCTCCTTCTTCTTGTACGCACCCGAACGTGAGTTCATGCAGTTGAACGCGACGTCCGTGGTCGAAATCAAGGTGAGTGACAGCGAGTGCTTCTTCTTCTTCAAGTCCACGTTGAGAGTGCCCGTCGGTTTCATGGAGACCTCGGTCGGAGCGGCCAGCGCGCAGGTCCAGCTGCTGAACTTGCCGTCCGAATCAGGGGACTTTTCCTTGAACGACACGTCCCATTGCGAGATCAGGACGGTTGCGTTCGGCGCTTCGCCGGAAAGAAACTCGGCGGTGGCGGAATTGCCATCACGCTCGGTGACCGGCAGCGTGACCTTCGCGCTCGCGCGAAAACTCACCTGAGGATTGACTTCCGTTCCCGACACGTTGATGGTGCCGGAGTACGCGCCGAACTTGCCGGACTGTGCCTGCACCAGGCCCGGACTGACGGCATGCGCCGCGAGCGCGATGGCGATCAGACGCGTGAGGAAGGACTTCCCCGGCGAGTTGATCGTGCTGGGTCGCTGACGGCCGAAGCATGGCTGCATTGTTCGCCCCCGATGTCGTTGAAGAAAGTGGTGTATGCCTGCGGAGGCGCATGGGATGATCCCGAAACACTCCTGGCTATCATGTAGCCGGATGCTCGGCGAAGCGCCAGATGCGTGACGGGGCCGTTCCGCTTCTGAGGCACGCGGCGAGAGCGCTAGAGTTTCCGCACCTCGTTCGCCGCGTCGATCACCCGCCCGATGTCCGTCGAGAGCGCCCGCGCCTCCTGCGTCGCGCCGGTCGAGGCGTCAAGCTTGGCGTCGAGGCCGCTCGACCGGAGTTTGAACAGGTCGAGCTTCATCGTCTGCAGCACGAGCGACGCGCGCTCGAGTTGTTCGGCCACGGCGACGCGGCGTACGGCGAGATCCTTGAGCGTGGCGTGCTGGCGCTCGAGCAGCTGCAGCCGGCGCTCGAGGTCCGGCGCGTCCGCCGGCCCCGCCTTCGCGTCGGCAATCCGGCGCTCGAGGGTCGCAATCGCCGCCGGCGACGCGTCCGCGTCGAGCTGGTGCAGCCCCTGCGCCAGCGAGCAGATTCGCTCCACGAGCGCGTCCACCGTCGGTTGAATCTCAGGGAGCATCTGACGATCGGCCTGTGACAGCTTTGCGAGCACGTCCGCGATGGTCGCCTTCGTGTTCACCGCCTCGCGAATCGACGCGCCCTGCGCGCCATCCAGCACTTCACGCGGAATCCCTGTGAGCTCTGGAGCGTCACGCCCAGGCGTCGAGAAGGACGATGACGCCGGCGCGTAGGCGGGCGAGGGCGCGGCGGCGAACGCGCCCTGCGGGCGCGCCTCGACTTGCGGCTGTCGCTGAAAGAGACGATGGAGCGGGATGCCGTCCACCCAAAGGCGAGACATTCTGAAGAACAAGCCGATCCCCATACCCATCGCGGGCCACAGGAACCAATAGTACTGAGGGCTCGTCATCAGGTTGATCGCAGCGAGGAATCCGATCGTCCCGGTGTACCCGATGACGGCGCGCTGCACGCGGCGAATGCGATCCTCTGGTGTCTGCGGACCAAACAGACCCTCGCGCCGCGCGCGCCGGAGTTCCTTCCGGCCGATGCGGGCCCCGATGACCGCCTGCCTGCCGTAGCGTTCGCGCCAGCGCCGCGTCTCTTCCTTCCACTCGCGAAGCGCCTCGCGACCGTACTCGCGGGCGTTGGGATCGAGCATCCAGCCCTGCGGAAGCGCGGGAAAGCGGGGGTAGGCGGGACCCTGCTCGAGGGGATCCGCGACGGAAACCGGGCGCGGATCGGGTGGCGCGGCGACCCTGCTCGGCGCGCGCCCCTCAGACGCCACGGAAGCCGACTCGTCCAGCGCATCGCGAAACGCGCCCGCGTCGGGCCAGCGGTCGTCGCACCCCTTCGCCATCGCGCGCTCTATCGCGTACACGAGATTCGCCGGCAGGTCCGGCCGCACTTCGCCCAGCGGCCGCGGACGTTCGCTGATGTGCTTCATCAGCATCGACGGCGTGTTGGCGGCCTGGTGCGGCAGTTCGCCCGCGAGCATTTGGTATCCCACGACGCCGAGTGCGTAGATGTCGGAGCGCGCGTCCAGCGCGCGGTCGCCCATGGCCTGCTCTGGAC